>WNGD01005714.1_pt1 | contig 12026 bp, 9 predicted proteins | sample 5400671 | NCBI WGS metagenome assembly WNGD01 (sample SAMN13153369, study PRJNA577476) | soil metagenome | isolation source: 40 cm soil or saprolite under grassland replicate 2 | place: USA:California | collected 2016-06-15
GAACGGCTCGTCCGGCATCGCGGTCGGGATGGCCACCAACATCCCGCCCCACAACCTGCGCGAGGCGATCGGCGCCGTCAAGGCCTACATCGCCAACCCCGACATCGACCTTGCCGGCCTGATGGAGCACGTCAAGGGCCCCGACTTCCCCGGCGGCGGGCTGATGAGCGCGGAGGGGATCCGCGACGCCTACGCCTCGGGCCGCGCCTCGGTGCGGGTCAGGGCCCGCGCCCACGTCGAGCCGCTCAAAGGCGGCCGCGACGCGATCGTCGTCACCGAGCTGCCGTTCATGGTGAAGAAGGGCGGCGACGGGGGCCTGATCACGAAGATCGCCGACCTCGTCCGCGAGAAGAAGATCACCGGGATCTCGGACCTTCGCGACGAGTCGGACCGCTCCGGGATGCGGCTCGTGATCGAGACGAAACGCGGCGGCGACCCGCCCGAGGTCGTGCTCAACCAGCTCTACAAGCGGACGTCGATGCAGAGCACCTTCGGGGTCAACATGGTCGCCCTGGTCGACGGGGTGCCGCGCACGCTCAGCCTCAAGGAGCTGATCTCCCACTACGCCGCGCACCAGCGCGAGGTCGTCATCCGCCGCACCCAGCACGAGCTGGGCAGAGCGGAGGCGCGGGCCCACATCCTCGAGGGACTGCTGATCGCCCTCGACAACCTCGACGCGGTGATCGAGTTGATCCGCGGCTCCGCCGACGCCGAGATCGCCCGCGAGGGCCTGGTCGAGCGCTTCCAGCTCAGCGAAGAGCAGGCCCAGGCGATCCTCGACATGCGGCTCGCCCGCCTCACCGCGCTGGAGTCCGGCAAGGTCCGCGAAGAGTACGACGAGCTGGTCAAGCGGATCGCCGAGCTGCGGACGATCCTCGGCGACCCGGCCAGGATCGACGCCCTGATCGTCGAGGAGCTCGATGCGGTCAGCAAGCGCTACGGCGACGATCGGCGCACCGAGATCACCCACTTCGAGGGCGACATGAACATCGAGGACATGATCGCCGACCAGCAGATGGTGATCTCGATCACCCACTCCGGCTACGCCAAGCGCCTGCCTCTCGCGACCTATAGGCAGCAGCGTCGTGGAGGGCGCGGGGTGATGGGCATGGACCTCAAGGAGGACGACTACATCGAGCACCTGCACATCTGCTCGACCCACGACTTCCTGCTCTTCTTCACCAACCGCGGCAAGGTGTACCGGCTCAAGGTCTACGAGCTGCCGGAGGGATCCCGCACCTCGAAAGGGAGGGCGCTGGTCAACGTGCTGCCGCTTCGCGACGGCGAGAAGGTGACCGCGGTGATCCCGACCCGCGACTTCAGCGAGAACGAGTACCTGGTCTTCGCGACCGCGGGGGGCCTGGTCAAGAAGACCGAGTTCAAGGCCTACAACACGCCGATCCGCGCCGACGGGATCATCGCGATCAAGATCCGCGACAACGACGAGCTCGTCCAGGTGCGCCTCACCTCCGGCGAGGACGACCTGCTGCTCGTCTCCAAGTCCGGCCACGCCTCGCGCTTCGCCGAGGCCAAAGTGAGGCCGATGGGACGCGACACCAGCGGCGTCAAAGGGATGAACGTCGCCGGCAAGGTGAACGGCGAGGCGAACCGGGTGCTGGCGATGGACGTCGCCCGCGACGACTCCGAGCTGTTCGTCGTCACCGAGAACGGCTACGGGAAGCGCACCTCGGTGGCGGAGTACCCGGTGAAGGGACGGGGGACGAAAGGCGTCCTCACCGCGAAGCTGACCGAGAAGAAGGGCGGCCTCGCCGGCGCCCTGATCGTCCGCGAGCACCAGGACCTGCTCTTCATCTCCCAGAACGGGATGGTCCAGCGCACCCCCGCCGGCGGCATCTCGCAGATGGGCCGTCCCACCCAGGGGGTCAGAGTGATGAACATGAAGGACGACGACCGCGTCTCAGCGGTAGCTCTCGTAGTCGACGAGGATTCCAGCGAAGCCGACGACCAGGAGCAGCTAGCGGAGTGAGGGACTGGGAATGTCCCTCGCCCGGACAAGTGCCGCGCTAATTAGCGCGGCACTTTGAGTATCCGCCCGTTCGAGGGACATTCCCAGTCCCTACCAACGCTCTGCGTCCCCCCGGCTAGGCAGCTGCCGGGAGGTCCGCGGTGGGGAGATACTGCTGCCACGCCGCGGGGATGCTGGGGCTGGCGACTTGGATGAAGACTGTGGGGCCGGGAGCCTTCGGGTTGCGCCTTGGGTGCATCTGGATCTCTCGCGGGAGGCGGTTCCCCTTGCGCCGGTTGCAAGAGGCGCAGGCGGCGACGATGTTCTCCCAGACCGATTTGCCTCCCCTGCTCCTCGGCACGACGTGGTCGACCGTCAACCGCGACTTGCGCGATCCGCAGTATTGACAGGTCCAGGCATCCCGTGCGAGAACCGCGCGCCGGGTGATCTTCCGCCGGTGCGCCTCGCGCGGAATCCGCACATAGCTGACCAGCCGGATCACGTCGGGCCGTTCCAGCGTCACGTGCTCGGAGTGGATCGCCCCTTCCCGCCGCTCCAGCATCTCCGCCTTTTCCTTCAGCAGCAGCACAGCCGCCCTCCTCAACGTGCAAACGTTGATCGGCTCATACGTCGCGTTGAGAACAAGCACGCGCGCCATCTTGCTCGGGAATTCTACGCATGGCCAGCCCCGCCCATCTAAAACGCCCCTTCCGCGGGTGGTGTCGGGGTGTGCGGACTCGCCAGCTCGAAGGCTGCGGAGGGCGAGGTCTCAGCCCTGCAAGCGACTCCGTCCCGGCGCCCGGAGCAGCGCGTAGGGCTGCCGAGGCCCCGCATCACCCCGGCGGCAGGACCCGCGGCCGAGCGCTTCAGTCGACGGGGTACGAACCCAGAACCCGAACGGATTCGGCCTTCTCTCGGAGGGCAGAGATCGCCTCGTCGACAGCCGCGTCAGTAGCGGCTCCCTCGAGGTCGCAGAAGAACATGTAGCGGCCGAGGCCCCGACGGAGGGGGCGCGACTCGATACGGGTCAGGTTGACGCCGCGGCCCGAGAACTCCTGGAGGGCCTCGACGAGGGCGCCGGGGTGGTCCTCGCCCAGCTCGGAGAAGACCAGCGAGGTCTTCCAGGGGCCGCCGCCCTCCGGCTCGGTTCCCGCCGGGGCGATCCAGACGAAGCGGGTCACGTTGTCCGCCTCGTCCTCGATCCCCTCGCGGAGGATCGCGCAGCCGTATAGATTGGCCGCCGAACGTGCGCCGATCGCCGCCCACGGCTTATCCGTCTCGCTGACGAGGCGTACGGCCTCGGCCGTGCTGCTCACGCTACGACGCTCCGCCCCGGGCAGCTCCTCGCGCAGGAACCTGGCGCACTGGGCCAGCGGCTGCGGATGCGAGAGCACGACCTCGATCCGGTCGTGGTCGATCGGCGCTCGGGCGATCAGGTGGGCGTGCACGGTGAAGTCGTGCTCGCCGACGATCGTCACCGCCTCCACCTCGAAGGCGAGGGCGTCGAGGGTGCTCCGCACCGACCCCTCGATCGAGTTCTCGAACGGGACCAGCGCCCGCTCGGCTTCGCCTCGCTCCACCGCGAGGATCGCGTCGTGGACGGTCGGCGTGCGCAGCGACTCGATCTCCTCGCCGGCGGGCGCGGCCTCGCGTAGTGCGTCTTCCGTAAACGTCCCCGCTGGTCCTAGAAACGCGATTCGCATCGAGTGGGCGGGTGCCCCACCCGCCCCCCTCATTCGAAGCTGACCGTGTAGCTGGCCTTGTTGTTGCTCGAGACCTGCTCGCCGGGGACCGTTTGGACGTCGACGTCGAGGGTCGCTTCGCCCTTCGGCGCCGGGGTCAGCGGGATCGTCACGCTCTGTATTTCACCGGCGCCGATGCTGCTGATGTCCTGCTGGAGGGTGTTGCCGCCGTTCACCGTGACCGAGACGGTGATCCCGTTCTCGGTCGATTCGCCCTGGTTTTCCACCTGCACTTCGACTTCCGGTGTTTCTTCGCTGGAGACGCTCGTCGCCGCCCCTTCGCTCAGTTCGGTCCCGTTGACGCTGGCGCCGACCAGGCCCAGGCCGTGCACTCCCGGAGTGGCCGCGCCCGTCGCGCCGCTCACCGCGGAGAGCGCTTCGCTGACGGCGCTCTCTTCGAGCCACTTCGTCCCTTCGGGCACGAAGACACTCTCCGGCACGTCGCTGCCCTCGATCCCGTTGTCCGCGAGCACCCCGTCGATCTCCGGGCGAACGACGGCTGCGTAGAGGACGTCGCTGGCGAACAGCCGCTGCATCTGGACGGCGATGATCGCCGTCGCCCGTTCGGAGCCGACGTCGCCCAGCGCCGTGCTCATCCGATCGGCGATTTCGCCCATCGCGCTGCTGCGCAGCTCGTAGACCAGCTCCAGCGCGCTCTGGGCGTGCGCCATGTCGCCGGGTGCGTCGAGACTGTCGACGCGGGTCGCGTAGCTGTCCATCGCGCTGCGGTCGGCGTTGACCTCGGCGACGAACTCGGTGACCGAGAGACCGCCGGGTTCGGCCAGCTTGCCGAAGAAGGCCTTGCTGGTCTGTTTTTCCGTCTCTTCGACGATCTGAGTGACGTTCCGCGAGTAGTCGCTCAACGCCCTGTTCTTGCGCGCGTCGAGGCAGCCCTTCACGCCCAGCACGATCAGGACCAGGACGAGCAGCCCGGCGCCGAGCGCGAGGCCGCGCCGGATCAGGATCTGTTGTCGCTCCGGCCTGCGCGGCGGGCGACGCCTGCGTCCCGGCCGGGCTGCTGGGGAATCCTCCAAGAATGCCTCTCTGGTGCCTTTTGACTGGGCGGAAGTATGCACGCTGCGGGGGTCGCCTCGTCGAGAAACCGCGGCAAAGGGTGCTTTTTTGCGAGGCCGCCCGGCGGAACAGGCAGGAGAACGGGCCGCTGCGGCGAAGTCGAAGGAGCTGTGGTCGGCACCCTCGTACTCAACCGTTTCCTGATCGAGCGCCGCATCGGCAGCGGTGGGTTCGGCGTCGTCTACGAGGCCTGGGACGGTCGCCTCGAGCGCTCGGTCGCGGTCAAGGCGATCGAGTCGCGGGGAGAGGCGAGCCGGCGGGTGCTGCGCGAGGCGCAGGCCGCCGCGCGGCTCAACCACCCGGGGATCGTCACGCTGTACGAGCTCGGCGAGGAGGACGGCAACGCGCTGCTCGTCACCGAGCTGGTCGAGGGCTCGACCCTGGCCCGGCTCGCCCGCGAAGGGCAGCTGAGCGACCGCGAGATCGGCGAGATCGGCGCCGACCTCTGCGAGGCGCTCGACCACGCCCACTCGCGCGGCGTCGTCCACCGCGACATCAAGCCGCAGAACGTCCAGGTGACCGAGGGCGAGCCGCGCGCCAAGCTGATGGACTTCGGCATCGCCCGCCTCGCCGACGGCACCTCCCTCACCGCCCCCGGCGACGTGGTCGGCACCCTCGCCTACATGTCCCCCGAGCAGGCGGAGGGCCGCGCCGCCGGCCCGGAGGCGGACGTCTACTCGTTGGCGCTGACCCTGTACGAGTGCTGGAGCGGCGAGAACCCGCACCGCCGCTCGACGCCGGCCGCCACGGCCCGGGCGATCGGCGACCGCGTCCGTCCCCTGCGGCGGCTGCGCCCCGACCTGCCGCGCGAGCTGGCCGCCACCGTCGACGCCTGCCTCGATCCCCGTCCTTCGCGCCGGCCGCCGCTCGAGGAGCTGGGGACGGCGCTCGAGGACTCGCTCGCCGATCTCGCCGACCACCCTCGCCACGCAACTCATCCGTTGCCCGTGCGGCTCGGCGTGGCAGCTGCCGCCGCCCTGCTGGGGGCCTGGCTCGCGGCCGGACACGGCGCCTTCCTTCCGTGACCCTGGGTTGCACCATCTAGGATTCGGGCCGGTTTCCCCGGCTACCCGTCCGGCTTGTGAAAGGAGCCACCCGATCAGCGTCCTACGCAACCTCGAGAGTCGGATCGAAGGCCTCGTCGAGGGCGTCTTCAGCCGCGCCTTCAGCTCCGAGGTGCAACCGGTCGAGCTCGCCCGTAAGCTGGCCAAGGAGATGGACGCGCACAAGACCGCGGGCATCGCGCGGGTCTACGTGCCCAACGAGTACACGGTCCACCTGTCGAAGCAGGATCGCTCCAAGCTGGAGGGCTACGAGCGCTCGCTGGAGCAGGAGCTCTCCGGCTATCTGCTGGAGCACGCCCGCCGCCGCAGCTACGACCTGCTGACCCGGCCCGCGGTCGAGTTCAAGACCGACGGGCGCCTCCGCCTCGGCGAATTCGGGATCCAGACGCGGCTCGTCAAGCCGCCTGCCCGCGAGGGCGAGAGCCCGAGCCAGGGCGAGGAGGGCCACACGATGGTCTACTCGGCGGTGCGCGAGGGCGCCGCGGCCAAGGCCCCCCCGCGGGGCGCCGAGGCCCTGGTCGCGACCCGGGCGGTCGTCGCCCTCGACGACCGTCGCTACGTGCTGGACGGGCCGCGCGCCACGATCGGCCGCTCCAAGGAGGTCGAGTGCGTGCTGCGCGACCCGAACGTGTCCCGCCGCCACGCCGAGCTGCGCCGCTCCGCGTCGGGCGACTGGACGATCGCCGACCTCGGCTCGACCAACGGCGTCAAGGTGAACGGCCGGCGGGTCGCCTCGACCCGGCTCAGCCCGGGCGACCAGGTCACCCTTGGCACGACCACGTTCCAGTTCGACATCGAGCAGTAACGCGTGGACTACGAGCCGGTCTCCGTCGCGCTCAAGTTCGGTTTCCTGGCCGTCCTCTATCTCTTCCTGCTCTGGGTCGCCCGCAGCGCCCTCAAGGACCTGCGCCGCACCATGACTCCCGCCCCCGACGCGACCGGCTTCCACCACGCGCCCGCCTTCGGCGAGGCGCCCGCCCGCGGCGACGTCTGGCTGGTCGCCGAACGCGGCGGCGGCCTCGAGGCGGGTGAGCGCTTCGACCTGATCGGCGGCCTCTCGATCGGCCGCTCCGGCGAGGCCGACGTGCGGATCGAGGACCGTTACGCCTCCGGGCTGCACGCAAGGATCTTCTCCCGTGAAGGGCGCACCTACGTCGAGGACATGAACTCGACCAACGGCACGATGCTGAACGACGCGACGCTGAACGGCGAGGCGGAGCTGATCGATGGCGACGTGGTGCGGATCGGCGACACCGAGTTCCGCTATGAGGCGGGCGCATAGATGCTGCGCATAGCCGACCACGCCTTCCGCACCGACACCGGTCGCCAGCGCAACGCCAACGAGGACTCGTTCTTCGTGCGGGCGCCGATCTTCGTCATCGCCGACGGGATGGGCGGCGCCCAGGCCGGCGAGGTCGCCTCGAGGGCGGCGGCGGAGGCGTTCGACGTCGACCTTCCCGACGGCTCGCCCGAGCGCACCCTGCGCGAGACGATCGTCGCCGCGAACCGGGAGATCCACGGCCTCGCCCGCGCCGATCCCTCGCGGGCGGGGATGGGGACGACGATCACCGCGGCGATCGTCAACGCCCAGAGCGAGGAGGTCGCGATCGGCCACGTCGGCGACAGCCGCGCCTACCGCCTGCGCGGCGGCAAGCTGGAACAGCTCACCCGCGACCACTCGCTGGTCGAGGAGATGCGTCGCAAGGGGCAGCTCACCGACGCCCAGGCCGAGGAGCACCCGCAGCGCTCGATCATCACCCGCGCCCTCGGCCCCGAGCCGGAGGTCGAGGTCGACGTGCAGACCGTTCCCGCCGCGCCCGACGACGTCTTCCTGCTCTGCTCCGACGGGCTGACGACGATGCTCGACGACGAGCGGATCGCGCGGCTGCTGGCCGGCGCCTCCTCGCTGGAGGCGGCCGTGCGCGCCCTGGTCGACGAGGCCAACCGGGCCGGCGGCAGGGACAACATCACCGCGCTCGCCTTCCGCCTCGAGGATGCCGCCGCCCCGGCGCGGGCGCCGGAGGGGGCGACGCTGATCGGTCCCTCCGCCGAGGAAGCGGGGTTGACCGCGACCGAGGTCCGTCGCCGCGCCGCCGCGGCCGCGGCGAAGGAGCGCCGCGACCGGCTCGCGGCCAGACCGCCGCGCCGCCGCCTGTGGACCGCCGCCAAGGCGCTCGTCGTCGTCGCCGTGCTCGCCGGCATCGCCTTCGGCGCCTGGTACGGCAACCGCCAGGTCTGGTTCCTCGGCACCGACGACGGCGGCCGCGTCGCCCTCTACCGCGGCCTGCCCTACGAGCTACCGCTCGGGATCAAGCTCTACGAGGAGCGCTACGCGAGCCCGATCCAGACCGCCGGGCTGCCGCCTAAGCGCCGCGACGCCGTCACCGGCCACGATCTCCGCTCGCGCTCCGACGCGGTCTCGCTGGTCGAAGACATCCAGCGCTCGCAAGGGGCGCGGTGAGCGCCGCGCGCAACCGCGAGCTGGGGGCGCTGGTCCCCGTCGCCCTGCTGCTCACCGCCGGCTTCGCCGCCGTCTTCGCCCAGGAGAACGCCCGCCTCGGCAACCTCAGCCTGATCTACGGCGCCTACTTCCTCGCCGTCTGCCTCGCCACCCACGTCTACCTGCGGATCCGGCTGCCCAACGCCGACCCCTACCTCTTCCCGCTGGTCGCTCTGCTCACCGCCTTCGGCCTGGTGATGGTCTACCGGATCGACGAGAACCTGGCCCGCGACCAGGCCAACTGGTTCGTCCTCGGCCTCGTCCTCTTCGCCCTGACGATCCACTTCCTGCGCGACTACGACGTGCTGGAGCGCTACCGCTACACGATCGCCGCGATCGGCCTGCTGCTGCTGCTGGCGCCGCGGCTGCCGGGGGTCGGCCAGCAGGTCAACGGCGCCTACCTCGGCGTCGAGCTCGGCCCGCTCTCCTTCCAGCCCGCCGAGTTCTCGAAGATCTGCATCGTCGTCTTCCTCGCCAGCTACCTGCGCGAGCACCGCGAGGTGCTGATCGTCGGCGCGCGGCGCGTCCTCGGCGTCACCCTGCCGCCGCTCAAGCACCTCGGCCCGATGCTGGTCGTCTGGGGCGCCTCGATGTTCATGCTCGTCTTCATCCGCGACCTGGGCAGCTCGCTGATGTTCTTCGCCGCCTTCCTGGCGCTGCTCTACGTCGCTACCGGGCGCTTCTCCTTCGTCGCGATCGGGATCGCGATGTTCCTGCTCGGCGCCTGGTTCTTCGCCGAAACCGTGCCCCACGTCCACGACCGGGTCGAAGTCTGGCTCGACCCCTACGCGCACCCTCAGGGCAGCGGCTACCAGATCCTCCAGTCGATCTTCGCCCAGGCCGACGGCGGCCTCTTCGGCAAGGGGTTCGGCCAGGCGCTGATCACGATCCCGGGCACGCATGCCGCCCTGCTGCCGGCCGCGCAGACCGACACGATCTACGCCCTGATCGTCAACGAGCTCGGCCTGTTCGGCGCCTGCGGGGTGGTGGCGATCTACCTGCTGATCGCGGCGCGCGGCTTCAAGGTCGCGCTGCTCGCCGCCGACGGCTTCTCGAAGCTGCTCGCCACCGGTCTGACCGCGGTCTTCGCGATCCAGGCCTTCGTCATCGTCGGCGGCGTCACCCGGGCGATCCCGCTGACCGGCGTCACGCTGCCCTTCGTCAGCTACGGCGGCAGCTCGATCGTCGCCAACTTCGTCCTGCTCGCCCTGCTGCTGCTGATCTCCGACCGCGCCCGCAGTGAGGCGGCGGCGTCTGCGCCGCTCGGCGCACTCCCCCTGGAGAACCGGTGAACCGCCAGATCGTCAAGCTCTTCGGCCTGATCGTCGTCCTCTTCGCGGTGCTGATCGGCTTCACCTCCTACTGGTCGGTGTTCGACGCCAGCGCGCTGAAGGAAAAGACCGCCAACAAGCGCCCGCTGCTCGAGCAGCAGCAGATCCGCCGCGGCCGCATCCTCGCCGCCGACGGCACCGTGATCGCCCGCTCGGTGGCCAAGGGCCAGGGCGCCAGCCGCAGCTACATGCGCCGCTATCCGGAAGGGGCCCTCTACGGCCACCCGATCGGCTACAGCTTCGTCCGCCAGGGCGACAGCGAGTTCGAGAAGTTCCACAACGACGAACTGGTCGGCAACAGCTCCGAGTTCAGCTCGATCCTCGACGAGCTCAGCGGCCGCAAGCAGGAAGGCGACGACGTCGTCACAAACCTCGACCCCGCCGCGCAGCGGGTCGCGCTGGAAGACCTCGAAGAAGCGGGGTTCGGCGCCGTGGTGGCGATCGAGCCACAGAGCGGCCGCGTGCGCGTCCTCGCCTCCAACCCGCCCTACGACCCCAACCGGGTGCCCGAGCACCTCTCCCAGCTCAACACCGACTCGACCTCGCCGCTGCTCGACCGCGCCACCCAGGGCCAGTACCCGCCGGGCTCGACCTTCAAGGTGGTGACCGCCGCCGCCGGCCTCGACAGCGGCACGATCACGCCCGAAACCACGATCGACGCGCCCGGGGAACTGGACGTTCAGGGCCAGCCGCTACAGAACGACTTTACGCAGAGCTTCGGCCCGATCGCGCTCGACACCGCGCTCACCTTCTCGGTCAACACCTGGTTCGCGCAGCTCGGCGAACAGGTCGGCGAGGAAACCCTCTTCAAGTACATGGACCGCTTCGGCTTCAACTCGACGCCGGCGATCGACCTGCCCTCGAGCCAGGTCTACAGGAGCGGGATCTTCGAAGGCGGCCAGCTGCTGGGGCCCGGCGACCCGGTCGACCTCGCCCGCGTCGCGATCGGCCAGGAGCGCCTCGCGGTGACGCCGCTTCAGATGGCGGAGGTGGTCGCGGCGATCGCCAACGGCGGCAAGCTGATGAAGCCGCAGATCTGGAGCCGCGTGGTCGACCCGGACGGACGGGTGACGAAGCGCCTCGACCCCTCCCAGTACAGCGAACCGATCGGCTCCGACACCGCCTCCGCGCTGACCACCGCGATGGAAGGCGTGGTCAGCGGCGGCACCGGGACCAACGCAGCGATCCCCGGCGTCGCGGTCGCCGGCAAGACGGGCACCGCCGAAACGCCCTTCAACGACTCCTGCGGCGGCGGCAGCGAAGAGAACCAGGCCTGGTTCGTCGGCTTCGCGCCGGCCGACGAACCGAAGATCGCGATCGCGGCGACGGTCGAGTGCACCACCCAGTTCGGCAACGACGTCGCGGCGCCGATCTTCCGTGACGTCGCGGAAACGATCCTCAATGGCGGCTGAGATCCACGAGGGCAGCGTCGTCGACGGCCGCTACCGGGTGCTGCGCCGGCTCGGCTCGGGCGGGATGGCTGACGTCTGGCTCGCCGAGGACGCGCACCTCCAGCGCCGGGTCGCGCTCAAGGTCCTGCACCGCCGCTTCGCCCAGGACCGCGAGTTCGTCGAGCGCTTCCGCCGCGAGGCCGAGGCCGCCGCCGGCCTCCAGCACCCCAACGTCGTCGCCGTCTTCGACCGCGGCGACGTCGACGGCACCTACTACATCGCGATGCAGTACCTCGAAGGGCCGTCGCTGAAGACGCTGATCGACGCCGGCCTCACTCCCGACCAGGCGGTCATCCTGATCCGCCAGGTCCTCGAGGCGGCCCGCTTCGCCCACCGCCACGGGATCGTCCACCGCGACCTGAAGCCCCAGAACGTGATCGTCGACGCCGAGGGCAAGGCGACCGTGACCGATTTCGGCATCGCCCGCGCCGGGGTCTCGGAGATCACCCAAACCGGGTCGGTGATGGGGACCCCGCACTACCTCTCCCCCGAGCAGGCCCAGGGGCAGGACGTGACCGCGGTCTCCGACCTCTACTCGATCGGCGTGATCCTCTACGAGGCCCTGACCGGGCGGGTGCCGTTCGAGGGCGAAAGCGCGGTCGCGGTGGCGATGAAACAGGTCTCCCAGTCGCCGCAGCGGCCCAGCTCGATCGCCCCGGAGGTCTCGCCGGCGCTCGACGCGGTCGTGATGAGGGCGCTGGAAAAGGAGCCCGGGCAGCGCTTCCAGAGCGCCGATGCCTTCATCGCGGCGCTCGACGCGGCGCTCGCCGACCCCGCCGCGACGGGGGGCGGCACCGCGGCTTTCGCTGCCCTGCCGCCGGTCGTCGCCACGCCGGAGGAGGCGCAGGCGGAGGAGATGGCCGAGGAGCAGAAGCGGCGTCGTTGGGGCTGGGCCCTT
>WNGD01008345.1_pt1 | contig 12026 bp, 14 predicted proteins | sample 5400671 | NCBI WGS metagenome assembly WNGD01 (sample SAMN13153369, study PRJNA577476) | soil metagenome | isolation source: 40 cm soil or saprolite under grassland replicate 2 | place: USA:California | collected 2016-06-15
CTGGGCGCGGAACTAATCAGTCTCGCAAGGGTAAATGAAACCGGCGAGTGGACCGGCTTTCTTTATCGGGACAACGATCTGTCAATCCCGTCCCAGGGCTGGGCGAGCCATGCCACTGCGATGGGCTATTATCTTCACCGGCTCAAGAATGGGCGCAGCTTGTACCGGGGTCGCGAGATCAAGGGCGGCAACCACGGCTTTCTTCGTTCTAAAACGTGGCACTTTGTTGGATCCACCATCGAAGAGAGCGGCGCCTCATTGAAATATCGGATTACGCCGGAGGATTTTTCGCCAACCGAATACCCGCTGAAGGTTAGCCTGGACCTGACCTACAAGATCGAGATGAACAGAGTGAGCGTGCTCTTCGAATTTCGAAATAATGAGTCTGATTTGAGCGCGCATGTTTCATTTGGATTGCACCCTGGATTTGCTGCGACTTCGTTCGAAAGCTTTCATTTCCAGATGCCCCGAGGCTGCTATCGTCGGCACTTTTCGCCAGGCGACTATCTCTCGGGAGAAACACGCGACATCGAGTTCGCTGGCGGCGAAATGCCGTTTTCGAAAACGGATTTGCCCGGTTCGATCATCCTGGAGCTTGTCGATGTTCCAAGGCGAGAATTTTCCTTTGTCGATCCGCCCAGCGGCCGCTGGGTAATCGTCGATCTAACCGATGTGCCTTACGTGACTTTGTGGTCCGATGGCGGACCGTTTCTTTGCATCGAACCTTGTTGGGGCCTGACTGACCATCACGAACAGCGCGCGTTCGAAGATAAAGAAGGCATTCAAATAATTGCCGCCGGCGATGAATTGCGCGCCTCTTTCAGCATGACTCCGCAACTTGCTTCTTACGATTAACCAGATAACTGACAACTAACCACCGCCCGCCACGCCGTAGCTTCGGCGAAGGCGGGACCTCTGCCTTATGCCAACCGCTTCGCTTCGGGCTTTGCTCGCGCAGTCGATCGATTACGCGGGAATGTTCCCGCCTTGCAGCCTTGCCGTGTGTTCTATCTATCGGCCAATTCGACGCGGCGGGAGAGAGTCTGTCACTGTTCGGAGGAGAGCATCCGCTGCGGATCTCCGCCCTGGGTAGCAAAGGGGCGAACCGCGATCATTTTATTGCCGGGTTGAAAATCGCGGCGGACAAAATCAGATCGCTCTGCGCAGAGCATGCCGGTCTTGTTTCGGTTGACCAACTGGAAACGGCACTGGCACCGGATCCAGATCTCGGGTTACTGGCGAAAATTGCTTCGATCCTCGGCGGGTTTGATTTACAGACATTCTGGGAAGCACCCGCCGATTTGGCGAAGGAGACGATTGCGCTGCTGGCCGAGCACAACCTGGTCACAGACCAGCGGCCGTTTGGCGTCAAATTGCGAACGGGCGCCCATCAAATTCACAGCGGGCTTGCATCATCCAATCCGGCAATTTCGCGACGAAGTGCAAACGAAGATGCATGGCTTCCTCAACGTGCTCGGTGCTGCGGTTCTTACGGCAGAGTATGGATGGAACGAAGAGCAAACAGCCGAAATGCTCGAAGACGAAGACGCCGCCTCGTTTTCATTCGAGGATGAGTCTTTTGCCTGGCGAGAATGGAAGATCGCGACCGAGCGTATTAAAGAGCGGCGAAAATTTGTGACTTCGTTCGGCAGTTGTAGCTTCGATGAGCCGCGCGAAGATTTGCGCGCCTTGAATTTATTGTAGGGTAGGGACGGTGCGCCGCGCCCTCCGGACGCCACAGCACGGCGCAGGCGGATGACCGCCGACAAATGAAACGCGTGGTCATTCCGAGCCGCGCAGACGGCGAGGAACCTCACATTTGCAACCAGCGCCTCGATCTATTGAGCGTAATCAATCAGCTTGGGTGAGGTCCTTCACTTCGTTCAGGATGACAGCGCGAGGGGGTGATAACGTTAATGCGTCAGAGTTGGTCCGTTGATGAGCCGCAATTTTTCTTCGGCACGGCTGCGCGCTTCGTGGTTAAATGATATTCATGGATTCGCCTTTGCGCAGTTTCGTCGACGTCCCGCGCGATTCGCATTTTCCCATTCAAAATCTCCCATTCGGCATCTTTCAACCGAAAGAAGGTAAACGGCGGGTCGGAGTCGCGATTGGCGATTTGATCGTGGATCTTTCCGTGCTCGAGGAACTCGGTCATTTCCGCTCGCCGGAATTTCTGGATCGACATTTGTTTGCGGACGAAGTAATTCAACATCTTCTCTCAGCGGAAACACCAACTTTGCGGGATGATGCGAAATTGCGCGCCCGGGTTTTTCACGCGCAAAAAGACGTTGTTATGAAACTGCCGGCGCGCATCGGCAATTATACCGATTTTTATTCCTCGTATCATCATGCGCACAATGTCGGCACGATGTTGCGTGGCCCAGAAAATGCCCTGATGGCGAATTGGAAATGGTTGCCGGTGGCGTATCACGGACGCGCCAGCTCGGTTGTCGTCAGCGGCATGGACGTGCGGCGACCAAGCGGGCAGACCAGGCCACCAGATGCATCCGCGCCTACTTTCGGTCCAAGCAAGAGCTTTCGATTACGAATTGGAAATGGCGTTCCTGATCGGACCCGGCAATTCGTTAGGTAAACCGGTGCCAATCGATCGCGCGATCGATCACATCTTCGGCTTTGTTTTGATGAATGATTGGAGCGCGCGCGACATTCAAGCGTGGGAATATCAACCGCTGGGACCGTTCCTGGCCAAGAACTTTTGCACCAGCATTTCACCGTGGGTGGTCACGCTGGAAGCGCTTGAGCCTTTTCGCAAACCGCTACCAGCGCAGGATCCCGAGCCGCTCCCGTATCTGCGCGGAAAAAACGATTTCACGTTCGACATTCACCTCGAAGCGCACTTGCAAACTTCGTCAATGGACGCGCCGCACATTATTACGCGCACGAATTTTCAAAATCTTTACTGGAGCGTTGCGCAGCAGCTTGCCCATCACACGGTTAATGGCTGCAATCTGCAACCGGGCGATTTGCTCGCCAGCGGCACGATCAGCGGCCCAACGGAAGAATCGCGCGGTTGCATGCTGGAGTTGACGTGGCGGGGCGCGAATCCGTTGAAACTGCCGAATGGCGAAACCCGCAAATGGCTGGAAGACAGCGACAAACTCACGATCACCGGCTGGTGTGAGCGCGACGGCTATCGGGTCGGCTTCGGCGAAGTAAGCGGACGCGTGTTCTCTGCCGTATGAATCCTTGTGTCAAAAGTGAGGAGTGACCCCGTGTTTCCGCTTTTACTAACTTTGGCCCATTAATCTGATCCTGCTTTAATAAAAGACTGACCCGCACCGCTCATTGCACTTTACACCCGCCGCTTGGACTCTACCTCGCCGGGTTCGAAGGCCATGAGGGATCTGCCCGCACAGACCCAATCCCCGGGATCGAGATCGCGCAGGACTCCGTATTCCATCAGGGTGTCTTCGACCTCTTCGTCGGTGGCGACTTTGAAGCGAGCCCGCAAACGCGCCATGTCGAGTCGGATCACGTATGTCGTATCGTCTTCGAGTGGGTCCATTGGGCGTCAATCAATGATACTGACAGAAAATCGCCTTTTGCGCCGCGGTTCACGCAATTAGTATTCCTTCGAGCTAATTGGGTGATATTTTCTGCTCTCAACCTAACTTGGTCAAGCGCCCCCCGATGCGGCTTTCGTCCCTAAACCGATCAACTTCGGGATAGCTGCGGCAATTTTGCCTCGATTTTTCTTGAGCCAAGCGCCAGTGATAAATGCAGCTGCCTTTATACCCTTTGCACCCGCCCGTTGATACGGTACATTAATTTCGACTAATCGCGCGGCAAGACGATCAAAATCAATTCGCGAACTCTTCGCCTTGGTCCGCGCTTTTCTTAAACTCCGATTGGCAGCTTCAAAAGCTGTACGGCACTGTAATCTGAGTTGTGCCTTGTCGGTTCCTTCGAGCAAAACGTAGATCGATGATTCCGGCTTGTACAAACGATCAAAGAAAACCAACCCAGGAAGTCGTGGAATCGCTTTTCGCGGGAAAAACTGACGTACTAATTCATACGCTGGATGCTGTTGCAAAGATAAAGTGACGCCAAATCGAACGTCTGCACGTTTTAATTCACGCGGCATCCGTGGTGCAATGGGTTCGATAAGAAAAAGCGCGAGGATGTCTGGGCCCGCATCATCTCCTAATGTCCCGTCGGCAATATACTCCTCTACGGAGTGATCTGCAGCCGGATGAAAAGCAACAAAGGCATAGGCCCCGCGATGCTTCTGGTCCAGAGCTTTGAAATTTTGTTCAAACGTTCTAATATTCGCGACTGCGCCGGCAGCGTACCTGGCACCTTCCGTAATGTAACCAGCTTCTTCAGCGACTTTCTCGAGAGATAGGATTTTCATATCAGATGGTTGTTACTTTCTTGCCAGGAACTGGCGATTAGGTTCAGAACCTGAGCATCATCGGGAAGGTCGTGAACTCAGCGAACTTTGCTATTGCCATCCAATTTGCTGATCCCTGAGGCTCAATCAATACGCTAAAGATCAACTGCGGAAACGCCTGGTCAAGATCGCCGGCCAGGCAATAAAATATTCCGGCGAGTCTACAAAGTGTCGGATGCCAGGGATATAGTGTGCGCATCTCGGCCAATCGATCAACTTTAACCACATCGACGTTGGCTAGCTGAAGCGCTTGGGCGACAATTGTGCTCGATTCTTCTTCCATAAGCCTGCGTCGCGCCGCAGCCCTCGATTTTTCATTAGGGGGAAGATGCATAGCTCGGATTTTAGAACTTAAGCAGCGTGTGGTAAAATCTGCACTTCTCAGCAGGGCGGGTTGTCGTCGGTGAGCAATGCACAGGGGTAATATGATTTTTTCCGAAGGTAGGCGCCACTGCCGGGGAAGTCGTAGGTTTCCTAATGTCTGCGCGTCGGTTCCGCGGACTAACTCGCGCACCGAGTTTGGCATAAGCAGTCGATCCTCCGTCATTCGGTCGAGCCACGAATTCTCTGGATAACGTTTCCGGTAGATACCGGCAAGACCAGGCAAACCGCCAATCTCCCAATTAGGCGGAAGCTCATGCTCAGCTTGCGTTTCGCGCCACCCGATGCTCCCGTGAATATCAGAAGCCATCTCATTAAAACGGCTCAACATCGTGCGATTAATGCCCGTGACACCTATCTTCTCAGCACTCGGATGAACCTGTGACAACCACAGTGCTGGTCCAAAAACTCGCGCCTCTCGTACAATCCAATCATCCAACGAGAGAGCCTCATACGCGGCTTGAACGCGATCTAACGCGAGATCGATTACAACACCTAACACTTCATTGTACCGTGCGGGGTTAAGCTTTATTTTCCGATACTCCCGAACGGCCCGGTTTAGATTTTCATTAATTAACGCAACGTTTGCCAACGTTGTCCCGTGCATGAACGACAGGTCGGCTTCGAGAGCATAACACCGGACGAAGGAGTCGAGTGTACCAACAAACACAGCCACTTGCGCAAAATATCCGTGATCGAACAGATCGAGTAAAAGGCGAAGGCCAGCCTCCGCACTCCCGTGCATCTCAGCATACCACAGCGCACATTTTAAAAAATGGTTTTTGCATCGCTCAGGATCGTTAAGCGCCAATAGCCAGAGTTCGATCTGGCTCGCTATCACTCCACTGGGAAAGATCCGAAGTTTGGGTCCGGTATAACCGCAAAACTGATCGCTACTCCATTCGCTAGGGTTATATATTACCGGCACGTCATCACAAGTCGATTCTGGAAACTGATTCTGTGCTATGAGCCAGGCGATTTTAGTCAGATTCCAAAATCCGCGAACGCGTTGGAGTTCGTTCTCTAGGTTGCCAGTTAACGCCAAAAAAAGGCCAGTCAGCCCCAGTTGGTGCAACTGCTCTTCGATGAGGTGTCTCACAATGGTTCCGGGGGTGGCATCCATATCGTGGCTTGCCGCTGCGGCAGGACAGGCAGCGACTTCGGTGGCGTGGAATAATGTCTAAATCTAGGAGAATCCGCAATGCTTTTCGCTGATAAGCCCAAAGCGGTTAACTTCAACGCCCGCCGGTAGCGGCATAATTTTGTCGCAACCATCGGAATGATGTGCTTCCCTTCACGTCCACGTTTGCTTCTTCAAGTCAGACGCGATCTCGGCGAACTGGGCGAGGGCGGCTTGGAGGTCTTCGACAACGGAGATCGCGGGAGCGGACGACATGGACAGGAAGCCCGGAGGATGAGCGATTGGGACAGCGCGAATCAATTGAGGCGGGATCATTTTTTTAGGTCTTGTGCAATTGCGGCGAATTGTTGAAGGGCAGCTTCCAAATCCTCCATGATTTCTGCCGCAATCACATCTGGATCTGGGAGGCTGGCGCTGTCTTCGAGGCTTTCGTCTTTGAGCCAGAAGATGTCGAGGTTGAGCTTGTCGCGCTTGGGCTAGGCGAGTTCAAGTGTTAAATGTTTAGATACGACCCCATTCCTCTTCCGAAAGAGAGCTGGACAGTCATTGAGTGAGGAGCTTTTCGAAATCGAATATCGCCTCGTCTTCAAGTCGGTTCGCGTCGTCGCGTAGTTCATAGGCTTTTTCGACGTGGATTCCGATCTGCTTCTGTGCAGAGAAGGGCATTTTCGGTGCGATTATGGCCGCCGTGTCATCTTCGGTCAATTCGTCCACAACACCACCGTAGCTTTTTGAGAGCAATTGGTGTTGGCCGTACGCGGTCATCAGAAAAGCCGCGAGGAAGCCAGAATGGCTTCGACCGGGCCGCGCCGTGATGCGCAGGATGTGTTGCGACGCGGCCCATCCTTCTTGCGCAGAACTGGTCAAAGCCACACGGCCGAGCGTCCCGGAACAGGTTACTAGCACCTGACCGTTGTGAATGATCCACCGATCCATACGCTCGGTCTGCGTATTCGAGATGTATTTCAAGTCGTGAATCCGCATCATCGGAACATGACTTCCTTGCAGCAATGGTGTCCCGTGCTCCTTGTCCACATAGATTCGGGCAAAGCGCGGCGCGACATAGATGTCAGCTGCGAGTTCACCGGGGCACCAGCGGGTATCGTCCGTGCGATAGCTTCACTACTGCGCTTCTTGGACGGGTACGTGGCGTGTCGCGTCAAACCGCGTACCGAGTTCACGTGAAGAAATAACAAAGGCTTTCGGTTGCTCCGCCGGCCCGAGATACTCGACATCTTCTTCAGTGAAATGCTCGACGCCAAGCGCGCGGTGAAGCATTTCATCCGCTTGATCGAGGAGATCGTTCGCCTTATCGCGAAGTGAATAAGCTCGGACGATTTTGTCGTGAATTGCCTTTTGCACGGATTCGTCGGCAATAGGCACCGGCAGAGGCGCTAGGTGCTTAGGTTCCAAGTGGTCCACGGTTGCGCCGTATGCACCTTTCGTGAGCAGCGCATATCCAGATGCGCTTGCAAGATAGGCATAAATGTAGCCCATTGGAATCTCACCTGGAGAGATTCTCAAAGCATCGTCAGTGACGGAGTATTCTGACAATCGCCTTCCGACGAAAATAGGGATTCCGATTGTGCCGGAGCGACTCAATAAGATGCTGTTCACCGGGACTCTTAACTCGGCCATCTTTGGCACTGATCGCGACACGAAGCGCTCTCGCGGTAGGCGGAAGTGAAGAAGTTGTCTGCCTGAAACGAACGGGAAACCGTGAACGATGTCTCTAACCCAAATGCGTTTAAAATTACTACGAGGCTGATTTTGCGTTGGATGTTGGATCCCGCCGACACAGATGCTAAGCGGTGATGAAAGAACGCCGCATCTCTCTATGGCGTCGAGAGCTGCAAATGCGCCTGCCTCGTAGGCTGTCGCATCAAAGCGGCTGTCGCCTTCGCTTAGCCAGCGCGAGCCAAGAGTGAGCGTCTTGAGAGGCTCCCGAAGCGGGATCGCCTTGACCTCGGTCCGTGCCGGATTAGTCATGTTGCCAAGCTAACGGCGAGCGATCCTTCAACCACTGCTCAAACAGCCTAACAATGTCCGGTAGCTGATCATTGATTATCGGCTCTTCAATTTCGATCTCTTCCTCGACGATATTGCCTTCGCCGTTACGGCTACTGATAACGCGTTTCCGTTTCTCCAGTATCTCCGCTCCCTCCGGGGTGCGCATATAGACCGGCTGACCCCGCAAATCCCATCCGACCTTCTCGGCGATAGCCATGAAGATTTCATAGTCGTCAGGGCGGCCGACCTTCTGCACATAAGCGCGTTCCTCACGAGTGAAACGTTGAAGAATGAGCACGCTTGTCATCGTATGCGTGTCGCTACGTGCGAACATTTCGCGTGGGAGATCGACGCTAGCGATAATCCATGCTTGGGTAAGCACCCAACGCCTCAGCCACGACAGCCCCGGGTTCGACAAGATGCTATCCGGTAGCACAATGGCCATGCGTCCGCCGGGCTTAAGGAAATCGAGGCAACGCTGGACGAACAATTGCTCCGGGGGCAGTGAGGCCCGCGGAGCCTTAGCTTCATATTTCGTGAGGTCATAGCGGTCGAGGATGTGCGGGTCGTCCACGGGCAGCTTCGAGCCAAACGGAGGATTCGTAAACACGACGTCGAAGCTACAGGTCGACATGTTCTCGCGTGTCATCCTTCCACTCGCCCGGCATCAGCAGCGAGTTCTCCCAGAAAACATTCGTCGAGCCGTCGCCGTGGAGAGCGAGGTTCATCTGTGCCGCCCGGACCAGCTCCGGCAGCTTATCGATGCCGAAGATGTGTTTGTTACAGTAGTCGCGCAAAAGCTTGTCGGTCTGTTCCTCGGCCTTCTCCTCGACTCTCCATTTTTTGATTTGCTGCCCTCCAATGATGTTCTTCATGTGGAGAAGAGCAGCACGGAGGAAACCGCCGGTGCCGCAGCAAGGATCTAGAATTCGCAGGCGAAGTTGTTCCTGCGGACGGTATGTTGCGAGCACCATTCCGACCGCAAGATCGCAGACGTTTCTAGGGGTAAAAAACGCGCCATGGTCGCGCCGACTGGTAACGGAAACAATCTCCTCGTAAGCTTCGCCCTTAACGTCGCTAGCGGTCTGCATGAGCGAGAACTTCTGCAACTCGGCGACCGTATATGCCAGAGAGCGGTTATCGAGTTCAATAGCCTCGCCTTTGTGAGGAAAAATATACGGATACTCCTCTCGTACCTTGTCAAAAAGGACCGCTAATCGTTGCTTCAATTTTCGCTGGCCGAGCTCGCTACGGCGTTCGTCGACGGATACAGAGAAATCCAAAATCCCGGTAGCGTGCTGCTCGTCGTACAGCTTGCAAAAGATGAGCTTCAGTAACTCGAAGAAAGCTTTTTCTTTCCCCAGGTTGCCATTGACGTGTAGGTAGTCATGACATCGCGCAAAGACGTGTCGCAGACCGGCGCTAGCGGGGACGAGATCAGCAAATTCCAAACGCTTCGGTTCCGTCGCACCTTTGAGCGGGATATCAGTAGAGACGGGGAACGGCTCGCGAGACGCCTTGTCGGGGTCTTGCTCTTTCTCAAGAGCGATCATCTCGCTCCCAACCCACAACCCCCACCGCGCCCGAAGACACGCCGCGAGATAGCTCTTCAGTTGCGCTACCCCTTGCTCCCGGTCGGTGGGGCGAACGTCTTCGCGCTTCGCCTCAACAATAATGAATATCAGCTCCTGCTTATGTTCTGATCCCGGCGGGAAAATCGCGATGTCTACCCGTTTTTTCTTGCCGCTCCCCATTTTAACCGGGAATTCGATATGCAGATCGGCTCGGTCGTAGCCATATTCTTCAACTAGACTGCGAGCGACGCGCTGCCGAACATGTTCTTCGGGCGTGTCGTTTCGGAACGCCATCATGTATGAAGCACCGGAGCTTACCGGCCGGAACCACAAGCAATTCCTGCGTTGGTCGTTCGGAATAAATAATATCTTTTGGCAAACTAGCTTTCGCTCCTTTCAGACAAAACCTTTTGGGCAACAGTAAGGCTGTCCTTCGTGGTGACCGAATAGATAAGATCTTCGTCGTTCGTCGCATAAGCGAACTTCAATCCGAGCATCTCGGCGTATTGCTTTGCCTGCTGAAGGCCGTCTGCGGCCGTCTCATATTCTGGCTTTGCTTCGACAACTGCTAGCGGAAAATCGCGTCGATAGCGAGGAAGATAATCAACCCGTTTCGGAGGACGACGGATAAAACTTTTCCCGACGGGAACGATTCGTCCGTCGGTTATCGTTCGTTGCTCAGCTATGGAATACGGCTCGTTATCCCAACCTGCTCCCTGAAGCTTAGGCACAAGCTTGCGACAGGTATCCGCTTCGGTTGGCATGAAGCGCGGAAAATAGCAGAAAGCGGGAGAAGGTTGAAGGAAGAATTATGAAGGAGGAAAGGGGGCGGCAGAGAATTAAGGAAGAATTAGGAATTAAGAATTCGGAAGAGGAAGCAGACTAAAGTAAGAACGAAGAATGCAGAATGAAGAAAAAGATTTGCGGGATCGGACAAAACATTTTGCGCTGCGCATCGTCGAAATGTTTTCGGTAATACCGAAAACGACAGAAGCACAGGTCCTTGGAAACCAAGTGCTGCGTTCGGGCACGTCAGTCGGAGCAAACTATCGCGAGGCGTATCGCGGACGCAGCAAGGCAGAGTTTATCGCAAAGTGCGGCGATTCGCTCCGCGAGCTTGAAGAATGGAGCGTGCTGGGCGGCCGCGACATAGATGGTAAAACCCGCGCAGGTAGCGGGTGAGCTGGACGGAGAGCAGCGAATCAAACCGCTTACTGGCTTGAACTGCTCGTCGACGGAAAGATCGTCCTGCCGGAAAAGCTCTCAGCTCTTCGGCAAGAATGTGACGAACTGATCGCCATTTTCGTTACAATTCTGAAGCGATCAAAAGCAACCTCTTAATTCTTCCTTCATCCCTCTAACTTTCCTAAAAGTCAGATGTCAGCCGCCTTCATCCAAAAACTACGCCGAGGCAAGCAAGACGGCACAGCAAGGGGGAAGGCCGCGGATGTGGCGATGTTTGACGTGAAAGCAAGGAAGGCAGGCAAAAGCCAGGGACGGCTTTAAGGCGCGGGTTATTTCACCAACTCCCGCGCCTGCTCGCGAATGATTTTCCGCAGCGAAACGTTCACAACCTTCGAATTAGAGAAGACTTTCGCCACGTCCGGCTCGAGCACGACTACGTTCGCTCCTTGCGCATACCGACGCGCGTATTTACCACGTTCGCCTTGGGAGAAGTCGTATTCTTTCCGCATCTGCTTATCTGCGGATTTATTCGATGCTTTTTTCATAACTCCTGCGTTCTCGTCGGCTGGCGCGTCGCGCGCTAATGATGCGGATATTATCGCCTCGCTCCGTGTGAACGACAACGAGTAATTTACCGGTAAAAGCTGTACCCATCGTCACATGACGCTCTTCTGTGCGCGAATGGTCTGGATCGGGAATCGTCAGCGAGAGTGGATCGCCGAAAACGGTAGAAGCTTCTTCGAAACCGACACCATGCTTGGCAAGGTTCGATCGAGCTTTTCGCGGATCCCATTCGAACGTTAACGGCATAAAACGATGGGTTCATTTTCAGCAAAGAAGGTTGTGAACGCGAATTAGAAATGTGTCTGTCTCCGTCGGGGACTTCCGCCTATGCTGCGTTCCGGCCCTCGCTGCGACTTTGGCGTGACCTGCCCAGCGAGGCAAGCAAGTGATTCGTTCGAGCGTGTCAGCGGTCAGCGGATCGCCACGGCGAATTGATGATTAGGCGTGTGATTCCTTCTGCTGTGTCACTTCCGTCTCCGAACTCGGTATCCTCGCGTAGCCCCTTCGCGAACATGGAAACCGATCTGTCGCTTTGGCGGAGCTGGCGGAAGCATCAGCTCGCGGATGGCGTCGAAGACGACCTTAAACTGGGCGTCGTATTTGTTTTCGAGCGCGGCAAGCTTACGGGCAAGTTCCGTATTCGAGAGGAGCATCTCGCGCAAGCGCACAAATGTGCGCATGATGGCGATGTTGACCTGCACGGCCCGCGAACTCCGCAGGACGCTGGAAAGCATCGCGACGCCCTGTTCGGGAA
>WNGD01005717.1_pt1 | contig 12022 bp, 10 predicted proteins | sample 5400671 | NCBI WGS metagenome assembly WNGD01 (sample SAMN13153369, study PRJNA577476) | soil metagenome | isolation source: 40 cm soil or saprolite under grassland replicate 2 | place: USA:California | collected 2016-06-15
GCTTCCTCGTGGGTGACGACGACGACCTCGGCCGACGCTTGACGGCGCTCGAGCGAGCTTGCCGTCTGCAGCGCGAGCTCGTACATCGGCAGCGGCCAGCCGACTCCGCCCGGCAGCGCGAAGACGACGCGGCGCAGCGTGCCCTCGCCCAGCTCGCGAAGGAGGGACGAAAACGCGTCGGTATCCGCCGGGCCGCGAAAGGTGAACGCACCGGGCACTGCGGCCACCGGATGCGCGCCGACCGCGATCAGCAGCGCGTCGTAGTCGAGTTCGGCGCCTGTCGACGTGCAGGCGATGTGACGATCCGCGTCGACGGATCCGAGGTGGCCGAGCGTGAAGAGCGCCCCGCAATCGTCGGCGACGCCGCTCAGATCGAGGCCGTGGACGTGGCCAAGCCCGAAGGGCTCCGCGACCGAAAGCGGGCGGTACCAGAACTGCGGCTCCGGCGCGAGCAGCTCGATCGAGACCCGCTCCTCAGCGTGGCGTTTGAGTGCGAGCAGCGCCTCAAGGCCCGCCACTCCGCCGCCCGCGATCAGCACGTTCAGCGGCCGGCCGTTGGCGGAGCGTGCGTTCATGTCCTCAATTCTCAGCGACGGGCTCTCGCGCTCCATCGGCGGAAACCAACAGACGGTCTCCGTACTTACTGCGGATCGCGTGCCGGCGCAGGCGCACGAGAGGCGGCCGAGGCCGCCTCTCGCGGGGGGAGCGCAGCGAGCGTCAGGAGACGCGTACGGTCAGGCGAAGGACGTTGTCCTCGCCGATCGTCTTCATCGCCATGCCGGGATAGTCCTCGCCGGCCTTGGTCGTGAACTTGTAGATGCCGGCCTTGGCGAACTTGAGGCGGACCGACGCGCTCATGTGGCGCATCGCCGGATTGCCGTAGTAGCGAACGGCGGGGCCGCTCGTCTTCACGAGCTTGTGCGACATCACGTCGTTGTCGAAGAACGTGATCGTGCCTCCGCGCGCGAGCGTCGTCTTCTGCGCAGCTCGGTAGGCGCTGCCGTTGATCGACCACGCGTGGCAGCCGCGCATCTGGTGCCGGATCGTGATCGTCGACTTCACCGGCGCCTTCGCCGCCTGCTGGTTCTTCGTCGTTCCCGTGATCGCCACGCCGGCGGTGAGGCCGATGCCGACGCTCAAACCTGCCAGGATGATCAGTAGCCGCTTCATTCGGGAAGCTCCTTTCTTCGCTGGTCGAACTGTCGAGCCCCCGGCGTCGCGCGGCATCCGCTTTAGACCCGAACGTGGCTGCTGCCTTACCGTGACGTCGTTGCGGCTTTCTGCGGAGGCGGCGCTACCAGCTCTTGAGGGCCTGGTGCGATGCTCGGGGCGCCAGTCGCATCCGGGCATCGACTGCGACGCAGCCGTCCGGCAGGGCGATCACGGGGTTGAGGTCGAGCTCCGCGACCTCAGGAATGTCCTGGGCGAGGCATGAGAGCCGGTGCAGCAGATCGATCAGGGCTCGCTCGTCGGCCGGACGCGCTCCGCGGAAGCCCGCGACGAGGCGCCCTGCCTTGCCTTCGTGGACGAGTTCGTTTGCATCGACGTCCGTGAGCGGAGCGATCCGGAACGCGGCGGCGCCGATCAGCTCCGCGAAGACGCCTCCGGGGCCGAAGGCGACGAGCGGGCCGAAGACCGGGTCCTGGACGATGCCCGCGAGCAGCTCGGCGCCGCCGCTGACCATCGGCTGCACGAGCACAGGAGGCCCGATCCGCCCGGCGGCGGCGCGGATCTGCCCTTCGTCGTGCAGGTCGAGCGCGATGCCGCCTTGCTCGGTCTTGTGCGCCCCAGGCGCGGCGGTTTTGAGGACGACCGGCAGCCCGAGCTCACGCGCGGCCCGGACGGCCTCGTCCGCAGTCTGCACCAGGCGCTCGGGGACGACGGGGACACCGTAGGCCTCGAGGAGGCCGCGGGTCGCCTCGGCGTCCAGCCACACCTCGGAACGGCCGTCGAGGGCGGCCTCTACGATCCGCCGAGCGGCGGTGACGTCGACGTCGGGTGCCGGTGGGACCGTTCCTGCCGGCCGCCGGAGCCACTCAGCCCGCACCGCCGCAAGTCCGAGCGCGCGCGCCGCCGACTCCGGGTAGGCAAACGACGCAACCGAGCTGCCGCCCTCGCGTAGCGCCGCGGGCGCTCCGTGGCCACTGATCAAGACCGCGAGCACCGGCTTGTCCCTCGCGGCTCCGTCGACCGCAGCGTGGATCGCGGCCGCCACCTCGTCCGCGCCGGCGACCACGGGCGGGACAAAGAGGACGATCAAGGCATCGAGCCGTTTGTCGTCGAGCAAGGCCGGGATCACGGCTTCGAACGTCTCCCCCGTGGCGGAGCCGAGTAGGTCGACCGGGTTCGCGAGGCTTGCGTCGTCCGGCAGCAGCGGCTGCAGCGCGGCGCGCGTCTCTTCGCTGAGTTCGGGCAGCTCGAGGCCGACGGCGGCGCAGGCGTCGGCGCAGAGGATGCCGAGCCCGCCCGCATTGGTGAGCACCCCGACGCGCCGGCCGCGCGGGAGCGGTTGGCTCGAGAGGAGGGCCGCCGCGTCGACCAGCTCCTCCAGCGTCCCGGCGCGGATCACACCGGCCTGCCGGAAGAGCGCTTCAACGGCGGTGTCGGAGCTTGCAAGGGCCGCCGTGTGCGAGCTCGCGGCACGCGCGCCGGCCTCGGTCGAACCCGACTTCAGCGCGAGCACCGGCTTCCTGCGCGCGACGCGCTGGGCGAGCCGTGCGAACTTCTGCGGGTTGCCGAAGGACTCGAGGTAGAGGAGGACGAGTTCCGTCTCGTCATCGTCTTCCCACCACTCGAGCAGGTCGTTCGAGGAGACGTCCGCCTTGTTGCCGATCGAGACGAACGACGAGAAGCCGAGCCGCCGCTCGGAAGCCTTCTCGAGCAGCGCCAGCCCAAGCGCGCCGCTCTGCGAAGAGAACGCGATCGTGCCCGGCGGCAGCGGCCGCGGACCGAACGTCGCGTTGAGGCCGAGCCGCGGCACCGCGATCCCGAGGCAGTTCGGGCCGACGAGCCGGCCGCCGTGCGCGCGGACGAGGTCGAGCAGGCGCTCCTGGCGCTCCCGGCCCTCGGCGCCGACCTCGGCGAAGCCCGAGGAGATGACGCAGAGCGCCTTGACGCCGCTCGCGAGCGCCGCCTCGGCCGCGTCGAGCACGAGCGGCCCCGGCAGGCAGACGACCGCGAGGTCGACGACCTCGGGTAGATCTGCGATCGACTTGTAGGCGGGGACGCCGCCGACGGGCTCGCCGTCCCGGTTGATGGGATAGGCGGCGCCGACGAAGTCCGCCGCCAGGACGTTCCGGAAGAGCTCGCCGCCGATCGAACCGCGTCGGCGCGAGGCGCCGACCACGGCGACCGACTTCGGCTCGAAGAAGGGGCGCAGGGAGGCCGTGACGGCGAGGTGGTCGCGCTCGTCGACACGCGCGCGGAACCGCTCGGTCGGCGTGATCGGGAACCGGACCTCGAACTCGCCGCCGTCGAGCTCCCGCGTCACCTCCAGGCCGGCGCCCTCGAAGACGCCGAGCATCGCCCGGTTCTCCGGCATTACCTCCGCGACGAAGCGCTCGATGCCCGCCTCGCCAGCCCGCAGCGCGAGCTGCTCGAGCAGGCGCGTGCCGATACCCCGGCCCTGGTGCTCGTCTGCAACCGCGAAGGCCGCCTCCGCGGCGCTCTCGTCGCGCAGCCGCATGTATTCGGCGACCGCGACGACGCGGTCGCCGAGCTCGCCGACGAGGACGCCACGTTCCTGCCAGTCCGGCTCAAGGAAGTGCCGAACGAGATCGTCGTCGACGCGGCGGATCCCGTGGAAGCGCATGTAGAAGCTCTCTTGCGAGAGACCGGTGAAGAACGCGGCGAGGGCGCCCGCGTCTTCGTTTGCGGGCGCCCTCAGCCGCAACGTCGCGCCGTCGCGGAGGATCACGTCGACTGCGGCCGATTGCGGACTACGCGCCGCTACCGACAAGCGCAACCTCCCTTTCAGCTTGTTCCTCGGTGACGGGTCCGGCTTCGAGCACGACCTTCAAGGCGTCGGTTTCGGCTGCCGCGGCGAAGGTGTCGTACGCCGCCATCGTCTCATCGAGCGGGAACCGGTGCGTCGCGAACGGCGTCGCGTCGAGCCGGCCCTCGGCGATCAGCCTCAGAAGCCGCGGCGTCGTGATCGTGTCCACGAGACCCGTGGTGATCGTCACGTCGCGGATCCAGAGCTTCTCGAGGTGAAGGGTCGCAGGGTGCCCGTGGACGCCGACGTTCGCGACCCGCCCGCCGGGGCGGACGAGATCGGCACACAGCTCGAACGTCTCCGGCACGCCGACCGCCTCAACCGCGACGTCGGCGCCGAGGCCATCGGTCAGCTCCATTACCCGAGCCAGCGCGTCCTCGTCGGCGCTGTTGATCGTGACATCGGCGCCGAACTCGCGCGCCCTCTCGAGGCGCGAGTCGGCGAGGTCGACCGCGATGATGCGGCCGGGCGTGTAGAGCTTCGCAGTCAGCACGGTTGCGAGCCCGATGGGGCCGGCGCCGACGATCGCAATCGTGTCGCCGGGACCGACGCCGCCGTTGAGGACGCCGACTTCGTAGGCAGTCGGGAGGATGTCGGCGAGGAACAGCACCTGCTCGTCGGTCAGCTTCTCCGGAACCTTGTAGACGGACGTATCCGCGAAGGGAACACGCGCGTACTCGGCCTGAAGGCCGTCGATCAGATGGCCGAAGATCCAGCCGCCGCCGCCCGTACAGAGGCCATAGCGGCCTTCCTTGCAGGACGCGCAGCGTCCGCACGAGGTGATGCAGGAGACCAGGACTCGGTCCCCAGGCTCGAGCGTCGTCACCGCTGCGCCGATCTCGACGACGGTGCCGACGGCCTCGTGTCCGAGAATCGTGCCCGGCCGCACCTCGGGGACGTCGCCCTTCAAGATGTGGAGGTCGGTGCCGCAGATCGTTGCCGAATCGATGCGGACGACCACGTCGGTCGGCTCCTGAATGTTCGGGTCCGGCTTCTCTTCCCAGCCGCGCAGGCCCGGCCCGTGATAGACGAGTGCCTTCATCGCTCCTCCTTTCGGTTGCTTTCACTCTCGCGCGGGCGGGGGCGGCCGGCATCGGCGGAGCCCCCGACTTGGCTTGCGGCTTTTCGCGGATGTCGACGGGCGTCACCGGGCGTTCTGCTTCGCGCCGGCGCGGTTAGGCTGAATGCGTGGACGCGGGTAGCTCGACCGAGAACCGCATGCGTGCGCTCGTCGAGACCGGTGTTGCGATCACCTCGGAGCTCTCGCTCGAAGCGCTCCTGCAGCGCCTGGTCGAGGCGGCCGCGAAGCTCACGGGCGCCCGCTACGCGGCCCTCGGAGTCATCGACCGCGGCGGCTCGGGGCTCGAGCGCTTCCTCACCACCGGCATCGATGCAGAGACACATGCCGCGATCGGCGAGCTCCCGAAGGGCCGAGGGATCCTCGGTGTCCTCATTCGCGAGGATGCCTCGCTTCGCCTTCACAACCTAGGCGAGGATCCACGCGCGGTCGGGTTTCCGCCGAATCACCCCCCGATGCGCACTTTCCTCGGTGTCCCGATTCACCTGCGCGGGGTTGCCTACGGCAACCTCTATCTGACCGAAAAGGACGGCGGTGAGGACTTCACCGAGGAGGACCAGGAGCTCGTCGAGCTACTCGCGAGCCAGGCCGCCGTGGCGATCGAGAACGCGCGCCTCTACGAGGCGGCGACCGGATGGTCGAGGCAGCTCGAGTCGCTGAACGAGGTCGGAAACGCGCTGGCGACCGAGACCGACCTCGACCGGCTGCTCGACCTGGTCGCGCGGCGCCTGCGAGAGCTGCTGGACGCCCGCCTGGTCACGGTCGTGCTTCCGAGCGGCGGCGACGAGCTGCGATTCGCCGCGGTGGCCGGTGACGGAGGCGAGCGGCTGCGGGGCGAGACGATGACGCGCTCGACTTCCAAGAGCGGCCGTGTCCTCGAGCGCGGGCAAAGCGAACGCGTCGATTCGGTGCTGGACGATCCCGATGTCGACCACGAAGCGACGCGCCTGATCGGTGCTCGCACCGGTCTTTGGGTTCCGCTGCTCGTGCGTGGACGGGCGATCGGGGTGCTGGCGGCGCACGACAAGCTCGGACACGACCTGCGCTTCACGGACAACGACGTCCGCCTCGCAGAGACGTTCGCCGTCCGGGCTGCCCTTGCGGTCGATCTGTCCGAGCGGATCGCGAGTGACTCGCTGCGGCGGGTCGTCGAGGCCCAGGAGCTCGAGCGCCGCCGGCTCGCGCGCGAGCTACACGACGAGACGGGGCAGGCGCTGACGTCGATGCTGCTCGGCCTGAAAGCCTTGGAGGAACGGACCGACGACCCCGACGCGCGGGTGGCGACGCAGGAGCTGCGCGAGCTGGTCGTCTCGACGCTAAAGGACGTGCGCCGGCTCGCCGTCGAGCTTCGCCCAAGCGCGCTCGACGACTTCGGCCTCGTCGCGGCTGTGGAACGTCTGACCGACTCGTTCTCCGAACAGACCGGGATTGCGGTCGACTTTCAAACCGTCCTCGCGGACGAACGCCTTCCCGCAGAGGTCGAGACGGCCCTCTACCGAATCGTCCAGGAATCGCTCACGAACGTCGTCAAGCACGCACGCGCGCGACGGGTCAGTATCCTGCTCGCGCGGAAGAACGGTGCCGTCAAGGCGGTGGTGGAGGACGACGGACGTGGGTTCGACCCGGCCGAGGAGACCGACCACGGCTTCGGGCTCGTCGGAATGCGGGAGCGTCTGGCGCTGCTCGGCGGGCGCCTGGAGGTCGAGTCGCGCCGCGACGCTGGGACAACGATCGCGGCGGAGGTGCCCGTGTAATGAGCGTTCGAGTCCTGATCGTCGACGACCACGCGGTCGTACGGGCGGGGCTGACGCTGCTCGTCGATGCGGCGGACGACCTGGACGCGGTCGGCGAGGCCGGCAGCGCCCGCGAGGCGATCCTCGAGGCGCGGAGCACGAAGCCCGACGTCGTCCTGATGGACGTGATGATGCCCGACCAGAGCGGGATCGAGGTCGTGCCGCAGCTCCTGCACGAGCTTCCCGAGGCGAAAGTGCTCGTCCTTTCGATGCAGGACGACCCGCGCTACGTTCGCGAGGCGTTCGAAGCCGGCGCGAGCGGCTACTTGCTCAAGGAGGCCGCCGACGCCGAGCTCGTCGCGGCGATCCACGAGGTCGCGAGCGGCGGCCGTTACGTACACCCCGAGCTGGGCGCCAGACTCGTCGCTGCGGAGACGGCCGAGCGGCGCCGCGCCGAAGAGGATCCGCTCTCCGACCGCGAGCGCGAGGTCTTGCGTCTGCTCGCGCTAGGCCACACGAACCAGGAGATCGCGAAGGAGCTCTACATCTCGGTGCGAACGGCCGAGACGCACCGCGCGCACATCATGCAGAAGCTGAGGCTGTCGAGCCGCGCGGAGCTCGTCCGCTACGCGCTCGATGAAGGTCTCCTCGAAGCTTCCTGAACATCGCGTGGCACGGGCCCGGGTTAGAACGGGCGTCCCGGCAAGCCGGGACGCCCTCCAGGTCGGCGCCGCAAGCGAGCGCCTTGGCGAGGGCCTGCTCGAAGCTTCTCGAGCATGAGGACGGGCCGCCCGAAGGCGGCCCGTCTCCAGCGACGGAGGATTCCGTCTACGCGTGTGCGGCGGTCGGACGCTCAGTCACTGGCTCCTTCTTCCGAAAGAAGGTGAGCGCCGTCTGCGGATTGCGGAGCGCCCCGCCGATCGCGAGGATCGCGAACCCGAACCCGCTCAGCAGCAGCGCGATTCCGACCACGACTCCGAAGAGCGAGATCCGGTCGGCCATGTAGCTAGCGTTGAGCGCCGTCGTCAGCGCCGTCTCGGTCACCCAGACGTTGCGGCGGCCATTGTCGACCGGCTGCTTCGTCGCCGAATCTGTGACCGCGTACTTCGGATCGTTCGTGCCGCCGATCCCGTCCGTGAACTGCTTGGGGGCATTCGGCAGCGCCTGGTAGCGGCCCATCTGGGCGTACGTCAGGCCCTGAGACGACTCGAGGGCGTGGATGCGCATGTAGCCGGCGAACGCGTGCGCGCGGGTGCCGCTGTTGATCGCCTTTCCTGCCACGGACCGCGTCGGGAAGCTGATCTTGTCGACCGCCAGGCCCGCGTCCTTCGCCTCGGCCTTGATGGCCGCCGGCGTCATATCGGGCGTTCCGACGATCTTCTCCTGCTTGAGGCTGTTGGTGACCGTCGAGCGGCCGTTGAAGCCCATGATGAGTGCGCCGATGCCGAACGCGATCAGCACGGCGGCTGCGACCACTCCTCCGATCTCGAATACCTTGCGCATGATTCTCCTTCCGTCGCGTCGGGGTCTCATTGTCTGCCTCGACTTTCCTTGCAGTCTCGGCGCGAAGGCCGTTCCTGCCATCGGGGGCGTTCCGCGAGGTTTATGCGGCATCACCCGGCTCGATTTGCGGGTTTCCCGTAAGTCACAGCCGAGCTACGAGTAGCCGGCCGTACTGCTCCAGGTGGCGGTCGCCGAGGAATTCCGCGTTCGCTCGAGCCCGGGCATTGGAGCCCAGGCGATCCGCTTCAGTCCGGTCGCGCAAGATCGTCTCCACGGGCGCAGGAACGACCAGGAGCGCTCTGTCCACTCGTTCGGCTCGTCGGCTCCGACGTGACAGCGCCCAGACGACCTTCGCGCCGGGCGTCCCGGTCACCATCCGGGGAATCCGCGGCGAAGGGCGCCGACGACCGAGCGCAGGCCGACGACCCCCACCGGGCGTTCGTTCTCGGTCACGGGCAGGTGGTGAAAGCCGCCGCTCATCATCAGCCGCGCGGCCTCGTCGACGGGCAGCTCGGTCGGGGCAGTGACGGGCGCTGCGCTCATCCACTCCCGCACCCTCGCCTCGCTCGGATGGACCCGGCCTGCAACCGCGCGAACGATGTCGCGCGAGGTGAGGATTCCCGTCAACCGCCCGAACTCGACGACGAGCGCGGAGCCCGCGTCGGCGGCGGCGAGATGCTCGGCCAGCTCGCCGAGGGTGTCCTCCGGTGCCGCGGAGACGAACGTGCGCGACATTACGTCGCCGGCGCAGACCTCATTAGTTTTCGCATCGACGATCATCAGACGACTGCCAGTTCGGCCGCCACGTGCGCGCCGCGCACGATGAGTACCGGCCGTCGGCTCTCGTGGAGCACGCCTCGCGAGACGCTGCCGATCAGCGCGCTGGCGATGGCGCCGTGCCCTCGCGAGCCGACCACGATCAGATCGGCGTCGACCGTGTCTGCATACGTCACGATCTCGTCGGCCGGCTTGTCCTTGAGCAACTCGGTCTCGACGCCGACGCCTTTCTCGGCCGCGAGCTCGCGGCTTCCCGGAGGGGGTTCCCGATCGTGCTCGGTGAACTCGTGCGGGAGCGCGGGCGCGACGTAGGCGAAGTTGGCACCGGGCATGACATCGACAGCCGGCGCGACGTGGACGATGATCGCCCTCGCATTTTGCTCGGCGGCGAGGTCGAGCCCCAACTCGAGCGCCTCTTGAGCCGAGTCCGAGCCATCGGTCGCGATCAGGATCTTCTTCATGGCGTCCTCCTTCTGGTTTCGGCGCTGCAATCGTCGGCGCGCGTGTCGCGCGTGGCATCCGGTCGGGCGCCGATCCGCCGCGCGGAGAACTACGGATTCGGGTCGGTCGCGGAGGCGTCGGCATGAATCGCTCGTCCACCAGCCAGAGCGCGGCCGCCGCGAGGACCATGCCCGCCGCGGCGGTGAGGAGAACCGCGACTCCCGGCACCGCCAGCTCGAAGGAGCTGCGACACCCCGGCAGTGTCGGCAGGGGGCACGAGACGAACGGCCGGCCGAGGATTGCCGAGCCGAGTTGCTCCCTACCGCTATCGCACCGCAGGCCGCGGTGCGGCAAGACTGCACGGCGATGAACCGGTATCGAGCTTCATCCGGTGGTTGGCTTCCGTCTGGTCTCAAAAAGCCAGTGAGCAAGGACGGGCTCAGCTAGATGGCGGCGTTGCGCGACTTCTTGAAGCCTGATCTCGAGCCCGCCCTGCGCCCGGATCCCGTCACCGATCCGGACGGCGCCCGCTACACACGGACATTCCTTTGGATGCGGCTCGGCGTCGGGGTGATCGGCGTGCTGTTGCCCGTGTTGCTGATCTCTCTCGACTCGATCGTCTTCAACGGTCATCCACTCGTACGCGATTCGATGAGCGCCTACTACTACTCCGGGATGCGCGAGTTCTTCGTCGGAGTGATCTTCGGATCAGGCGCATTCCTGCTCGCCTACAAGGTCAGCGAGGTGAGTCTCGACAACACGGCCAGCATCGGTGCCGGCATCTGCGCATGGCTCATCGCAATGTTCCCCACCGGACTTCCGCCGCTCAAGGAACATCCCAAGCCGCCACGGCCCCCGCTCAATCCGCTCCAAGACCTCATCGGAGTCAGCTGGGTGAAGGGGATTCACTATGGCGCATCCGCCGGCTTCATCATCTGCCTGGCAGTTGTGGCTGTGCTCTTTGGCTATCGCGAAGGGAAATTGCCTGCGGTTCCTGAGAAGCTTCCACCGAGGTTCTGGCGTGCCTTCCACTGGACCTGCGCGTTCGCCATGGGTCTGGGCGCGGCGTGGATCCTGATTACGTCCGTCACCAGTAGCGGCCCGCGCTGGTCGACCCTCTTGGGCGAATGGACCTGTACGTGGGCGTGGGCACTCTCGTGGCTCGTGAAGGGCGCCGAGTGGGACACGCTCTTCGGCAGACCAGTCCCCGGACGACGATCCGGGGCGAACTAGCCGGCAAGTGCGGTCTTGTAGGTACTGATCGAAGCTACGGGATTTGCTCCGATGCTCGGACGCTGCGGCCTGCGTAGGCTGGGTCAATTCAACAAGCGCGCCCCGCATAGACCGTCGAAAGATGACGGCGAGAGGAGCCTACTCATGACGGTTTCAGTAGGTGAACAGAAGATGGCCGGTTCAGCAAACGGACAGATGACGATGAAGCGCGTCGTCGTCGATCACTTCGGTGGCCCCGAGGTCCTGACGGTGGTGGAGGACGACGTTCCTCAACCGGGTCCAGGAGAGATCCGCGTCAGGGTTCTCACCGCCGGCGTGTCTTTCACCGATGCGCAGCTGCGCGCCGGCGCGTATCTCGGCGTGCCGAAGCCGCCGTTCACGCCCGGCTACGACCTTGTCGGCGTCGTCGAGGAGGTCGGCCCGGGCTGCACGAGGCTGCGCGAGGGAGACCGGATCGCCTCACTGACGGTCTGGGGCGCCGATGCGGAGCGGGTCTGCGTGCTCGAGGAGAACGCGGTTGAGGTGCCCGCGGACCTCGACCCGGCGGAAGTCGTCAGCCTCGTGCTGACGTACATGACCGCCTATCAGCTGCTTTACCGAACGGCCAAGGTGCAGAGCGGCGAGACCGTGCTTGTGCACGGCGCGGCCGGCAGGGTGGGCACCGCTGTGCTCGAGCTCGGCGCGCTGGCCGGGCTTCGCCTCTACGGGACCTGTTCCGCTCGCGACCGTGCCGCGGTCGAACGGCTCGGCGCGGTAGCGATCGACTATCAGAGTGAGGACTTCCTGGCGCGGGTGCGCGAGCTCCCCGAAAAGGGCGTGGATGTCGTGCTCGACGGGCTCGGCGGCGCGCTGTCGCTTCGCTCGTTCCGCGCGCTACGGCCCGGTGGACGGCTTGTCGTCTTCGGCCACTCCGCGACGCTTCTGCACGGACACAAGAGTTGGCGAGGGTGGATCGAGTGGTACGGGGCGACCGCGACCGTCGGGCTTTGGGGATTGCTCTCGCCCCGCCGGCGGGTGTCGGCCTACAGGATCCAGAAGCTGCGCGAGGGCCACCAGGTGATTCCGCGAGGAAGTCGCCGACCGCTTCCCGTGGGTGGAGGCCCCCGCGACCCGGAGTGGTTCCGGGAGGACTTCCGCGCGCTGCTCGAGCTGCTTCGTCGCGGTGAGATTCACCCGGTCGTGGCCGAGCGCCTGCCGCTGTCGGAGGCGCGCCGCGCGCACGAGCTGCTCGAGAGCTCGGCGGCGAAGGGCAAGCTCGTGCTC
>WNGD01007232.1_pt1 | contig 12020 bp, 12 predicted proteins | sample 5400671 | NCBI WGS metagenome assembly WNGD01 (sample SAMN13153369, study PRJNA577476) | soil metagenome | isolation source: 40 cm soil or saprolite under grassland replicate 2 | place: USA:California | collected 2016-06-15
GGAGGCTGCGGTTGCGGGTGTCCTCTTCACCGCTAACCCGCTCACCGGCAGGCGTCGTCAGGCGGTCATCGATGCCAATCCGGGTCTGGGCGAGGCGGTTGTCTCCGGTGCCACCAACCCCGATCACTTCGTCGTCACGACCGCTACCGGCGAGATCGTTGAACGGCGTCTGGGCGATAAGCGTGTGATCATCAAGGGAAGCCCGGGCGGCGGCACGGTGCGGACTGAAAGCCTCGACGGAAGCGACTCAGCCTGTCTCTCCGATGACCAGGTCCGTGCTCTAGTGGAACTGGGAGCGCGCGTCGAGGCGCATTATGCGGCGCCGCAGGACATTGAGTGGGCCATTGATCCTTCGGGACAGGTCTGGCTCTTGCAAACGCGACCGATTACGACCCTCTTCCCCTTGCCTGCCACCGCACCAACAACGGATGATGCACTACGCGTCTACTTTTCGTTCAACGTCGTTCAGGGGGTCTATCGACCGTTCACCCCCATGGGGGGCTCCGCCTTCCCTCTCTTCGCCTCCGCTCTGGCAGGGGCCTTTGGCCTGACTCCTCGCGATCCCTTGAGCGGCCCCGCTGGCCTGGTTGCCGAGGCGGCCTCCCGTCTCTTCCTCGATGTGACCGCTCCCCTGCGCAGTTCATTTGGGCGTAAAATCCTGATAGGAGCAGCACGGGTCGGAGAGACGCTCTCTGCCGGACTCTTTGAGCAGCTTACCACTGATCCACGCCTCTCCCTCGGCCCTACGCGCCGCTGGCCGGTTGTGCGCGCTTTCGGCTCGGTCATAGCGCGCACCCGTGCCCCGCTCTACCTGCTCCAGGCGCTGTTCTGGCCTTCAGCAGCAGTAGCGCGCGTGGAACGCTTGAGAGCAGGGCTGCAGGAGTTCGACGTGGCAGTGGCAAAAGCTGGCGCTGCCGGCTCTATCGAGCGCTTGACTGCCCTTGAGCAGCTCCTTCTTGACTGGATGCCGCGTATCCTCGGCAGGCTGGCCCCGGTCCTCGTGTGCGGGCTGACGGCCTATGGTCTTGCCGGCAGACTCCTGGATGGTCTTGCCACTCCTGATGAGCTACAGAGCGTGCTGCGCGGACTCCCGCACAATCCTACCACAGAAATGGATCTCGCACTCTGGGACCTTGCACGGCGCGTGCAGGCCGATCCGGCTACCGCTCGCTATCTCCGTGAAACGCCACCCGAACAGCAGGGACAGGACTATCGCGCAGGCAGCCTGCCCCTCCTCCTTCAGCAGGAATTAAGCGAGTTCCTGCGCGCCTATGGACATCGCGGAGTGGCCGAAATCGACCTGGGTCTGCCGCGCTGGTCAGAGGACCCAACCCACATCCTTGGCGTGCTCGTCAACTACCTCCAACTACAAGATCCAACGATGGCGCCGGACGTCCAGTTCCGGCGGGGAGCGCAAGCGGCCGAAGCTATGGTGGCCGACCTCACACAGCGAGCAAGCCGCAAAGGACGACTGCGCGGCCTGCTGGTTGGTTTCTTGCTGAAGCGAGCGCGGGCGCTGGCCGGGATGCGCGAGACGCCCAAGTTCTGCCTCGTCTTCCTCCTGGCGCACGTCCGCGAACAACTCTGGTCTGTCGGCAAAGAATTGCAGCGCGCTGGACGCTTAGAGGCAGCCGATGACATCTTCTTCATCACGCTCCCTGAGGCCCACCTGGCCCTGGCGGGAGAGGATATGCGCCCCATCGTGCGCGAGCACCGTGCCGATTACGAGCGCGAGTTGCGCCGCCGCCACGTACCGCGAGTTCTACTCTCCGACGGCACAGAGCCGGGCGCCGCATCCCAGCCACTTGCATTACAACCAGGTACGCTCCAGGGAACCCCGGCCTCACCCGGACGCGTAACAGCCCCGGCGCGAGTCATCCTCGACCCTACGGGCGCTCGCCTGGAACCCGGCGAAATCCTGGTTGCCCCCTCCACCGACCCGGGCTGGACCCCCCTCTTCCTCACCGCCTCTGGCCTCGTCATGGAAATGGGCGGCATGATATCCCACGGAGCCGTCGTCGCCCGCGAATACGGCATCCCCGCCGTCGTCGGCGTCCCCTCTGCCACCGAGCGCATCACCACCGGCCAGCACATCACCATTGACGGCGCTTCTGGCATTATTAGCATCGATGCGACTTAGAAAAGATTGGAGTAATATCGCGCAGAAAAATTTCCGTTGTCTTTGGGCCGATGCCCTTGAATGCTTGTAAACGAGAGGACAACTCATCTATCGATTGAGACTGTCTCATAAGTTCAGTCAGCGTGCCATATTCCTCTTTCAGCATCTTTGCAACATCCAGCAATTTCGTCGCCGTTGAGAAATCATAGCGAACATAATGCCCTCTATCTAAAACTTCAACGAGCTTATCCCATCCAGCTTGCAAGATTGCTTCTGGAGTAATGAGACCTTCCTTAACAAATTCGCCATATGCCCGTTTTGCCACATCTTGCTGGATAGGTTTACCAAATAGCAAAGATGCCAGAAACCATTTGAAATATTCTGTTTCTTGTTTTGAGGAAAGATCGATCCCCAATTCATGGGCATATATTTTCTTCTCTTTCATCGGCATCCTCCCTATTCGAGACAAGCTTACCGTACAATGCTGCCTGCATGTTGTCAACCTGATCGAGAGATAGTTGAGATCAGGGCAACAGCACCATCGTTTTCAGCAAGTGCTCCAGCGTGGCAGCAGGATCAATACTGAGGCCCGAGTGGGCGGGCGAGGTCTGGATGATGGTGCTGCGTGGAGAAACGAGCCAGTGGAAGCGCTCGGATTGTGAGAGCTGGCCGATGGCGCCCGCATCAGCGCTGCCGGCACACACTAGAGGGATAATATCGAGGTGCCGCTGTACCATGTCGAGATCAATATCAGGGTGGAGGGTAGTGAGGCGCGGTATGTCCAGGTGGATGAGGGCATCTAGAAAACGGCGCGTGCGACAGAAAAGAATCACGCCGGCATTGATGTATTCACCGCGTTCGACACACGGCACAACGCGCACGATCGCGTAATCATAGGAGTTCAGCGCGGGCATGCAGTGCCTCCTCCACAAAAATATGCGAAGCCGCTAAGCGGTCCAACAGGTAGGCGATATAGGCTGCACGATGGGCCTCAGGGTCATTATACAGCAGGTCGTTGTCGAGCCATGTATCGGGAATCATGCTGACGATATCCTCTATTACCGCCGGCGTTAAACGTGCTTTAAGCAATATATCGGCCTCAACAAGCTCGCTGGCAACTGGCAGTAACACGTGTTGCTTAATCGGCGTAAAGGGTGATCTGCTACGTTCCATATAGTCTGTTGCCGTGTGATGGAAGTAGAGCGAGGCCCCGTGATCGATGAGCATGAGGCGCTTGTGCCAGAATAGCATATTGGTATTGCGCGGCGTGCGGTCAACATTGGTCACATATGCATCAAACCAGACAATCGACGAGGCAAGCAGCGGGTCGAGGGTGCGGGCGTCGAGCGCATCGAAAGCAATCGCACCAGGCAGATAGTCAAGGGCCAGGTTAAGGCCTGCGCTGGCCTTGATGAGCGCCTGGATTTCAAAATCGGGCTCGGAGCGCCCCAGCTTGGAGTCCAGTTCGGCAAAGACGATTTCGGGTACGGGCAATTCCAGGGCGCGAGCGATTTCACCCGCGACCATTTCAGCAATCAGCGCCTTTGGCCCCTGACCCGCGCCACGAAATTTCAGCACATAGAGACCATCGTCGTCCGCTTCGACGATGGCCGGCAGTGAGCCGCCCTCTCTCAGCGGCGTCACATAACGAGTGGCAGTAAGCGTTCTTAGCATGCCGCTATTCTAGCATATACCGGGGACAGATTATAGGCTATTATGCTTTCGGCAGTGAGCAGCTAGCTAGGCATCGGCCCTTCGATCGCCTCTTGAAAGAAACGATCAAACTCAGGAGGCAGTTGGGCGAAGATATCTTCGATCTCTCCCTTGGAGACTGCTTCGTTCAGAACCCTTATGACAGCCCGCGCATGAAAGACCGCTTTCGGCAGGTCCTCCCCCTCGCGCAGACTCACTCTTCTATAGAACTCATCCAGGGAGAAGCGTTCCCCTATGCCTCCATACCGGAGCAGGTGTTCTCCAATCTCTGGTGGCAACTGCGAAGCAAGATCTTTTGGCTCCCCTCCAGCAAGACGTTCTCCGAGTGTCTCCAACGTGGCACGTGTGGCGCGCTCAGCGTCTCCACGCGAAGCCAGACGTGCATAGTGCTGTACCCGTCCGATGAATTCGTCGTGTTTCATACTCTCCTCCAATATATCTCAAAACGAATTCCAAAGGCATGTGCATCTATTTCAAAACAAATTCCAAGGGCATGTGCATCTCGCTTGTGCAGAAGTGCTTGTGCAGAATCCTAGAGTGCTCTAGTGATTGCTAACATCCATACTCTATACGATAGTTGTGCAGCAAACGTGACACTTCTCAAGACATTTGGAGAGAAGGCCTCCCGTGAGCGGACTTGAGATGGGTCAGGCCTGTCATCCTGAGCGCCGCGAAGGATCTGGGCGGCCGTCTCGCCAGATCCTTCGCGGCGCTCAGGATGACAGGCTTTCTCTCCAAATATCTAACACCTCTCACTCCAACTTGTGTATGATATAGGTCACAGCTGAGAATAATGTATAATCAATAATACAGAATCATCGTCCCAATTTACCTGGAACGTTCACTGGAGTTCTAAATCGGCGGGCAAAGGAGAAGCAGACCAATGACGGATACAAAGACTAGCTACGCGACATGTCCACTTTGTGAAGCGACCTGCGGATTGGAGATCGTGACGCGCGGGCGCGAGGTGCTCTCCATCCGAGGGGATGAGCAGGACGTTTTTAGCCATGGATATATTTGCCCGAAAGCCTATAGTCTCAAGGAACTGGACGCGGACAGGGATTGTATTCGCGAGCCAATGATGCGCAGGGGCGATCAGTGGCTGAAGGTGAGCTGGGATGACGCTTTTGCCGAGGTCGAACGCGGACTGCTGCCCATCTTGCAAGAACGCGGGCGAGATGCCCTTGCCGTCTATGTGGGCAATCCGAACGCGCATAACCTTGCCAGCCTGGTCTACCTCCCCGTATTGCTGCACGCGGCAAAGACGCACAACTTTTTCTCTGCCTCCACCGTTGACCAGATGCCCAAGCAGGTAACAGCTGGTTTGATGTTTGGTACAATACTTTCGATACCCGTGCCTGACCTTGAGCGCACCGAATTCCTGCTATTGCTGGGCGCGAACCCGCTGGTCTCGAATGGCAGCCTGATGACGGCTCCTGATATGCGCGGACGACTGCGGAGTTTGCGCCAGCGCGGCGGCAAAATCGTGGTAATCGACCCCGTTCGCACGCGCACCGCGCAGGAGGCGGATGAACATCATTTTATCCGGCCAGGTCACGATGCTCATTTCCTGTTTGCCATGGTTCACACCCTTTTCGCGGAGAACCTGGTCGCGCCAGGACGATTGGCTGAGCACCTGGATGGTCTTGAGCAGGTGCGCGAAATAGCACAACCTTTCGCGCCTGAGAGGGTAGCGGAGGCCTGCGGCATTGAGGCCGAGACGATACGAGCGCTCGCGCGGGAACTTGCGGCTGCACCACGGGCGGCGGTCTATGGCCGTATTGGCACCTGCACGCAGGAGTTTGGCACGCTGGCGAGCTGGCTTGTTGACGTGCTCAATGTGCTGACCGGCAACCTCGACCGGGAAGGCGGGGCGATGTTTCCCAGGGCTGCAGCGGGAGCGCGAAACGCGTCGGGCACTCCTGGTAAAGGACGTGGCGTGCGCTTTGGCCGTTGGAAGAGCAGAGTGCGCGGCTTACCAGAAGTCTACGGTGAGTTACCGGCATCCTGCCTGGCCGAGGAGATCGAGACGCCGGGCGAGGGACAGGTCAAGGCATTGATAACGCTGGCAGGGAATCCTGCGCTGAGCACACCCAATAGCCAGCGTTTGCAGCAGTCGCTTGGCACGCTGGAATTCATGGTCAGTGTGGATATGTACCTGAACGAGACCACGCGTTTTGCCAATGTCATCTTGCCTCCTCCACCTTCACTGGCCCGTTCGCACTACGACCTCGCGCTGTACCAGCTAGCTGTACACAATGTCGCGCACTATTCAGCGCCTGTCATTGAGCGTGAAACGGGGATGCCGGACGAGTGGGAGATATTCCTGCGCCTGGCGGCTATTCTTGGTGGACAGGGTGCGCAAGCCGATATACGACTCCTCGATGATATGAGCCTGGCGACGCTCATCCAGCGCGAGGTAGCGACTGCTGGAACAAGTGTCGAGGGGCGCGACCCCGGCGAGCTGCTCGCGGCTCTCAAGCCCAGGCGCGGGCCGGAGCGGATGCTCGACTTCATGCTGCGTAGTGGTCCCTATGGCGATGGCTTTGGGGCGAAGGAGGGTGGCCTGAGCCTTGCTGTGCTGGAAGACCATCCCCATGGCGTTGATCTTGGTCCGCTCCAGCCGCGTATCCCCGAGGTCCTGCGTACAATTTCCGGTAAAATTGAGCTGGCGCCAGCGCCAATCGTCGAAGATGTTGCGCGACTGCGTGCCTCTTTAGACAGAGCCAATGGGCATATGCTGCTGATTGGACGGCGCGACCTGCGATCAAACAACTCGTGGATGCACAACCTGCATGTCCTCGCCAAGGGCAAGGATCGCTGTACCCTCCTCGTGCATCCCGATGATGCCGCGCGCCTGGCGCTGGTCAATGGGGATAGGGCCTGTGTCACCTCACAAGCTGGCACGGTGGAGATTCCAGTTGAGGTGACCGATTCGATCATGCCAGGTGTCGTCAGTATTCCCCATGGCTGGGGACATGCCTTGCCCGGCACGCAGATGCGGGTCGCGAGGGAGCACGCGGGCGTGAATACAAACATATTGACCGTTGAAGAGAACGTGGAACCGCTCTCGGGCAATGCCATACTCAATGGGATCGCTGTGACGGTTGAGAGGGCGAAAGCTTAGCATAGATTTGCTGGTGCTGTGCCTCCTGGTTTATCGCTTAGCCGAATTTCGGCTGCGAGCCCGCCTGGCCCAGACGCGAGCCGTCGATTCCCGATCAAGTGCACAAGCCAACAGCCTGTCCGACCGTGCGCTCTCAAGGTTTGCCAACGGTATTGATGAATGGGAGAGCCCGCGTTGTCTCTTCCATGTAGCGATTGGGAGGGCAGAGCCACACCGAAACATGTGTTGGCTGCATCGTCTCCTCAACCACTGCCTCCAGCTTGGTGCATAACTGGTTCAAGTCCACCTCATCGCGTACGGTCGCACTGAACGTCGCCAGCGTGCGGGCCGCGTCATATTTGCGACGGTAGAAGCGACGGTCGATGCCTAGCTGAATACGCCTTCGCAAGGGCTGGAACAGGGCAGCAATGGCCAGTGTGGAGGCCACGATGACCAGGGGCTGCTCTGAGATGGTTCCTGTCACGAGATGCACCAGCGACTGGAGGCTGAGAATCAGGCCGAAGTAAACCAGCGCCAGCGTCACCGTCAGGGTACCATAGACCAGCGTGCGATTGATAATGAGGTCGATGTCCCACAGCCGGTAGCGTAAAATGGCGATCCCTATAGTGAACGGGTAAAATAACGACGTACAGATGAAGACGAGGAGAAATACCAGGGGAAAGAGTGATCGAGGAAAGATCAACGTAGGCAAGAGCACTAGGACAGTCACTACGATGTTCGCTGTGAAGCCATAGACTACCCATTTGGTTTGTTAGCGCCGGGAAGCGTTGTTCAACAGGCGGTCATTCTACGAAGAAAGACCCTTAGCACAGTGAAAGGGGTTGTAAGAAAGCGGCTCACTTAAATTGAGGATGAGCCCCTGTGAGGTGATCAAAAACAAGCGTTTGTTCCTGCACATCTAGACGAAGAAGACGCGCACGTTGTATGCTGAACAGCGGGAGTTGTCCATTGGGCGATGAGCCAGGAACTATACAGTGTGAACGGACCGTTTTCTGGACGCGTGTCCATGTAAGGAAGGAGCAGAAGATGTCAGCATTGCTTTCTCTCCCTGCCATTGACGGTGTAGAGATTACGACGATTATGGATAACGCGCTAGACCTCATGATGGCCTCTACACCCGTCGCAAAACGTTTCCCCGTCCATCGAGAGCTATTTTCACCTCATCAGTTGCGTGCAGAGCATGGTGTCTCCCTGCTGGTCACCGCTCTCAATGAGGGGAAGCGGGAAACCATCCTGTTTGATACTGGAGTGACACCCGATGGGGCATTGCACAACCTGGCGTTGCTTGGTGTGGATCTTGGGAGCATTCAAGCCATTGTACTGAGTCATGGTCATACCGATCACACGCAAGGACTGGATGGCTTCCTTGACAAACTGGGGAAACGACACCTCCCTATCTTGCTCCATCCAGATGCCTTTCTCAAGCGGCGACTCGTGGTGAATGACCAGGTGAGCATCGATTTACCGCCTCCTTCCCTGCACGATCTGGAGCGTGAGGGGATTGAGCTGCTGGTTGAACGAGGCCCATCGTTTCTGATCAACGGGACGATCCTGATCACAGGACAGATTGAACGCACGACTGATTTTGAAAAGGGGTTGCAGATTCAAGAGGCCGAGGTAGATGGCTCCTGGCAGCCTGACCCGTGGGTGTATGACGACCAGGCCATGGTCATCAACGTGCGCAACAAAGGATTGGTGGTGATTACTGGCTGTGGACATGCCGGGGTCATTAATATTTTACACCAGGTCCGCTCACAAACAGGGGTGGAGCAGATTTATACCGTACTGGGGGGATTTCATCTGACAGGAGCCTTGTTCGAGCCCATCATTCCACAGACGGTCGAAGCACTGCGACAGTTCAATCCAGTGGTGGTTGTACCGGCTCATTGCACTGGCTGGCGAGCGACGCAGCGGATAGCTCAGGCTCTGCCGGAGGCCTATACACCTAATAGTGTTGGGACGACGTTCAAGCTGATGGCACCCTAAGCAACCTTTCGGGCTTCAAAGAAGTATCGCGCTGATCTATTGCATGAAAGGAATAACCCCCATCTGTTGCAGCAGACGCAACGTATCCCAGTTGCTCCAGGCCTCTTCGATCTTGCCATCGGTGATACGGTAAATATCGATCCCTGTAATAGTACCGTGTTTGCCAGTAGCGGCAATGCCCATGATCGGACCCAAGTGAGTGCCTTCTATACTATAGCGGGTGACGACCCGCTCTCTTTCAGCCACCTGATCTTCAATCGTGAAATGCAGGTCGGGAAAAGCCGTACGAAACAGGGCAATGCTTTCTTTGATCCCCGTACGCCCCCTCAAGCCTGGACGGGTAGGATCATGCAGGACATAGTTGGCAGCGATCAGTTCGTCTACGAGGCTCAAATCACCCTGGTTCCAAACCTCCTCTAGCCAGCGTTTGGCAAGCGCCTTGTTGTCTTCGGTTGCCATAGAAGAGACTCCTTTCGGCATTGGTACTACAAACAAGCCCTTCCTGCTTGTTGAGCGAACGAATGAGAGCTGTCCTCCACAGACATTGTACCATGACAAAACAGACCTCTGCTATTAGGGAACGGGACGAAGGATGGTGCTTTATCAGATTTCAAGGAGGCGATATACATTACCATGAGGTCTTGCATCAACGGATCGTTGGAATATGAGCAGAGGACAATCTATACAAACGTACGCGACTTTTGATGTGGTACATGGTACAAATTATTTATGTAACAGCTCAGGTGGGGTTGGCAAAGCTGCTAAAATAGGACGATGACAGCAGAAGAACGTCTCGCACAACTAGAGCAAGAAAACGTGCAGTTGAGAGCGGAGTTAATAGATGAATGCAACGAAGCGTGATCTGGAGGTCCTTCGTTGAAAAGTGCATCTCGTTGCACAACCCGTGGGCAGAGCCAAGATATGTGTCGAATTCTAAAATGAGAAAGAGGCAGACATGGCGAAGTAGTCACATATTGCATAGTAGACAGTAGCATGAAGTCATGCGTGTCAATACACACTTTAAGCTGGGTAAAAATGCCCAGCTTAAAGTGTGTATTGACACGCGCCCTACTGCGTGGTGATGCGCCCAATCTTGTCCCCATTGAACTCGGTGAACCACAGGTTGCCATCCGGCCCGGCGGTGATGCCCAATGGCTTGCAGCCAAATTTGTTCCCACACCTCGTGGGCAGGGGGAACGAGGCGAAACTGCCGCCGGTGGTGATGCGCCCGATGCTGTTCCCAAAGGACAAGGTGAACCACAGGTTGCCATCCGACCCGGCGGTAATCCCCCATGGCCCGCTAGTAGAGACGTGGAACTCAGTGACGAGGCCCGCAGTGGTGATGCGCCCAATGTTGCCAATATTGAATTCCGCAAACCAGAGGTTGCCATCCGGCCCGACCGTGATGCCCTCAGGCAGGCTGCTCTGTGTGGGGATGGGGAACTCGGTGAGGCTGCCACTGGTGGTGATACGCCCGATCTGGTTCCCGGCCCGCTCGGTGAACCACAGGTTGCCATCCGGCCCGGCGGTGATCTCCTGGGGCGCCGTCCGGCCCGGCGGTGATGCCCTGAGGCCCGCTACTGGCCGTGGGGATGGGGAATGCGGTGACGCTGCCCGCAGTGGTGATGCGCCCAATGGCGTTCCCACTCAAAGCGGTAAACCAGAGGTTGCCATCCGGCCCAGCCGTGATGAACTGAGGCTCGCCCAAGGCCTGTGGGACAGGGAACCCGGTGACGCTGCCCGCGGGGGTGGGGAACTCGGTGATAGTGCCGGCTTTGGCCCAGGCGGGAGCGCTACTCAGGCTCAACAGGCCGACACAGGCGATCAGGGCGGTAAGCAGAGCGGTCAGGTGCGACCGCCAACGAGAATGGTTCATGTTTCTTCCTCCTTCTATCTAGTGTTGTGTCAAGAGGTGGTGTTCATGGGCATGCTGGCTTCTGAGCAGCGATCACTTCAGCATGGGCCGTTACCGCCGAGGCCACGGAACGCCAGCCGCCAGGAACCCGAAGCGACCGAGCCTTGGCGTCAACCACTGATCGACGGAGTAGTATCGACCGGCGGCGATTGCCAGCAGGACAGCGGAAAGGAGCGCATAGACCAGTGCTGTTCCGACATCGGTACTCTCCCCGAGCTTGTAGGGGCCTCCAAAGCCTTCTCCGACCGACCAGATGCCTAGAGACAGAAGAAGACTCACCACACATATCAGGTTAGTCAACAGGCCAAAGCTCAAGCAGATCGCGATGGCCGTCTCTGTCGAAGCCAGGACATAGGCAAACAGGTGTGGATTCGTATTGATGAGATGACTCCACAAGGAGATCCACGCCTGGATCGCGGCGGGTTGACCCTCCCCGGAGGCGGAGACGTGCTCGGAAAACGAGTTGATAAACGGCGGTTGCCACTTCAACCAAGCAGCAATGGCCCAGACCAAGCCAAAAGCAGCGCGCAACAACGCGATGGCTTTGGCACGCCAGGTGGAGATGTGCGTGCTGTCAGCATGGGCATGGGGCCCTGCGGTGAATATCCGTGAGTCGGGCGGAACGGTTTGTCTTGCCATTGAACCTCTTCCTTTCTCTCTCTTCAGCTGGCCCTCAGTCATCAGACGCCGTCCACTCCGCCTGTGCGCTCCATCCCAAGCGCAGTGCAGGGAACGAGAAGGACCTGCTTGGTGTCCATGCATGTCATCCGCAATTACATATACATACGTAGGGGCGTTACATAAATAAACCCATCATAAAGTACATTCTATAATATATATAGTTGAGTTCCAGGAGTATCCACCCGTAGATGGGCATGACCGCTAAAAGCAATGAACAATACTATTGGCTTGCCATTTATCTCAATATGAGCAATCAACCAGAAGAGAACATGGCTTTGATATGATACTCTTATGAGGGCTACCTTCCTTAAATATGAATGTCTATTGTGATGAGAGGAGCGATGTCTTTGAACATTGAGTACCATCGACTTGCCTATAGGCATGTTGACGTCTTCAGTAAAATTCCCTTTTCGGGAAATGGATTGACCGTCTTTCCCGACAGCAATGGGGTATCTGTACAGATGATGCAGCTCATTACA
>WNGD01005721.1_pt1 | contig 12015 bp, 11 predicted proteins | sample 5400671 | NCBI WGS metagenome assembly WNGD01 (sample SAMN13153369, study PRJNA577476) | soil metagenome | isolation source: 40 cm soil or saprolite under grassland replicate 2 | place: USA:California | collected 2016-06-15
AGAAGAGCGGCTGCGCACCCGTGTTCTGCACGTGATGGCGGGTGCGGGCGGGAATCAGGACGAGCGCTCCCGCTCCCGCTGGGCACCGTCGGTCACCGATCTGCACGAGCGCCTCGCCCTCGAGCACGTACACGATCTGGTCGCCGTCGTGCTCCTCTTCGGGGCCCGCGTCGGCCCCGGGAGCGATCGTCATGACGGCGGTCTGGCTGCGATCCGTCTCCTGCAGGACACGGAAGAACTCGCCCTTGTGTGCGGCCACCGACACCACGTCCATGACGCCTCCTCGTGTGCGGCTCGGGCCGGGCCGGCGTCAGTCGCGCCGGAGCTCCGGGAGCACGGTCCGGGCGAACAGCTCGATGTTCTTCACCGCGAGGGCGTGGGGCAGGCTGCCGAACTGGAACAGGGCCATGAGCACCCCCGCGCCCAGCTCTCGCATCTCGGCCCGGATCTCGCGGGCGACGTAGTCGGGGTCGCCCACGAGGGTCATCCCCTCCTTCTGGGTCAGGTCGAAGTCGAGCTCATAGAGCGGGAGCTCCTCCGCGCTGCGCACCGCCGCCGGGCGCGGCGGTGGCGTCTGGCCGAGGATCTTCATCGACCCGCGGTGGTAGCTGAGGAGCTTCTGCCAGAAGTAGTCCAGATGCGGCTCGGCCTCCTCGCGGGCGCGCGCGTTCGTCTCGGCCACGTAGACGTGGCGCAGCACGTGACAGTGCTCGGGGCCGGGCGTCCATCCATGCTGCGCGGCGAACGCCCGATAGCGGTCGAAGCTCGAGCGCGTGCGCGCGTTGGACCGGTAGGCCGCGCCCGTGGGCACCCGACGGCGCGCCGCCAGCTCGAGCCCTTCGTCGCTGTCGGCGGGAAGGATGATGGGCGGGTGCGGCTGCTGGAGCGGTCGCGGCCAGATCGAGACCCGATCGTAGCTCCAGTACTTTCCGTGCCAGGCGAACGGCTCGCGCGTCGTCCACGCCTTGACGACGAGGTCCCACGCTTCCTGCAGGCGCTCCCGCGCCTCGGGAAGCGGCACGCCGAGGGCCAGGTATTCCTGCGGCACCCCGCGGACGAAGCCCGAGATGATCCGGCCACCCGACATGACGTCGAGCATCGCGACCTCCTCGGCGAGCCGCACGGGGTGGGCGTGGAGCGCGGGCAGGTTGCCCAGGATCCCGATCTTGATCCTCCGCGTGCGCTGGGTCAGCGCGGCCGCGATGATGTTCGGCGACGGCATGAGCCCGTAGGGCTTGGCGTGATGCTCGTTGATGCAGATCGCGTCGAACCCGTACTCCTCGTACAGGACCATCTGGTCCAGGTGCTGAGCGTAGATCTCCTGGCCGCGGACCGGATCGAAGAGGGCGTTGGCGTCCGGATAGTACGAGGGCTCGTCGAGGTACGGCCAGGGCATGAGGTCGAACGCATAGACCTTCATCGGACCGCTCCCGCCTTCACGCGAGATCCAGGGCCTTTCCGTCGAGATCCTCGGCGCGCTCCACCTTGATGAGCACGGCGTAGCCCTTCTTCTCCGGATCCCGGTCCTTCTCCGGCTGCACCAGGCGCTGCCAGACACCTTCGTATGCCGGTCCCGAGCGGTGAATCGCGGCGGTGCCGTAGAAACGGGCGATGCCGCCCTTGGGCAGGACTCCGGATTCCCGAAGCGCGGGCTTCCTGAAGAACACGGTCACCTTCGTCCCATCGCGGAGGTTCTCGTTGGTCGAGCCCTTGCCCCGCTCCCAGAGCGCGATGTGCTCGTCGTCGAAGACCATCGTGCTGCCGCGCGGGCTCACCTGGGCAAATCCGCTCGGAAGCACGGTGCCCACCAGGCACACGTGGGCCGGAAACGCGGTGTTGATGTGCTCGTGCAGGGCTTTGGGAATCTTGGCCAAGTCACACTCTCCTTTCATGGCTCCGCGCGGGTGGTCGCAGGGCGATTCTAGCGCGCCGGGAGTTCTCACGACGAGCGTATCTCCAAGTGAGCAGTTTTCGACCTTTTGTGTCTGTCACCGAATCAGGCGCCGCCGTCACGTCCGCCGCATGAGGATGGCGCCGACGAGCAGGAATACGGCGCCGATAATGCGCGACGTGTTGATCGGAACGGTCGGCACATTGAACCAGCCGAAGTGATCGATCACCATCGAGGCGATGAGCTGCCCGAAAACCGCGGCGCCAATGATCGCCGCAGAGCTCATGCTCGGAAGCGCGACCATTCCGGCCACCATGGAAAAGACGGCCAGCCCGCCGCCCGTCCAGGCCCACCATGGGGCCTTGGCGAGCCCGCGAAGGTCGCCGCGCTCGAACAGCCCCGACATCACCAGGATCGCCAAGAGCATGCCGCCCACGATGAAGGCGACGAGCGCGCTCAGCGCGGGCGACTGCACGGCCTCGCGCAATCGGCTGTTCGCCGCGATCTGAATGGGCTGCCCCAGTGCTGAAGCCACCACGAGCAGGATGAGCAGGAAGCGCATTCGTGGACCCTCTCAGTGTGAAGATAGACCTTCAGCCGCCGTCGCTTCGTTCCCGTCAATTGATCGGAATCCGTCTCTGACTGCAATGCGCGTGGACTGCAATGCGCGTGCCCAACCATAAGAGGGTAATTCGCTCGGAGAATGGCCTGGCTGTCGCCGGCGGATGCCTCGTCAGGTCGGAGTGACCGGGTAGGGTTGGCACGAACGGGCAAGCGAGTCGACCTGACCCCTGCTATCGTTGGGACGATGCGCGCCCGCCTCCGCTGGATCATGTGGGGCATTCCCGCCTTCATCTTCGTCTTCGCCTTCGTTCATCGGGTGGCGCCCGGCGTGGTGGCCAAGGAGATCATGCAGGCCTTCGAGGCCAGCGGCACCATCGTCGGGCTACTCTCCGCCATGTACTTCTACGCCTACGCCGGCTTCATGATCCCGGCCGGTCTCCTCATCGATGGCCTGGGAGTCCGGCGCGTCGTGTCGGCGGGCGCGGCCGTCATGGGGCTGGGCTCGCTCGCCATGGGGCTCGCGGCAACTCCGAGCGTGCTCTTCGGCGGACGCTTCCTGGTCGGTCTCGGCGCCACCGTCACGTTTATCGGCTGCCTCAAGATCGCGGCGAGCTGGTTCCCGCCCTCTCACTTCGGGACGATGTCGGCCATCAGCGCCACCATGGGCATGCTGGGCGCCCTCCTCGGGACGGCGCCCCTCGCCGCCCTGGTGGCGGCGGCGGGCTGGCGCGGCGCCTTCGTCACCATCGGCGCCGTCCCCCTGCTGGGCGCGCTCCTCTGCTTTGTCTTCGTGCGCGATCATCCGCGCGGGCACGTCGAGGAGAGCGCGCCCGTGCCGGGGCTTGCCGAGGTCGCGCGCGGCATGCTCGAGGTGCTGGGGAACCGACACACCTGGCCGCCCTTCCTCGCCTTCTTCTTCCTGTACTCGGCCATGGGCAATCTCATGCTCTGGGGCGTGCCCTTTCTCCGCGACGTCTACGCCCTCAGCAACACGCGCGCGGCGGCCTACGCTTCCCCCGTCACCCTCGCGCTCCTTCTCTCCGCGCCCCTCACGGGCTACCTCTCGGATCGCGTCTTCCAGCTCCGCAAGCTGCCCTACACCGTGCTCGCGTGCTGTCTCTTTCTCGCCTGGGTAGTTCTCGTGCTCACGCTCGGCACGCTGCCCCTCTGGGGCCTGGCCACTCTTTTCTTCGCCATGGGCCTCGCCAGCGGCGGCTTCGTGCTGACCTGGCCCATCGGCCGAGAGGTCAATCCGCCGCACCTGGCGGGCACCGCGGTGGCCGTGGCCAACATGGGCGGCTTCGTGGGCGCGGCGGTGACCCAGGGCCCGGTGGGCGCCATCCTCGATTCCCGGTGGACGGGCGCCATGCTCGAGGGCGCGCGCGTCTACCCGCTCGAGGCCTACCGCGTGGCTTTCCTGGCCTGCGCGCTCTGCGTGCTGATCGCGGCGGCGCTCAGCCTCCTGCTGCGCGAGACGCGTGGGCAGAACATCTACCACCAGCTCTATCCTGGAGGCGCCCGCAGGCGTGGTAGTTCGAGCTGAGCAGCAAAGGTGCGAGGCGAGGCCCGAGTTGATCAGCGGCGAGGTGAGGGCTGAATGGATCTAGCCGCGGTCGAGAAAGCCCTCGGTCATGGCGTTGATGACGGGGATGCCGTTCGCGGATATGGCGTTGATGCGGGCCTTGACCTCCGCGAGGGGGCGGAAGGGCTTCTTGAGCAGGTGCGCCGTGTAGTCATGCACGGCCGAGGCGAGCTCGGCGCCCGGCACCACTCGCGTGACGAGCCCGAGCGCCTGGGCTTCCGCCGCCGAGTAGCGATGGCAGCCCATGATGATCTCCTTGGCGCGCGCCGGCCCCACGAAGCGAATGAAGCGCGTGGTCGAGGCGATGCCGAGCGGCACGCCCAGGTCCACCTCCGGGATCCAGAACTGGGCCTCGGCGGCCGCGAAGCGGAAATCGCAGGCGAGGGTCAATCCCCAGCCTCCCCCGACCGCATGGCCATTGACCATGCAGATGGTTGCCTGCTCGAGGTTCTCGAGGGCGGTCTGGGCCCGCTCGAAGAGCCGCCGGAACTGAGACTTCTTCTCCGTGAAGAGGCGCCGGCGCTCCTCGTCCGTCTTGGCCCGCGCGTGGGGGGCATCGGCGCCGGCCGAGAAGACGGGCGGAGCGCCGGTGACGATCACCACGCGCGTCGTGTCGTCGTCTCGGAGCTCCGTGAAGGCCCGCGACAGGTCCGTGAGCATGGCGTCGCTCAGCGAGTTCCGGCGCTCCGGCCGGCTGAGCGTCACCGTGGCCACGGCGCCTTTCCGATCGAGCGTGACGTTCTCGCTCATGCGCGCGCCTCCTGCAGGGCCTGCTCGAAACCTTTCTCGTCCGCGAGGAGGTGCCGCTTCGTCTCCCTGACGATGCGCCGGGCCCGCTCGTATCCCTGGCCGGTCTCGCGACCGCGCGCCACGGAGGGAGCCAGGATCTCGTCGAGAAAGCGCTCGAAGGCGCGCGCGAGCCGGCGGCGCACATCCCCGTAGCCACGGACCACCGTGGCGATGTCGGCGACCTCGCGGGCGAGCTCGAGATCCAGCGCCGCGGAGTCGAGGACCCCCTGCTGCCATCGATCGATCAGCGCGAACTCTCGCTGAGCGCGCAATGACCACGGCCGCATCACCCGCAGCCGGCCGAGGAGCCAGACGCGGAGGAATCCGCTCACCGCGGTGGTCTTGACGTGCTGGCCCAGGCTCGGGCGACGCTCGGGCCACCAGCGCTCGCAGAGACGAGCGATGGGAGCGGCCACAACCGCGGGCAGGATGCCGTAGATCTCGTCCAGATCGGGCTTGAGATAGTCGGTCACGTGCACGACCTGACCGTTCGTGGCGCCGTGATCCCGCCGGATGCGCTCGAAGCGGCCCCGGCGGGTCTTGAGGTCGGCCACGCGGATGGCATCCTCGTACGTCATCCAGACGGCGAGCCGGCGGGCGAAGATCTCCGTCATCCGCAGATCGGGATCCGCGGCGAGCACCGCGCGGACGCGGGCGAGGTAGCCTCGCGCATAGCGCGCGTCCTGATAGTCGATCAGGCGGGCCAGGGCTTCGCCGAGCGTCCGGTGGAGGGACGCCGGAAACTCCTCCTCCGCTAGCCGGACGAGCTCGAGAAAATCGCCCATGCGCAGTCCGAGGGCATGCGCGCGCTCCGCCTTGACCTGCTCCCACGATCGGGCGGGCGCGTGCGCCGCCGTCGCCTCGCCGCCCGAGGCCACGATCTCCATGCCTGCCTTGAAGCCCGCGAGGTTCCGCTCGACGGCGACTCCACCCTCGCGAATGGCGGCCTCGAAAGCCGACGCTTCGAGGGGCAGGATCTCCGTGGCGCAGAGCGTTCCGAGCATCACGGCGTTGACCTCGCTGCCCACGGCCCGCGCGGCCGCCAGGCCGTCGAAGGCGATCAGGCGCTTCGAGAGCGTCCGCAAGGCCTCCTCGCCGCGCTCGCGCGGGAAGATCCCGTCGCCGAGCGCGCTCTTCTCCCCGATGGCAAAGAGACGGTGCGTGCTCGCGATCATGGTCGTGCGCTCGGGCGAGACGTAATCGGTCTCGAGGGTGCGTCCGGCCTCGAGGAGCTCGGAGGCCATGACCACGTCGACATCTCCGGGCGTTGGATACAGCGAGAAGATGGGCTCGGGACCGCCGGTGGGAATGGGCTCGGGATACACCTCGAGATAATAGGTAGTGGCGCCCGTGCGCTGGGCGACGCCCGGAATGGACGTGGCCTGAGCCGGCAGCCCCGCATGAGCGGCGGCGCCCGCTATCCACTCGGTGAGAACGCCCCCGCCCTGGCCCCCGAGCGCCGCGATCAGAATGGAGATGGGGCGGGGAGCGGGCATCACGCGGCCTGGAGGCGCCCGATCACCCAGCGCCGCGCGGCGTCGAGCGCGCGCTCCCACCAGCCGGGATTGTGGACCACGCGCGTCTCGAAGAAGGACGGGCAGAGGACCGCGGCGTGCGCGACCTCGCCGCAGAGCCCGCAGCCGACGCAGGTCTGGTCCACGTGCGCGACCGGATCCTCGCGCAGCGGGTCGGGATTGTCCTTGAGGGTGAGCGAGGGGCAGCCGTTGAAGCGCATGCAGGACTTGTCGCCCGTGCACACGTCCGGGTCGACGCCGAAGCGCGGCGTCACCACCCGTCCCCCCGCCTTGAGCCGGGCGGAGATCTGCGGCTTGACCCGGCGCTGGCGCTCGAGCTGGCACTCGGCGCGGGCGATGATGACCTTGAGCCCGCCCGCCGCCGTGGTCATGGCTTCCTTCACCGTCTTGAGCGTCTCGCCCACCCGGTAGGGATTGACGATGCGCATCCACGGGACGCCGAGGCTCCGGATGGTCTCGGCGATGGACATCTGCACGCGCTCGCCCCGCGGGTTCTTGCCCGTCGAGGGATTGTGCTGCTGACCGGTGGCGGAGGTATAGAAGTTCTCCAGGATGACGAGCACGGAGTCCTGCTTGTTGAAGACGGCATTGGCCACGCCGGTGGTGAGCCCCGAGTGCCAGAAGCCGCCGTCGCCCAGGATGGAGATGACGCGCTTGTCGAAGTTCGGCGCCACCGCGCTGGCCGACGCCAGGCCGAGGCCGTAGCCGAGGATGGTATTGCCCTGGTTGAAGGGCGGCAGCGTCGCGAAGGCGTGGCAGCCGATATCGGCCGCCACGTGCGTCTCGCCGAGCTCGCGCTGGGCGATCTTGAGCGCGCTGAAGACGGGCCGCTCGGGGCAGCCCGTGCAGAAGGCGGGCGGCCGCTTGGGCAGTGGGCTCTGGAGGCGCGCCCGTCCCTGCCCCGCGTGGCCGGAGAGCGCGGCGCGACGGCGCTCGGCGTCTCCGCCCAGGAATCGCGCCAGCGCCGCCAGCACCAGCTCGGGCACGAACTCGCCCTGGGCCGCCACCGTGTCCTTGCCCTCGATGCGCACGGAGAGCGAGCGGTCATAGGCGAGAGCCTTGAGCTCCTGCTCGATGAAGTTCGGCATGCCCTCCTCGAGAACGAGCACGCGCCGCTTGCCCTCGAGGAAGTCGAGGAGCTGCTCCGGCACCAGGGGGTGGATGACGTTGAGGACGAGGAGAGGCACGCGCGAGCCGCCGAAGACGTCGGCCTGGCCCAGGAGCTCGAGGCCCCGGAGCACCGTCGGCGTGAGCCCGCCCTGGAGGATGATGCCCAGCTCCTTGTCCTCGCCGGGTATGACCTCGTTGAGCGCGTGCGCCGCGATGTATCGACGGGCGGCGGGGAGACGCGTCTCGAACTTCTGGACCTCCTGCGCGTACGTGGAGGGGGGATGGGAGATGCGGGCGTAGTCGAAGGAATGGCGCGTCAGCCGATCGCGCATGCTGATGGCGGGCCGCACGTTGTCCTTGCAGACGAGCGCCCCGCGCATGTGCGCGGCCCGGATCCTCAGGCTGATGACGGCGGGCAGGTTCGAGGCCTCGGAGAGGCCGAACCCTTCCTCCACGACGCGCGCGAAGTTCTGGAGGCTCGGGCGAGGATCGAAGAGACAGAGGGAGGACTTGAGGGCGAAGGCGTGGGTGCGCTCCTGGATCACGGAGGCGCCCGCCCCGTAGTCCTCGCCCACCACGATGAGGGCCCCGCCGATCACCCCGGCGGAGGACAGGTTCGAGAGGGCATCGGCAGCGACGTTGGTGCCGACGATGGACTTCCAGGTGACGGCTCCCCGCATCGGGTAGTTAATGGATGCGCCCAGGAGGGCCGCGGCGGCCGCCTCGCTCGCGGAGGCGTCCAGGTAGACGCCCATCGGTTTGAGGAGCGGCTCGTTGGCGTCGGCCATGACGTCGAGGAGGTGGGAGACGGGGGCGCCGGGATAGCCGCCGACATAGGAGACGCCCGACTGCAGGAGCGCCTTCGTGATGGCGAGGATACCCTCGCCGCGGAGCACCTGTCCCTGTCCGAAGCCGAGCTGCTTGACTTCCTCCGCGAAGGACCGTTCCATAGAGCCCTCTTTTACCACACTCCGAGGCGGAGGACGGCCATGCCCCACTCGACCACCCGCGACGGTGTCCGCGTCTACTTCGAGGAGCACGGCCGAGGCGACGCGGTTCTTCTGGCCTATGGCATTGGCGGCAACGCGGGGATGTGGGAGCCGAACATCAGGGCTCTCTCGGCGGGGCACCGGCTGATCCTCTGGGAGCCGCGCGGCCACGCGCGGTCGGACAGCCCCGAGGATCCCCGCCAGGTGACCTTCGGTCACTGGGTCCAGGATCTCCACGATCTCATGGATCACCTCCAGCTCGAGCGGGCCATCGTCGGCGGCCTGAGCCTCGGCGGGGGTATCGCGACGCGCTTCACCCTGGCCTATCCCGATCGCGTCCGCGCGCTCGTGGTGGTCTCATCGTCTTCGGCCTCAGGGCTGCCCCTGGGGGTGGAGAACATCGTGATGCGCGCCAAGAGCATCGAGGTCACCCTCAAGGGGGGCATGGACGCCATGGCCGAGTTCGCCATTGCGTCCAATCCCAACGTGGCCGGACGGCTGAAGCTCGATCCGTCGGCCCGGAAGGAGATCTTCGAGTACTACCGGATGCTCACGCCCATTGGCTATGCCAACGCGCTCCGGGCGCTGCTTCAGATGGACTACATCACCGACAGGCTGCGGGAGATCGAGGTGCCCACGCTCCTCGTCTGCGGGGACCAGGATCTTTCCCTCGGGGCCATGCGGGAGATACAGAAACGGATTCCTCAGGCCAAGTTCGCCCTCCTCGCCCCGGCCAGCCACTTCGCCAACCGGGATCAGCCCGAGGCCTTCAACCTCGCCGTCGTCGAGTTCCTGATGAGCCTCGGCTGAGCCGGATGCTGCTCCCCGGCACCCGCTCGCCCGTGTCGGCGCGGAAGTAGCCCAGCCGCACCTCGCGCCCGGAGTCGGCGTGGACGAGCCGCGCCCGCTTGTAGACGTGGCGGGCGCCCCACGCGGCCAGCGCGCCCACCACCACCCCCAGCTCCTTGCCCTTGTCCGTGAGCTCGTACTCCGCTCGCGGGGGATGGTCTGAGTAGAAGCGGCGCGTCACCAGGGCGTGCTCCTCCATGAGCTTGAGCCGGTCAGACAGGATATTGGGCGCGATGCCGGGGAGGGAAGCCTGGAGATCCTGGAAGCGACGCGTGCGACCGAGGAGGTCTCGGACCACGAGGAGCGTCCAGCGGTCGCCCACGACCTCCAGGGTCTTGGCGACGGGGCAGCGCTGGCCGTAGACCTTGGGCATGCCCGCATTCTAGGCGGGGACTTGACAAAAAAGCAAGTCACTATTATTTTGCAAGTCATGAGCGCGACGGTTGCGGCCGCCCCCGCCTCACCCCCTGCCTCACCTCCAATATCGGCCCGCACCCGGCAGCTGCTCGAGGCCCCCGTGGCCCCCACCCTGCTCCGTCTGGCCGCGCCCAATGTCCTCGTGATGGTGCTCCAGGCCGTTCTGAGCACGCTGGACGCGGTCTTTGTCGGATGGCTCGGGTCGGCCGCCCTCGCCGGAGTCTCCCTCGTCTACCCGCTCGTCATGCTCATGCAGACCATGTCGGCCGGCGGCATGGGAGGCGGCGTGTCCTCCGCGGTGGCGCGGGCCCTCGGCGCGGGACGCCGGGCCGAGGCCCAGGCCCTCGCCGCTCACGCCGTCCTGATCGCCCTCGTCATGTCCGCCGTGTTCACCGCGGGCCTCCTGCTGGGAGGACCCGCCATCTATCGCGCCATGGGCGGAACCTCGGAGGCGCTTGAGGCGGCCGTGACGTACTCGCACGTGGTCTTCGGCGGAGCCGTCGTCTACTGGCTCCTCAATACGCTGTCGAGCATCGTCCGCGGCACCGGAACCATGGCCCTTCCCGCGGCGGTCACCGCCGGCTCCGCTGTCATCTACCTCGCGCTGGCTCCCGCCCTCGTGCTGGGCTGGGGGCCCTTCCCGCGGCTGGGCGTGGCCGGCACGGCGACGGCGAACGTGACCGCGTTCGGCGCAGCCACCCTCGTGCTCGCCATCTATCTCTGCTCGTCCCGGAGCCCGGTGCGACTGTCACTCCGGGGCTTGCGCCTTCGCCGCGAGCTCTTCTGGGAGATCCTGCGCGTGGGCGCGCCCGGCTCGCTGAACACCATCCTCACCAACCTGACCGTGGTGCTGATGACGGGGCTCGTCGGCCCCTTCGGCACCGCCGCTCTCGCGGGCTATGGCATGGGCGCGAGACTCGAGTACCTCCAGATTCCGCTCGTGTTCGGAATGGGCTCGGCGCTGGTGGCCATGGTCGGCACCAACGTGGGCGCAGGGCAGCACGCGCGCGCGGAGCGCATCGCCTGGACGGGGGCAGGACTCGCCGCAGCCCTCACGGCGTCCATCGGCCTCCTCGCGGCGGCCGTGCCCCACGTCTGGCTCGGGCTCTTCACGGGGGATTCCCACGTGCAGGCGGTGGGGGCGACGTATCTCCTGATCGTGGGCCCGACCTACGGCTTCTTCGGGCTCGGGCTCGCTCTCTACTTCGCCTCGCAGGGCGCGGGCCGTCTCGCCTGGCCCCTCACGGCGGGTTTTCTTCGCCTGGGCGTGGCCGCGGCGGGCGGGTGGCTGGCGGGCTACTGGCTCGGCTGGGGCCTGCCCGGAATCTTCGTCGCCATGGCCCTCGCCCTCGTCGTCTTCGGAGCAACGCTCGCCGCCGCCATCAAGCTCGGGGCCTGGCGCTAGGAGGATCACCGATGCCCCCCATGCCTCCACGAATGCTCGATCTCATCAGGATGGTCCAGAAGGGAGAGCTGCCGCCCCCGCCCATCGCCACCCTCATCGGCTTCACCATCAGGTCGATCGAGCCCGGCCACGCCGTGATGGAGATGGAGGCGGGGCCGCAGCACGCCAATCCCATGGGCACCCTCCCCGGCGGAGTGCTCTGCGATCTGGCCGATGCCGCCATGGGCATGGCCTACGCGTCCTCTCTCGACGAGGGCGAGACCTTCACCACCCTCGAGCTCAAGATCAATTTTCTCAAGCCCGTGTGGACGGGGCGCCTGGTGGCCACGGGACGCGTCGTGAAGGGCGGCCACACGGTGGGGCTCGTCGAGTGCGACGTTCACGACGACAAGGACCGGCTGGTAGCTCGCGCCTCCAGCACCTGCATGACCCTGCGGGGCGAGCAAGCCGAAGGACGGTGAGCATGAGCATCCGGGCCATCTTCGGGCTTCAGGTCTTGATGAGCTTCGCCGGCTATATCCTCATCGCGCGCTTCTACGTGGCGCCGCGGCTTTCGGCGCTGCCCCTTCGGGTCGCCCTCATCCCGCTCCTGCTCCTGCACGCCTTCCGCCATCTCGGCATGGTGTTCTTGGTCCCGACCGTGGTGGGGTCCGCCTTGCCGGCGGCCTTCGCGGTGCCCGCCGCCTACGGCGATCTTCTCGCGGCGCTCCTCGCGCTCCTCGCCATCGCGGCCCTGCGCATGGAATGGTCTTCCGCCATCGCCCTCGTGTGGCTCTTCAATGTGGTGGGCACGCTCGATCTCATCAACGCCTTCTATCAAGGGCTACGGAACAATGTGCTGCTGGGTGCCTCGTACTACGTTCCAACCTTCGCCGTGCCTGCCC
>WNGD01005723.1_pt1 | contig 12014 bp, 9 predicted proteins | sample 5400671 | NCBI WGS metagenome assembly WNGD01 (sample SAMN13153369, study PRJNA577476) | soil metagenome | isolation source: 40 cm soil or saprolite under grassland replicate 2 | place: USA:California | collected 2016-06-15
CCGCCACCGTGGACGATGTTGAGGACGCCCCTCGGCAGACCGGCCTCCGCGAACAGCTCGACGTAGCGCTCGCCCAGTGCGGGCGTGTCCGTGGCCGGTTTGAAGACGACCGTGTTGCCGCAGACGATCGCCGGCAGCGTCTTCCACGACGGGATGGCGATCGGGAAGTTCCAGGGCGTGATCGCCCCGACGACCCCCACCGGCATTCTCACCGACATCTGGAACTTGTCGCGGAGCTCGGACGGCGTGGTCTGGCCGAACAGGCGTCGTCCCTCGCCGCCCATGTAGTAGGCCATGTCGATCGCTTCCTGGACATCGCCTGCCGCCTCGGCCTTGACCTTGCCCATCTCGTGGGTCATCAACTCCGTGACGTCGTCCTTGTGCTCCGCCAACAGCTGCGCGAAGCGGAACAGGATCTCGCCGCGCTTCGGCGCCGGTACAAGCCGCCAGTCCGCGTAGGCGGCCTTCGCGGCATCGACGGCACGGTCGACGTCGTCGCGTCCCGACTTCGGAAAGACGCCGATGGTCTCGCCGTTCGCGGGGCTCGTTGACTCGAAGGTCCCGCCGGAGGCGGCGTCGACCCACTCGCCGTTGATGTAGTTCTGGAAAGTCTTTGCGCCGAGAATCGCCATCGGGGCGATTCTAATGACGCCGGGCTAGTGCACCCGTCCGTAAGTTTGGTGCGTGATCCGGGGGATGGATCGTGGTTCGTGGCAAGGACGCAGGGAGTCCCGATAGTGGTTCTATCGGGGCGACCGAGGACGCAGCCACGGGCGGCGAGACGCCGCCGGGCGCGTGCCTGAACTTGCGGACGGGTGCACTAACTGGCTTCCGGCGGCTCGGTGTCGGGGAAGGTGCCTGGATGGCTTCGTCGACGGTCTCTCGTCAGCCGCTTCTCCTCGAACTCCCCCGGCGGCTTTCCGGCCCGCCTGTCGGGGCCGTCACGCCGGTCGACGATCACCTCGACGTTCGGGTTGTCCTTGTAGTAGTCGACCATCTTGTCGTAGAGCTCGTCGGCGAGCTCCCGCGGAATCACGCAATAGATCATCTGCTTCGTAGTGTAGGGACGCCACCCGCGCGAGCCACCCCCTGCGTTGTCTTTTTGGGACACGTCGGGGGTCAGACCCCGGACGTGACGGAAAGGGACTAGACGCGGGCGATGTTCGGGACGACTCGTCCGTGCTCGTCCAGGTGGGCGTTCCAGTCCTTGTACAGCGCGTCGAGCTCGGAGAGCTCGTGCCCCCGCTCCTCGAGCCGGACCGGCTGGGCCAGCTCGGGCGTGACGCGGTACTGGTACCAGGAAATGTCCCAGGCGATCGTGATCACTACCTCGCCGCTGACCCCGGAGAGCGAGCGGATGCTCGTTCTCGGCGCGCCGAGGCTCTTGGCGATGCCTGCGACCGTGCGCCGAAAGTCGGTTTGATTGAAGAGGTCGGCCGCCTCGACCACCTCGCGCTCGGGCTCTGAGAGACGCCGCAGGATCGGCTCGTCGGCCACCGGGGATTCGGAGACCGCATCTCTCCGCGCCTCGAACAGGCTCGACAGGCTGAGCCGGCGGCGCGGCCGCTCGGTCGAGACCGTCGGCGTGGTCGGACTGCCCTCTTTCAGCCAGCCGTATTCGTGCGCGATGTCCTGGCAGAGCGGACACACGTCGACGAAGTTCTCGCCGTCGGGCGTGAAGCGAGTCGATCGCTCGCCCATCAGCAAGGTGCGCTCGCACACCGCGCAGCTGCGAGCCACGGATAACCGCGTGATCCGCATCCGCGCGACTATAGCGGCGCGGTTGCCTTAGACCGCGGCCTCTTCCTTGTCTTGCTTGGCCTCGGCGATGATCTTCTGCGCGATATGTGAGGGGACTTCCTCGTAACGCGCGAAGCTCATGTGGTAGTCGCCACGTCCCCCTGTCAGCGAGGTCAGCGACTGCGAGTAGGTGAGGATTTCCGACATCGGCACTTCGGCCTTGATCGTCGTCATGCCGCCCTTCGGCTCCATCCCCTGCAGGCGCCCGCGGCGTGAGTTGAGGTCGCCGTTCACGGCGCCGACCGACTCGTCGGGGACGGTCACCTCGACGTCCACGATCGGCTCGAGCAACACCGGATCCGCCTGCTCGTAGGCCTGCTTGAACGCCATCGAGCCGGCGATCTTGAATGCCATCTCGGAGGAATCGACGGAATGGTAGGAGCCGTCGACCAGGCGCACGCGTAGTCCCTGAACAGGAGCGCCGGCGAGCTCTCCGTGCTGCATCGCCTCCTGGATCCCCTTGTCGACCGCCGGCCGGAATCCCTGCGGGATCACCCCGCCGACGATCTCGTCCGAGAACTCGTAGCCCTCGTGGCCTTCGAGCGGCTCGAGCACGATCACGGCGTCGCCGAACTGGCCGCGGCCACCCGTCTGCTTCTTGTAGCGGCCGTGGGCTCGCGACTCCTTGCGAATCGTCTCGAGATAGGGCACGCGCGGCTGGTGGAGCTCGACCTCGGCGCCGAAGCGGCTTTTGACGCGGTCGACGGCGACCTCGACGTGGATCTGGCTGAGACCCGAAAGCAGCTGCTCGCCGGTCTGCGGGTCGCGGCGGATCACGAGCGTCGGGTCCTCTTCGGACAGCCGCCGGAGCGCGGCCGCGACCTTCTCCTCGTCGCCCTTCGCCTTCGGCGTCACCGCAAAGCTCATCACGGGATCAGGGAAGCCGATCTCGGGGGTCTCGACCTCTCGATCGGTGTCGAGCAGCAGATCGCCTGTGGTCGTGTCCTTGAGCTTCGCGACGGCGCCGATGTCCCCGGCGCCGAACGCCGGTTCCTGTGTGTGTTCCTTTCCCTGGAGAGTCAGCAGCTGGCCCACCCGCTCCTTCGAATGAGAGCGATGGTTCGCGAGCGTGGAGTCGGACCTAACCTCTCCGGAGATGACCCGAAGGACGTTGATCCGGCCGGCGAAGGGATCGGCGATCGTCTTGAACACGAACGCCGCTGTCCCGTCGCCCTCGACGCCGAGGTCGATGTGCTTCTTCGCAGGCGAGGGAACACCTTCGACGAGCAGGTCGAGCAGGGCGGTCGTGCCGAGATTCTTCGTGGCGACCGCACAGGCGACGGGGAAGATCTCGCCCCGCGTGACAGCGTCTTTGAGCGCGTGCGCGACTTCCTCGTCGGAGAGCTCCTGGCCGTCGAGGTAGCGCTCCATCAGCGCCTCGTCGGTCTCCACGACCGAGTCGAGCAGCTTCTCGCGGTACTCGGCCACCTGGCTCTCGAGCTCGGCCGGGATCTCGCCGGGGGACGCCTCGCGCTCGCCGTCCGGGCTCGGGTACGCCTTCATGTGCAGGAGGTCGACCACACCCGTTAGCTCGTGCTCGGAGCCGATCGGCAGATGAACGGCGACGCAGCGCGGCGAGAACTGGTCGCGGAGGGCGTCGAGGGTGCGAAAGAAGTCGGCGCGCTCGCGGTCGAGCATGTTCACGACGACGACCCGCGAGAGGTCATACTCGTCCGCGCGCTGCCAGGCGCGGGTGGTCTGGACCTCAATGCCCATCACCGCGCTGACCACCACCAGCGCCCCCTCGACGACGCGCAGCGCGGCAACCATGTCGCCCTGGAATCCGGGGTCGCCGGGGGTGTCGATCAGGTTGATCTTGCGGCCCTGCCAGTCGACGTGGCAGAGGGCCGCCGCCAAGGACATCTGGCGGTTGTGCTCGTCGTCATCCCAGTCGCCGGTCGTGTTGCCGGCCTCGATCGTGCCGAGCCGGTTGATCGCCCCGGCCTGGAAGAGCATCGCCTCGACGAGCGACGTCTTGCCCGTTGAGCGGTGACCGACGACGGCGACGTTGCGGATCTTTCCGGGCTCGACGGGCATCTGGCGGGACTCCTCCTCGGTTCGTTGGCGCGGTCGATCTTATCGCTGCGGCCTTCGGCGGGACCTGGTCCGGGGCCAGGTCCGGCGACCGGGTCCGGAGACACGGCCCGGGACCCGGTCGCCTGGTAAGCAACGGCATATCCTCTGCGGCCATGCCCTGGTGGGAGCAGGCGGTCGTCTACCAGATCTACCCGCGCTCGTTCCAGGACTCGGACGGCGACGGCGTCGGCGATCTGCGCGGGATCATCCAGCGGCTCGACCACCTGGTCTGGCTCGGCGTCGACGCCTTCTGGCTCTCGCCGATCTATCCCTCCCCGCTCGCCGACTTCGGCTACGACGTCTCGGACTACACCGCGGTCGACCCCCAGCTCGGCTCGCTCGAGGACTTCGACGAGCTCGTCGCCGCGGTGCACGACCGCGGACTACGCGTCCTGCTCGATCTGATCCCCTGCCACACCTCGATCGAGCACGCCTGGTTCCGGGAGCACCCGGACTGGTACATCTGGTCACCGGTCGACGGCCCCCCCAACAACTGGGTCTCGTCGTTCGGAGGCCCGGCCTGGAGCCGCGACGAGCAGACGGGCCGGTGGTACCTGCATTCCTTCTACCCGGAGCAGCCGGATCTCGATTGGCGCAACCCGGAGGTCGTCGAGGCCTTCCAAGGCGTCGTTCGCTTCTGGCTCGACCGCGGCGTCGACGGTTTTCGGCTCGACGCGATCGACAAGCTGGTCAAAGACGACCGGCTGCGAGACGACCCGCCGGCGACTGGCACCTTTCCGCTGCCGCTGCGCGAGGACTCGGCCAGGCTCGAGCGCGTCTACTCAGGCAACCGCCCCGAGACGATCGAGGCGCTGCGCGCGATCCGCGAGGCCGCCGGGGAGGCGCTGCTCGTCGGCGAGGTCTTCCAGCCGACGAGCGAATACCCGCGCTACCTGGAAATGCTCGACCTCGTCTTCGCCTTCGAGTTCCTGTTCTCGCCGTGGAAGGCAAAACGGCTCAACGCGGCGATCGGGCCGGCGGCGGAGCTGCGCCGGGTTGCCTGGGTGGTGTCGAACCACGATTTCGACCGGCTGGCCACCCGGGTCGGGCCGGAAAACCTGCGCGCGGCGGCGATGCTGCTACTCACGTTGCCGGGCGCCGCATTCATCTACCAGGGCGACGAGATCGGGCTCGCGAACGGGCCTGGAGCCCAGCCGCCCCACGACCTCGCCGGGCGCGACCCGATGCGCCATCCGATGCAGTGGGACGCGAGCTCGAACGGCGGTTTCACCTCCGGCGAGCCCTGGCTGCCACCGGTCGATCCCGCCGAGCGCAACGTCGAGGCGCAGCGCGACGACCCGGGCTCGCTGCTGCATCTCTACCGCCTGCTGATCGAGGCCCGCAGACTGCTCGGAGACGCCTTCCAGCTCCTCCGGGGCTACGAAGGCATCGTGGCCTTCGAGCGGCCCGAACACGTCGTCGCGATCAACACGACCGGCGGTGCCCAGCCCGTGCCGGTGACCGGAGAGACCGAGCTCACGACCCACCCCGACCCGCTCGCAGACGGATCCCTCGCGCCGCACGCGGGTGTGATCGCACGGAAATCGGGTTAAGCTCGCGCCTGCAGAGGGAGGGATTGCTGGCCGAGATCGAGTACGACTCCGTTTCGAAGGTCTTCGACGACGGTACGCAGGCCGTGCACGACCTCGACCTCGAGATCACCGACGGCGAGCTCATGGTGCTGGTCGGGCCGTCGGGTTGCGGCAAGACGACGGCGCTGAGGATGTTGGCCGGGCTCGAAGAGATCACGGACGGCGAGATCCGAATCGGCGAGCGCGTCGTGAACGACCTGACGCCGAAGGACCGCGACATCGCCATGGTCTTTCAGAGTTACGCGCTCTATCCGCACATGACCGTCGAGCAGAACCTCGCCTTCGGCCTCAAGCTCCGGAAGCTGCCGAAGCAGGAGATCAACGAGCGTGTCCGCCGGGCGGCGAAGATCCTCAAGATCGAGGAGTTCCTCAAGCGCAAGCCGCGGGCGCTCTCTGGTGGCCAGCGGCAGCGCGTCGCGATGGGGCGAGCGATCGTGCGCGAGCCGCAGGCGTTCCTGATGGACGAGCCACTCTCGAACCTCGACGCCAAGCTCCGCGTCCAGCTTCGGGCCGAGATCCATCAGCTCCAGCGATCGCTTGGTGTCACGACGATCTACGTCACCCACGACCAGGTCGAGGCGATGACGATGGGCGACCGGGTCGCCGTCATGCAGTTGGGCCATCTGCAGCAGGTGGACACGCCGCAGGTGCTCTACGACAGCCCCGTCAACGAGTTTGTCGCCGGGTTCATCGGCTCACCGTCGATCAACCTCGTCCACGCCCAGCTCGAGCGGAGCAACGGCAACCTCACTGTCTCCTTCGGCGACTACAAGCTGACCGTCGACGACCAGCTGGCCCGGAACCGCTCGGGGCTCGCCGATTACGTCGGCCGCACGGTGATGCTCGGGATCCGCCCCGAGGACTTCGAGGACGCAGCCCTTGAATCCGACGTCCCTCCCGACCGCCGCATCCAGGCCGTCGCCGATTTGACCGAGCCGCTCGGTTCCGAGGTGCTCGTCTACTTCTCCGTTGAGGCCACGGGCATCGTCTCGAGCGCCGTGACCGCCGAGGCCGCCGAGGGTGACGCGGATATCTACATCGGCGGTGACGATGGGGACGCAGACCAGGAGATGACCCGGCTCGTCGCTCGGGTCAGCCCGCGGACGCGGATTGCCGTCGGCGGCAAGATCGAGCTCGCGGTCGACACCGGCCGGCTCTACTTCTTCGACCCGGAAACGCGGGAAGCTATCTAGCCCTTAACGGCCCCGGCGGTCAGCCCCGCGAGGATTCGCCGCTGCAGCACGAGCGTTGCCACGATCAGCGGCAGCGTCACGATCACGGTCGCGGCCATGATCGATCCCCACGGCACCTGGAACGCCTGTCCCGATTTGCCGACGAACGAGGTGATCGCGAGCGGGACGGTGTATTTCTGCGGCGTCTGGATGAATGAGACCGCATAGAGGTACTCGTTCCAGGCCGCGATGAAGGCAAGTAGGCCGGTCGTCACCAGGCCGGGCGCGATCAGCGGCAGCAGCACCTTGTAGAAGACCTGGATCGGAGTCGCACCGTCGACGTACGCCGCTTCCTCCAGATCGCCCGGCAGGGCCCGCATGAAACTCGTCAGCACCCAGACCGTGAACGGCAGCGTAAAGATCAGGTACGTCAGGATCAGCGCGCCGAGCCTGTCGTAGAGATGGAACTGGCTGATCATCGTGTAGAGCGCGCCGAGGATCGCGATCTGCGGGAAGATCGTCATCGAGAGCATCAGGTAGAGCACTGCGGAGCGGCCACGGAAGCGAAAGCGTCCGAGCGCGTACGCCGCGAGCGAGCCGATCAGCAGCGAGATGAGCGTCACCGAACCGGCGACGATCGTCGAGTTCAGCAGCGCCCGGCGGAAGAAGTCCGTGTTCAAAGCGTCACGGAAGTTCGCCAGCGTCGGGTGGGTCGGGAAGTACTGGATCGGCGTGGCGAAGAGCTCGCTCGGCGGCGTGAAGGCCGAGCGCACCGCCCAGTAGAAGGGAAACAGCGCGTAGATGAAGATGACGGCGATCAGCAGCCAGAAGGCCAGCCGCTTGACGAAGCGGCCAACCGGGCTTCGCCGCAGCCAGTACGCCCGGCTCGCCGGCCGCGGTCGTGCTCGCGCCGCCTCGGCCGCGGTGCTCATTCCTCGGTCACCCGCATGAAGGTCACGTAGATGACGACGAACACGGAGATGATCAGGAAGATCGCAACGCTGATCGCCGCGCCGTAGCCGACGTGCCCGTCCCCGACGATCGTGCTCTGGTTGTAGATGGCCATCGTCTGCGTGTCGGGCCTCTGCCCGAAGAACACATAGAAGACGTCGAAGACGCGCAGGGCGTCGAGCGTCCGGAAGATCAGCGTGACGAGGATCGCCGGCCTTAGGAGCGGCAGCGTGATCCGGAAGAACTGCTGCAGCGGGCCGGCTCCGTCGACGTCGGCCGCCTCGTAGAGGTCATGTGGGATCACCTGCAGGCCCGCCAGCAGCAGAAGCGCGACGAACGGCGTTGTCTTCCAGATGTCGACCGCAGAGACGGAGGCCAGGGCGGTGGAAGGATCGGAGATCCAGGCGTGCGGGTGCGAGAGGATTCCGGTGCGGACGCCGATGTCGTTGACGACGCCGAAGACGTCGTCGAGCATCCACTGCCACATCTTCGCCGCGACAACCGTCGGGATCGCCCATGGCACGAGCATGACGGCGCGCATGAGGCCGCGTCCCTTGAAACGCGAGTTGACGACCAGGGCGATGATCAGTCCCAGAACGAACTCGAATGAGACGGTGATCAGGGTGAACTTGACCGTCTCGACGACGGAGTTGCGGAAGAGTGTGTCGTGCCACAGCGTCCGGTAGTTCTCCAGGCCGACCCATTTCGTCGGCGTTATCCCGGCGAGAAACTCCTGATTCGTGAAGCTCTGGTAGATGGTCTTGCCGAGGGGGTAGATCGCGATGAAAGCAACCACTGCGAGCGCCGGGACGAGGAGCAGCCAGGCGAGACGGGTTTGGCGGCGCTGGAGCTTCGTCCTGCGACGGCGGCGACCGGGAACGGGTGCGGGAGTGGCTACCGAGCTCACGGAAGGTTCGAGGGAGGATGACAGGTGTCACCCTCCCTCGGCTTGCCTAGATCGTGCGGACTACCTCTCCTTGAGGATCGTGTTCAGCTTCGACTGAAGCGACGGAAGGACGCTCTTGGCAGGCGTCCCGTTGAGGATCTGGTTGATCCCCTGGAAGATCGCCTTCGACGCCTCGTTGTAATGCGTCTTCAGGAACTTCGACGGCCGCGCGACGCGGGCGACGCTCGCTGTCGCGGGCTTCAGGTACGGGTTGGTCTTGTAGACCTGCTTGTCCTTCGCCAGCGACGGGATCGTCGGGACGTTGGAGTTGGTGATCGCGTCGAACTTCTCGACCGGCTTGCTCGTCATGTAGCGGACGAACTCGACCGCAGCGCCCTTGTGCTTCGAGTACTTGGACACCGCAAGCTGCCAGCCGCCGACGGTGGCGACGGACTTGCCGTTCGCGCCGTGCGGCAGCGGGGCGACGCTGAACTTCCCCTTCACCTTCGAGCCGGCGGTGGCTCCGATCCCGTACTGGTAGGGCCAATTGCGGGCGAACGCGGCGTCACCGCTGTCGAAGGCGTGCTCGGTCTGATCCTCCTGATAGGAGGTCACGCCACGCGGCGTGATCTTGCCGATCTGGGCGCGCATCGCGTCCAGGATCGTCTGCGCCTTCGAGTTGTTGATCGACGCCTTGCCGTTGTCGATGTAGTGGCCGCCGCCCGCTGACGCGATCCACTCGAGCGCGTTGCAGGTCAACCCTTCGTAGGCGTTGCCCTGGAAGACGAAGCCGTAGAAGCTCGGATTCGACTTCTGCTCGCCGGTCTGGATCTTCTTCGCCATCGCGAAGAGCTGGTTCCAGGTCGTCGGCGGTTTGCTGTAGCCGTACTTCTTCAGCAAGTCGGTGCGGTAGTACAGCAGCCCGAAGTCCCCGAACCAAGGCATCGCGACGAGCTTCCCGCCGACGGTGTCGGCCGCAACGATGCCGGGCGCATGGATTTTCGACTGCTTGCCGAGCTTCGGCTTCAGGTCGACGAGGTACGGCGCGAACGCGCCCGGCCACACGACGTCGATCATCGCCACGTCAATCGAGGACGACTTCTGCGAGAAGTTCCTGACGAGATCCGAGTAGGCCTGGTCCGAAGCTGCCGGATGCGGCACCACATTCACGTTGATGCCCGTGTCCGTCGTGAACCGCTTCGCGAGTGCGAGGTCACGGACGTGACCGTTGCCGACGGAGTCGCCGACGAACGTGATCTTCTGGCCGTGATACTTGGCCTTGATCGCCGCGGCATTCGGCACCTTCGGCGCGGGGTACGCGGCAGCCTTGGCCGGAGCGGCAGGACGCGAAGTTCCCGCCGCGGCGACACTAAGCGACACGGCGAGCGTCCCTGCACCGACCAGCCCTGCCACGATCAGCAGTGCTCGATGCTTCACAGTTTCCCCTTCCTTTCTTTAGACCCAGTCCCGGTGTGGGAACCCCTCTCCACACAGCCGAGACTACTCCGTTTAGTACGGAATCGCTCGAATAAGACGTAAACGACAGGCGGCGGTTAGCGCTCGAGTGGCTCGCGCGCCGGCGAGCCGGCAAGCCGGGCCTTGAGCCGCAGGATCGCCTTCGTGTGCAGCTGCGAGACCCGGGACTCGGTCACGCCGAGCACCTCGCCGATCTCGCGCAGGGTCAGCTCTTCGTAGTAGTAAAGCGTGACGACGAGCTTCTCCCGCTCGGGCAGGCGGGAGATCGCTTCTCCGAGGGCTTCCCTCATCTCTGTCTCAGCCAGGGCCGACTGGGGCTCGGGGCCCTGGGTGTCCTCGATCGTGTCGATCAGGGCGATCCTGTCGCCGCCGGAGGATGAAACGGTCCAGAGCTCGTCAAGGGCGGCGATCGACGAACGGCCGATCTCGCTCAGGCTCTCGTCAAGCTCTTGCTCACTCATCCCGAGTTGCTTCGCGACTTCGTCGTCGGTCGGCGCCCGTCCGAGCTTCGCTTCGAGACCGCCGATCGCCCGCTCGATGTCTCGCGCGCGCGAGCGCACCGACCGCGGAACCCAGTCCATCGCGCGCAACTCGTCGATGATCGAGCCCTTGATTCGTGCGATCGCGTACGTCTCGAACTTGACGTCGCGGTCGGGGTCGTAGCGCTCGATCGCCCCGATCAGGCCGAGCAACCCGTACTGGACGAGGTCGCTCTCGTCGACGTGGCTGGGCAGGCCGCTGCCGACGCGCCCGGCGACGTACTTGACGAGCGGTGCATAAGTGAGGATCAGCCGCTCGCGGAGGCTCTGCTCGCCGGTCCTGCGGTACTCCTGCCAGAGCGACAGGGTGTCGTCGGGCTTCGTGGCCACGGTCAGAGGATACGGCCTAGGACGGCGAGTTCCTCAGGGCGCGAAACGCAAGCAGGCCGAGCCACAGGGCAAGTGCGCCGGCCGCGAAGGCGATCACGGCAAGGCGTGCCTCGTGCCTGGCGGCATCCGCCGCGGCCGTCGCAACGCCCGCGAGCATCAGCGCCAGCACGAGAAAGAGCGCGCCGAGCGCGCGCCGCTGCGGAGCAGGGGCCACATGGGGATGCTAGAAGGGCCGCGGATAGAATCGCGAGCGCAACCCCGAGGGGCGTAGCTCAATTGGCAGAGCACCGGTCTCCAAAACCGGGGGTTGCAGGTTCGAGTCCTGCCGCCCCTGCTTCGCTCGACGAGCCTGAAACCCGCATGGTTGATAGGCTTTCTTGCTTTCTTTCACACCGCGGGTGAGTGCGGCTTCGACTGCTGATATGGACTGAAATCCGGGTTTGACTGTGGCGCGACTGTGGCGCCGCCGTCCGATGGCCTCGTTAGCGTGGCGCTAGTGAGCCCCGGAATCCGCGTTCGCCACGGCAAGCTCTGTCCGACCTGGAGCGACGGCCGGTGCACGTGCAAGCCGACTTACCAGGCGAACGTCTGGAGCGCCCGAGAAGGGAAGCGCCTCTTCAAGACGTTCCCGACCCTCGCCGAGGCGAAGGCGTGGCGGGCGGAGGCGCAGGTGGCGCTGCGGCAGGGCACGATGCGCGCGGGCTCGTCGGGCACGCTCCGCGAGGCTGCCGAGGCCTGGCTTGAGTGCGCGCGCAGCGGCGCGATCCGGAACCGGAGCGGCCACCGCTATAAGCCGTCGGCTCTCAGGGGCTACGAAGCCGCGCTTGTCAGCCGGGTCCTGCCGGAGCTCGGCGGCGCCCGCCTCTCGGAGATCCGCCGGATCGACGTCCAGGACCTCGCCGACCGGCTATGCGCCGAAGGCCTCGACGCGAGCACCGTCCGCAACACGCTCATGCCCCTGCGCGCGATCCTCCGCCGCGCGCTCGCCCGCGGTGACATCGCCGTCAACCCGACGACCGGCCTCGAGCTGCCGGCCGTCGAGGGCAGCCGTGACCGGATCGCCTCGCCTCCCGAAGCCGCAGCGCTGCTCGCCGCGGTGCCCGAGCGCGACCGGGCGCTGTGGGCGACCGCCATGTACGCGGGCCTTCGGCGAGGCGAGCTGCTGGCGCTGCGTTGGGAGGACGTCGACTTC
>WNGD01005724.1_pt1 | contig 12012 bp, 10 predicted proteins | sample 5400671 | NCBI WGS metagenome assembly WNGD01 (sample SAMN13153369, study PRJNA577476) | soil metagenome | isolation source: 40 cm soil or saprolite under grassland replicate 2 | place: USA:California | collected 2016-06-15
CGGAGAGGGGATAGGTTTGCTCGCCAATCGTGACCTGCCGCTCCTGCATCGCCTCCAGTAATGCGCTTTGAACTTTTGCCGGCGCGCGATTGATTTCGTCGGCCAGAATCAGATTGGAAAAAATCGGACCGAGTTTGGTCGTAAATTCGCCGGTGCGTGGATTGTAAATCAGCGTGCCTATCAGATCCGCCGGCAAAAGATCGGGCGTGAATTGCAATCGTTGAAACCCAGTCTGGATACAAGCGGCCATTGTTTTGACCGTGAGCGTTTTTGCCAGCCCGGGAACGCCTTCGAGCAGGAGATGACCGTTGGCGAGCAGCCCAAGCAAAAGACGGTCCACCAAATACTTTTGACCCACAACAACGTGCGCGACTTGCTGGCGGAGCGCCGGAATCCATTGTCCCAGCTCCCGCACTTCCTGCGTAATTTCCTGCGTCGATTTCATATGGTTTTTGTCAGACACGTACGGCCAGGAGAACGTTCGATCAAACGTTCCGCCAGTTGCCAGACTGCTGTTTATTTCCGTGACCAGCGCGACGTCCGCGTTGCTTGTTGTGCGACACTCCCGTGCGCGGGCGAAGCCTTAAGATGATTGGCAAGCCAGGATACGGCTCCGCTTTGCGAATGCGAGCCTCAAGATAACGGCGATACGTTTCATTCATCAAACTCGGATCGTTGACGAAGAGAACGAATTCCGGAGGTTGGAGGGGCGAGCTCCCGCAAGTCCGTTCCGACATTCCTGTTGCACCCGAGAACTGTGGCGTCGCTGGAGCTCCACCCTCCAGTACGTGATGTTTTTTCCCGCTCGTTTGCGTAGCGTAAAGCAGCTTAAGGCGTCGGCCCTTTACCAGCGGCGGCGGATTTGCCTCAAACGCCTGTCGCAGCAATCGGTTCAGGCTCCCGGTCCCGATGCGCTGTCGCGCCGCGCGTTGGATTGTCTCGATCGATGCAAACAACTTCTCAATGTTTTCTCCGGTCAACGCTGAGGCGATGAGCACCGGTGCATATTCGAGGAAGAAAATTCTCGCACGCGTTTCCTCGACAAGTTGCCTTGCCGCCTGTTTTTCTCTGCCGCTTGGTCTGACTAAATCCCATTTGTTCAAGACAACGATCGCTGGTTTCCGCGCCTTTTGAATCAATCCTGCGATCCGTTTGTCTTGGGCGGTTACGCCCATCGTGAGATCGACAATGAGAACACACAGATCAGCGCGGCGAATGCTGCGCTCTGCTCGCATAACGCTGAAAACCTCGACCGAACTCGAATGTTTTCCGCGCCGGCGAATTCCGGCGGTGTCGATGAAAACGAACTTCCGTCCATCGCGCTGGCAAAGAATGTCAATGGCATCGCGAGTGGTTCCCGGCAGTTCGCTCACAATTGCGCGCTCGCCGCGCACAATTGAATTGATGAGCGAGGACTTACCAACATTTGGGCGGCCAACGATCGCAATCGCAAGCCGGCCGGGTCGATCAGGGAGCGGCGGCTTCCCAGCTGCGGTGCTCAAAGGCGGCGCTTTGAAAAGCGCCGTTCCTTGAGGGAGACGCCGTTCGATTTCGCTTAACAAGTCCGAAATTCCGCGATCATGCTCTGCACTGATCGCAACGCTTGGTTCAAAGCCTAGCGAATCAAAGTCTGCGGCGAGCGGCTCGTGCTTCTCGTTGTCGATTTTGTTAATCACAAGCACGACCGGTTTTCGCGATTTGCGCAGTGTGCGCGCGAGTTCTTCATCGACAGGTGACAAGCCTTCTTTTCCGTCGACAACGAAAAGCAGAAGATCGCTCTCGTGCAGCGCTTCTTCTGCGCCGAGCCGCACCTGTGCGCTCAGCTCGCGTTCACCGACGCCGAAGATTCCGCCCGTGTCCCACACTGTGAACGGGCGCGCAGCGCGCTTGCAAATCGCGGAAATCCGGTCGCGTGTGATTCCGGGTTGATCATGAACGATGGCAATCTTTCGGCCGACCAGGCGATTGAACAGCGCGGACTTGCCTACGTTTGGCCGGCCGACAATTGCGACATTCGGCGGTGTGCTCGTCTCATTCACCGCAGCAGACACATCTACGATTTCGCCGGATGGGCGTGGCCTGCAGCCTGCAATTGCCGAACGCCATCGGTCACGTAAACGATTCCGGAAACTGCAGTAAAAAAGCCGGCCGCGAGCACAACGTAGAGCAGGGGAAGCAGCCGTAGCTGCAGCATGACCCAGCCGATAGCGATCATCTGTAAAACGGTCGCTACTTTTCCGGTCCAGTTCGGTTTCACGTGCACTTTCCCAATGAGCAAGTACAAGACAGCTGCGCCAACGAAGAGAATGGCGTCGCGCGAAATCACAAGGACGGGGAACCAGACCGGAAACCTGCCGTAATCGGGATCGAGCTCGCTCCAGTTGCTAATGCTTAAGGTAATGATGCCGCTGAGCAGTAATCCTTTGTCGGCAAGTGGATCGAGAATGACTCCCAACGAACTGCGCTGGTTATAGTGGCGTGCGACGTATCCATCCAAGCCGTCACTTACGGCAGCCAGTATGAAAATGATGATCGCAGTGAAACGCTGCCATTCCAGCGGTTCGCCGCGTCTGACGCTCTCGCCATAATAAATCGCCATCGTCACAAAAGCGGGGATCATCAAAATCCGCACGATCGTGATCTTATTTGCGGTGGTCATAACGCGGTGCTGGCGCAAATAATTGTAGGGCGTTTGATCGGCTCGCGCCAGTGAGCTCAGCCTTCGGGCTTGCCGTCTATGTCGCTTGGCGCCCGCCGGCTCCGTTCCGTGAAACGCCAATTCCTTGCTCCGGCGTCCGCCGCGGCGGACGCCCTACAATGAGGCAGCGCTGTTTCTCGTGCCGCCTGATACAGTTTAGAACAAGTCAGGCTTACGCCGCAGCGGCTGCCGCGTGCCGGCCTTCGGCGAATTCTTCGATCATCTTCCTGTTAAATGCTGGAATGTCGTCGGGTTTTCGGCTGGAAACCAATCCGTTGTCCACGACTACTTCCTCGTCCACCCAACGCGCACCTGCATTGCGTATATCGACTTGGATCGCCGGCCACGACGTCATTTTTCTGCCGCGAACAAGATCGGCACTGATCAGGACCTGCGGGCCGTGACAGATGACCGCCACCGGTTTGTGTTCTCGGGAAAAGTGCCGTGCGAATTCAAGCGCGTTCTGGTCCATGCGGAGTGCATCCGGATTAAACAGGCCGCCGGGGATCATGAGTGCGTCGAATTGTTCCGGGCGCGCATCTTTTACGGTAAGATCGACATCGAATTTGTCACCTTTATCTGCGTGATACATTCCCTGAATCTTGCCGGGCTTCAGCGAAACGATTTTCGTTTGTGCACCGGCTTCATCTAGCGCCTCACGCGGCTTTGTCATTTCCACCTGCTCAAAACCATCTGCCACAAGGATGGCCACTTTCTTTCCATCGAGTTTTCGTGCCATAAGACTTCCCTCGTGTTGATGTTGATTGATTCGTTCGCGAAAATCGACCGTACTAAAGCTACGAAGCGCAACAGAAGATTGGATGTAATCGAGAAGAATGCTTAGCGCGCGCGCGCCGGTGCGGCGGGCACTTTCTCAGATGGAATTTTAAATCCTTCGATTTGTTTTTTGATTTCGTTTGCGAAAGCCGCTGCGCCGGCACCGTTTACGACGCGATGATCAAACGTAAGTGACAGCGTGATGACCTCTGCGCTTTCGTTTTTGTTTTTGTTGGGAATCAGTTCACGGTGCGCGGTGCCAACGAACAGCGTGCCGACTGACGGCGGCACGACAATCGGCGCACCGGCTTTCACTCCGAAAGCGCCGAGACTCGTGATTACGACCGGCGCGTTCATCGCGTCTACCTGCCCGCCGCGCGTCGCAGCCACGGTCTCGTCGTAAGTTTTTACAAATTCCGGCCAGCTCTTTCGATTTGCGTTCGTGATTACCGCAGTCGTCAGGCGATCGCCCTCGAGTGCGACTGCAATGCCCAGATCGAAATCATCATTCTGGACAATTTGATCGTTTTCGAGAATCAGCCGACGGAAAGGCCCGTGCTTTTCCATCGCGCGCACGACCGCCCACGCCATCATCACGGAAGGGGAGGGGGCATTCTCGAGATCTTTCTTTTTCGCCAGCTCGCGAGCTTCACGAATTGCGTCCCAACGCGCATCGATTTGCAGGTTAGCGGAAATGACACGGCTGAGTTTGCGCGTGACCGTGGGCGAAAGCGCCGGCTCGATACTGTAGCGGCGGGCGTGTCGCCCGTGATCAGCATCTCCGGGTTCCGCAGCCGACACGGCTGCCTCTACAGGTTTTCGCTTCGCCGAAACTTCAGCCGTCTCAAACTGATCCGCTAGCGATGCCTCGTCGGCAAAAAGTGTGCCAAGCTCCTGGCCAATGTCGACCGTGTCGCCAACCTTCGTTTTCCATTCGCCCATGACTCCAGCGAACGATGATTGAATTGGATAAACAGCCTTGTCCGTTTCGACTTCGCACAATTCATCGTCCAGCGCGACGGGATCGCCCGGTTTTTTCAAAAGCGAAACGACTTTTGCATTGCGAATTCCTTCGCCCATCACAGGCACCGTAATGCTTTGCATGCGCCGTTTACCGATTTCCGTTGTAGCCGGGATCGTTGATCCCGGCTGAACGTATTCGCGTTGTTTTGCGGGACGGCGGGAATCACCGATTCCGGCTACAACTGCGCGTTCATGTCTGGTTGAAACCGAGTGCCGGATGGCAGCAACAATGCGTTCGACATCTGGCAATGCAGCGTATTCGTAGATTGGATTGTAACCAATCACGACGTTCGCTTTGCTAACGAGAATCGGCGGACTGATCATCTCATCCCAGAGCTCAGGCGTGCTTGTGACGTGGGAAATAATCATCTGCCCGACGCTGCAGTTCTCAGTGTCTTCCTGGACAACAACTAGCCGGCGAGTTTTACGCACTGATTCTTCGATCGCAGCCTTGTCCCATGGCACGATCGATCGCAGGTCGATTAGTTCGATGGTTGTTTCATTATTGATTTTCGCGATCGCCTCGAGCGATTTCTCAATCGTGTTTCCCCATGCGACCACCGTCACGTCCGAGCCGCTTCTGCATTGACGCGCCCGCCCGAGCGGGACAGCTGGGATTGGCTCGGCGTATTCGTGTTCGGCCCAAAGCAAATGCTTCGGGATTAAGAAAATCACCGGATCCTCACAGTGCATTGCCGTCCAAAGCAATCCGGCGGCGTCTGCCGGCGTGCTTGGAATCACAATGTTTAGACCAGGATAATGTGCGAGTGCCGACTCATTCGCCTGGCTATGCCATAAACTTCCGCCGGGTAAATACGCGCCATACGGCGCATAAATTACGGCCGGACATTTCCAATTGCCGGACGATCGCCAACGCAGCGTGGAAATATTGGTAACAAGTTGATTGAAGCCCGGGTAGATAAAATCGATGAACTGCAACTCGAACACGGGGTGTTTCCCGTACGCAGCAAGGCCACAGGCAACACCAAGAATGGTCGATTCGGCGAGTGGCGAATTGAAAACTTGCTTCGGGAACGCGGTTGAAAGCTTCTGAGTAAGGCGAAACACGCCACCCTTGGGATCTTCAATGTCTTCGCCGAAAAGAATTCGGCCCCTGTCTTCCTCCAGACCGAGCCGCAAGGTTTTGTTCACGGTGTCGCCGATTCGATATTTTCCGGGAGGCAGAATTTCTTTCTCGATCTTTGGTGACGGTTTGGTGACGTTGGCGAGAAGCTCGTTAGGCGACGGATCCTCGGCCTTTTCCGCCTCAGTGTATTCCCGGCGAATTCGCTCCCTAATTTCGCTGTCGAGTCTCGCGAAATCCTCCGCGGTAATGAGACCTTCCTCAATCAGTTGATCCTTCCAACATTTGAGCGGATCGAATTTTTCGAGTTCCCGCAGTTCCTGCTCGTTTCGATAAAGTTTTTGATCGTCGGAACTCGTGTGACTCGAGAGCCGTTCCATGTTGATCCAGAAAAAAAATGGTCCGCCGTCAGCACGAATCTTTTCGAATGCTGCCGTCGTGGCGTCATAAACCTGCTGCACGTTCCGTCCTTCGATCCGCCGCCAATTGTCAGGCTCGAGAACATTCAGCGCGAGCGGGTTGGTCTCGCGCGTGGGCATACTGATGCCGTACGCGTTGTCTTCGACCAGAAAGAGCAGGGGTAGGTTCTTCTCTTTCGCGAAACAGACCGCCTCGAAAAAATCTCCTTGCCGAGTCGCGGCATCACCGACCGTGGTCACAACAAGATTTCTTTTGCCGTCGAGTTGGATACCCCACGCGATGCCGCATGCGGGAAGGAGTTGCGAACCAGTGGGTGTTGGCACACTCCAGATGTGCAAGTCCGCGTTGCTGTAATGGGACGGCATCTGCCGACCGCCGCTGCCGGTGTTGCGCTTGGCGAAATATTCGAGGCCAAGCTGACGCGTCGTCATACCGCGCCCCAGAATCAAACCCCGATCGCGATAATAGGGCACGATATAATCGTCCGACTCCATCTGGATCGAGACCGCCGCCAGCGCCTCGTGACCCATTCCAGAAACATGAAAGTGTCCTTTGCCCTGACGATTCATATTCTGCTCGCGCAAGTCTGCATGGCGACTTTCCAGCATCGTGGTTAAGAGTCGCAGCTTATCTTCCTTGCTTAGCGCGGGCATACGGCATGATCTTACACCGCGCTTAGGGATCGACAATCACACGGATTTGCTTCGAATAGAAAACGCAGATGCAATGCACAACATCAGAATTGCGGCAGAGCAGGGGAGTAATTGAATCATACCGCGAATTTTTACCCGTCTCTGACTCGACGCCGATTGTCTCCTTGGGCGAGGGCAACACGACGCTGATCTATTGTCCACAATTAAGCAAACGGGTTGGCCGCGGCTGCGAAGTCTTTGTTAAGAATGAAGGAGTCAACCCCACAGGTTCATTCAAGGATCGTGGGATGACTGTAGCGGTGTCGAAAGCGATGGAGCGCGCCGCGAGCGCGATCATTTGCGCGTCAACCGGGAATACTTCGGCATCGGCGGCTGCTTACGCAGCGCGCGCGGGAATTTTGTGCATCGTGATTTTGCCTACAGGAAAAATCGCAACCGGAAAACTGCTGCAAGCTTTTGCTTACGGAGCCAAAATGGTCGCGATCGATGGCAACTTCGACGACGCGCTTGGCATTGTGCGTGAGCTAGGCGACAGCCACGAGTCTGTTATCGTGAATTCAATTAACCCGGACCGGATCGCTGGCCAAAAGACCGCTGCGTTTGAAATCGTCGATGTTCTAGGGGACGCACCTGATTTTCATTTACTGCCCGTGGGAAATGCCGGAAACATCACCGCCTATCGGGCGGGTTATCGGGAATACCAAGCGCATCAAAAATCCACAAAGGTTCCTGCGATGATTGGTTTTCAAGCTGCCGGCGCGGCGCCAATTTATTACAATCGCATCGTGGAAAAACCGGAAACGATCGCATCTGCAATTCGAATCGGGAATCCAGCAAGCTGGAAACAAGCCTGCGCGGCAATCGCTGAATCGCATGGAGCAATTGACTTTGTGAGCGACCAGGAGATTCTCGCAGCACAGAGTTGGCTGGCAAAACACGAGGGAATTTTTGTAGAACCAGCGAGTGCAGCATCGATTGCCGGGCTTTTCAAATGCTGTGATTCGAATGAAGCGGCGTACGCATTTCAGAACATTCCAGAGGCGAGTCGGATTGTTTGCACAGTTACGGGCCATGGCTTGAAGGATCCCGATGCAATTACCCAGGCAATGAAAGAATTGAAACCGGTCGCCGCAACTGTGAACGACGTGCGACACGCAATTGGACTGTAGCCGACACTCGAAAACCATCGCTGTTCGTGTTTGGTTGGATTTAATCTCTATCTGACATGCGCCTGGTGGTTCAAAAATATGGCGGCACTTCGGTCGGGACGCCTGAGCGCATACGTAACGTCGCACGTCGGCTTGTCGACACACAGCGCGAGGGCTCTCACGTTGTAGCGGTCATCTCCGCGATGGCGGGCGTGACCGGTAACTTGGTGAACCTCGCGCACCAGGTATCGCCGCATCCCACAGAGCGCGAGCTCGACATTCTGCTATCCACCGGCGAGCATGCTGCCACTGCTTTAACCGCAATGGCGGTGAACGCACTCGGCGGACGAGCCATTTCACTGAGCGGCGCACAGGCAGGAATTTTGACCGACCGCAGTCACACCAAGGCGCACATTGGCAATATCAGTCCGAAACAGATTCACGAACTGCTCTCGGACGATTACATCGTGATCGTCGCTGGTTTTCAGGGTCAGACGCCGGAAGGAGAAACCACGACGCTCGGACGCGGCGGCTCAGATTTGACCGCAATTGCGCTGGCTGGCGCGTTGAATGCAGACGCGTGCCAGATTTTTACCGATGTCGATGGAGTTTTTACTTGCGATCCGCGAATCGTTCTCGATGCGAAAAAGCTCAAGGAAATTTCCTACGAGGAGTTGCTCGAGATGGCAGGCGGCGGCGCCAAGGTGATGCAGTCGCGCGCCGTAGAGTTCGCGAAAAAATTCGGGGTCGAATTCGAGGTGTTGTCGAGCTTTAAGAAAAGCAGCGGGACGATCACCAAGGAGGAGACTCCAAGTATGGAAGATGTGGTGGTTCGCGGGATCAGTCTCGACCAGCACCAGGCAAAGCTGAGCATCGCCGCAGTCCGTGACGAACCCGGAATCGCTGGCCGGATTTTTTCGAACATCGCCGCGGCGCACATCATTGTTGATATGATTGTGCAGAATGCGTCGATCGGCGGCACGACTGACGTTTCATTCACGATTCACGAGGATGAACTCGAAAACGCCCGTAAGATCTTGATGCCGGTGATCGGCGAGATTGGCGCAAAGCGCTTGAACACTACGAGCGGCGTAGCCAAGCTGAGCGTGGTGGGAATCGGAATGCGATCACATTCCGGAGTCGCGGCGCGACTGTTCGAATGCCTGGGCCGAAATGGGATCAATATTCAACTGGTGTCCACGTCGGAGATTAAGATCGCGGTGATCGTCGATGAAAAAGAGGCAGAACGTGCTGCGCAATTGGTCCACGCCGAGTTCGGGCTGGGGCGATTATTGCCGGCCGCCTCTGCAACCCAACCGCTTGCCTGATCAACTACGGATTGCGAATCGGATCGACGTAGAATTCCTGGGTCCCTTCAATCTGCATCTTGTAGCCAAAGATGCCGTGAATGACCGCAGCTGCTGGATGATCAGTGACTTTCGGTCGATACCGGTCATCGGCGTTTGCCTGTTTCCATACAGTACCGTCTTCCAAACGAATGACCGTTCTGCCGGTCAGTCCGTTGAAGGTGCCATCCACGCGGCTTACAAGCAGATCCATCTTGGTGCGCTCGACCTTCGCGGCCCGCGCGGTAGCTTTCTTTTCGGTTACTTGTCGATAGCCTTGCAGCCAGGCGTCGAGCTTTTGCAGCTCCTCCTGCGAGAGCTTGTTCAAACCGGCGGCCTTGAATTCTTCCGGGGTCATCATCTCCTGAATGCTGCCGGACATTTCCTCGTTGGCTGCACCAGCGGGCTTGGTACAGCTGAAAACCACACAAACAGCAAGCATCACGCTGTGGATTAAACGATCGCGAGAACTATTCATGAGCAAAAACCGAAACTGCCGATGCTAACACCAGCGGTGGCAGCGTCAAGCGGCGAGAGCCGATAGCAGGGTCCTTAAGGGTTGCGAGGGGGACCTTCACAAGATTTCCGAACGGACGTGAGCGATCAGCTTGGGAGCCGGTCCCACCCAGTTATAACATCAGACAATATATGTCATATAAAATGTAATGTTAACACTACAACGTATGACCGCACCACCAGCTGTAACATTGTCTGATCTTACTATTCTCAAGGTGCCTCTTGACAGCCCTGTCGTTTGTGTGGTAAAGTCTTGGTACCATGGGTTTAAAGACCTCTGCGGGTTTGATCCATTCGTCTGCGACGGCCGCGGATCAGTTCGTGCTCATGCCGACCCTTAGAAAGGCATTCAAGGCATGAACACCTAAAGGGACAAACTCCGCCGTCAAGAGCGTGTGGCCGCGATCGCCCAGGAGAAAGCTCTCGACAAGGCTGAGCGTGAGCGGCTCCGAGAGCGCCTGCCAGCGCTTAGCGCGTTGTCCGAGATTACGGCAATTCGCCGCTCACCCGACAAGCTTCCCGACCCGTGGTTATTTCGTAATACATTACAGCATATAACGGGCTATTGGTCAAGTATTTATTTACACTTTTTACACACAGATAGGACAGGTCAGAAATTCACTTTTGTGTGCGAATTTCGAACTAATTCGAGGCGCGCTCGGATGCCTAACCAGCGCCTGTAGTTGGGGAAACAGCATTGCCCTGTTCCCCCAAACCCCCTCGGTCTAGGGGGAACACTGCCCTGCCCTTAGCGGTAAAATTCTCTCCACGCGTCTCTGGGCCTCCGGGTCTTCGCCGACACTTTGGCTATAAACGCGATAAAGTCCTGCCTGGCCGGAGGTATGGATAAAGCCGAAATACAGCAGGGAGCACAGGAACCAAAGCAAAGCTCCGAGGACCAACGGTCGTCCTGGGCTCATCCCGTACTGACAGGTCCAGTCAAAAAACACCTTATTGAGAAAAAAGGAGGCACAGCTGGCCAAAATGCTATCTGACGACCATAGAATCGCCCGAGTCTGATATTCAAAAGGAACTTTCCTCGACGTACACATTGCGCAAGACAGCTTGGCCTCTCGCCATTTCAACGCGTATGTAATCCTCCGTTCTTGGTCCCGGAAGCCTACGTCTTCAAATTGCTTGCGGAGGCGAAAGAGTGCATCCGGATTCTCGTCATAGGTGAGTAATTCCAAATTCTTTGCTGCTGCAATTCGCCGCAATTCCGGAAGGGACTTTGGTTCGAAGAATGCTCGACCGAGGTTCGCGATGGTCAGGTCCGCGCCGGTCAGGTTCGCGCGGCCCAGTTTAGCGCCGCTCAGGTTCGCGCCGGTCAGGTCCGCGCCGGTCATGTCCGCATCGGTCAGGTCCACGTCGCTCAGGTTCGCGCCGCCCAGTTTAGCGCCGGCGAGGTACGCTTCCGTTCCCGATGCTCCCAATGACTCTAATCATACCGAATGTTTTCGGACAATTTCCTCCAAGTCGGAGAGATTCCGGGTCTTTCCTGAAGCATCCTCCCACTCGAAATTGTTCTGCGCTTGGCTCGTCAGGTGAGCCGCCAGTAGAAGCAAGAGAATGCCAGAGCCTACTGCGCGACTTATTCCAGCATTCGATATAATGCCGATTATGAACTGAAAATTGTCCTTTCTGTCAATACGGATTCACTCGGACGCTTTCACGGTGGTCGGGCGAGCGATTAAGGAAGTGCATACTCGCCGGAAAGTCACACTTGCTATATGTCAGATGGAATCACCGTCGGCTGCAAGACAGGGTTGGGCAACAGCTGAATTTCAGATTGGCCTCATCACTGCCACCCACAGGGCTATACCCAGGCCGAAGATGATGTGATTGAACAGGCTTACGCGAGCCAGATGAGCATCACCCGGCGCATCCCGTCCCAGCCAGCCCATCCCCTGTGATGGGAACATGAGAAACCAGGGGAAGACCGTGGTGGCCGTTCCGTAGAGGATGGCGCTGAGGGCTGTCGGCGTCGCGTGCGCCACAACCAATAGGCCAAGGTACACAAGGGTCAGCACGATGCCGATCAAATAGTGCGCAGCTAATCCCAAGACTAGTTCTCCTCGCAAGGGCGGTGTCTGCAAGATGTCCGTGTGCCTGAACTTGCCCTGCAAGAGATAGCCAATCCAGCGTCAAGCATCCGGTAGGCCACTTCCGGTTGAGGTTGGCCGGCCGCAAGGAGGCTACGGCTCGGCAAGCCACGGCCGCCTCTACACCGAGAGGCCGCGGTCAACGACCACGGCTACAGTTTTTTCCCTCTCTGGATTAGAGAACGCGGGGAAAATGGATATTCAGCTTGATGCAAACGTAGAGAAGCAGGATCGCGCCAAGTGTG
>WNGD01005726.1_pt1 | contig 12012 bp, 12 predicted proteins | sample 5400671 | NCBI WGS metagenome assembly WNGD01 (sample SAMN13153369, study PRJNA577476) | soil metagenome | isolation source: 40 cm soil or saprolite under grassland replicate 2 | place: USA:California | collected 2016-06-15
AGGCCCATCGTCATTTCTGGGAAGGTCATGGTATCGATAACCATTGCGCGATCCCTTTCGACAACAAAGGAGGCATTTGAGACGCCCACCTCGCCCTGACCGTGCTCGATTGCTACGATCCCGTCCGCGACCTCGTGTACCTGCTGCTTCGGCCAGGCTTTCATGCGCTCCTCGCTTCTTTTTCTAACTGTGCATGGAGAACGAGCTGGATGATATCGCCAGCAGTGACGCAGCGGCGTACCTGGGCTATGGGAAGTGATACGTTAAACTCTTTCTCTAGCGTCAGGCCCAATTCGACGAGTTCCAGAGAGTCCAGACCAAGCTCTTCCTGCAAATTGACTTCTGGAGACAGGGGAGCGCCGTCTCCAATCTGCTGGCCAATGATCTTCTCGACACGTGAAGGGATGTCTTCTGGCGTCAAACTCTTTGTCATAGAATGTACCTCTTTCTCTAGATGCACAAAACATGTCACGTCATGACAAGATCGTCATGATAGGCGAGTCATACTGTAAGTAGACACCTTCCATACGAAATTTCTATAGCTACACACTCACTCCCTGGGACCAGCGCGAGAGCAGCATCACCGCATTAGATCCACCGATGCCACGAGCGTTGACCAGGCACATATCAAGACGGTCAACGGATCGGGGAGAGTGTGGCACGTAGTCCAGATCGCATCCTTCTGCAGGCTGATCCAGATGCAGCGTCGCAGGAATCACCCGCTGTTGCATCGCGCGCAAGGCAATTGCCATATCGACTGGCATCGCCGCTCCGAAGAGGTTGCCAAAGGCAGATTTGGGCGTGGTTACTGGTACATCAGCAGCTGATTTCCCCAGAGCCAGGTGAATGGCTCGCGTCTCAGCAATATCCTCATTCGGCACCGCCGATCCTGCAGCGAACAGGCAATCGATTTCTGTGGCTCGCACTCCTGCCCGGTTCATAGCCCGTGTCATGGCTGCCGCATAGCGTTGTCCATCGGGAGCAGGCTGGATGAAATCGTAGCCATCGTGGGTGGTCGCCCATCCGGCTATCTCCGCATGAATCTTCGCCCCGCGATTCACAGCGTCCTCGGCCCGTTCCAACACGAAAAAGGCAGCTCCTTCAGCCGCAACCAGCCCGTCATGGGCGCGGTCAAAGGGTCGATATGTGTCCGTTGCACCGGTGGCGGCTCGCTCAGACATGAGTCCTGATGTCTGGTAACACAGAGCGGCATAGGGAGAGAATGGAGCCTCCGCACCACCTGCAAGCATGATGTCAGCTCTCCCCCGGAGGAGGCAATCTACAGCATGTATGAGCGCAAAAGCTCCGCTAGCACGGTCGTTCAGAAACGTGCGACCAATGCCTTTGATGCCAAACTGCATGGAAATGTTGCCCTGAACGGCTGCTGGAAACCACGCGGTCGCCATATAAGGGCTGACTTCGCGCGGCCCATCTTGCCAGAGGTGACGCAGTTCTCGTTCGGCAAATTCCCACCCGCCCAGGTTATTGCCAACCATGATTCCGATCCGATTTCCCCCGCAATCCCGATGACTCCAGGATGGTCGCGTATCATCCAGCAGTCCAGCGTCTTGCAATGCCTGCTGAGCGGCAATCAAACCCAGAGTGGAAAAACGATCTACCTTGCGTATAAGACGAGGACTTAGATAGCCTTCAGGGTGAAAATCAACGAGCTGGCCTCCCACCTTACACTGGATATGCGATGTATCAAAGGACATAACAACCTTTAAACCTGTCTTCTTTAACATCAGGTTGTCCCAGAGAATATCGAGACCTACCCCATAGGGGGAGATCACACCCATGCCGGTGACAACAATTCTTCCTGTCATCGTTCCCTCTCTGCTGTATAGGTACCCATGACCATTGCTGCGTGGAGACCTGAGAAGCCACTCGCAGTCGTGAGGAGCCAACGCATAGCGTGTGAACGACTGTGGTTCGGAACATAGTCCAGGTCACAGGCCGGATCGGGTTCCTCCAGGTTGATCGTTGGGTGAACACGTTGCGACTGCAAACTCATGGCGCATGCAACCACTTCGACGGCACTGGCTGCGGCCAGTGCGTGGCCTACCATGGATTTGGTTGAATTGATGGGAATGATAAAGGCGCGTTCGCCCAACGATCTTTTCAACGCCAGGGTCTCGCGAGCATCGTTCTGCGGAGTCGATGTTCCATGAGCGTTCACAAAGTCCACATCATCTGGTGAGAGGCGAGCGTTCTGCAGTGCTCCATCGATAGCGCGGACGAGGTCGCGCCCTTCGGGAGACATGTCGGTCATGTGCGTTGCATGCTCGGTGACATCCCATCCGGCGATTTCCGCATAAATAGGCGCACCTCGATGCAACGCGTGCTCCAATTCCTCAAGAACGACGATTCCACATCCTTCTGAGAGCACGAAGCCATCACGGCCCTGGCTGAACGGACGAGATGCTGTAGTCGGGTTTGACGTATGGTGTGAGAGGCAGTTGATGATATCAAATGAAGCGATGGTTATCGGAGTGATAGGTGCCTCGGACGCTCCGGTAATCATCACGTCGTGATCTCCGTAGGCAATACATTCGTAGGCATAGCTGATTACATCCAGGCCCGCAATGCAACCGGTTGATAACGTGGTGCACTCTCCTTGCAAGCCATAGCGTGAGGCAATGGCAAGCGCTGCCGAGTTTCCCATGGCAGCGCTATACAGGTGTGAAGATACACCCTCAGAGCGGAGTGGCGCTTTGCCCTGATCGGTCGCTCTGACGAATTCGAGGTCCAGTGTTTGCGTGCCGCAGATAGCCGTCGCAAGGGCTACGCCTGTACGTTCGCAATCCACGCTCTCCAGGTCTAAATATGCATCGTGGATTGCCTGGTGCGTTGCTGCAAGAGCGAATTGAAGGAAACGGTCCATATTCTGATACTGGGAAGGAACGCCCTGGGCGTCCGGGCGGAAATCCACCACTTCACAGACGACCTGAGCTCCGAATTCGTGCTGCCCGAACAGGGGGCTGCATGTAACACGGTCAAGGGTTGTGGCCCCCGACACTCCGTTGAGCAAATTGTTCCAGAATGCTTCTTTGCCAATGCCTGCCGGGGAGATCACTCCCAGACCAGTGATGACAACTCGGCGCATTACCTGTTTTCCCCTTTCTTCCCGACAATAACTGGGAAGGGTCCCACGCCGTCAATGCGTCGAAACTCTGAGAGTCCGCTGTCTTCTAACCACGTGGAGACCTCGCCGCAGGTCCAGATATGCCCCTGTGAGGTGTTGACGAGCATGGAGAGATCAAGAGTGAGAGCCGCCGCCGGACTGTGACGATCATCCGAGAAAAAAACATCGGCAAGGAGCAGCGTTCCGCCGGAGCGAAGGCTCTTTGCCAATTTGCTGAGAAGTACTCGCGTGCGTGCTTCACCAATGAAGCGGCACACATGGGCAATAATCACGAGGTCATAGAAGGAAGGAGGATAGTCTATTGTGTCCATATCGGCAGCGAGCCAGGTATAGCGATCGCTCAATCCCAGTTCGGCAACCTGTTCGCGTCCTTGTTCCACTACGCCAGGCAAATCAAGCGCGGTGACAAGAGCAGAGGGATACTGGAGTGTAAAGGCTGCACTCCAAGGCGCGCTTCCTGCTCCAACATCGAGGACATGGAAAGGAGAGCGCTTGCGTACTCCCAGTGGCACGATGGCTGCTGTACGTTTCGCGACGGGATGCACGAGTGGAAAAAGATCGCGCACGCGCGGGGCAAAGAATGCCTCTGCGGTGGATGCATCGCCCAGGTCTCGATAGGGTTGACCAGTACATACCGTCCGATCAAGTTCAAACCAGGCGGGGAGATAATCGAGCATAGCCAGGGTATCACCTCCCAGGTATTCTGGCTTTCCTTCAACTAAAAAGCGGTCAGAAAGAGCAGTCAAACAGTACGTCTCTCCCTCTCTTTCGACGAGCGCCAGTCCCTCTAGCCCCTTTATGAGGCGTTCTATAGGATCTTGGTCCGTATGAGCGAGTGCCGCAAGCTCTGCCGACGTGAGTGCCCCCTGTGCCAGAAGGGTGAAGATGCGCAGGCGTACAGCCGCCACCAGCATGGCCGTACTCGCAAACGCATAATTCATGTCCAAAATGCGCCGAGGATCAAGTGCGGAAGAAAGAGTAGCCTGTGGACGTGGAAGTTGGGATGCCATAATGGGTGAATCCTTTCGACAATTCGTCGCCACATATGAGCATAGAGAACGTCTGGATCACGAGTTTACCTCGAACACATGGTCACGGCAAGTACACACCAGTACACATGTGGAAAGGTAACTTCATAATCAGGCTAAATAAGAAAGAAGACTCCCCCTCGTCTTCTTTATTCAAATGGCCGCGTGGTTAATACGTGCACCTTTGCAACTGAGCAATCCATATGAGAAATTGTACCATATTATATTAAGAGATATCAATGTGTATAGAGTACATACGGCAGGTTTCAGTACCGATCTTCGCTCCTGACCTAAAAGTGAGAATTACTTGCGAAGTCTATTCCTTTACCTCTATAATGAAGACCAATTATGGGCAAGGGGACGGACGAAGAAATGGCTCAGCAAGAACACTTGTATCTTCTCAAAAGAGGAGTAACGTACTGGAACCAGTGGAGACAAGAGCACCCGGAAATACTCATTGATCTGAGTAAGGCTGCTCTCAATGAAATCGATCTCTCATCTATTAATCTCAAGAAGACCAATCTCTCTATGGCGAACCTGAGCGGCTCTAACTTGAGAGTGGCTAATCTGGTGGGGGCCAATCTCACCATGACCAACCTCCACGCTGCCAACCTGAGACTGGCTAACCTTCGTGCCGCTAATCTCCATGCAGCCGATCTGAGTATGGCTGATCTCAGAGAGGCCGACTTCCGCGCCGCCAATCTCAAAGTGGCTGATCTTAGTTCCGCTGATCTACGAGGAACAAACTTTGATGGGGCAACTTTTGAGATGACAATACTCGATAATGCAAGGAAACGAAGAGGCTTTCGGGACTTATTTTACTGAATGCTTCCTGCTTGATAAAAGAATTCTCCGTTGTTATGAGCGGTCTCATGTGAAGAGGCTGAGGAAGCCAGCTCATTTCTTGGCATTCTGGCTCGGCTAAGATCTGGCTGCTCTTGTCCAAGAGAATAACACAATGACTTTCTGTGGTTTTATCTATGAAACCACTGAACCTATGAAGGTTTCGGGTTCACAGCCAAAGTAGCAACCATCTTCTGAGCTGCGGTAAAAAGAGCAGTTGCATATTCTGGATACAAGTTCAGGATAAGAAGGTTGGAGATTGCCTTTTTTGGCACAATTACCACATGATGGGGAGAGGCCGGCTTGGGCTGGTAGAAAGCTGAGAGGTGAGGTGTCTCGTAGAGACGTTTGGTAGGGAGGATAAAGCTCCAATGAGAAAAGCAGCTTCTGATAATAATCCCGGCAAGCGGCCAGGTAGTTGCCAGGGTGGGCGATATGTTTGATCTACCAGCCGATTTCAGTAATTATTATAACCTGGTACATGCTCGTTTTCTCGCGCCTTTCGTCGCCCCACATGTCTGGTCGACCATCTTAGGAGAACTTGTTCGTGTCTGTAAACCAGGGGGATGGGTTGTCTGGACTGAACCAGCAGTCCCAACGAAGGGTGAGCGAACGCCCGCCTGGAACCAGTGGCTTGACTGGGTTGAACAAGCCGTCGAATATACAGGAGGAAGTCCATCTATTACAGCGTCAATGGAACAGGTGTTTCGGCAGGCAGGCTCCTGGGAGGAGATCGAGAGACAAAAGACGTCTCTCCCGCTTCATACGACCTCTACGACGCGGGGATACCTTCTCGCCGACCAGGTCCGTGTTCTGCATCGCTGGCTTTTAGCACTCCGTTCGTACCTCTTAGCTGGAAAAGTGGTGTCGCCACGCATGCTGGATCAGGGACTTAAACAGGTAGAAGAAGAGTTCAACAGGAGAGCCGTTACCAGCCAATGGGAATGGTACACACTCAGTGGAAGAAAGCTCTGAGGGAAGGTGAGAAATCTGAAACGCACGTACCTGACGCCAACACAGCGCTAGCTCTCATCACGCATACTCTACTAAGAAACGATATTGTACTGCGCCCCTCATGTTGGACAGAGAAATCATGGCGAGGAGGGAGAGGTATTAGATTGTCCTCGTTGCTCTTGCCATTGCTGTTCAAACTCTACCGGAGTGAGATAGCCAAGAGAGGAATGAATACGCTTGTGCATATAGACCTGTTCAAGGAAACGCTCGATGTGTGCTGTTGCTTCAGCAACGTCCCGATATTCGGATAAGTCCACTTCCTCTTCTTTGATCGTTCGCATTAATCGTTCTGCATAGCCGTTTTGTGTTGGCTCTCCAACTTCGGCCATACTGATCTGCGTTCCCGCTTCTTCAAGAAGCGCAACATAGGAGTGAGCAGCATATTGAACGCCTTGATCAGAATGATGAATCTCTGGATGACGGTGTTCTAATGCGTGAGTTAGTGTAATAAGGGTCAATCGCTGATCTAAATTGCGACTGAGATGCCAGCCTCGAATACTTCGTGTAAAGACATCCATGAGGACGGCGAGATAGACAAACTCACTCCCAAGACGAATATACGTTACGTCTGCGACCCATACCTGTTCCGGGTACGTGACAACGAGTTCTTTAACGAGATTGGGTGAGCTGGGGAAAGCATGTTGACTTTGCGTTGTGCGCCGTTTGCGAACCACTGGCTTCGCCATCATATTGAGTTCATGCATAAGGCGGCGTACTCGCTTGCTGTTCACATTCCACCCTTCTCGCTTTAACTGGGCAGTGAGACAACGATAGCCATAGGTCGGCCATTCTGTCCCAAGACGAAGGAGTGCTTGGCGTAGCTCTTGGTCTGAGTCTTCTTTTTCCACGGATGCTTGTGCTTTTTGATGAGAGTAGGTACTTCGTGGGTAGTTCATGACGGAGCAGACAACGTGAACCGGATACTGCTCAGTCAATGCCAAGACGACGTCCCGTCTCTGGTCGAGCGCCTCTGCGAAAAGAGCGCAGCCTTTTTTGCGACATCTAACTCCAGCGTAAGCCGTCCAACGAGCCGTTCCAATTCTGCAATTCGTTCCTGTTCCTCGCTGTCCTGCTGATCACGTTGGAAGACAAGATCCGCATGTTCCAAAAATTCCGTCTTCCAACGATAAAAAACACTTGAGGCGATAGTGTGCTGACGACAGAGTGCGTCTCGTAACATGCTTTATGCCCTTGGGGACTCCAAACTGTTCGCGCGAGACAACACCGTTCAGCCCTCTTCCTACCTGGAGCGATGGTCGTTACAGGCAGAAAGAACGGGTCACGCTGCCTCCCGTGCAAGAGCGCTCAGTGTACCATGCGGGTCAAGGCTCTCCGCTCTCGCTCCGACGAGCGTGCCCCCACTCCACTCTCTTCCACCTGCACGGCCTTGACCTCGCATGGTCTCTCGCGCTCAACCCGCACGGGAGGGGACGCGTAGCGGGCACGGCAGACGGCAGAGAGGGAGCGGCGCACAGCGACGAGTCACGGTCAGCAGAGGAAGGACGTGGGGACCGTTTGGCGGCTCCAGTAGGAAGGGCCGCCTTGCCTCCCCCTCGTATCCGTCACCTGCCCACCCCTGTCGTGCTTCTTCTGTCTGGACACTGTCCAGGTCGTTTAATGAGGGCACTGCTCGCATTCAAAAAATGGAGGCACGCCATGATAAATCTGGTGGAAGGCGCGTTTTCCTGCTGGATCGAGGGCGAACGTGACCACCGAGCCATCTGCGGTTGTCCACTCTCCCCGTTTGACGGGAAGCAGTCCCGTGTCCATGTGGGCCAGTACTTTCGCTTCAGCCACGTTGTGGAGTTGGGCAAAGGCCAGCAGCGAGGTAAACTGCCTGGGAAGTGAACCAGTCGTGCGTTCTTTGGCAGGTGAAGCCTGGCGCTTTCTTCCGCCTTCCCGTCTTTTCATCACGCGTTGCACCAGATCTTCCAGATCGGCGACCCGTTGTTCCAATTCAACAACGCGGCTTTCTAGTGGCTCCGCCGAGTGTCCGGACGAATGTCCAGATAAAAAGCGCTCCAGGTCAGCAATCGCAATCTCACATCGATTCGGTTTAGGGTAGTGGGCTTTTAGCTTCTCCGCCCGGATAGCCCGCTGGAGCTTCTTGTCGCTGACCTGGTAGCGTCGGGCAGCTTCTCGGATCGTGACATGTTCACTCTCGGTCATCTCATCTGCTCCTGTGTGTCCAGACACCATGTCCATATGGACACGACAGAATATTCATGTCTTTGACGCTACACGTTCGCATGGAGTCCCTCTGCTTGTCTGAGGCGCTCTTGCGCTTCGGTCAGCGCTCGTCGTAATTCGGGGTCAGTGAGGGGGCTTGCTGCTGCCAATTTTCCATAGAGCCGATCAAGCTCTCGCTGCTTCTCACGCAGTTCGGCGTCCCTGGCTACTATCGTCTGTTTCATCTCACCCTCCCGACGCCGTAAGGCGGCGATGACCTGGTCCTTAGCCTTGTCCGCTCTTGCCACTGGCGGAGGGGAAGTGAGCAGGTCGTGCTCAGCCTCCTCAATGGCCTGGACCAGATCGGGGTGGCTGCGCAGAAAGACCACCGAGACTCCGGCTCGCCGTGCGACTGCTGCTTTGGTGATGCCACGCTGTTCAAGTTTCAGGCGTGCTAAGGCGTCAAGGGTGGTCTGGCGTTTCTGCTCAGATCTGGCTTTCGCATTGATCTTGCACTGTTCAGTTCGCGTTCGTTTTGCTGTTGTGGATGCGTCCATCCCAAAAGCCCTCCTCTTTGATCGTGGTGATGACCTTCTCCGCATGCTGTAGTTCCTGCTCATGTTTCTGCCGTGCTCGCGCATAGGCAGGATTGGCGCGCAGCGCCTCGACGGTGATGAGCAAGTTCTTGGCCTTGTTCTCCCAGACCGGCAAATGGCGTTTGTTCGCACGGAGCTTCGGACAGGTAGGGCAATGCGGTGAGTCGGGACAGCCATCATGCATGGGCAGATGGACACAGTTGCCAATGCCGTCAGGAAGCGGAGACACATACAGCTTGCCCACTTTGTTCTCCAACCAGCCTCCATCGGTATCGCCATCTGGCTGGGCTATCTGGATCTGGCCCATCATCTCGGATGCGGAGCTTTGTTGCTTTTTCAGGCGGTAGGCATCATACTTGGCCTTGAGGCTGCTCAGATACACCTTCACGTACTTTTCTGTCATGGCGAGGCTCTTGTGTCCAAGAAACTCTTTAACGGTGTAAATATCTACTCCTTGCTCGATCATATCGGTTGCGATGGAATGCCTGAATTGATGAGGAGTCACCAGGTATGGTTGTCCTTCGTGGGTGAGGTAAGAAGCTAATTTGTCGAGCGCATTTTCAATCCTCCCACAGGTAAGGATACCCCTCTCCATCCGAAAAAGGTAGTGGGCTTCAAAGTGATCGGGAAATTGCCTGGCTCGCTCCTGTTGACGGCGGATAGCATCAACCACGCCATCGGCTTCCCGTGTTGGGATACGATGGTCGCGTTTCATTTTCGTGTTGACGGAATCAATACAAATCCACCAATAGCCCTCAGCATCTTGGTCAAGACATCCCTTCTTGCCAGACTCATCAGGTGTTTTGAGATGGGCCACATCCTCAAAACGCATGCCAGTACGACGCAAGATGATCAGAGCGTCCCAAAAGACTGGTGCAAGGATGGAGGGAACCTGGCCCTCTTTCATCGCTTTCGCGGCTTGTTCCAACAGTGGATCAAGCTGATCAAGGACATCAGGAGGAATGGGGCGTGGAAGCGTCTCTGGCCTTGGGGGAATTTCTTCATCCCAGATGAGAAAGCGTGGTGGTCGCGGGCCTGTCCAGGCAGGAGAGGTTGCCATGTATTCACACATAATCTGGAAGTTTTCAAGAGCCCGGTTCGCTTGACCCTGGCTCAATTGGGCGATAGAAGGCAACAGGTTCTCAATATCGCTCCTCTTGATAGTTCCTATGTGTATTTCTGATGGAAGGAGCAAGAGAACTGGCTTCAAATGATTGAGAACGCTATGGAAAGTGACAGCTTCCCATCGTGTAAGACGCTGCCGAAAGTAGCATTTGATTTGCTCGCGCAGGAGCGGATTCACAATCCAGGAAAAGACAACCTCATATTTCGAGGGAGGGCGATGCTTAGGATACTCAGGCTTTAATCTCCTCATATCCCAGACATCCTTCGCCAGTTCCTCCTCAACATTGGTTGCCAGTGTCACTTCAAGGTGAGGGATTCTGATATTCCGACGAAATGTGACATCAAGTGCCTTAACAATTTTTAGAAACTGCTCATCCTTGAGAGCCCAGCGCCAAGCAGACGGTGTACATCCAGCAAGTTGGCAAACCTCTGCGATGGACTTTTGTTGATGTTGCTCCTGTCGGAGAACTTCAAGCAAGTGTTGCTGTACATCAGATAATCTGCTAGCGGATCGCTTTCTGTTTCTTTTAATGTCAAAAGTATGGACAATCGCAGCAAAGCGTTCATCTCTCAAAGCCCGATGCCAAGCTGATTCGCTGGCATAGCCAGCAAGCTGGCAGATCTCTTTGATAGTTTTTGTCCGGTGCCCCTCTTGCTCTAGTACTGTGAGTAATCGTCGCTGTGTCTTGGACCAGCCTGGATCAGAGGTGACAGGGAGTGGGACCGTCGTGTTATGCATGTGCTTCCCTCTTTTTCTCGATATAGCGTTCGTAAGCGAGTTTGCGGTCCTCATTCGTCAAATGGACGTAGGTTTGGATAGTTGTCACAACGCTGGCGTGTCCCAAGCGCTCCTGCACAAACTTCCAATCGACAGGTTCGCCATCCTTGAGAGAGGAGCGGACCAGATCGGTTGCGTGCGAGTGGCGCAGGAGGTGGGGATGGATGCTGACTCCCGACTTTTGAGAGTAGTGCTCAAACATGCTCTCAACGGCTGGAAGACTGAGGGCCGCTCCATATCTGTTCTCTCCATCTCGGTCTCTGGCGTGCTTGTTGAGCACTATCCAGAGGTGATCGGTACGAGGGTTTGCTTCTATCCAGACTTCCGTGAGGTACACGTCGAGCAGGCCCAGAACGTCAGTCGGTAAGTGGACAAAGCGATCACGGCCATAGCCAGCTTTTGCTCGTGCTCCGTTCTCATTGTCGGCGCGAAATCGAATATGCACTCCCTGTTTCCCGAATTCCAGATCATCTATGCGTATACCTAACAATTCTCCCAAGCGAAAACCTCCTTCTTTGAGCAGGAAACACATCAGGCGATCTCGGAAGCCGGAGGGATCTCCATTGGGCTCGTTGCCCAGGTGGATACTCTCAACAAAGATCTTGAAACCCTGTTCAGTAACGGTTTGAGGGACGGTTTTAGGCTCCTTCAGTTTGAGTTCCGCTCGTTGTACATACTGCGGCCCCTTTCGGGTGTGGGCGAGAAGGTCACGCTCGGTCAACCACTTGCCTTTAGGAACATCAGCAGAGATGACAGGGGATTCGGCAAGCTGTCCTCGTCGGACAAGGAAAGAGTACAAGGCTCCCACGGACTGGAGAATGAAGTTGACGCTGCTGGCAGTTAAAGGACTAGAGACGTGTATGGGAGACACCGCCTCCGTATCGCGATATGGGTTACAGAGCCAGATCACAAATTCGGTCAGGTCAGATGGGGTCGCCTCTCGCACTCCCATCTGGCGGTATGAGAGGAAGCGGTAGTACCATTCGAGGCGAGAACAGTAAGCTTTCACAGTCGCTGGTGCCCGTTTGGTAGCGGCCTTCCAGTCGAGAAAGTCCTTGACCTCTGGAACAAAATTGAGTGCTTCGTCCACCAGGTAATACATGCGCCCCCGGCCAGGAACGTCAGCGGCGATCATTCTGGGTGTCTTCATATATGTTCCTCCCACATGAAGACACGGTTTCGATCTATCCGTCTTTACATGGGAGGTACTATCTCACTAGAAGGTTACAACAACCATATGAAGAATGTCGTTACGAGAACGTTTCTTTCGTTGTTTCTAGGGTTATTGATTCTCTAAAGAACAAACTGGCAAAC
>WNGD01009840.1_pt1 | contig 12011 bp, 11 predicted proteins | sample 5400671 | NCBI WGS metagenome assembly WNGD01 (sample SAMN13153369, study PRJNA577476) | soil metagenome | isolation source: 40 cm soil or saprolite under grassland replicate 2 | place: USA:California | collected 2016-06-15
GCCGGGACAGCCTGTATTCCGTGGGTCGAACGTATGCCGAGCGCGCGATCCGCGCCGATTCCACGCGCCCCGACGGGCATTACGCGCTGGCGATGGTGTTGGGCCGGCTGTCGCGCACCAAAGGCAGCAAGGAACGCGTCCGCTACGCCAAGATAATTTTCGACGAGGCGACGCGCGCCGTGCAGATCGATTCCAATTACGACCTGGCGCACCATGTCCTCGGCGCCTGGCACGCCGAAGTGAAGCGGCTGTCCGGGTTCCAGCGGTTCTTCGCCAAAGCCCTGTTCGGCGGCGGGTTCATGGACAAGGCGAACTGGGACGACGCGGTCCGGCATCTCGCGCGGGCCGTCGCCATCGCGCCCAATCACATCTATCACCGGCTCGAATTGGCCGAGGTCTACACCGATCTCGGGCAGTACTCGAAAGCGCGGGAGCAATGCCAGGCGATCGTGACGTTGCCCGAGGTCGACGTGATGGACGGGCAGTACAAGCAGGACGCGGCCGCGCTCTACGACGACATCAAGAACGAAAAAGACGAAAAGTAGGGACTAGCGCCCGCCGCCGCGCATCACGCGCTCGATCGCGTCGGTCGTGCGCGGTGCGCCATCCGACAGCCATTCCGCGCCCTGCGCGGTCACGAGCACGTCGTCCTCGATCCGCACGCCGAGCTTTTCCGATTGGAGATAAATCCCCGGCTCGAGCGTGATCACCATGCCCGGCTCGAGCGGCCGAGTGAACCCGACATCGTGGACGTCCATGCCGATCGGGTGCCCCAGTCCGTGATTGAAGAACTCCCGATCGTCACAGGTGCGCTCGCCGCACAGCGTGCCGGAATGCGCGCGCATGTAGGCGCGCGCGATGCCGTCGAGCTCACGAATCGTGATGCCGGGACGAATCGCATCGAACGCCGCCTGCTGTGCGCCGAGCACGAGATCGTAAATCGCCTTCTGGCGCGGCGTGAACTTCCCGTTCACGGGGAAAGTGCGCGTGACGTCGGCGGTGTACTGGCCCCACTCGGCAGCCGCATCGATCACGACGAGGTCGCCGTTTTCGGTACGCCGGCGATTGACGTCGTAATGCAGCGTCGTGGAGTTGGGACCGCTGCCCACGATGGACGGATAGCCCAACCGATCGGCGCCGTTGCGCCGGAAGCCGTCCTCCAGCGCGGCCTCGAGCTCGTACTCGTACATGCCGGGGCGGGCCGCGCGCATCGCGGCAATGTGGCCGGCGACGCTGATGTTCACGGCACGGCGCAGGCGCGCGATTTCATCCGCATCCTTCACGACGCGCATCGAATCCACGATCGGCAAAAGATTCCGCACGTCCGCGCCGGAGAAGGCGAAATCGGAAATGCGGCGCTCGTCGCGCGTGTTCGGCCCGAGCGGGATGTACACCGGCCCCGCCCCGCCCCGCGCGCTGGCAAAACGGATGCGCTGCAGCCGGGTGTCGAGTGAGTCGAGCGGGAGCACTGTTGTGATGCCCGACAACCGCACCGCGACGCTGTCGGGCCCCAGCCGCAGTCCCGTCCAGCGTTCCTGTGACGGCGTGCGCGGAGGCAGGAACAGCACGGTCTCGAGTGAATCGGGACCGCGGGCGGTCAACAGCAGCCAGGCGTCCTGTGTCTCGAGCTCGGTCAGGTAGTAGAACGTATTGTCCTGCCGAAAATCGTTGTCCTGTACATAGTCCTGCTCGATGTTCCGCTCGTGCGCGGCGGGAATCAGCACCGCGCCGCGCCCGATGCGCTGCAGCAGCGCGCGGCGCCGCGCGGCGGTGGCCGCGATATCGACGGGACGCCCCATCCCGGGCAGCTCGGGAATGACGTCATACGCGCCGATCGGGCCAGTTGCCGCCGACCCTCCAGCGACAGATCTCACAGCGGGTGACGCGGATTGCGCGCAGATGGTCCGCGGCGCCGCGGCAGCGGCGAGAGCGACGAGTGCGATCGAAGTGAGTGCGCGCATCGGGCGTAATCTACACGAGCTTGACGGGCCCTGAGTTCCCGAGCGAAACTATTGCACTCATGACGATCAACTCGGCCCTCACACACGCGGAAGCGGAACGGCTCGCCGCGCGGATCGCCGAGCTCGAGCATGAGCGCAAGCACTTGCTCGCCGTCATCGAGATCCTGAAGGAAGCCTCGAGTTCCTTACATTTTATTGACATTCTCCAGGCGATCGCCCGCAAGCTGGGTGAGTCGTTCGGGCTGGACCGCTGCTCCATCTTCCTCGGCGAGAAAGGCGGCCGGCAGGTTCGCCTCGTGGCCTCGTACGAGGACCCCACGATTCGCAACTACGTCGTGGACCTCGAGCGGTACCCGGAGCTCAAGCGCGCGATGCAGAGTGGCGAGACCGTGTTCATTCCGGACGCGGCGAACGACCCGTCCCTGCGGCACGTGAAAGACGAGCTCATCAATCGCCGTGTGAAGTCGATTACCGTCGTGCCGATTACGTGGCGCTCGGTCGCGATCGGCGCGATCTTCCTGCGTACCTACCGTGACGGCCCCACGTTTTCCGATGCCGACGTGCGCTTCGTGCAAGTCGTCGCCTCCCTCACGGCCCAGAGCCTGCGCAATGCCCACCGCTACGAGCGACTCGCGGAGCGCACCCACGACACCAGTGAACAGCTGAAGCGCATGGAGCTCGAGCGCGTCGCCCTGCTCGCGTTCCTGCGCCGGCTGCTCGACGCGTTCGGGCAGCCCGAAGGTGGCGGTTCGTGGGGCGAAGGGCTCCTCCCTAAGGCCAGTGCCGACGAGCTCGACCGCCTGGTCGGCGTGGCCATGGCCGTCATCCAGGAAGAAGCCAAAGGCAGGTGAAGCCGGCGGCACGCGCCGCGGAGCTGCGGCGGATTCTGGAACGGGCGAACCACGCATACTACATCGTCGACAAGCCGGAGCTGTCGGATGCGGAGTACGACCGGCTGTTCCGGGAGCTCCAGGCCCTCGAGGAAAAGCATCCCGAGCTGCGCACGCCGGACTCTCCCACGCTCCGCGTCGGCGGTGAACCGGCCAGCGCGTTCGGGAAGCACCGCCACCTCGTGCCGATGCTCTCGCTCGCAAACGCCTTCACCGAGGCAGAGCTTCAGGAATGGGAGGAGCGGAACGCCCGCCTCGTCCCGGAGGTGAAGACGGCGGGCTACACGCTCGAGGTCAAGATCGACGGCGCCGCCGTGAGCCTGACGTATGAGGACGGCGTCCTCGTGACGGGCGTGACGCGCGGCAATGGGGTGGAAGGCGAAGACGTCACGGGGAATCTGCGCACCGTGCTCGACCTACCGCTGCGGCTGCGCGGCAAGAGCTGGCCCAAGAAAATGGAAGTCCGCGGCGAGGTCTACTTACCGAAGAGCCAGTTTGCGGAGACCAATAAGCAGCGCGAGAAGGCGGGCGAGGCGCCGTACGCCAATCCGCGCAATGCCGCGGCCGGCGCGCTGCGACAGCTCGATCCCAAAAAGACGCGCGCCCGTGGTCTGCGCGTGTTCACCTTCCAAGTCGAAGCGCCCGGACAAAAACTCGGCATCGATTCCCAGCACGAGCTGCTGGAGGCCCTGCTGGAGTGGGGGCTGCCGGTCGAGCCGCATCACACTCGCGTGAAGGACCTCGGGGAAGCGCACCAGGCGATCAAGAAACTCGAGGCCCTCCTCCCCAGCCTCGACTACGGCGCGGACGGCGTGGCCGTCAAAGTCGATAAGCGCGCGCTGTGGGCCGAGCTGGGCACCGTCGGCAATCGCGAGCCGCGCTGGTCCGTCGCGCGCAAATTCGCGCCCGAGGTACAGATCACCAGGCTGCTCGAGATCCGCATCAACGTAGGACGCACCGGCGCGCTGAACCCGTATGCCGTGCTCGAGCCGGTCGAGATCGGCGGCGTCACCGTGTCGAATGCGACGCTGCACAACGCCGAGCTGATCGCCGCGAGGGACATTCGTGAAGGCGATTGGGTCGAGGTGACGCGCGCGGGCGAGGTCATCCCGCAGATCCTGGGGCCGGTGAAGGACAAGCGGACCGGCGCTGAAAAGCCGTACAAGATGCCGGAACGCTGCCCGAGCTGTCACTCGCAGGTCGAGCACCCGCACGAAGAGGTGATGACGTATTGCCCCAACATCTCGTGCCCCTCGCGCATCCTCGAATCGATCGTCCATTTCGCGAGCCGCAGCGCGATGGACATCCGCGGCCTTGGCTACGAACGCGTCCGCGCGCTGCTCGATGCCAAGCTGATCGAAGACGTCGCCGACCTGTACGAGCTCACGCCGATGCAGCTCCTCACGCTCGAGGGCTTCGCGGAAAAGTCGGCACAGCAGCTGGTGGAGGCGATCGCCGAGTCCAAGCAGCAACCCCTCTCCGCGCTGCTGTTTGCGCTCGGCGTCCGGCACGTCGGGGCGCAGGGCGCGAAGCTCCTGGCCCGGCACTTCGGCACCATGAAGGCTCTCGAGAGCGCCTCCGCCGCGGAGATCGGAGAAGTGCGCGGCATTGGAGCTGCGATCGCAGAAGCAGTGGCAGGGTTCTTCACGGATGCTCGGAACAAGACTCTCTTGAAACGACTGAAAGACCTCGGGCTGACTTTGCAGGAAACGGCGACCGCCACCGGACCGCGCCCGCTCGCCGACCAGACGTACGTCGTGACCGGCACGCTGCCGACGCTGTCCCGCCAACAGGCGCGCGATTTGATCGAGGGCGCCGGCGGGCATGTCTCGGACAGTCTGTCGAAGAAAACGACCGCGCTGGTCGTCGGCGCGGACCCCGGGTCGAAGCTCGAGAAGGCCATTGCACTCGGCGTCTCGCGCATAGACGAGGCGGAACTCTTGCGCCGCGCGAACCGCAAACCCTAAGTTGGCTGCCCAGATGACGGTCCCCAGCGTACTCCGACAGCTGCATGCGAGTCTCGCGGCGCATGCCCCCGACCAGCTCGTCACGGTCCTGCAAGAGGCCGGTTACGCGGCCGGCGAGGGAAGCTACCGCGCGTTCGCCGCCTGGCTCCGCGAGCGCGCCGGCGTCGACAGCCCGGCAAATCTCGACGCCGTTCTGCTGGTGGAGATGCTCTCCGAGTTCTTCACGACTGGCGGCTGGGGCACCGTGACATTGACGCCGGTCGGAACGGGCGCGCTGGCGCTCGATTCGAGCGACTGGGCGGAGGCCGAGCCCGGCACCGCGCAGACGCCGATGTGCTTCTTTTCGGCGGGAATGCTCGCCGACTTTCTCGGGCGGATTGCGGACGACACCGTCGCCGTGATGGAAGTGGAATGCCGCAGCAAGGGCGACGCGCGGTGCCGGTTCCTGTCCGCGCCGCCGAATGTTCTGGACAAGGTTTATAACGAGATGACGGCTGGGCGAAGCTATGAGGAGGCGTTGAGCGGATCGTAGGGGCGCAGCAGGCTGCGCCCCTACCGACGGGCTACGCTGACTCCATCCAGCAGCAGCGACGGCGACCACCGGGACCCCAGCCAGCGCCCGTCGCGCCCAAATCCGCCGATGCGTTTGAGCAGATCGTACGCGTTCCCCGCGACGGCGGCATCTTTGACCCGCCCGGTGATCTCGCCGCGCTGCACGCGATAGGCGAGTCCCACGGGATGGCTGAACGCGCCGCTGATCACGTTCCCCTGCCCCACCCCGATCAGATCGTCGACGATCAATCCATCATCGATGTCCCCAATCAAACCACCGCCGATGTCCAGCGGTGGTTGGGGCACGGCATGCCGGGCCCCAACGCCGTCGGACATCCGAAACACGATGTTCGTATACCCGATGTGCGGTTTCCCAAACACGCCGCGGCGGCCGTTTCCCGTGCTCTCGGTTTTGGCGCGGGCGGCGGTCTCCAGATCGTAGACGAAACGGCCCACCTTTCCAAGCTCCACGAGCGCCGTACAGCGTGACGGCACACATTCGTCGTCCACGGGCCGAGACGCGGGACGTCCGGGCTCGAGCGGATCGTCCTCGATGGACAGCCGCTCGTCGAACAGCGTTGCTCCGATTTTGCCGGCCAGTGGCGAGCTGCCCTGGAGCACGGTTTTTCCCGACAGTGCCTGCTCGAGCGGCAGGATCACGGCCGCGAGGCCGGCGGGAGTGAAGACGACGGGCAGTGCGCCCTCCGGCGGCGTGACAATGTTGAGCGCCGCGGAGAGACGCGTTTCGATCGAGCGAACCAACGCTTCGAGATCGGCATCCGTCGGGATGTCAGCGCCGACGTACTGATCGTAGACCATCAGGACGTCGTCACCCGCGATGCGCGTGAGATCGGCCGTCACGGCGATACCGGTGGCGCGGTATTCGCCCCGCGCGCCCGCGCTGTTCCCCACCGCCGTGTCGGCGACTTCGCGCTGCACCGCAACGTTGATCTGACAGTCGGGCCGCGAGAGCCGCTCGACGAGCAGCCGCCCCATGCGGATCAGCTCGGCGAGCGACGCGTTCGCGGTGTGGTCGAAGAAAGTGGGAATCGCCGGCAGGCTGTCGGCCGCAGCGCTGGGAAACGCCAGCTCCACGATCTCTCCCAGCTCGGCGGATGCCCGCGCCCGTGCCACGACCTCTTTCGGATCCGGTTTCGCCGCCGTCGTGCCCGCAACACCCATCCGCCCGTTCGCCAGCACGCGCAGATTGATTCCGGCTTCTTCAGAAATACCGGCAGCTTTGAGCCTGCCCGACTCGAACGCGACGGTGGTCTGTTCTTCGCGCCGCCACAGCGCGTCGGCATTGTCGACCTTGCCGCGTGCAGCGTCGAGCAGGCGATCGATCATACGTCGCCGCCGATCAGCGCTTCCTCGATGCGCACGTGCGGCGCCCCTTCGGTCACCGGGAGCGGGAACTGACCGCCTTTGCCGCAGCCGCCACCCATCTGGTTCCAGGTGAAGTCGCCGGCGATCTGATCGATGCGATCGAGCGTCTGAAACAGATTGCCCGCCAGTACGACGTCCTTGACCAGCTCCGCGACTCTCCCGTCGCGGATCATGTAGCCCCAGCCGGCCGTGAACGAGAAGTTCTCGAGCATCGTCTGCCCACCGAAGGCGCCACAAGCGTACACGCCAAGCTTGATGTCACTGATGAGATCGTTGAGCCCGACGCCCTTCTTGCCGGGTGCGATGTAGGTGTTCGTCATCCGGACGATCGGCGGATGACGGAAGGAGATGGCGCGGGCGTTGCCGGTCGGCCGCTCCCCGAGCTTCGCGGCGGTCTCGCGCGAGTGCAGCCGACCGATGAGGATCCCTTCGTTGATCAGGACCGTGTCCTGCGTCGGCGTGCCCTCGTCGTCGTACGGCAGCGTCCCGCGCAGCCCCGTGGCGGCGCCGTTGTCGCCGACGTTGAGCACCGGTTTACCGAACCGGCGGCCCAGGGTCATCATCTCGCGGGCCTGCGGGTTTTCGTACACGAAATCGGCCTCGGAGAGATGCCCGAACGCCTCGTGGATGAAGACGCCGGCGAGCTCGTTGTCGAGGATGACCGGATACGCGCCGCCGCGGACCCGCGGTGCGTCGAGCAGATCGACCGCGCGCTGCGCGACGACGCGAAACCGATCCTGGTAGTTCTGGACGCTGTTCCAGCCTTTGCGCAAGCCGATCGACTCGAGGCCCTTCTCGATATTGCCGTCGCGCCGGCCGATCGCGGTTCCCGACAGGACGATCTCGGGCCGCAGCTGGTAGAGGGAGGCGCCTTCGGAATTGACGTACCAGACTTCGGAGACTTCATCGCGATAGTTCGCTTGCGTGTCGACGATCGCGTTCGAGACGGCGAGCATCGCGCCGTTGTAGCGGTCGAGGAGCTGCTTCTTCTCCGACAGCTCAATGCCGCGCACGTCGCCATCGAGATCCAGCGCCGAGTCAGCCGTCTGTGCCGCTACATCCGCCAGGCGGATCGGTTCATCGAGGTGGACCGCTCGCGACAGCTCGTTGGCACGCCGCACCATGCCGGGTAGCTCGTCCAGCGACGTGAACGAGGCGATCCCCCAGCCGCACGCCTTGTTGAGCACGCGGACGAACCCGCCCTGATCCTCGCTGACCGTCGCGGTCTCGAGCCGGCGGCCGCGAAAGGCGACGGCGGAGCTCCAGGTGCGTTCGACGCGAATCTCGGTGTAATCGGCGCGGGACTGCTTCAGGCTTTCGGCTAAACGATCTTTCAACTGGTCTCTTTCAGCTTGGCGCGGTAATCGGGACGGACGACGATCTCCCCGTTGACAATCACTTCGAGGTCCCAGGGCAGGATGATGAAATTCTCGTTCTCGAGGGCGTAGAAGTCGGGCTTGTACGTACCCGTCTTGAAAGATACGGCCGTCTTCACCGCCGCCGGCTTCAGGTCGCGCACGGCCGCGAGGGCGAGCTTCATCGTGCTACCCGACTCGCAGGTCTCGTCCACGAGCAGCACGCGCTTGCCGGTCACCAGGCGCGGCGGGCCGGCGATCACGGAGCCCTCGGGCGTGATCGCGATGGACGCGAAGTCACGCTGCAGGATGCTCGCGACCACGGCGCCAGGGATCACACCGGCTTTGGCGATCCCGATCACCACGTCCGGATCGTACTCGCGGAAGATCTTCAGGGCGAGCACGCGGCACAACTCCCCGAAAAACGCCCAGTCCACCTGGAGGACGCCCCGTGGGGTCTTGCTGGTGGGGCGGGAGCGCATACCGGCGGAGGGGCGGGGGGGGAGGGCCATGGTTTGGGATTCTACATTGCCAGCGTCAGCAGCCGCAAGCTATTTTCGGCCGCATGAGTTTCTGGCGCCGCTTGTTCGGGGGAGGCTCGCGCGGGGCGCGGGGCGCGGGGGGGGCGGGGGGGGCGGGGGGCGCGGGGGGGGGCAACGAGGCGTTAGCCCTCGAGCGGCAGGGGGATTATGACGCCGCGCTCACGTCCTACCGCCTGGCGCTGCGCGATCATCCCAACGACGCACGCATCCTTCAGAACATGGCGATCGCGTTCACCAAGACGCGCCGCTACGACGAAGCGATCCGACATTATCGCCGCGCGCTCGAGCTGGACGGCTCGCTCGCGGGTGCGCACTACGGCCTTGCGTTTCTGCTGCTGCAGCGCGGCGATCCCGACGGCGCGGCGCAACACTTGAAGACGTTCCTTGCGCACCCTCCGCGCGGACCCGACGCGCAGAAGTGGATCGAGCACGCGAACCAGACACTGCACGACCTTCGCACCAGTGGGGGGGCGGGGGGGGACGCGGCGGCACCTGCTCGCGCCGCCGACGAGAGGACGGGGAGCTCCTGATTCGAACGTTGGCCCTGTCTGTTCTCGCCACGGTGTTCGCCTGCAAAATCAATACTGATCTGAACCAGCCGGTGGCGATCGAGATCGTGCTGCCGGACAGCGGCCGCGTCGAGGTCACCGACACGTTCCGCCCGCGGGCTCTCGCCCTGAACGGCGTCGGCGATTCGGTGCAAGCGGAGTTCAGCTGGGCGTCGCTCGACACTGCCCTACTCGCCGTGCTCGACAGCACGACCGGGGTGTCGCTCAGCAAGACGATTGGCTCGGCGCGACTGGAGGCGCGCACGGGAAACCTCTTTTCGAATCCCCAGACCGTGAGCGTCATCCCCAAGCTCGATTCGATAGGCGTGCTTGGCGCGGCCAGGGATACGGTGTTTGCGCCCGATTCCCTGTCTGATTCCCTTCGCGTCCAGGCCTACGCACTCGGCGGTGCGATCCCAGCCAATCGGCGGGTCGTCTTTACGAAGACCACCTTTCCAGCCAGCGACTCGTTGGTCACATTACCCTCCAAAGATACGGTCTATACGAACTCGAGTACTGGAGTGGCAGCCGTGCGAGTGCGGCTCCACAACGGCCCTGTTCCAGATTCCGTCGTGGTGACCGCCACAATGCAGCACGTCAACCGCACGCCGGTGCAAGGCAGTCCGCTGACTTTCGTCGTGGAGTTCAGGCCATGAACCGAGGCACGCTCACACAGCTGTTCTTTACGACCGTCGATCGACATGCGGGGCTCGCCGCGGCGTTCCGATCGAAGGTGGGCGGCGCCTGGGTGTCCATCACGCATCGCGAGGCGCTCGGCCGTGTCCAGGCGATCTCGCTCGGCCTGCGCGAATTGGGCATCAAGGCGGGCGACAAGGTCGCCATCGTCTCGGAGAACCGCCCCGAATGGGCGCTGACCGACTACGCGTGCCTTTGCGCGCGTGCGACAGACGTCCCGATTTACCCCACGCTGACCGCCAAGCAGACCGAATACATCCTGCGGGATTCTGAATCCGTCGCGGTGTTCTGCTCGACCGCCGCGCAGGTCGCCAAGGTGCTCGAAGTGCAAGGGGCGCTGCCGGGCCTCCAGCAGATCATCGTGTTCGACGGCGATGCCGCCGCGGGGCGCCCCGGCGTCATCTCGCTCGCCGCGCTCGAGGGAAAGGGGCGCGCGGTAGTGTCGCGGCATCCCAATTGGAAAGCGGAAGCGCGGAGCGCCGGGCCCGAGGATCTCGCGACGCTCATTTATACCTCCGGCACGACGGGCGACCCGAAGGGCGTGATGCTGTCGCACCACAACATCTGGTCCAACGTGCAGGCGTGCCTGCAGATGATTCCGATCGGCAGCGGGGACGAGTGTCTGTCGATGCTGCCCCTGTCGCACAGCTATGAGCGCATGGTGGATTACACGCTCTTCCAGGCGGGCGTGATCATCAATTACGCGGAGTCGTTCGACACCGTCGCGGCGAACCTGCAGGACGTGAAGCCGACGGTCGTCTTATCGGTGCCGCGGCTCTATGAGAAAGTGTACGCGCGCGTGCTCGAGAGCGGCGCCGCTGTCGGCCGACATCGCCAAGTTCTTCTACAGCGCCGGGCTACCGGTCATCGAGGGATATGGCCTGACCGAGTCGTCCCCGGTCCTCACGCTGAACCCGCTGGATCGCATCAAGCTGGGCACGGTCGGCCGGGCGATTCCGGGCGTCGAGCTCAAGATCGCGCAGGACGGCGAGATCCTGGCGCGCGGTCCGAACATCATGCAGGGCTACTACAAGCTGCCCGAGGCGACCACAGAAACGATCGATACCGACGGCTGGCTGCACACCGGCGACATCGGCGAGATCGACTCAGACGGCTATTTGAAGATCACCGACCGCAAGAAGGAGCTGCTCAAAACGGCGGGCGGCAAGTACATCGCGCCGCAGCCGATCGAGCTGGCGGTCAAGCGCAACAAGTTCGTCGCCAATGCCATGCTCTACGGCGATCGCCGCAAATTCCCGATCATTCTCATCGTCCCGAACTTCGACAACCTCGAGCGGTGGGCGCGGGAGCGGAGCCTCACCTACGGCACGCATGCCGAGCTGATCGCGCTGGCCGATGTGCACGCGAAGATCGAGCGCGAAGTGATGAGCATGCTCTCCCATCTCGCCAAGTTCGAGACGCCGAAGAAAGTGGTGTTGCTGGAGAAAGACTTTACGATCGAGTCGGGCGAGCTGACGCCGACACTCAAGGTGAAGCGTCGCATCGTCGAGCAACATTACAAGGACAAGATCGACGCCGCCTACGCGGCCGAGGATGCGATGGCCGCGGCGATCGAGCGCTGACTTACCGTTTCTCGCCGACCCAGAGGCCGTTCTCGGCCGCGAGCTGGATGAGCCCGATCGGGAGTTCGGGCTCTTCGTTTTCTACGACAAAACGGCGGCCGCGTAACAGCACGCGGTGGGCTTCGACGAGCCAGGGCGACGTCGCGAGATCGGCACCGACGACGACGCCGCGCGCGACCGAGGTACGCAGCGGCACCTTCTCACTGGCGTACAACAGCGAGAGCGTAGGCTGTTCGTCCAGATCACCGGGCGGATTGATGCCGACGAAGTGAATGCCTTGCATCAATGCGCTGAGGCGAGTCGCCTGCCGGACGGCGGCACCCACGAGCACGACGTAGCCGCCGGGCCCGGACAGCTCGAGCAACGCCTGCAGGCTCGCGGCATCGGCCGACGGTAATGGCGAGGGCGGCGCGTACGCGGGCCGCGGACCGGACGATTCCTTCGAGATCCGCTCTCGGCTGCGCCGGAAGTTCACGATCCCGCGCGAAATCGGATACTCCTTGTGACACACCGGACAACCGAGGATGCCCG
>WNGD01009853.1_pt1 | contig 12011 bp, 13 predicted proteins | sample 5400671 | NCBI WGS metagenome assembly WNGD01 (sample SAMN13153369, study PRJNA577476) | soil metagenome | isolation source: 40 cm soil or saprolite under grassland replicate 2 | place: USA:California | collected 2016-06-15
AACCGCAGATAGCGCGGCCCCATCAGGAACACGCCGTCCCAGTTGAGCCACAGCTTCTGGCGCGGCACGAGGTGGCGGCGGAGGGGCGCACGGCGCGAGGCGGGCATGACGGGGGACGGGGCGAATCGGCTACATTCTGGTCTCAACGCTAGCCCGGGAGCTCCCCATGAGCCAACTCCTCGACGCCGCCGCCGGTGTCCCCAACGCCTGCGAGCCGATTCCCGGGATCGTGACCGGCGGCCAGCCCACCGCGGCGCAGCTCGCGGCGCTCAAACGCGCGGGGTGCGAGGTGGTGCTGAACATCCGCGAGCCGATGGAGCCGCAGCCGTACCGCACGCCTGACGCGGTCGTCGCCGCCGGACTCGAGTACGTCAACATCCCGGTGAGCCACGGGCCGCTGAGCGACGAGACGTTCGGCCGGGTCCGCCGGACGGTGCGGGCGCTCGCCGGCAAGAAGAGGGTGCTCTTCCACTGCGCGAGCGGGAACCGTGTGGGGGTCACCCTGCTTCCCTTTTTCATTCTCGATCAAGGGATGGACGAGGAAGAGGCGCTGGCCCAGGCGATGCGGATCGGGATGCGGCATGCCGGGCTGATGCAGGAGGCGCTGGAATACGTCAGGCGACAGCCGGCGACGTAAACCCCGATCGGTGCCAGTACATCCTCATTTCCGTGATCTTGCCGTCCTTCGTCTCGCAGAACATCGCCCCCCGTGCATCTATCCGCTCCCCGGTTCGGCGGCGGCGATAGAGGCAGCGGAACTCGATCGCGAACCAGGGGCCGGCGACGTCGGCTCTTTCGCTGAAGGGGGTCTCGAGGAATACGGCATCGGGCGCGAAGACCGACACCAGCTCGTCCACGTCCCCCCGCTCCCACCCCCGGCCAAACGTGTCTACCATCTGGCGGTAGGCCTCGTCCATGGCGCCCAATATACGCCAATCCGGAACCCCGAGTCGGGACGTATGGTAGACGGAAGCGACCGAGACTGCGGCTTCCACCGGTCTCAACCCGTGACTAACCTGCCAAGGAGGTAGAACAGCGATGAAGCGGATTCTCACCACAACCGTCGTCTTGGCCCTGTTTGCGGGGCCGCTCGCAGCGCAGGGCCACATGGCGACCGCCGGCAACGAGGTGACGATCACCGGTCAGGTGATCGACCTGAACTGTCACACCACGAACGGGGCTTCCGGACCCAGTCACAAGGCGTGCGCACTGGCGTGCGCCAAGGCGGGCGTGCCGCTCGGCATCCTGGCGAGCGATAGCACAATCTACGTGCCCGTGAGCTCCAAGCCCGGGGACCCGCAAAATTCGAAGCTCGAGAAGTACGCCGAGGGCAAGGTCACGGTGACGGGCACGCATCGCTTCGTGAGCGGCCTCCACACGATCCAGATCAAGACCGTCGCGACCGCAACCTGATGCGTCGGGCGCCGGCGGTGGGCGCCGCGCTCCTGGCGGCGCTCTCCGCCTGCCGGTCCCCCGCACCCGGCGGTCTCACTCTCCTCTTCCTCGGTCGCTCGCCGGCCGCCGCACTGGGCGGCTCGTCGTGGGCGCCCGATCCCGACAACAGTCGCATCGTCGCCTTCGACCACCGGCTCCGCGTCGTCAGGATCGTCACCGGCCCGCGACTCTCCGTCCCCGTGGCCGTCGCGGCCCTCGGGGCCGACCTGCTCGTGACCGAGCGAACGGGTGAGGGAGTCGTGCTCGACACCGCAGGCCACCCCGTGCGCGAGTGGGAAAGCCCCAACGTCGCCTCGCTCTACGCCGCCACTGCGGGAACGGCAAGGCCCCGCGTCGTCGCCGTGCGGTCGCCGTATTACGTGCCGCAGTTCGCCGCCGAAGCAGATACGGCGCCGCTGATCCGCGTGCTGGATACCCTGGGGCGACCCGTGGAAGGGCTCGCGACGGTACGTGTCCCCGCGGCCCCGTTTCTCACGCACCTCGTGAACGCGGGCGCGGTGGCCGTGGGGCCCGACGGCGCCGTCTATTTCGCGCCCCTGGTACGCGACGAGATCAGGAAGTACGCGCCGAACGGTGCGCTGCGCTGGACCACGAAGCGCGGCCTGTTCGCGAGGGAGTCGGATCCGGAATTCCTCCCGCCCAGGGGTCGCGAGGTCCAGGTGCGGCACGCGCTCGTGAACGTGGCGCTCGCCCTCGGCCCTCCTCCCGACGGCCGGCTCTACGTCCTGGGTTCGGACGACTCGGCGGCCTCCAAGCTCCGCGTGGACGTGCTCGACACCGCCACCGGGACGATTCTCGCCACCCGCCGGCTCGCGCCGCGCGAAACCGCGGTCGCCGTGGACGCGCGCGGAAGCATCGCCGCGTTCGACGCGGACTCGTTGCTCCGGGGAGCCTCGGCAGCGGGGCGCGAGGCCTTCGAGCCGGCCTTCGCCCTGCCCGACCTCACGGGTGACACGGTGACGCTCGCCCGCTTTGCGGGGAAGGTGACGCTGGTGAACTTCTGGGCGTCGTGGTGCGATCCGTGCCGGGAGGAGTTCCCTCACATGACGGAGCTGTACCGCGAATTCAGCCGCCGGGCCTTCGAGATCGCCGCCATCTCGGACGACGTGGACCGGGGCAAGATGGCCGCGTTCGTGCGCGAGTTCCGGCCGCCGTTCCCGATCCTGGTGGGCGGGGGACGAATGAAGCAGGCCTACCACTACCGGGGCCTCCCCTATTCCGTGCTGCTCGACCGGCAGGGGCGAATCATCGAGCGCATTTTCGGGTTCGGCGGGGCGGAGGAATTTCGCGAGCTGCACGAGACTATTGCGAAGGAGGTGCGCGCTCCCTAGCGTTCACCCGTGCCAGAGCCTACGAATCCCACCTCCCAGCTCCCGCTTCCCCTAATAATCGATACCGACCCCGGCATCGACGACATGCTGGCGCTGTTCCTCGCGCTGCGCTCGCCCGAGCTCGACGTGCGCGGGATCTCGGTGTCGTACGGCAACACCGTGGCAGAGAACGCGTACCGCAACGCCGTCGAGATCGTGCGGCGGGCGGGACGGCGCGCCACGCTCGGCGTCGGGGCGCGGCGTCCGCTCCGGCGCCCGCTCACCGTGGCGCGGGAGACGCACGGAGAATCGGGGCTCGGGTATGCGGCGCTGCCGCCCGCGGGGCTCGCCCTCGAATTCGTGCGGCCGCTCGAGCGACTGCTGGGCGAGCAGCCCGAGCCGGTGACGCTCGTGACGCTCGGGCCGCTGACGAGCCTCGCGCTCACCTTGCGGCGCGATGTCGCGCTCGTGCGGGCGAAGGTCCGGCGTCACATCGCGATGGCGGGGAACCTCGCCGCACAGGGAAACACCACGCCCTTCTCCGAGTTCAACGCCTGGTGCGACCCCGAGGCGCTCGACATCGTGCTGCGGGCGGAGCTGCCCACGGAGATGGTCGGCCTCGACGTGACCCGGGAGGCGGTGCTCGAGGCGCAGGAAGTGGCCCGGCTCGGCCACTCCAGTGCCCAGGAAGGGCTGGACGGCTGCATTGTGAACGATCTGCTGCCGATCGCCGTCCTGCTCAAACCGGATACCCTCGTGTTCGAGGACAAGCGGCTCGTGGTGGACTTGGCGGACGACGACCACCGCGGCCACACCCGGGCGGATCCCGCGGGCGCCCTGGTCCGGGTAGCCACGCGCGTGGACATGACGCAGGTCCGTCGGCTCCTCTCCGAGCGGGTGCTCCGCTGGGCGACTCGGCCCAAAGCGACGACCGATACTGCGGAAAGGGTCACCGCGTGACGACGCTGCCCCGCAAGGTGGCGGTGATCGGGGCGGGGGACATCGGGTGCGGTTGGGCCGCCCTGTGCGCGTCGGCCGGCTGGCCGGTGACGATCTACGACAGCAATGCGCGGGAGTTGGACCGGGCGGCGGCCGACGTGCCGCGGCGCGCCCGCGCCCTCGTCGCGCTCGAGCGCGCCACCGCCGGGATCGTCGAGCGCGGGTTGCACGAGCTTCACCAGGGGCGAAGCCTGCTGCAGGCGGTGAAAGACGCCGACTGGGTGATCGAGGCGATCACCGAAGACCTCAACGCCAAGCAGAGGCTGTTCGAGAGCGTCGAGCCACTGCTCGAGCCCGACGCGCTGCTCACGAGCTCCTCGAGCGGCGTGCCCCCGACGCAGCTGTTTGCCCGCTGCCGTCGCCAGGACCGGTGCGTCGTGACGCACCCGCTCAACCCGCCGGAGTTGATTCCTCTGGTGGAGATCGTGCCGGGAACAGGCACCGCGCCGAGCCAGGTTATGCGCGCGCAGCAGTACCTGCGCGCCCTCGGCCGCATGCCCGTCCTCTTGAAGAAGCCGACGCCGGGCTACGTGGTGGGGCGGATCGCCGCCGCGGTCTGGCGGGAGTGCATCGATCTGGTGCTGAGCGGCGTGGTCGACGTGGACGACCTGGACCGCGCCGTGTCGCTGGGGCCGGCCCTCGGTTGGGCCGCCGCCGGGCCGCACCTCACCTATCACCTCGCGGCCGGCGACGGCGGGGTGACCGTGTTCTTGCAGCGGTTGCTCGCGAGCTTCGAGGACTGGTGGCGGGAGCTCGCCACGTGGGACAAGCTCGAGCCCGAGCAACAGCGCGCGCTCACACACGGCGTCGAGCGGGCGTACAGCGGACAGCTCGACCTATTACGCCAAGCGAGAGACCGTCGGCTGTCGGCCATCTTGCGGGCGTTGGAGCAGGCGAGGAGCACGTAAGAGGCGTGGAAAACAGGCGTAGAAAGAAGGCGTGAAAAACGCCTCCTTTCCACGCCTCTTATTTTTTGTCCGCCCTGACCATGAGAATTGGAATCTTCGTTGCATGCCTGAGGGCCGTCGCTGTGCTCCCCTTCACCACATCCCCGAGCAGCCGGTGTCCGTGCGTGGCCATCGCGATCAGGTCGCAGCCCTCGCGCTCGGCGGCCGCGGCGATCTCTTTCGCCGGCTCCCCGGCGGCGAGCACGGCGTCGGCATCGAGCCCCTCCGCCTGCAAGCGCGCGCACACGGTCTCGAGATAGGCCCGGTCCTCCCGCATCTCTTCCGACTCACGCAGGTCCAGCTCCTTGATGTTCCGCGCGACCCAGCCGTCGGCCACGTGGAGCAGCACGACCGACGAGCCGAGCCGGCTCGCGAGCGCGCGCACATGGGTCAGAATGGCCTCGTCGGCGGGGGAATGTTCCAACGGCACGAGGATTCGCCGGTACATCAGCCAAGCCACCCCCCCAACGTCTGCACGAGGAGCCAGCCGTTGAAGCAGGCGATCGCGACCGCCACGGAGTAGGCAAGCGCTTTCAGCCACCGGGAGTTCACGAACTCGCCCATCTTCGCCCGGTCCGAGGTGAACTGAACCAGGGGGAACACCGCGAACGACAGCTGCAGGCTCAGGATCACCTGGCTCAAGATGAGGAGCTTCGCGGTCCCGCTCTCCCCGAAAAAGATAGCCGTCAGTGCCGCCGGCACAATCGCGATGAGCCGGGTGATGAGCCGCCGCAGCCAGGGCCGGATGCGGATGTTGAGGAACCCCTCCATCACGATCTGCCCGGCTAGCGTGCCGGTGATGGTCGAGTTCTGCCCCGAGGCGAGCAGGGCGAGGGCGAACACGGCGCTCGCCCCCGAGACGCCGAGCAGCGGGGTCAGCAGCTTGTAGGCGTCCTGGATCTCGGCGACGTCGGTGCGCCCGTTCGAGTAGAACGTCGCCGCCGCGACGATGAGGATCGCCGCGTTGATGAACAGGGCGAACGAGAGCGCGATCGTCGAGTCGAGGAACGCGTACTTCACGGCGACCCGCTTGCCCGCCGGGGTCAGGTCGTAGCGCCGCGTCTGCACCACCGACGAGTGCAGGTACAGGTTGTGCGGCATCACGGTCGCGCCCAGGATCCCGATCGCGATGTACAGCCGGTCGGGGTGGGACAGGATCGACGGCGCCGGGACGAATCCCTTCACCACGCGGCCCAGCTCGGGCTGCGAGATGATGATCTCGAAGAGGAAGCACCCGGCGATGGTGGCGATCAACGCCACCACCAACGCCTCGAGCAGCCGGAAGCCCTGGTGCTGGAGGAACAGCACCAGCAGCACGTCGAGTGCGGTGATCGTGATACCCCAGGTCAGCGGAATCCCGAACAGGAGGTTCAGCCCGATCGCCGACCCAATCACCTCCGCCAGGTCGCACGCGGCGATCGCCAGCTCGCACACCACCCACAGGAAGAGGGTCGTGGGCCGCGAGAAGTGATCGCGGCACGCCTGGGCCAAATCCCGCCCGGTGACGATCCCCAGCTTGCAAGCGAGTCCCTGCAGCAGGATCGCCGTGAGGTTCGAGATGAGAATCACGCTGAGCAGCGCGTAACCGAACCGCGAGCCGCCGGCGAGGTCCGTCGCCCAGTTCCCGGGATCCATGTAGCCCACCGCGACGAGATAGCCGGGGCCGGCGAACGCGAGGGCCTTGCGCCACCACGCGCCCTCCCCCACCGGCACGGTGCGGTAGACCTCGGCGAGGCTCGGGGCGAGCCGGGGAAGCCGCCAGCCCGCCTCAGCGGGCTGCGGCTCGAGCTCGCCGTCAGCGATCCGCGTGGCCATGCTCTTGCACCGGAACTTCCGAGCACAGGAGGAGCCGGGCGAGCTCCCGTCCCAGCACCCGCCGATCGCCCGATGGCACCAACGCGATCGTAGTGGGGCCGTTGAACGGCTGGCGATCGGCGACCGTCAGCAGCACGCCCGGGGTGAGCCCCTGTGTGGCGAAGTACCGGAGGCGCGCCGAATCCTGCGTACCCACCTGGCGCAGCTCCAGTTTCGCGCCGACCGCCGCGTCCGCGACCGTCACGAGGTCGGCTTCCTCGATCTCCCCCGCCGCCGTGGGGATGGGGTCGCCGTGAGGATCGTACCGTGGCTGCCCGAGGGAGCCGGCCATCCGCTCGATGAGCTCGTCGGATACGGCATGCTCCAGCCGCTCTGCCTCCGCGTGCACGCCGTCCCAGTCGTAGTCGAGCTGCTGCGTGAGGTACAACTCGAGGATGCGGTGCCGACGGATCATCCTGAGCGCGGCGCGCCGGCCCTGCGGCGAGAGCTGGACGCCCCGATACGGGACGTGCTCGATGAGCCCCGTCTCAGAGAGGCGTTTCACCATGCCGCTCACGGATGGCGGCGCGACTTCGAGCATCGCGGCAATGTCGCTCGTGGAAGCGAAGCCGCCCTGGCTGGACAGGTGGTAAATGGCCTTTAGGTAGTCCTCAACCGACCGGCTGAGCGGCGGGTCGCCGGGCCTGAGAGTCGCGTGCATGCCGAATATCCCTGCCGGAAAGGCGTGTGCAAGACGGTCCCGGGCTCCGAACCATCAGCCGTCGAGACAACGACTTGCGAGATCTGGCCCCGTCCAGATTAGATTAGCCTAATCTGCAGATCTTGTCAAGCGAAGATCGGGATTTCGCGCAGCTACAACAAACTAGAAATATGGGCTCAGGAGGCCCAAAAACGGCGTCACGATCCGCTCCGTCATGCCCCAAATCATCTCTTCGCCGATCAGGTACGCCGGAAACGTCCGCTCGACGCCTCGGACGGCGAGGGTCGCTTCGCGGCGCACTCCGGGGGCGAGCAGCCGGGCGAACGGCAGCCAGAAAGCGTGCTGCACTTCCGCGCTCGGAACGAGGGGGGGTCGCGACACCAGGGCGAACACGAACGGGCGCACGAGGACGGGCGGAAGCCCGGACGTCCGCGGATGGAGGTCGTCGAGCGCGCCCAAGTGCTCGGCGTGGGAGAGATCGACGCCTGTTTCCTCGAGCGTCTCGCGGATCGCCGTGGCGAGGAGGTCGGGATCGCTCGGTTCGTGACGGCCTCCCGGGAGCGCCACCTGGCCGGACCACGGATCGCCGGCGCGCTCGGCGCGGTGGATGAACAGCGCCTCGAGACCTTCGTGCCCCTCGATGAGCACGAGCGCCACGGCGGCGGGACGCGCGCCCGGCGCGTCCACCGGGTGCGCGCGGTGGTCCCGCAGCGCGCGCCGGGCGGCGGCGAGAGTGATCACACCAGGTCCTCGCGAACCAGTCCAGGGTTATTGAGTGTCCTTGAGGACGACCTGGTCATGCGATTGGGTGCCGCCCCGAAGCCTGCCTGCAGTGGGGGCGCAATGCCGATGATCATGCGTGCCGGAATAATATCTTGGGACCGATGAGAAGCCACGTGTGGATGGCGATGGGCCTCGCCGCGGGACTCGTCCTCGGGCTCGCCGCCGCCGTGACGCAGAGTCCCCTGCTCCTGGCGGTCGCCACGCGCCTGCGGCCGCTCGGCACCGTCTTTCTCAATCTCCTGTCCATGGTCGTGATCCCCCTCGTAGCGACCGCTCTCTTCTCGGGGGTCGCAGGGCTCGGCGACCTCCGCCGCGTGGGGCGGCTGGGTATCCGGACCCTGGGGTTCTTCTGGGCCACCACGCTCGCCGCGATTCTGATCGGCTTCGGCCTCGCGGCGCTGCTCCTGCCGCTCGCCACCATCACGCCTCAGCAGCAAGCGGCGCTGCGCCAGGCCGCGACGGCGGACTCCGGCTTCGTCCGGCGCGCCGCGGAGCAGATCCCCACCGGCGCGCGCTTCCTCGTCGATCTGATCCCCTCGAACCCGATCCGGGCGGCCGTGGACGCCAACCTGCTTCCGCTGATCGTGTTCATCACGATCTTCGCCGTGGCCGCCGCTGCGCTCCCCGATGAAAAGCGGCGGGCGCTGACCGATCTCGCGGACGTGTGCACCCGGGCGCTCATCCGGATCGTGGAGTGGGTGCTGTTGCTCGCCCCAATCGGCATTCTCGCGCTCGTGGCGGGCGCAGTGGCTCAGTTCGGGTGGCAGCTCGTTCAGACGATGGCGGTCTTCGTGCTGGCGGTGATCGTGGGCCTCGCGATCTTCATCGTCGCCGTGTACCTGCCCGCCGTCTCGCTGGTCGCGCGCGTCGGACTGTCCCGCTTTCTCCGGGCCAGCTGGCCCTCGATGGCGATGGCCTTTTCGACGACCTCCTCGCTCGCCACCCTGCCGACAATGCTCGCGGCCGCCGAGCACGATCTCGAGATCTCGCGCACGGTGGCGAGCTTCGCGCTCCCCCTCGGTGCGAGCGTGAACCGCGCGGGGAGCGCCCTGTTCCAGGCCGCGGCGATACTGTTCGTGGCCCGGCTCTACGGCGTCGCCCTCGGGTTGCCGGAGATGTTCCAGGCCGGCGCCGCCGTGTTTCTCGCCTCGCTCACGGTCGCGAGCGTACCCTCCGGGAGCATCGTGAGCCTCGCACCGGCCTTCGCCGCGACGGGGCTCCCGCTCGCCGGGCTGTCGCTGCTCATCGGACTGGACCGCGTCCCCGACATGTTTCGCACCATGACCAACGTGACAGGCCACCTGACCGGAGCCGCGGTGGTCGCGGCCCTGGAGGGGGAAGGCATCGGATGAGCTGGCTCATCCCCGCCGGGTACGTCCTGGTCCTGGTGCTGCTCGTGGTCGGATACTCGAGGCGCCGCCCCCAGCTGCGCGATTACCCGCCCCAGGCGAGCGGCCCGCTCGTCTCCGCGATCATCCCCGCCCGCAACGAGACGGCGAACATCGCCACGTGCGTCCGGTCGGTTCTCGGCACGACGTATGATCCCGTCGAGATCGTCGTCGTGGACGACGGCTCGACGGACGGCACGGGGGAGATCGTCGAGCGCCTGGCGCAGGCCCCCGAGGCGCAGGGCAGGGTCCGCCTGGTGCGCGGGGCGGCGCTGCCCGCGGGCTGGTTCGGGAAGCAGTGGGCGCTGGTTCAGGGGTACCGCGTGGCCAGGGGGGAGCTGCTGCTCTTCACCGACGCGGACACGCGGCACGGGCCCGAGCTCATCCCCCGGACCGTGCGGGCGCTGACCACCGAGCGGGTCGATCTCGTGACCGTCCTGTCGCGGCAGGAGGTGGTGACGTTCTGGGAGCGCCTGGTGCAGCCACACGTGCTGCTGGCGCTCGCGTCGCGCGTGGGCGACGTGCGGCGCATCAATCGCACAAGGACTGAGTGGGACGCGATCGCGAACGGCCAGTTCATACTCACCACCCGGCCAGCCTACGAGCGCGCCGGGACGCACGAGGCGGTGCGCGACACGGTGACCGAGGACCTGGCGCTGGCACAGGCCTACGTGCGGCAGGGGCTGGACATCTTCCTGGTGCACGGCCCCGAGTACATGAGCACGCGTATGTATCGGGACCTCGCGGGGATCGTCGAGGGGTGGTCCAAGAACCTGGCCCTCGGCGTGCCGCTGATGTTTCCGCCCGTACCGCTCGTCCGGCGATGGGCGGCCTACGCGATGTGGCTGCCGGCGCTGTGCTGGATCTTGCCGCCGGTGTTGTGGGCGGCGTACGGCTGGAGCTGGGCTGCGGTGACGACGCTGATATCGCTCGCGATTTGGATCTCGTTGTACGCGGCGGAGAGGGTGCCGGTATGGTACGCGCTGCTGTACCCGGTGGGGGCGGGGATGGTCGCGTACATCATGATCCGCTCCGCCTTGCGGGGCTCGAGGAAGGTTGAGTGGCGTGGGAGGGTCTACGGGCGAGCAGAATAGGCAACGCCACGAGCCTGGCCCGGCCGCGCACACCATCCACGCTTCGGCGCTCCAGGAGCTAGAAGTAAATGGTCGCCACGAATCGTATGGCGGGAGCGCTGCCCTGATAGCTCCAAGCGGTCGACCGGTCCCCGGTTGAGGACTCCGTCCTGCTTCGAGTATAGGTCAGCGTCGCCGTTGCAGTTCCCCCGAGGCTCAGTTTGGACGCCACAAAAAACGCCGCTCCCAGCTCCCCGAACAGGCCGGCGCTCCAACCGTTCGTCTCTCCGCTGGCGCGGCCGAACGACGAACCTCCGTTGTGGCTGAAGCCACCCAGGAAGCCCAGCGTCTGGAAGCTGACGATCTTCTGCCCCGGCCCTTGATAAAACCGCCTCCCCAATCTGAGCGAGATGCTGGCATTCGACTCGAACGAGGACAGCACCGTGTCCCTGGGGAAGGTCACATGAATCGTGGTGTGCTCGTGCCCGCCCCCAAGTGCGGCATCGATGAGCCACGCGCGTTTCGGGGACGTAAACCTCAGCACGCCCAGCGTCGCGATGCTGAAGCCGCCACCGAATTGCATAGCCCACTGCCCGCGGCGGAACGGCAGCGTGTCGGGAGCCACGACATTCTGAGCGGACCCGAAGACGGGTGAGCACAGTAGCGCCAAACAGAGCGTGGAGCGGAGGGAGAGCACAGACGGCCTCGTGATAGAGCGACGCCGTCAACTATGCGTTGAATCCTGCGAACCGCCAGGCGTCCAGCGGGGAGGCTCCGTCGAGGCGGCAGAATGCATTCGCCGGACTCTGCTTCCAAAACTCGCGCGCTACCGCTACGAGCAGCACGAGGACGCGACCCGCGCCTCTTGACGAGACCAGCGCCTGCCCCTAGAGATGGGCGGCCGTGCCGACTTTGCCCGATCCGGACCTGCCGAGCCGAATCCCCACGTGATGGGTCTTGACAGGGATCAAACCGACCCGATGCCCGACCACTCTGAGCAGGACCACGACGCGGCGGAACGCGGCCACCCGAAGATGACCGCGACCGCTCCACCCGCGGGCCGCCGCTGGGTGCCGTCTGCCCTGGCGCTGCTACTCGCGAACGCCGTCCCGCTGCTCGGCGTGCTGTTCAGTCACTGGACCGTCTTCTCCGTGGTGCTCCTGTACTGGTGCGAAAACGTGGTCGTGGGAGCGTTCAACGTCCTGCGCATGCTGTGCGCGCAGCCGCGCAACGCCCCGCTTTGGGCGGGCAAGCTGTTTCTGATCCCATTCTTCATGTTCCACTACGGGATGTTCACATTCGTACACGGGATCTTCGTGTTCACCCTGTTCGGGGGAGGGCTGGCGCATGCGGACCGGAGCTTGACGCCGCGCGGTCTCCTCGACGCTCTGCAGCAGGCGGGGCTCGGGTACGCCGTGCTCGCTCTGGTCGCGAGCCATGGGGTCTCGTTCTTCCACAACTATCTTGGGGGAGGCGAATACTCCCGCGTGGGGCTGGATCGGCTGATGACTCGGCCGTACGCGCGCGTCCTGGTGCTACAC
>WNGD01013398.1_pt1 | contig 12006 bp, 8 predicted proteins | sample 5400671 | NCBI WGS metagenome assembly WNGD01 (sample SAMN13153369, study PRJNA577476) | soil metagenome | isolation source: 40 cm soil or saprolite under grassland replicate 2 | place: USA:California | collected 2016-06-15
GAGCGAGTCCTACGGCCTCGTCGGCGAGTCCGGGTCGGGCAAGTCGACGGTGGCACTCGCGCTCACCAGGTACCTGCCGCGCAACGGCCGGGTCAGCGCGGGCACGATCGCCATCGACGGAATGGACCCGCTGGCCATGAGCGAGTCCGCGCTGCGCCGGCTGCGGGCAAGCACCGTGTCGATGGTGTACCAGGAGCCTGGCCGGGCGCTGAACCCGTCAATCCGGGTCGGCCGCCAGGTCGCCGAGGTGTACGAGATCGCCGGCCTGGGTCACAAGACGGCCCTGGAGCGCACGGAGGCGATGCTCCGCAAGGTCCAGATCGCCGATCCGGGGCGGGTCATGGACCGCTACCCGCACCAGCTTTCCGGCGGGATGGCGCAGCGGGCGGTGATCGCGATGGCGCTGGCGTCTGAGCCATCGCTGCTGATCCTGGACGAGCCGACGACCGCGCTGGACGCGACGGTCGAGGCGGAGGTGCTCGATCTGGTGTCGGCGCTGCGCGAGGAATTCGACACCTCGGTGCTCTTCATCAGCCACAACCTCGCCGTTATCGCCAAGATGTGCGACCGGGTCGGGGTCCTGTACGCCGGCGAGATGGTCGAGCAGGGCCCCGCCCGGGAGGTCTTCGACCAGCCTCGGCACCCGTACACGGTCGGGCTGCTGCGCTGCATCCCGCGGCGCGGCCAGCGCAAGGACTACGGGCGGCTGGACACGATTCCCGGCTTCCTGCCACAGCCCGGCCACACGCTCACCGGGTGCATCTTCGCCCCGCGCTGCCCGATCGCCGAGGACCAGTGCAGGCACGTCCCGCCGCCTGCCTTCGATGTGGGCCCGGGCCGGACGGCACGCTGCTACCTGCATGACAGGGCGCCCGGCATGCCGCGGAACACGCCGGCCGATGTCCAGCTGCCCGGACCGGCCGAGGCCGCCGAGCCGATCCTGGCCGTGCGAGGGCTGTCCAAGACGTTCGAATCCCGCACCGAGTCGGTGCAGGCGCTGGTCGGCGTGAACCTGAGCCTGATGCGCGGCGAGACGCTCGGGCTGGTCGGCGAGTCCGGCAGCGGCAAGACCACGCTGGCCCGGGTGCTGCTCGGGCTGATCACGCCGGATTCCGGCGCGGCTGTCGAACTGGACGGCAGTCAGCTGGGCGGCGAGGCCCGGCGGCGGCCGCGCGAGCAGCTGAAGGCCATCCAGATCGTCTTCCAGAACCCGGACTCGGCGCTGAACCGCCGGCACACCGTGCGCCACCTGATCGGCAGGCCGCTGTCCCGGCTGGCCGGCCTGTCCGGAGCGCGGCTGCGCGAGCGGCTGCTCGACCTGGTGCGCTCGGTCCGGCTAGAAGAACGACACCTGGCGCTGCGGCCCAGCCAGCTGTCCGGCGGCCTCAAGCAGCGGGTGGCGATCGCCCGCGCGTTCGGCGGCGGCCCCCGCATCGTGGTTTGCGACGAGCCCACCTCCGCGCTGGACGTCTCGGTGCAGGCGGCAATCCCCAACCTGCTGGCCGACCTGCAGGCCAAGGAGCAGGTGACCTACCTGTTCATCTCGCACGACCTCGGCCTCGTCCGGTATCTGTCGGACCGAATCGCGGTGCTGTACCTGGGCCGGGTGATGGAGCTCGGCCCGGCCGAGACGGTCTTCGCCGGGCCCCATCACCCGTACACCGAGGCGCTGCTGTCCGCCGTGCCGAGCCTGGACGGGCTGCATGGCGAACGGATCCGGCTGTCCGGCGAGATCCCGTCCGCGGCTGACCCGCCGTCGGGCTGCGTGTTCCACACCCGCTGCCCCCGGCGGCTGCCGAGCGGCGTGTGCGAGTCGACCGAGCCGCCGCTGCTTGAGGTCGCACCCGGGCACCTGATGAGCTGCCACATTCCGCTGGATGAGCTGCGAACCCTGCAGGGCAACGGACGGGCGCCGTGACAACGGCGCGCCCCGGGCATAGGTTTTTTCGATCCGCGTCAGACGGCGCGGTCCTTAGGGAGGATCTCCAGTGAACGTTGATCACGGTCGGCTCGACCACTTGCGCGCGGGCCAGGGACCGGTCGAGAACCACGTCATCGACGAGTTCGTCGCAGGCCGGCTCTCCCGGCGGGACTTCCTGAGGCGCGGCGCGGTCGTCGGGATCTCGGTCCCGGTGCTCGGCGCGGTGCTCGCCGCGTGCGGGAGCTCGAGCCCGGCACCGTCCACCAGCAGCAGCGCGCCCGCTGGCGCTGCCGGTGCCACCATCAAGGCGGGCATCATCACGCCGTCGGCGGCGATCAACCCGCTGACGGTCGCCGACCAGGGCGGCCTGGACATGCTCGCCCAGACCGGCGAATACCTCTGCCTGTCCGACCAGCACCTGACGCTGCGGCCGGTGCTGGCGGAGACCTGGACGCCCAACTCCGCCGCCGACGTGTGGACCTTCAAGATCCGCCAGGGTGTCAAGTTCCACAATGGCGCGCCGCTCACCGCCGACGACGTCGTGTACACCTACAAGCTGCAGACCAACCCGAAGCACGGCGGCAGCGCGCTGTCCGCGTTCGGCGGCGTGCTCGTGCCGTCTGGCGTGAAGAAGGTCGACGACTTCACGGTGGAGTTCCACCTGAAGGCACCGAACGGCAACTTCCCCTACCTCACGTCCTCCGACAACTACAACATGATCATCCTGCCGAACAACTACGACCCGGCGAAGTGGGAGAGCTCGTTCATCGGCACCGGCCCGTTCGTGATGAAGAGCTACACGCCGAAGCAGGGCGCTTCATTCATCCGCAACGAGCAGTACTGGGGTACCAAGGCGCTGCCCGCCGCTACCGAGTTCACGTTCTACGAGACGCAGACTCCGCAGATCCTCGCGCTGAGCGGCGGGACGATCGACGTCGTCGGGCAGTTCTCGGTCTCTGGCGGCGAGCAGCTGCTGACCGGCGCGTACAACGTGATCCGGCTCAAGTCGAGCGCGCACCGGGAGCTGTCGATGCGCTGCGACCAGGCGCCCTTCACCGACCCACGGGTGCGCCAGGCGATTGCGCTCTCGCTCGACCGGCCCGGCATTCTCAAGGCGCTCTTCAAGGGCTTCGCCGATCTCGGCAACGACAGCCCGCTCGCGCCGGTTTTCCCCTCGACCGACACCAGCGTCGCGCAGCGCGCCCAGAACATCACGAAGGCCAAGTCGCTGCTGTCCGCGGCCGGGCACCCCAACGGCTTCTCGACCCACCTGATCGGCAATGACGTCCAGGAGATCTCCAACTACGCGCAGATCGTGGCGCAGTCGGCGAAGGCGATCGGCGTCAACATCAACGTGAAGATGGAGGCGTCGTCCACCTACTACGGCAAGTTCACCTTCGGGAATTCCGACTGGCTGGACGCGACGATGAGCCTCGTCGACTACGGCCACCGCGGCGTGCCGAACGTGTTCCTGTCCGCCCCGCTGCAGACCACGAACGCGAAGACGGGCACCGGGCCGTGGAACGCCGCGCACTTCAGCAACTCGCAGTACGACAAGCTGGTGCAGAAGTACATCGGCGCCCTCGACCTGTCCAGCCAGCGCACGATCGCCGGCCAGATCGAGAACCTGCTGCTGACCGAGACGCCGATCATCTTCGGCTACTTCTACAACTACCTGACCGCGTCGGCGAAGAACGTGACCGGCGTCTACCCGACCGCGGTCGGCCACCTGTTCCTGACCAAGGCGACGAAGAGCTGACCGGATAGCCAGGGCCCAACGACGTGGATTGGATTCCACTGTCGCTGTTACCGCAGCGCAATCCCATCCCCGTCATTGAGATGCGGCAACTGGAGGGCTCAAACTGGGGATGAACCGGGCGTTCCGTGCGATCACCGACTCAGCTGACCTGGATCCGGACCTGATCTGCGCGATTGCGGCCGGCCGCGGAACACGCGACACGACCCCGGCTGGCGGCGCACCAGATACGCCGGCGACGGCCGGCAGCGCCCCGGACGCCGAGGCGGGGGTAGCCGGGGCGCCGGATGGCTGGACACTCCCAGGCCCGGTCCTGCGGCTCGGACCTGAGCTGCTCGGCGAGGTGCAGCGGCGGTGCGAGCAGGCGCGCGCGGTGCTGCGCGGCGGCGATCCGGTCTACGGCGTGAATACCGGCATGGGAGCGCTCTCCGGCGTGCGCCTTACCGGGCCGCAGCAGCTCGCCCACCAGCGCAACCTGATGCTAGCCCGGGCGACGGGCGGGCCGCCCTGGCTGGGCGCCGCGGACGTGCGGGCCATCTTCGCGGTCCGGCTGCGCACGTTCCTGGCCGGCGACGCGGGCGTGTCCGGCCAGCTCTGCCAGCGGCTGGCGGACTTCCTGAACGCGGACATAGTCCCGGCGGTGCCGCGGGCCGGCGCCGGCAGCGCCGGCGAGATCATCCCACTGGCGCATGCGTTCGCGCCGCTGGCCGGGATCGGCCAGGTGCTTGGGTCCGGCGGCGAGGTCAGGCCGGCCGCCGAAGCGCTGGCCAGCCACGGGCTCGGCGAGTTCGCCCTCGGGCCGAAGGAGGGGATCGCGCTGCTGGCCGGCGTGCCCGGGGCGACGGCGCTGTCCGTGCTGCGGGCTGCGGAGGCGGATGCCGTGATGGCCACGATGGAAGCCGCGGCGGGCCTGTCGATCGTCGCCGCCGGGGCATCCCGCGATCCCTATTCCGCGGCCTGCGCGCGCGGCGACGACGTGCTGGCCGGCGTGCTCGGACGGCTAAGGGCGCTGATCGGCGACGGCACCTCCGGCGAAGGCCGCACCGCGGGCGAAGGCAACGCAGACGACGCTGGCGCTCCCGGACACGGCGGCGCGTTCCTGGACGGGCGGTTCGTCGGCACGGCCGGATTTCACGGGATCGACCTCGCCGCGCACTGCGACCAGCTCACCGCGGCACTCGCGCACGCCGCCGAGGTCTCCGCCGCGCGGCTGCACCGGCTGCTCGACCCGCGGGTCACCGGCCTGCCCGCGCAGCTCGCCAGGACGCCGGGCCCGGATACCGGCCTGGTCACCGTGCACAAGCGCGCGGCCGGGGAGGTGCACGCGATGCGCCGGCTGGCCACGGCGACCGCGGTCGGCCTGATCGAGACCTCCGGCGGCCAGGAGGACGTGCAGTCCTTCGCCTGGGCGGCCGCCGAGACGCTGCGCGCTGCGCTACGCCATGCGCGCAGCGTCACCGCCTGCGAGCTGCTTGCCGCCAGCCATGCCGTCTCGCTCGCTGGCGGTCCCGCCCCGCCCGGCTGCCTCGGCGTGCTCGGCTGGCTGGCCGGCCTTGTCGAGCCGATCACCGCCGACCGGCCATTCGGCGCGGACATCGAGCGGATTCTGCGGTCGCCGTGGCCGGGAACTGGCGGGCAGAGCCGCTGGCCGGCGGGCGGCACCGGGGAATAATGGGCGCTGACGGCTCGTTCCGCAGTCGTTTCTGCGCATGGTGCGCATTCCGCTCCCGACTCGGCGACCTGGGGGCCAGACACGGAGATCCGAGGCACTGGGCAATGACGAGCACTGAGCAATGACGAGCACTGAGCAATGACGACCGCAGGCGAGGGGCGGGACGAACGGCCGCACGTGGCAGGCGGCGAACGGCCGGCTAGCGCTGGCGGCCAGCAGCCGGACAAGATATCCGGCCAGGCTGCTGCCCAGACAGCCGGGCCGGCCAGCAGTGTGGCCGGGCAGGCCGACCGGAAACCGCCCGGCGTTCGGCCGGCCGGCGGAAGGGCGTCCAGGATGCCGGAAGAGGCCCACGGCCACCAGCACAGGGATGTGTCCGGCGGCTGGCTGCGGCCCGCGGTGTTCGGCGCGATGGACGGGCTCGTCACCAACGCCTCGCTGATCGCCGGGGTCGGCGGCGGCGGCGGGTCGGCCCACACGCTGATCCTCACCGGCCTGGCGGGGCTGGCGGCCGGCGCGTTCTCGATGGCCACCGGCGAATACGTGTCCGTGTCGTCGCAGAACGAGCTTGTCGGCGCCGAGGTCACCAAGGAGCGGCTTGAGCTTGAACATCACCCGGACGCTGAGCTGCGCGAGCTCGCTGAGGTATTCCGGCAGCAGGGCGTCGACGCGGACCTGGCCGAACGGGTTGCGCGGCAGCTTTCCGCGCACCCGGAGGGCGCGCTCCGGGTGCACGTGCGCGAGGAACTGGGAGTCGATCATAACGAGCTGCCGTCGCCGCTGACCGCCGCGGGCGCCTCGCTGGTGACGTTCGCGATCGGCGCGCTGATCCCGCTGCTGCCCTACCTGGCCGGCTTCGGCTCGCTGGCCGCTGCGCTGATCTTCGCCGCCGTCGCCGCCGTGGCCGGCGGCGGGCTGGTTTCGCGGATCACCGACCGCCCATTCCTGCGCGGCGCCGTCCGGCAGCTGGCGCTGGCCGCCATCGCGACCGGCCTCACCTACGGCATCGGCACCCTGGTAGGCGCCACAGTCTCCTGAGCCCCGCCGACCACATAGCCACCAGCGGACGGCACTGCGCGCAGTAGTGGATCAAGCCCCAGCCCGATGAATGTGCACATCCATCGGGGAGCCGCACCTAGCAGGAGCCGCAGCGCAAAGGGTTCTGGCGGGGGCGAGGGCTAGCGGGCGGTTACCAGGAGTCGGAGCCGAAAGAGTCCTCGGCCTGGCCGCCGTTGGCCGAGAGCAGCGCAAGGTCCGCCTCGACCATCATGGCCACCAGTTCCTCGAAGCCGATCTTCGGCTCCCAGCCCAGCTGGTCCCGCGCCTTGGACGGGTCGGCGCACAGGTGATCGACCTCGGCCGGCCGGATGAACGCGGCGTCGCACACCACGTGGTCGCGCCAGTCCAGTCCGGCAACCGCGAAGGCGAGCTCCACCAGCTCTGCCACCTCGTGCGTGACGCCCGTGCCGACCACGAAGTCGGCCGGCTCATCCTGCCCGAGCATCAGGTGCATGGCGCGCACGTAGTCGCCGGCGAACCCCCAGTCCCGCCGGGCCTGCAGGTTCCCGAGCCTTAGCTGGCGCTCGTAACCGAGCTTGATCTTGGCTACGCCGAGCGACACCTTGCGGCTGACGAACTCCGCGCCGCGGCGCGGCGACTCGTGATTGAACAAGATCCCGGACACCGCGAACATCCCGTAGGACTCCCGGTAGTTCTGGGTCAGGAAATGCCCGTACGTCTTCCCCACCCCGTACGGGCTGCGCGGGTGGAAGGAAGTGCGCTCGGTCTGCGGCGATTCCCGCACCATGCCGAACATCTCCGACGATGAGGCCTGGTAGAACCGGATCTGGCCGTGGGTCGGGCTGCGCGAGGCGCTGATGCCGCTGCACACCCGGATCGCCTCAAGCACGCGCAGCACGCCGAGTCCGGTCACCTCGCCGGTCAGTTCCGCCTGCTGCCAGGACATCGGCACGTAGGAGATCGCGGCCAGGTTGTAGACCTCGTCGGGCTGGACGCGCTCGACCGCGGAGATGAGGCTGCCCTGGTCGAGCAGGTCGCCGCGGACCAGCCGCACGTCGCCGACGAGCTGCCGGATGCCGCGGACCCGAGGGTTCGCCTGGCCCCGGATCAGGCCCCACACCTCATACCCCTGGGCGTGCAGGTGCTCGGCGAGATAGGACCCGTCCTGCCCGGTAATCCCGGTGATCAGCGCGCGCTTTGTCAGCAGAGTCTCCGCTCGTTCCGGGGGCCAGCCAGTGTTCCCGAGTCAACCAGCTACGTCGCGGCAGCTTACCCACAGCCTGGCCGCCTGGGCACCTGCCGGGGCCGGGGCCAGCTCGGCGCGACCCCGGAGCGAACCGATCGCGACTCCGCCGGCCGGCTCGCCCGGGGACCAGGGGGACGCAAGGTACTCCCTGGTAATGTTCGCTGCCTAGGGGGTCACGCGGGCTCGCTCCGGCATCATCGGCGGCCAGCGGCGGATGAGGAGGCGCAACCTGCGTGAGCACCACGGATCGCCCGCTTCGCGTCGCCATGCTCTCCTACCGGAGCAAACCGCACTGCGGTGGCCAGGGCATTTACCTCCGTCACGTCTCCCGTGAGGTCGCCGCGCTCGGTCACCAGGTCGAGGTTTTCTCCGGGCAGCCGTACCCGGAGCTTGAGCCGGGACCGCTGCTGCACGCCCTGCCGAGCCTGGACCTGTACCGGGAGCCCGACCCGTTCCGCACGCCGCGGCTGCGCGAGTACCGCGACTGGATCGACGTACTCGAGGTCGCCGCGATGTGGACGGCCGCGTTTCCCGAGCCGCTCACGTTCAGCCTGCGGGCGCTGCGCGCGCTGCGGCAGCGGGCAGCCGACTTCGACGTCGTGCACGACAATCAGGTGCTCGCCTACGGCATGCTCGGCATCGCCAGGCTCGGACTGCCGCTGGTGACCAGCATCCACCACCCGATCAGCGTGGACCGGCGGATCGAGCTGGCCGCCGCGACCGGCTTCGCCCGGCTGTCCAAGCGCCGGTGGTACGGGTTCGTGCGGATGCAGGGCCGGGTCGCCCGCCGGGTGGGCCCGGTCCTCACCGGCTCCGAGTCGTCCCGCGACGACATCTGCCGGGACTTCCGGGTGCCGCCGGAGAACGTGCACGTGATCCCGCTCGGCGTCGACACTCGCCTGTTCCACCCCAGGTCAGGCCCGCGGGCGGCCGGGCGGATCCTGGCCGTGGCCAGCGCGGACTCGCCGGTCAAGGGAGTCGCCACGCTGCTTCGCGCGGTGGGCAAGCTCGCCACCGAACGGGACGTCCACCTCATCGTCGTCGGCAGGCCGGCGGCCGGCGGGCCGACCGAGCGGCTGGTCGCCGAGCTCGCGCTTGGCGACCGGGTACGGTTCGTCACCGGCATCAGCGACCTTGAGCTAGCCGAGCTTGCCGCCAGCGCCGAGATGGCCGTGGTGCCCTCGCTGTACGAGGGATTCTCGCTGCCCGCGGTCGAGCACATGGCGTCCGGGACGCCGCTGGTGGCCAGCCGCACCGGCGCGCTGCCCGAGGTGACCGGCGACGCGGCCATGCTGGTGGCGCCGGGGGATCCCGAGGAGCTGGCCGCGGCGCTGCGGCGGCTGCATGACTCGGCCCGCGAGCGCGAGCGGCTGGGCGCCGCCGCCTGGGACCGGGTGCAGGAGCGCTTCGCCTGGCCGGCGGTCGCCCGCGCGATCGTGGCCCAGTATTACCGCGCGACGGAAACGCCGCGCCCGGCCGGCGGCCGCCGCCGCGATCGGGGCCAGCTGGCAACCAGACGGAAGGAGCGGCGCCCTGCTGACCGTTAACTTCGCCCGTTTCCCGGTCCGGCCGGGCGACCGGGTGCTTGACCTCGGCTGCGGAGCGGGGCGGCACGCGTTCGAGGCGCTGCGGCGCGGCGCGCGGGTGGTGGCGCTGGATACCGACGAGGGTGAGCTGCGGCAGGTGTCCGCGATGTTCGCCGCGATGTGCGAAGCAGCCGAGGTGCCCGCCACCGGCTCGGCCCGCGCGGTGGCCGGGGACGCCACCGCGATGCCATTCGAGGATGGCTGCTTCGACCGGGTGATAGCGGCCGAGGTGCTTGAGCACATCCCGGCCGACCAGGCCGCCATGGACGAGATCGCCCGCGTGCTGCGGCCCGGCGGGCTCGCCGCCATAACCGTGCCGAGCTGGCTGCCGGAGCGGGTCTGCTGGCGGCTGTCCGACGACTACCACAACGTGCCCGGCGGTCACGTGCGGATTTTCACCCGGCCCGAGCTGACGGCCAAGCTGGCCAGGGCCGGCCTGCGGGTGGGCGGGCAGCATCATGCGCACGCGCTGCACTCGCCGTACTGGTGGCTCAAGTGCGCCGTCGGAGTGCGCGACGACGACCATCCGCTGGCCCGCGCCTACCACCGCGTGCTGGTCTGGGACATCATGAAGAAGCCCGCGCTGACCAGGCTGGCCGACCGCGTGCTCAACCCGCTGATCGGCAAGAGCCTGGTGGTCTACGCGGCCAAGGCCGGACCGGGCAGCAGCCGCGCGCCTGGCCGGCCGGGGCGCACGCCTGGCCGGCCGGGGCCGCCGCAGGCCGAGGAGCAGGCGCAGGCCCCTGGACAGGCGCATGCCATCGCGTGAGATGTCCGCCAGGGACAGCGCCGCGACCTGCCCGCCCGAGGTTCCCGGCATCCTGACGGCGCAGGACATCCTGGCCACCGGTCGCAGCATCGCCGCCACCCAGCAGCCGGACGGGGCCATCGGCTGGCCGGACGGCCACGTCGACGCATGGAACCACGTCGAGTGCGCGATGGCATTGAGCGCATGCGGGCTCACCGGCGCCGCCCGGCGAGCCTATGACTGGCTGCGCGCGGCGCAGCGCCCGGACGGATCCTGGCCGCGGACGACGGCGGGCGGCGTGATCACCGACCACGCCGCGGAGAGCAACCAGGTCGCCTACCCTGCCGTCGGCGTCTGGCATGAGTTCCTGGTCACCGCCGACCAGGCGTTCGCCGCCGCGATGTGGCCCACGGTGCGCCGGGCGACCGACTTCGTGCTCGGCCTGCAGACCTCGCGCGGCGAGCTTGCCTGGGAGCGCACCGCGGACGGCGCCGCGGGCGGCTATGCCCTGCTGGCCGGCTCAGCTAGCGCGCATCAGAGCCTGCGGTGCGCCATCGCCCTGGCCGAGTACGTGGCCGAGCCGCAGCCGGACTGGGAGCTTGCCGCCGACCAGCTCGGGCACGTCGTCGCCTGCCACCCGGAGGCGTTCGCCGACAAGAGCAGCTTCTCGATGGACTGGTACTACCCGGTTCTCGGCGGGCCGGTCCGGGGCAGCGCGGGGCGGGACCGGCTGGCCGCCGGCTGGGATACCTTCGTGGTGGCCGGCCTGGGCGCCCGCTGCGTCAGCGAGGAGCCATGGGTAACCGGCGCGGAGACCTGCGAGCTGGTGCTGGCACTCGACGCGGTCGGCGACGGGGACAGGGCGGCGGACCTGTTCGCCGCCGTCCAGCACCTGCGGGACCCGCTGGGCGGCTACTGGACCGGCTGGCAGTACGCCAACCAGGCACACTTCCCGGCCGAGCAGAGCAGCTGGACCGCCGCCGCGATCATCCTGGCCGCCGACGCATTGTCCGGCGCGACCGGCGGTGCCGGAATTTTCCGGAACGCAGCCGGCCGGTGGCCGGTCGCCGTGCCAGCGGACGCGGCCGCGTGCGGCTGCAAGCAGCCAGCACCGCCGCCTGGGCCAGGCGCCGCGCAGGCGCCGGAATCCGGGCCCGCGCCGGGCCTGGCACGCACACCGGAATTAGCGCCCGCGCCGGGCCAGCCGGGCGCCTCAGCCGATGCCGTCCGCCGTCCGCTCAAGCACCCGTAGCGAGCCCTCGTGCCGCACCTCGGCGAACGCGCCGGAGCGCAGCGCGCGCAGGTAGACCCGGTACGGCGGCTGGCCGCCGTCAGCCGGATCACTGAACACGTCATGAATGGCAAGCGCGCCGCCGCGGGCGACCCATGGCGCCCAGCCCTCGTAGTCGGCCTGGGCGGCGGCATCGGTGTGGCCGCCGTCGATGAACAGCATCCCGAGCGGCGCCCGCCATAGCCCGGCGACGTCCGCGGACCGGCCCACCACCGCGATGACATGCTCCTCCAGGCCGGCCGCCGCCAGCGTCGACCGGAAGTGCGGCAGCGTGTCGAGCCGCCCGGTGGCCGGGTCGACCAGCTCCGGGTCGTGATACTCCCAGCCTGGCTGGTTCTCCTCCGAGCCGTGGTGATGGTCGACCGTCACGACCAGCTGCCCGGCCGCCCGCGCCGCGGCCGCCAGGTAGATCGTGGACTTGCCGCAGTAGGTGCCGATCTCGGCGACCGGTCCGATCGTGGCGTAGGCGGCGGCGGTCTCGAACAGCGCCATGCCTTCGGCCGCTGGCATGAACCCCCTGGCCGCCTCGGCGGCGTGCCGGAGCACTGCGGGCAACGCGTTCTGCATGCCGGACAGTCTGGCCGGCCGCCCTTGCCGGGAGAGGCGGGTCGTGCTCTACTCCGGGAGACGGCGCGAGGCCGCCGGGTCGCCGGCATCCAGGTACCCGGCGTCGGCGATCACGCGCCGGGCAGCCGCCGCCAGCCTGATGTCCGAGGAGACCAGTCCATGGATGTCCGAGGGACCAGTCGATGAAGGTGCAGGTCGA
>WNGD01005731.1_pt1 | contig 12005 bp, 8 predicted proteins | sample 5400671 | NCBI WGS metagenome assembly WNGD01 (sample SAMN13153369, study PRJNA577476) | soil metagenome | isolation source: 40 cm soil or saprolite under grassland replicate 2 | place: USA:California | collected 2016-06-15
ATGTTCTCGAAGGTGATCTCTCCGACTGTCACAAAGAAATCGAGCGTCTGACCCAGTCCGAGCACGCGACGCGCGAGAAGATCGACAACCGCGAAAATGCGCTAACCGAAGCACGCCACGCGCTGGACAAGATCGACATTCTGATCGCCGATTCGCGTGCGGAGGTGCAGCGACTGGAAAGTGAAGTCGCCGCGCACCGCAGCCGCATTGAGTTCAATCGGCAGCGTGCGGAAGAACTCGCCGAGCTGGTCGAGCGCGCGCAGAGCGACATCGGTGACGCGGAAAAAAAACGCAAGCAGCATGCCACTGAGATCGAGCAGGCCAACCACTCCATCGCAGAAATCGAGCGGCAATTGAAAGAAAAAGAAGCCGAGCTGACCGACCTCGCCAGCCTGGCCGCACAAATCCAGAAAAATCGCACCAAGCGCGGGACACAGTTGCAGGGTTTGCAAATCGCGCTGTCCAAATCCGAAAACCGCATCGCGACGCTCGAGGAGGAACTCTCCGGAACGAAAACGCGACGAGAATTGACCCGCGCTCAAAGTGAACACCTTGCCAAACAGGTTCGAACGTTAACGGCGGCGCGCGAGAAGCTCGCCAGGCATATTGCTGTCTCAGATAAAGCCAGCCGGCGCGAAGCGATCGATGTCGATGCGAGCCTGCGCGAAAAAGAAAGACTGCTCTATGAAGCGGAACAGAACCTTGCCGCGGTCGAGCGGACGCTCGCGGAGAAACGATCGCGGCTGGACGTTTTGCGTCAGCTCAATGAAGAAGGCGAAGGCTTGGCTGAAGGTTCGCAAGCTGTCCTCAAAGGTCTGGACGATCGCGACAAATTTCGTGAGGCGATTTCCGGTCCACTCGTGGCGCATCTGGAAGTCGATCCGAAGTTCGTTCCGGCGATCGAAGCTGCGTTGGGTCGAAATCTGCACGCGATCGTTCTAAAAGACGCGAGCGTTGCTTCCGAAATCATCACGCGACTCCGGAAAAAGAAGCTAGGCCAGGCTGCGCTGTTCATTCCGCAGTTGACAGGCTCCGCGCAAAAACCAGCGCGAAAAAGTCTGCCGGAGGATGCGCTCGCCTGGGCCACGGACAAACTGATCGCGCCGTCGTCGCTCGAACCACTCGTCGGACAGTTGCTCGGCGACGTCGCGATTTTCTCGGATTTACAACAGGCGCTTGAGTGTAAAAAGGCCGAGCCCACGCTGGCGATGGCCACGCTGGCCGGCGAATTTATTTCTCCCGAAGGGATCGTCTTTGGCGGCAGCAGCGAAGTGCGCGCGCCGTCATTGCTGGAGCGCAAGGCGCAAATTGCCGATCTCGGGAAAGAAGAAGCCGCACTGGCAAAAGAGCGCGAATCGCTTTGCGCGAAACGCGACGAAGCGAAAGCGGCGCTCGAAATCGCTTTGCGGCTCCAGCGCGAATTGGGCGAGGCCGAACGCAAGATCAACAATTTGCGATCGGACAAAAATGCGCTCGAGCACCAGGTGGCCGCGGCTGACGAACGGGTCGCGCACTTGGAGCGCGAACTCCAAACGATACGGGATCAACTTGCAACAGAGCAGGCCGATCTGACCGCGTTCGAAGCCGCACAGAAAGAAACCACAGCGCGCGAGGAAGAGTTGACGGAAAAAATGAATCAACTGCGGCTAGCCGTGGCGACGGAGCGCCAGCGCCATGAAAACTTCATCGCGCAACACGAAACAATGCGCGCGCGCGATGCCGAACTGTTGGAGCTGATCGCTGTGCGAAAAGCCGATATAACAATGTACGAATCGAAATTGGCCACACAGGCTGAGGAGTCGCGTGAGTCGGAAGCGTTAATTAAAAGTCAGACGGCGCAGCGCCAGCAAGCAGAAGCGAGCGCGGTGAAAATCGCCGAGCAACGCGCTACACGACTCTCCACGATTTCCGATTGCGAAACCGAGTTGCGACGTTTGCGCGATTCGTTAGGCGAATTGCAGGACCGGCGCGCCCAGCGACAAGTGCGCGAGTCGCAACTGCAAATGAAGATCGACAATCTCGCGGAGCATATTTCGCGCAGCTACCAGATTGATCTTCGCGCGTTTGTAGTCGATCAGCCCGCGTTCGAAAAAGTCCTGCGCGCGCAAGTAAAAAGGTGGATCGACCGCTCCGCAGGCGATGCTACAAATGGCGGCGAAGCCGCATCGAATTTACCATCGCGTTCGGAGAACGCGATCCACCTCAGCGACGTTGATCTTCAAAAACTCATCACGGATCTCCGCACACAGCTCGATAACATGGGTCCGGTAAATCTCGATGCCGTTCATGAGTACGACGAACTGGAAGAACGAGACAAGTTTCTCGAAGCGCAAAATACCGATCTCACCAATTCACGTCGCGAGTTGCTCGATGTAATTGCGCAGATCAACTCGACGACCAGAAAGTTGTTTAGCGACACCTTTGCCCAGGTGCGAATCAACTTTCGCGAGATGTTCGCAGAACTTTTTGGCGGCGGACGCGCAGACCTGTCGTTGCTGGATGACAACGATCCATTGAACTGTGGGATCGAAATCACCGCCAAGCCTCCTGGCAAACAGCTGCAAAGCATTTCCCTGCTCAGCGGAGGCGAACGCTCCATGGTCGCAGTGGGATTGCTATTCGCGATTTACATGGTGCGCCCGAGCCCGTTCTGCATTCTCGACGAAGTGGACGCGGCAATGGACGAGGGCAATATCAACCGTTTTATCCGGGTGCTGGAGCGCTTCGTAGAGCAGAGCCAGTTCATTATCATCACACACAACAAACGCACCATTGCCAAAGCCGATATTCTTTACGGCGTGACGATGGAAGAGCGCGGCGTGAGCAAACTGGTCGGAATGAAACTAACCGCGCCACAGCAAATTTCCGCCGAAGTAGCATCGAACGGAGGCGAACGTAGCCCGACCCAGCGACGGCTCGCGCTGGCGACGCGATAGTAGCGCAGGCATCTTGCCTGTGAGGCAGGCGGGCGTCTCGCCTGCCGATTAAATGCTCGTTTTCCAGATTCAGCAGGCTGGAAGCCCACTGGCCCCATAGGCAAGATGCCTGCGCTCCGCAAAAAAATTTTTGCGCGGGATTGTCGATGTCGCGTAGAATTGCCCGATGCTTCAGACGGCGCAGCGCAGCGCAAAATCAAAAACCAAAAAGGCCGCGCCGCCGCACGAGCGCTTCCTCGAAGCGTTTCGCTGGATGCTTCTAGCGCGCACCCTGGAAGAAAAGCTGGTGAGCCTGTACCGCGGCGGGTTGATCACTGGCGGAGTTTATATCGGCAAAGGCCAGGAGGCAGTCAGCGTCGCATGCGGGTTATTTTTGCAAAAAGGCGATATCTTCGCGCCATTGATTCGCGACCAGGCCGGACGCTCCGCATTTGGCGAACCGCTGCTCGACGTAACGCGCACGTATCTCGGCTCGCGCCTCGGCCCGATGCGCGGACGCGACGGCAACATTCACCGGGGCCATCCGCGCAAGAACGAACTTGCCATGATTAGTCATCTCGGCGCGATGATTTCGGTCACGGTAGGCGCATTACTAGCGAAGCGATTTAAAGGGGAGAAAAATTTCGTCGGCCTGGCATCCATCGGCGAAGGGGGGATGCAGACCGGTTCGTTCCACGAGGGAATGAATATCGCTGCTGTCGAACAAGTGCCGCTCGTGGTCGTCGCAACAAACAATCATTACGCTTACTCAACGCCGAACGACCGCGAATTCGCGTGTCATGATTTGGTTGACCGCGCGCTCGGCTACGGCTTCGAAGGCTATAGTCTCGACGGAACCGATCTCGCTGCGTGCCTGGACGTAATCGGCGGCGCGGTGAAACGCGCGCGCGCAGGTCGGCCGCCGCAATTGGTCGTTGCGTCCGTCCTGCGGCTGTCCGGGCATGGCGAGCACGATGATGCAAGCTATGTGACGGAGGAGATCAAGCAGCAGCCGTTCGCGCGCGATTGCCTGAAGGTGGCCGAGCAGACAATTATCGACCTTAATCTTTCGGACGCGGAGACGCTCGCCGAATGGCGCAAAGATGCAGTCGCGCAGGTGGAAGAGGCGATTGCCGCCGCGCAAAAAGAGCCCGCGCCTGAGGGCGACAAAGAAGATTGGTCCGCCATATCCACCCGCGACCTTGTCGATTCCTTCGAATGAGCATCACATATCTCGAAGCGATCCGGGAGGCGCAGGCAAAATTGTTGCGCGACGACGAGCGCGTTTTCATTTACGGGCAGGACGTCGGGGGCACGTTCGGCGGTGCATTTAAAGCCACGAAAGGTCTGGCGAAAGAATTTCCTGGGCGGGTATTGAACACGCCGATCAGTGAAGATGCGATCGTGGGCACCGCGATTGGCGCCGCCATGCAGGGAATGCGCCCGATTGTGGAAATGCAGTTCGCCGATTTCTCCAGTATTGCGCTCAATCAAATTCTAAATAATGCGGGCACGCATTACTGGCGGACAAATCTGCCGGTTCCTATCACGGTCCGTTTGCCTTGCGGCGGGACAAAAGGCAGTGGGCCATTTCACAGTCAATCGATGGAATCGATTTACGCGCATTATCCCGGACTGATCGTGATGACGCCGGCGACGGTTGAAGATGCTTACACCATGTTGGTAGAAGCTGTGGCGATCGACGATCCAGTCATCTACTGCGAACACAAATATCTTTATTACCATCTCAAGGCCGACAAGTTGCCGGAAAAAGGGTTGCCGACAGGTCGTGCACGCGTCGCGCGGGAGGGACGCGACCTCACCATCGTGAGCTACAGCGCGATGGTTCAGGAATCGCTCGCGGCAGCAGAGGAACTCGCGCGCGAAGGGTTCGAAGTTGAGGTGGTCGATCTGCGCACGGTCAAACCGCTCGATACCGACACCGTGCTGGCATCCGTCGCGCGTACGGGACGTCTGCTCTGTGTCGGCGAGTCATTTCCGTGGGGGGGCGCGACCGCAGAAGTTATCGCACGCGTCACCAGCCAGGGCTTTCATCTACTGGATGCAGCGCCGCAGCGTCTCAATGCAAAAGACACTCCGATTCCGTATCATCCAAATCTTTGGAGCGCGCATCGGCCCAACGCAAAAAACATCGCAACCAAAGCTCGCGGACTGCTGCGAGAATAGAATCTATGCCGCAAGTTCCAATCATCATGCCGCAGCTGGGCGAATCGATCGCTGAAGCCACTATTGTCGATATCAAGGTAAAACCTGGCGACGAGGTCGTGGATGATCAGGAAATTATCGACGTCGAGACCAACAAAGCGGTCATGGGCGTGACCACGCCATGCAAAGGCAAAATTGACAAGATCACGGTGCAATTAAAGGAGACATACCCAGTCGGTGCAGTGCTTGGCTACGTAGAAGCGAGTGAGGCCGACGCGGCGCGATTCACAAAACAAGCGCCGCCTCCTCCACAGCGAGAAGTGGCTGAAGAAATTCCCGCGCGCGCTGATCAGGAAGTTGCTCCGGCGCGAGAGAGAAAAATTGCCGCGCGCGACGGCGAGGACGCGCGCGTTGGCGACCTGCCCGTTCCGGCAATCACTAAAGGCGCCACTTTCATGTCGCCGCGCGTGCGCGCGCGAATGGCTGAATTGCAATTAACGACGGCGGACTTGGCCGGGATCATGGGCACTGGCGCAGGCAATCGCGTCACGATTAAGGACCTAGAAAATTTCGTGCGCAAGATTGAGAACCAAACCGCGCATGAAGCTTCCGCCATTCGCGCCGGCGTGGCGGATGCGATGCGGCGGAGTTGGACGCGCCCGCTTTCGACCATTGGCTCGTCGGTAAATCTCGACCCGGTGTTGCAAGATCGGCAATCGCGTGATCCAAAGCCAGGTCCTGGTCTTTACGCACTGCGCGCACTCGCCCTTGCTCTCGCGGAAAATCCGGGCGCAGCGGCGAAATTGATCGGCAACCGCGTCGTGCAATCAAACTCGATCGACGTCGGCATTGCGGTTGAAGCGGAGGACGGGATCATGGTGCCGGTGATTCGTGGCGCAGATAAAACTTCGCTTGCCGATCTTACCACCAAATACAAGGAACTCGTCGAACTCGCGCGACAACGACGAATTTCCCCGGACATGCAAGCCGGTGGTATCGCTACGGTTTCCAATTTCGGGACCTTCGGAATGGAATGGGGCACGCCGATCCCGCTGCCAGACCAGACATTGCTGCTCGGTCTCGGCGTCGGGAAAAAAACTCCGTCCTGGGATGAAGCGAAAGGCGAGTTCGTTCCCAAAACCGAAGCGCAGATCACATTGAGTTTCGATCATCGCAGCATCGACGGCGGCGGCGCAGGACGCTTGCTCAAGCGGGTGATCGATCTGCTCGAAGATCCAAAAAAATTGTAGCGGCGCCAGGACCCGGCAACGCTACATGCCAAATCGGCGACGAAGATATCTGGCGATATGCCCCGTATAGCTGGCATCACTAAATTCAATCATCCCGTTCTCCGCCGGAGAAGTGATCTGCTCGATGCTGATCACATCGGCTGCAGCAACACATATCAGCAGGCGACCTTTAAATCGGCGCGTCAACTCCGCGTATCGCTGTTTGTCTTTTTCATTTAGAATGATTGTAATGCCTTTTCCATCTCGATGAGGGATTAACTGGCGGACAGACCTTATCGTAAGCAACGGCTTTCCCGCATCGAAAGTAAAGTTGGGTGCATCTGCATGGCCAGCCCTTGGAGCGATTTGAACGGGTGCGAAATATTGCAGGACTGGAGCGCTCGAATCGCTGGGCTTGAGATCTCCGAGCACGGCAGCGAAGGCAGAGAAAAATATGGTAAGCGCGACGAGTGACCTTTTCACGATTGGGTAAAATCGAACCAAATCATATCACAGCTCAACATTATTGCGTACTTATGTAACCCTTTGGTCGGGCGTACCTCGCGGAATCGCTGCGACAAGGCTCAGCGCGATAACTAAAGCACAGGCGATTGCGGCGCCGCCTCCCCAGATCAGCCAATATGGCCGATAGGCAAGAGTGAGCCGCCCATGCATGCTCGCTGGGATTTTCACCACTGGAAATAATCCGCGATAGGAAGTGACGGCGAGTTTTTGATCGCCCAGGCGCGCCTGATATCCGCGAAAATACGGCCGCGAAAAAGTCAGCAACGCAGGCCGATCGCCACTCGGCACATCGATATCAACTTCCACTCGGTCTCGCGAATCATCGACCTGCGAAATCGTTGCGGCCACAAACTGCTCGTCAGGCTGCGAATCGATCGACGTGACCGAGCGCACGCGCGCGAATGGCGCGCCGCGCCGATGAAAGACGCGTCCTTCATCTGTTGAAACGACGAGCTGCCATTCAGAGGATGGTTGCGGCAGAAGATCGATTTCTCGCGCAACGACGATTCCGTCCACTCCCAGCGATGCTAGTTCCCCACCCTCACCAGCTTGATGATTGAGCAAATATTCTCCCACTGCAGGATTGATTTCACCGTGGATCGTGGCCGCGAACTCGCGCGCCACGCCAGCGGCTCTGATTGGGCTGTAGCCATTAATAAAATGCAATCCAGCCCACATCGACGTGCTTCCCGGGCGCAGAACATGGCCGACTGGCTGTGGTTTGTTTGCCACACAATAGGTAAGCTCTGCCCACGGATAGATGCTGAGATAAAGCCGGCGGGGATCGAGCGGCGCAGGTTTAAGCAGGTCTTGAGAAAAATTGTATTTCGGCACACAGCAGTTTGTCGGGATGTAGAAATATGTAGCGAGAAATGCCAAAAACGTGATCACAACCGGTCCCCATTTTTGAAATTCAGAATCACGCAACCAAAGCGTTGCCAGCCACCAAATGCCCGCGAGTCCGAGTAAAATCCATGTCAGAGGGAAAGCGTAGGTGCCAGTTGCGCGCAGGACGAACATTGCGATAGCCGTCAAAACGACGAGACCGAGCGCCGCTGTAGCCGGGGTCGGTGACCCCGGCCGCACTTGCAGCACTTCCGCTGCGCAAATTGCCAGAACCAAATAGAAAAAAGGCAGCCAGCGAAAACTCCACCGGAAAAGACCCGCCGTTGGAATCATGCAGAGCAAGAGCACGAGCAAGAGCAAGAGAAGCTCCCACTTAATTTGCCTGACGAGCATACGTCCGCGCCAGAAGAACCCAGCGATAAGTGCGGCGGGAGCGACGAGCCCGCATGTTAATTCGGTCGCCGTGTGTGGCAGATAACGGCTGGAAAAATCCGCCCAATTAACAGTCCAGCATGGCAAGATCAAACCGGGCAATGCCGCTGGTGGAACAAGCCATTGCCAGTGTGCTGCTGGCGACTGCAATTCGCGCGCTGAACCGTGAACGAGATCGAGAATCGCGAGCCACGCGGGCGCGGACAATCCGAAACCGAGCGCGACACCAAAAAGCATCGGCAAGATTGCCAATGCGGGAGGGACCTTAGTGTCCCGGCTATCGCCGCTCTGAGGCCGCTCCCACATTGCCTTGATCGCCAACCATGCGATCAAGAGCAGCATCATCAAAACTGTGTACGGAAATCCGCCGGTGACGACGAGGTAAACGAACGGCGCCGGCCAAAGGAATCGCCATTTCGTTCGCTGTTGATCCATTGCGCGCTCCGCTCCCCACCATGCCCAAGGCAGCCAGGTAAACGCGCCGAGCGCGCCGAACCAATCGGTCGCGCCCCAGCAAATGAACCAGCCGTTTAGAGCAGCAACCAGCGCGACAAAGATCGACAATGGAATTGAAAGTCGCCGGTCGCGCGCAAGCAAGAATGCGCCCATCGCCAGAACAAACAGGTGCGCGATGGAAAGTGCGGCGGCTTGTTGGGGAAACGTCATCGGAAATTTCCAGATGAGAATGACGGCTGCATTTATAAAGACCGAGAACGTGCCGTACTGAAATTCGCCAGCGAGATTGCCGCAGACCCAAGAATACGGACTTAGAATCGGCCAATGACCCTCCGACCAACTGCGCGCGATGTCGGCGAACACAGGCAGCACAGACAATTCATAATCGTCATTCCAAAAAACGAGCGGATCGTGCCAGAGCAGAAGAAGACAGAAGAAGACGACGATAAGTCCTGCCGTTACCGCGCCAGGAATTTCCGAACGCGTGGAGCGCGGAGCGGACATCTAACACAGAAAACGCCCAACCCCCAACGCCCAACGCCCAACGTCGAACTCAGAGGGAGCGCATATCATTTGGCCTTCTCTCAGCCGTCCGGATGCTGGCCACGAAAATCCGGATCAGCTCTTCGACTTCATTGAGACAGACAGTGAAGTTTGCAGGTGTGCCGAGGTTCTTTACTCGGCCTACAAGCCGCAACCAGCGCTTTGTTTCACGCAATTCCTTGAGACAAATTCGTAGTTTGTGAATGAAATCTCTGCGTGATTCTGCGGCCTCGACTTCACCGTGATTGGAAAGAGATGATGTCCCGGATCGGAAGAGCTGTCCGGCAATGTGATTTCCAGCTCGGGTATTTGGCAATGACTCTGTGAGTTCGACAATATTCGCGGCAAATTCTAGCAGCCTGTCTTCGAGATCATATACGGACTTGCTCTTAGATGCGTACTTTCCATCAAAAACCTCAGTAATACGCCACCTTTCGAATTCTATATTGGGCGTTGGACGTTGGACGTTCGGCGTTTTCTTTTTCATAGCACCACCGGCTTTCCCTCGGTCATCACAAGAACCTTTTTCTCAATGTCGTGGGCGCGGGCGGCTGTGAGCAATCGTTGCGGTGGTTCATGGAGCGGCTCGAAACCGAGCGGAAACGTGCCGTAATGCATCGGGATCAACGTCTTCGCACGGAGCTCGAGAAACGCTTTGACCGCTTCCTCAGGATTCATGTGAACTTCACGACCGGTGGGCGCTTCGTAAGCGCCAATGGGAAGTAATGCGACCTCGATGTTAAAGCGGTCGCCGATTTCCTTGAACCCGGGAAAATAGGCACTGTCGCCGCAGTGAAAAATCGTGCGGCCATTCGACGCGATGACGAATCCGCCAAAGTCCCGATGCAAATCCGCAAGGAACCGAGCGCCCCAGTGATGGCAGGGCGTGAGCGAAATTTCCAGCGGCCCAAGCTCGAGCGTCTGCCAATAATCCAGTTCATGCACGATATGGAATCCGAGATCGTGCACCAAATTCCCCACGCCCATGGGCACGACGATTGGTTGATCTGCTGCAACGCGCCGCAGCGTGCGCCGATCGAGATGATCGAAGTGAGCGTGAGTCACTAGGACAAAATCAATCGAAGGCAAATGATGAATTTCGAAGCCTGGTTGTTTCAACCGCTTGATCACCTTGAGCCATTTCGACCAGATCGGGTCGATCAAGATATTCACCTCGTGCGTCTGAATGAGAAATGAGGCGTGACCGATCCAGGTGATGCAGATCTCGCCTTCGCGGATTTTCGGGAATTGCGCAGCCGCTGGGCCGCCGGAACGTTTGACGAAGAGCGAAGGAATCAACCCGCTCGTAAGAAAATTACGCTTGTGCCAGTCAGCTCGCGGACGCAACCGGACGCGCGTGGAACGTTTTACGGGCGCGCCGTCTCGTGACGCTTGGCGAACAATATTTCGCCGGCTCTTTTTTGGAAAACGAATGGGCACAATGCCAACGATATAAGTCTGCTCCAGTGAAGTAAAACTCTTTGCGGCAGGAGGAATGCGGTTGCTCACAAATGAATTCCGCGTTGAGTTGTGGGCAATATGCGGACTTGGAAGGTTTTCATTCCCATATTGTTAATTTATTCGGTCGCATTCGCGTACGAGTCGCGCTTGCCGCTTAGCACGGCTTTTAAAGGGCAAGACCAATTCAATCGCCTGGTGGCAAAGGCTAAAGCGGAGAATTGGAAGGCGCTGCCGATTGGTGAACGCACTGCGGCGGTCGGACAAGCTCTGGTCGGGACGCGCTACAAACATTTCACTCTGGAGATCGACAACCGGATCGAGTCGCCATCGGTGAATTTCAACGGGATGGATTGCTGGACGTTCTTCGAGATCGCGCTCGGTTTCGCCCGGATGCTGAACGAACCGGAATCGAACTGGACGCCGGAACGCATGCTGTATTACGTCGAGCTCGATCGATATCGCGGCGGCCAGTGCACCGGCGAATATCTTTCGCGCCTGCATTACTTGGAGGACTGGCTTTACGACAATGATCGCCGAGGTCTGGTCGAGGATCTGACGCGTGATCTTGGTGGTCGCAGCGTCCGGCATTCCGCGCGGGAGATGAGCGCTGGCTGGCGACATTACCGTTATCTCGCCGCGAACCGCTCCCTGCTAGGACCGCTCGCGCGCATGGAAGCGAATGTCTCCTCGCGACCGCTATACGAAATTCCGAAGAATAAAGTCGCAGGAATTGAATCGAAATTGCGCAGTGGCGACATCATCGGAATCATTTCGCATGACAGAAGCGGACTTTATTCCACTGCGCATGTCGGCCTAGCGGTGCGTACAGGTGATGGCGTCTTGCATTTCATGCACGCTTCCTCGCCGAGCAATTACGGCCGTGTGATCGTGGACGAGGAGCTTTCGAAGTATCTGTACCGCTATCACTCGGACAGCGGGATCCTGGTCGCCCGACCGCTGCGATAAAATTAATTGTGTGTTTCCGGCGCTTGATTGTTGCGCTGATCCATCGACAAGATCAACAATCACGCAATGAAGATTTCCAAGCTTTTATTGTCGATCTCGCTGTGGTTTGCAGCAGCGGCTTTCTCTTTTGGCGAAACGAAAATTCGTGTTGGCCATTTTCCAAACATTACCCACGCTCAAGGCGTGGTTGCGCACGCGCTCTCCCGCCAGGGCAAGGGTTGGTTCGAACAACGCCTTGGGCCGGGAAACAAAATCGACTGGTTCGTTTACAACGCCGGTCCGAGCGCGATGGAGGCGATTTTCGCGAAGTCGATCGATTTGACGTACGTAGGCTCCGGGCCGGCGCTAAATGCTTATACCAAATCCAACGGGCAGGAGATTCGTTTGATTGCAGGCGCGGCGAATGGTGGTGCGGGGCTTGCCGTGCAACCAGACCAAAACTTGAAAACGCCAGTGGATTTCCGTG
>WNGD01021242.1_pt1 | contig 12003 bp, 11 predicted proteins | sample 5400671 | NCBI WGS metagenome assembly WNGD01 (sample SAMN13153369, study PRJNA577476) | soil metagenome | isolation source: 40 cm soil or saprolite under grassland replicate 2 | place: USA:California | collected 2016-06-15
TTGCCACCAGCGACCTGGTTGAACAGAGTATCGAAGATGCGCAAGGATTGACTGAGCCAACAGAGTCAATAGAACAAGCAGCCTCCGCGCAACCTCTGGTCAATAATGCTGAAGCTCACGCTCATGAGACGCTGCCGGAAGAAGAGGGAGTGCAGGAAAAGCAGGGAGAAGGCGGTGAGATGCAAGACGATACCGGGGAGCTGCCCGTTGTCCATGGGCAGGAGCAGGTGTGATCATTACCTGTGTGCGCGAGGCCCCTTCTGCCCACGCGCATATATACGAGGCCGAAGTCGCGCGCCGCTGGTATGCTCTGCCGCCGGGGGCGCGTTTGCCTTTGAGTAACGGCGAGAGCTGTCGGCTCTTATTTGCGGGGCACACAGGCAGCGCGGCGGGGCCGGATGTGCTGGACGCCGTCATACATTTTCCCCGGCAAGAGATGCAATGTGTTGGGGCCATAGAATTCCATGTGCGCGCCAGTGACTGGTATCATCACCAGCATCAAAGCGATGCTCGCTATAATAACGTGATCCTGCACGTGGTGCTGGTCTGTGATGAGCCATCGCTCGCGGTGCGCCAGGATGGAAAAACTATTCCCATGTGCTCGCTTAATGACCTTGTGTCGCCGCGTAAAAGCTATCTCAGAACGGAATGGCCGTGCCAGCAGGTAATGCGTCAATTGGGGGAGAAAGAACGCAGTCGATTGTTGAGACAGGCCGGCCTGCTGCGCTTTGAGCAGAAAGCACACGCGTTTGTGGAACTCCTACACACTGGTTATCCCCAAGGCCCATTTAGCGCCTATGATGTCTGCTTGATTACGGCACTGGCCGAAGGATTGGGTTATGGTCGCGACCGTGTCTTTTTTCGAGCGGCCGGGCAGTACCTGCTCGGCCTGGAGAGTGGGATGCCGGAGCCATTGGGGCACACTGTCGATCCTCCACCGCTGGATAGAGGTCGTTTGCAAGTGCTGAGGAGGCTGGTTGAGCAGTGGCGCGTACTGGGCGCGTGGCAAACGCTGAGGAAGATCGTAAGTGTGACAGCCGCTCAAGCCGCTCAGCAGGCTATTGCAGCGACTGGTGCTGGGGAAGGTGATGCGTTGCCAGAGGCAAAATATGTTTTTCTGGAAGAGAAGAAGCGTACCCTGGAATACCTAAATCGCTTACAGGAGCTGCGCGACGTATTTCAGGGGTTGGGAACGGCAAGGGCGGATATACTGATCTGTAACGTCGTGCTGCCCTTTGCGGTGGCCGTTGCGCTGATAGAGCACGATACTGCGCTTGCAGGACAGGCCGAGGCGCTCTATACCGGGTATCCAGGGCTTTCATCAAACAGGATTACACGGGCGATGTGCAAGCAGTTGCAATTGACGCGGGAACCAAAGGGCGCCTGTGAGCAACAGGGGCTGCACTATATTTACCAGCAAACGTGCCAGGAGAAACGGTGTGAGGTGTGCATAATGGGGGAGAGAGCACTATGACACAAAAGACAGAGGGTGAACGAGAAGGTGAAAAGGGTGAGCGACTGGCACGTTTCCTGGCCCATGCAGGGATCGCCTCACGGCGTCATGCTGAGGAACTGATCGCAGGCGGGCGCGTGCAGGTCAACGGGGTAATCGTGACTGCCCAGGGCACGCGGATTGACCTCGCACATGACACGGTGAGCGTCGATGGCAAAGTAGTGGTAGCGGCGAGCAAGCATGTTTACCTGTTGCTGAATAAACCGGCGGGCTACGTCAGCACAGCCAGGGATCCCCAGGGGCGGCCAACGGTATTGGATCTGTTGCCTCCTGAGCTGCGGCGCCTGCGCGTCTATCCCGTGGGCCGGCTGGATATCGACACCAGCGGGCTGCTGTTACTGACCAATGACGGTGAATTTGCGCTGCGGCTCACGCATCCACGTTACGCAATGGAGAAGCAATACCATGTTCTGGTACAGGGCTATCTAGAAGAGGCGGCATTGGAGGCGTTGCGCAAGGGGGTGGAGATAAGTGAGGACAATGGACAGATGCGTAGGACGGCGCCCGCGCAGGTGGGACGATTACGGCGCGTGGGAGCAGATTGCTGGCTGGAGTTGAGGATTCATGAGGGGAGGAAACGCCAGGTGCGGCGAATGCTGGCCGCGGTGGGGCACAGGGTTTTGCAGTTGAAGCGGGTAGGTGTGGGACCGCTCAGGTTGGGGGATTTGGGGGAGGGGAAGTGGCGCTATTTGAGTGAGGAGGAGTTGGAGAGGTTGAGGGGAAATAAATGAGTAATACTCCTAACTTTGTCTCGTCTTCCTCCCTGTGCTATAATCAATGCAGATATCACAATAACGTAGGCTACGATTTGGAGGAATGGCGCGTGTCGACACCGATCAATAGTGCTTATTTCTATGCTGCTATTTTATTTGCCGCCGGATTTGTATTTGTTATCCTGGCGACGACGGTCGCTAATCTGCTTGCTCCCCACAGCAGGACCAAAGAGAAGCTCCAAACCTATGAATCGGGTGAAACGCCCATTGGCAGCGCTTGGGTGCAGTACCCGCTTGGATTCTATATTTTTGCCCTGCTCTTTGTGGCATTTGATGTAGATATCGTCTTCATCATTTCCTGGGCGGTTATTTTCAAGCAGTTGAGCTTCTTTGGATTTTTTGAGATTCTCTTCTTCATCGTTGTACTCGCGCTGGGGCTGGTGTACGCATGGCGCAATGGAGTGACTCGATGGATTTAGTACCACGTTCGAAGAGTATCAGCGCCCCAACTGAAACACGGGGATACCGGGATCAGAATGCCGCGCTGGCGCGCGACCTGGCGCCGATTGCGCAAATTACGGGCCAGGCCGTTGCGCCGAAAACGCTTATGGCGGTTTGCCGCTTCTTGCGTGACCAGCTGGGCTTTGACATGTTGAGTTGTATATCCGGCGTCGATATGCTCGATCACCTTGAGACGGTGTATCATGTGCGCTCGACCACGCGTGGCCAGTTGCTGCAAATGAAGGTGCGCCTGGATCACGAGAAGCCGGAAGTGGATAGCGTTGTTTCTGTGTGGCAGACCGCGAACTGGTTGGAGCGCGAGACCTATGATCTCTTTGGCATTCGATTCGCCGGACATCCAGACTTGAGACGGATGCTGCTGGATGACGACTTTGAGGGGCACCCGCTGCTCAAGAGCTTCCACCAGGTTCCCATTACGGTAAAGGATCGCGCTACGACCCAGATCGATCCCAACCTGGCGGTCTCTGGCAAATTTCAGCAGAGAGGCGTTGAGCATGTCGTGCAGAAGAAGCTTGGCCAGGGCATGGAGGAGCGACTGCATCCGGGAACGCCTACCTTTGGACACTCCTTTGAGGGGCACGAGGTGGAGGAAACGGTACCGGAGAATTTCTACGCGGGTGGGAAGAATATTTTGGGGCATGATGTAAAAGAGGACAAGAAGTAGTTGTAGGGGCGATCTCAGCCGTATCCGGAGCATGATGGAGGCAGTGGTTGCCCTGGCAAAAAGGTGAACGAAGGCGATGCCAAAAAGCAGGAAACGTAAGAGGGGATCGGCGAGTAAGAGCACGCAGAATGCTCCTACTACGACAAATAGCAGTGTGAAGACAACAGCGACGGGGAGAACGAACACCAACAATCGCCCATTGTCACCAGGGGTACGCAGGGGGGTACGCAGGCCGCAGAGCCTGGTCTGGCCTGTCATGGTAGCGCTGGGTTGCTGGGGGATGGCCTTCTCCTTTTTTGTTTTTTCAAATGATCCCAATCACGTTTTGTTTGCCGGTATAGCGGTGCTGATGGCGTTGATGTGGACGTTTAGTGTGGTGGTGCGCATTCGCAAATTGCTGTTACTGAGACAAAGATGAGTTGTGGGGGATAGGCCCCCAGAGGGCAGCCCAAAGGGCACCCAAGGGCACCCCAAGGGATGCCCCTACTGATAAGAGGTAGTCCATGGCGATAAATCGAGATGCAGATGTAAATCTGATGGAAGATATAGGGCCTGAGGGCATTACATCGCAAGAGATGCTGTTGAATATGGGTCCACAGCACCCCAGTACGCACGGCGTCTTGCGGCTAGTGCTCAAGCTTGAAGGGGAGACCGTGGTGGACTGTACCCCGGTGATTGGGTATCTGCACCGGGGTATAGAGAAGATCCTGGAGAATCGCCCGGTGATGGGGGGTATCCGCTATATGGATAATGCGGATTATCTTTCCCCTTTGCTCAACGAGATTGCCTATGCAGGGGCCGTCGAACAATTGATGGGTATGGAACCGCCGAGGCGGGCACAGTATATTCGCCTGCTGACCGGGGAGATGCAGCGTATTGCCAGCCATCTCGTCGCGGTCGGTACGTATCTTGTGGACCTGGGAGCATTTACCCCTGTCTTGTGGACGTTCCGCGACCGCGAAGGTATCCTTTCACTCTTTGAGGCCCTGTGTGGGAGCCGCTTCAATGTAAACTATTTGCGCGTTGGAGGCGTGCTGCACGATTTTCCCAAGGGCTGGCTCAAGGCGTGCGAGACCTACTTTGATCAGTTCGAAAAGAACATGGTTGAACTGGAAGGGTTGATCACGGGGAATGAGATATTCGAGTCGCGTACACAGGGGGTCGGCTATGTAGACCCACAGCAGGCTATTGCCTATGGGCTGACGGGTCCGATGTTGCGCGCTTCGGGTGTTAATTGGGACCTGCGCGTCAATCGCCCGTACATGGCCTACCGCGAAGTGCCGGTAAACGTGCAGGTGCGGCAGGAGGGTGATTGTTACGCACGTTACAAGGTGCGTATTCAGGAGATATGGGAGAGTATTCGCCTCTGCCGGGTAGCGATGGACAAGATGCCGGGCGGGTCTATTGGCACACGAACTCCTATAGCCCTGCGTCCCCCGCGCGGTGAGACCTACTTTGCTATTGAGAGCAGCAAGGGCGAACTGGGGGTGTACTTTATCAGCGATGGCAGCGAATATCCCTGGCGTGCCAAGTTACGCGGACCGTCCTTTGTCAACTTGCAGATCCTCCCTGAGTTGTTGCGCGGCCATAAAATGAGCGACGTTGTAGCAATTATAGGGAGCCTGGACATTGTGCTGGGAGAGGTTGATCGGTGATTGACCGGGAGATGATCTTTTCGTAATTGGAGTTATCTTATGTATTTCTCAATTGTACTGGGTGACGATATTTGGAGCCAGCTAGGAGGGTTCATTTTCTCCTGGCAGTTTCTGCAATTCCTGGTGGCGTTAGTCTCCTTCATTGGCTTTATCCTGACGACCGCGATAATCCTGGTTCTGGCTGAACGCAAGGTCATGGGGTGGATGCAGGATCGCCTTGGGCCGATTCACACGGGTCCCCAGGGGCTTTTACAGACGGTTGCTGATGTTGGCAAGCTGCTTTTGAAGGAAGATATTCATGCCGCGAAGACTGACAAGGCGCTGTTTATTTTCGCGCCGTCTGTCTTCCTGGCACCAATCGTTGCGGCCTTTGCAGTGATTCCATTCTCGCCTTACGTGGGTTTACCGGGCGTCACCATTGCCACCGGCATTGTGTATTACGTCGCCATGAGTTCGATTGACGTGATCGGCGTGATTATGGCGGGTTGGGGCTCCAACAACAAGTACTCGTTGATGGGTGGCCTCCGCTCGGCGGCGCAGATGATCTCCTACGAACTGCCGCTGGTGCTGGCGCTCTCCGGGGTGATAATGTTAACGAGCGCGCTGGCGGGTACTGGAGGTTATCCGGGCCAAGCTGGTATCGGCACGATCGCCCTCAGTGAAATTCAGGACTTCCAGAATGTATGGCATGTGACAGGTATCGGTGTCCTGGATTTCCTCTTCGAGGGTTTTACGCCGTGGGCATGGTTCATTCTGATCCAGCCGCTGATGCTGGTCATCTACTACACCTGTGGGTTGGCTGAGACGAATCGCGCTCCCTTTGATCTGCCAGAGGCGGAATCAGAGTTGGTGGCGGGCTATCTGACGGAATATAGCGGTCTGCGCTGGGCGTTCTTTTTCCTCGGTGAATACGGCAATATGACGATTGTTTCGGCGATAACAACATACCTGTTCCTGGGTGGCTGGAGTGGTCCCGGCGTGGTATACCTGACCGGCCTGGGCTCACTCGGTTGGGGATTGCTGGGTAACCTGTTGGCCGTAGCTTACTTCGTTACCAAGGTCTTCTTGCTCTGCTTTATCTTCATCTGGGTGCGCAGCACGCTGCCACGTTTGCGCGCCGACCAGTTGATGCAGTTTGCCTGGCTGATCCTGATCCCGATCACCCTGTTCAACATCCTGCTGACGGGTTTGATTTTCCTGGTGGTGAATAGCCTGGGCCTGGGAAGTTATACGAGTTTTGTTTTCCTGGTGGTGACGGCCATTTGCAACTGGGCGATGCTTTTCGCTTTCATCTGGATTGTGGGGCGTACGACGACCTCTACTACGCGGCGCGCGCAGGCGCCTGCTATTCGCGCGCAGCAGAGGGCTGGCACGGCTGTGCAAGTGCCCGAGCGGGCCGGGGCTACTGGAGGGCAATAATATGTGCCAATAAAAAGCGGGGCTGCGACGCCAGACAGGCGTCGCAGCCCCGCTTTTTATTGGCTTACTTCCTTTTCTTTGGGGGGGATGTACCAGCAATGTTTGCATTTGACCGCGGGGGGCTTAACCCACTCTTGCTGCTCTTCACCTGCTGCGCTAGAGCCATCTCCGTTCAGAGGCTGTGCGAAGAGCTTCCGGTCGTCGGAGGTCATTCCCAAAACTGGTGTTCAGGCGTCTGTTCCGCGTAATAGCCTTCGATATATTGGATGCGTTCGGGTGAGAGGCCCTTGAAAAAGATGTAGATGTATTCATTGTATGGTCCCTTGCGCTCCGCTTTGAAGCGACAGGAGAGGAAGAGGTCGTTGACCCAGTCTTCGACGTGGCGAATGATGCTGGACTCGATGAGCGCGGGGTCAATCTGGAAGCGGTACTCCCACTCTTCGCCGTTCCATGGATAGATTTTCCGCTTTTGGAAATCAATGACCACCGCTTGCTCGCTGCAGTCCATGAGCAAGCGTCCGTTGACGCCAACGCAGGTGAGGTCCGCGGTTTCCAGCAGGGGCTCGAACCAGTCGCGCAACGATGAAAGGATATCTACCTCGCCGCGGGGCCAGCTCGCCCTGGCGGCTGCGATGACGGGGCGCTTGCGCTCCTGGTAGGCTTCGAGATAGCTCCGTTTCTCTGTGAAAATGGCTTTTACCTGTTTATCAGAGAGCGGGTGAGTCACTGTACAGGTACCGTTGTCGAAGGTGGCGACAGTGCCGGGGATCATCAAACGCCCGTTGTCGTAGCCATGTTCCTGCATATACTCGATAAAGACCGTCTGGTCGGGGAAAGTGTTCGTAGGGTCGCGATCGAAATCGTTGAAATGAAACATCTCGTCATCTAAGAAACACGGCGGCCCGGCGGATGGAATGACGTAGGTGGCATTGATCTGTTGGGCATAGCGCAGCGCGCGGGCCATCTCATTCTCGCGTTTCTTGCGGCCGAGGACCTGCGTCATCTTCTCTGGGAACAGGTAGACCATGGGGTACCAGATGGCGCCGGAGAATTGCACGAAGTGGGCATCGTATGGTCCAAACTGGCTCAGGATGTCTACATCTATGGGACGGGAGTCATTCTGGTTAAAGATGCACGTCTCGCCATCGTTGACAATCAGGCTTGAGTCGCCGAGCGGCCCATCGATGGGGGCGAACATTGCTACAATGGTGAAGCGCAAGCCATTGACCTCGACTGTCTGGCAGTTTTTTGTATAGATGAATTTTGTGAAACCGATACCCCGTAGAGCGCGCTCTAGAAGATTCAGTGGATAATCCGGCAGAAGGATGGTGGCCTCTTTCCAGACATGATCCCGCAGGAACTGGGGGTCGAAGTGGTCATGATGTTGGTGCGAGAGATAGAGATAGTCTGGACGCTTCAATTTTTCAATATCCACGTCCTCGTTGCTGGGAAAAGGGAACCACGAAGCAAAATAGGCCGGGTTAAACCACGGGTCACACAGTATCGTCCCGTGTTTTGTTTCAATGAATAAACCGGCTTGACCAAGGAATGTAATGTGCATCTATACTCCCCGTATGAATAGAATCGCTGATGTCAGCGTAATGCTTACAAGTGCACCGGCAACCACCTGGGCCACCGTATGACGGCGTAACACTACACGCGACCAGCTTACCAGGACAACCAGAAGAAATGCCGGCAATACAATGACTCCGTAGAGCGCGGTAAGAAATGTCACCGTGCCTGCCAGGGAGGAGGCATGGATACTAATTTTCCACCACAAGGTAATCACCAGCATGACAATACAGCTCACAGCCGTAATGATGAGTAATGTTTGCAGATTCTTGGGCGCCTTGATTAAGACTAACGTAACCAGGCCGGCCAGGACGGACGCAAGGCCGAAAAGAAACGGCCCTATACGCTCTTTGCGACGGCTCACATCCACATCTGAGAACTTGCCAAGGCGCACGCCGATGATGATATAGAGCATTGGTCCAAAGCTGAGGAAAAAGAGCGTAACGCTGGTATAGAAAAGAGCGGAGGCCAGGCTCTGAGCATCATAGAAGGCCACTAACAGGACGGCGGGTATTGAAATTGTGACCGGTGCAAGTATGTTGGAGACCAGCCGGGCGAAACGTATACGCAATGGTTTAGGTGAGGATGTCTCAATTACTGGATGCTCATTGGCATCGACAGCAAGATGTTTGGGCATAAAACTCCTTAAAGAGTAGTTTGAGTAGCAACAACGGGATAGCCAAGTAGCTTACTGGAGACAGCACTAAACGCAGCGGGGTTGCCACTACACCATAGGCGAAGTTCACCGTTGGCGCTTGCCGAGTTCGCTTGACGAATGAGCGCCTCCGCGTTCAGCACGGAACGTGTGCGACGTGCTACCGCTGATCCACTATCGATAACATGGACACGATGATCGGTAATACGTTCTATGACTGGCCGCAGCGCAGGAAAGTGGGTACAGCCAAGAACGATAACATCGACGTTCTTCGCGAGAAGCGGTTGTAGGGCATGACGCACTACTTCTTCGACGCCAGATCCATCAAGCTCACCCTGTTCCACTAATGTCACCAGTTCGGGGCAGCCGACAGCATAAACTTCGATGCCCTCCGCGAACTCATCAATAAGCTGGCGAAGATAGAGCGCTTTCGCGGCCTGATTTGTCGCGGCAACGCCGATACGCCCTTTTTTGGTAGCACGCGCGGCGGGTTTTACCGCTGGAACGACGCCGACAAAGGGGACGGCAAACGTTGCGCGTAAAGTGTTTAGCGCTGTTTGCGAGGCGGTGTTGCAAGCTACAACGATGAGCTTCGCTCCCTGATCGATGAGAAACTGGCTGGCCTGGCTTGATAGCTTGATTACTTCAGCGTCGCTGCGCAAGCCATAAGGGCAATGCGCGGTATCGCCAAAGTAGATGTAGTTTTCGCAGGGCAATTCTTGCCTGAGCGCTGAAAGAATGGTTAATCCTCCCGCGCCCGAATCAAAAAGGCCTATGGGGGCATCCAGGGACGCAATGAATCGGGTTCCTACCTGATCGAAAGAGTGTTGACTGCGCTCGGCATCGCGAGCAGGGTAAATTGTGTCCGAGGGCGACCACAAAGGATCGATTCCATAATACTCGTCTGACTCTGTGGCATTTTCTGAACTAAAGTGGTGCATATGTTTTTCTATCCAGGGGGGTGCAATGCAGTGTGCCCCCTATGTATTACGAATTTCGTGTTGTTCGCCAAAGACGCGGCGCATGGTATCACTGATTTCACCCAGGGTGGCGTAGGCCTCGACAGCGCTGACAATCAGTGGGAGGAGATTCTCGGTGCCAGCGGCACCCCGTTCCAGGGCTGCCAATGCTTGCTGCACCCGGGCATTGTCGCGTCGTTGGCGCAGGTCAGCCAGTTTCGCTACCTGGCGGTTGCCCACTGTGGGATCAACGCGCATGAGGTGCGGGCGCGCTTCGTTTTCTAAGACGAAACGGTTGACGCCGACCACAATGGCGCGTTGCTCTTCCAGAGCATGTTGATACTCGTAGGCTGCCTGCTCGATCTCGGCCTGCATAAAGCCGCGTTCAATGGCACGCACGCTGCCACCAAGAGCATCGATCTGCTTGATGTAGTTCTGGGCCTGCTCCTCTATGGCGTTTGTCAGAGACTCGACATAATATGAGCCAGCCAGGGGATCGACAACATCTGCTACGCCTGTCTCATAGGCGAGTATCTGTTGCGTACGCAAGGCAACACGAGCGGACTCTTCGGTAGGGAGAGAGAGCGCCTCGTCCTTTGAGTTGGTGTGCAGAGACTGCGTGCCGCCAAGAACGGCGGCCAGTGCCTGGTAAGCGGTGCGCACGATATTATTATCGGGCTGCTGGGCGGTGAGGGTCGAACCGGCGGTCTGCGTGTGGAAGCGCAGCATCATCGAGCGCGGGTCCCTGGCATGGAAACGATCGCGCATAATGTGCGCCCACATGCGGCGTGCCGCGCGAAACTTGGCGACCTCCTCAAAGAGGTTGTTATGACTATTAAAAAAGAAGGAGAGTTGACCCGCGAACGTGTCGATGTCGAGACCAGCGTTGACGGCTGCTTGTACGTAGCTGACGGCGTTGGAGAGGGTAAAAGCGACCTCTTGCGCGGCAGTTGAGCCAGCTTCACGTATGTGATACCCGCTGATGCTGATGGTGTTCCAGCGCGGCATATTCTCGCTGCAGTAGCGGAAGATGTCGGTGATAATGCGCATTGAGTGCTGGGGCGGGTAGATATAGGTACCGCGGGCGATGTACTCCTTCAGGATATCGTTTTGCACAGTACCAGAGAGTTTGTGAAGCGGGATGCCCTGTTTTTTGGCGACGGCGATATAGAGCGCCAGTAGAATGCTGGCGGTCGCATTAATGGTCATGGATGTACTGATGCGATCAAGTGGCAGACCATTGAGCAGCGTCTCCATATCTTCCAGGCTGGAAATCGAGACTCCGACCTTGCCGACTTCGCCCTCTGAGAAGGGATGGTCGGCGTCATAGCCCATCTGGGTGGGGAGGTCGAAAGCCACAGAAAGACCGGTGGTGCCCTGTGAAAGCAAGAAATGATAGCGTTTATTCGACTCTTCCGCCGAGGCGAAGCCCGCGTATTGGCGCATGGTCCACGGGCGCGAACGATACATCGCGGGGTGAATGCCGCGGGTAAAAGGGAATTCGCCCGGGTAACCCAGTTGGGCATGGACGTCAAAATCAGGCATCTCTTCTGTGGTGGCGAGGTCTGGCACTGTGATGTGTGAGCTGATGGTAAATTGTGGCTGTCGCTCGGCCGATTTTTCTTTAGCTTCGCGGGCAGTGGTGTCGCGCCATTGCCCAATATTTTCGCTCTCGTGTAGTTCCAACGAGTGTTTCCTCCTTCATGTCTCACTGGAATTATATCATATGTTAGGAAGAGGTTAAGGAAGAGGTATTGGCACGAGGTTGCTTGCAAGGTGCTCTATAATAGGAGGGAAGCTAACACACCGAATACTAAAGGTAATCGCCACATGCGTAAACAACTTGCCAGCCCCTGGATGAGGATTGCTCTCACGCTCTTATTGGCTGGAGTAATTGTACAATTTACTGATTTCTTTGAATTTTTTGGTCACAATAGTGTGATACCGCTGGTAATTGGCCTGGTTATTATTGTGATCGGCGTCTCCACTGAGCTGATTTTGCGACGATATAACAAAGGGAAAAGGATGTAGGGGCGCGATGAATTGGGCATTGCATGCGTCCCTACTAGTGGATGATGATCAGTACATCTCCCTGGTTAACGGTCTGGCCCTTGCTGACTTTTATCTCTTTGATAGTGCCCGCGCGAGGTGCGGCGAGGTCGTTCTCCATTTTCATTGCTTCAAGGATAATGACCGTTTGGCCATGGCTGACGCTGGCTCCAACCTCAAAGGGGACCCCAATTACTAAGCCAGGCATGGGGGCGCGTATCTTGACTTCTCCGCTAGCGTGCGTAGATTTTACTGAACTCGTCAGAGCTTTCTCGCGCTCAT
>WNGD01009154.1_pt1 | contig 12001 bp, 9 predicted proteins | sample 5400671 | NCBI WGS metagenome assembly WNGD01 (sample SAMN13153369, study PRJNA577476) | soil metagenome | isolation source: 40 cm soil or saprolite under grassland replicate 2 | place: USA:California | collected 2016-06-15
GCCTTTGAGAAATGCCTCGACCGCCATCCGTTCCTCGTCGCGATCGAAACGGAGGCTGTTGATTGCCGCATCGTCCTCGTATTTCTTGATAGCCTCTTGTGCGATCTGGAGATAGGTCGCCCGTAAGGTCTTCAGCATCCCGTCGGTGAAGCTGACCCCTTCGCTGGCGAGGTTCCGGAAGAGCGACTTCGAGACGTCCACGCACATTTTGTAGAGGCCTGCTTCGGGGTTGTCGGCCGAGAGGTCCTGATGCTTGTGCTCGTACTGGTCCGAGAGATCGGCTTGGCAGACCCGACGCAGGGCACAGTTCCGATAGACCTCGGCCAGAACCCCGATTTCGAACCCCCAGTCTCCCGGGATGCGATTGGTCCAAGCCAGATCCGTCAGCATGGCAAACTCGCCCGCCAGGGGATAGCGGAAGCCGTCCAGAAAGCTGAGCAAGGGATTGGGACCCACCAAGCGTTGGAGGGTTCTGATCATTGGGGTGATGAGGAGACGCGTGGCGCGGCCGTGCAGGCGGTCTGTGACCCGGGCGTAGTAGCCCTTGCAGAAATCGTACCTGAGATTGGGGTTCGCGATCGGGTAGCAGAGGCGGGCCAGATACTCTCGGTTGTACGTGACGACGTCGCAGTCGTGCAGAGCGATGACCTTGCTTCGCCGCATCGCGAGGACGTAGCCGAAGGCGATCCAGCAGGATTGCCCCTTCCCCGGCCGGCCTACATCGATGTCTTGACTGACCAAGAGGTTGAGCGCTTCCTGGATCCGAGGCCCTTCGATCCAAATCAGCCGAACGTCCTGGGGAAGAACCTTGAAATAGTCCTTGGCCCGCCGGAACTCCAGGGCGGAGGCATGGCCCAAAGCGACGACGATCTCGCTCAGATATGGGACTTTCTTGAGGTGCTCAACGATCCCGTCGAGGGCCGGTCCTTCCAACTCGGAGTACAAACACGGAAGGACAAGCGAGATGGGGCAGGTCTTGGCGTGCTCGACCAGCTCTTGTTCCAGCAGTTCCAGATTGGGCCGGCCGAGCCGATGCAGCGTGGCGATTGAACCGGATTGGTAGAAATCTGCCATAACGCACCTCCCGCAGGATTAGTTCAATGCCTGCGGGTGCGGCACCGACTCCTCAAGGAGCCGGCTCACACCCTTCTTCCAGCCGTCCGGGCCGATCCCCCGGAGGCGAGTGAGGCCTTCGACGACGACGCCAGTCGCATAGCCGCCTTCCGGTCGCTCCACCAGAAACGGCCGATCGACGACCTGCAACATCGGCCAATCATTCAGACTGTCGCCAATACCTGCCGTGGTAACTTCCCCCCACTCGTTGCGATAGTGCTCAATCAAGAGCCGACAGGCCCGTCCCTTGTCAGTACCCCCTATAAAGTGATGGAACCGGCTTCCAGATAAGACGGTTAAACCGAGCTGTTCAGCCGCTTCGCAGATCGCTTCCACCGACTTGCGGGAGCTTTCGATAAGGAACGGTTCGTCGTATTCGCGTTGCCTCGCCCGTTCTGCATCTGGACGAGCAAGCCCTGTCACTCGAATGATATCCTCCACCGTCATATCCCCGAACCCGATCAGGGTCTCGCCGACCATTTTCTCAATACGGCGCAGGGCTTTCCTCACTCGAGGATAGGCGATACCCAGTTCGATGACGCGGTACCCATCTTGGCCGGTAGAGCCAGTGGGATGGCATTTAAAATATCCCTCCGGAATATACAGGGCCCCTCCGTTTTCGACGATGAAGGGATCATGGTTGTCAATTTCCCTGCGGAGAGGCTCCACCTCTGCCTTGGTCTTGCTCGTGCAGATGATCAAGGGGACCGCGTACTCGCGAAGCCGATCCAGCGCAGAGCAGGCGACATCGTACCGATAAGTCGTCGCGTCGAGCAGTGCCCCATCGAGGTCGGTGAACAGGATCAAGCGCAGACAAGTCGGAGCAGGAAATGGCTCTTTCATGACGTGAGCGATAGTGTCATCATCATTTAAGGCATTCTGGCATACGCCTTCCAATGTGAGCAAGGGGAGTACCGAATGTTCGAGGCTCCCAGAAGAAGTCTTTCTGACGGTTTTTAAAAGGATTTCACACCCTTCACCCTAACAATAGGAAACGGAGAGGTTGAAGGGAGTAGCATTCAGTATTTTTAGGTAGTATTGGGTGACCCGATAGATTACCATTGATTTTCAATGTATTGGGCGTGTATGGATTCTCCTGCAGCAGCGCAAACCGACCGTGCGGCCCGCAAGGCACAGCGCCTGAGAGTTGTAGAGCGCTCAGGAAGGTCATCGGTGAAGCTCTCGATCTTCTGGCGATTGGCGTTGAGTTCGCTGGCCATCATCATCGTGGTGGCGGGAGTCAACTTCTACGCCTTGAGCCAGCTCCGGCAGCTCACTGCCTTGAGCACGGAGCTGGTCTCCTACCACTACCCGTCCATCGACACGACCAAGCGGCTCCTTGCCAACCTCTACACCCAGTTGGGGAGTGAGAAGAAGTACTTGGCGGTCCGCGACCTGGCGTTCGTGAGGGACTTCGCTCAAGAGGTCGACGAGTTCCGCCAAATCCTGGCCACGCTGCAGGAGCAAGAATCCGCGCCCGACGGCCAGAAATTGCTGAAGGAAGTTGATCGCCTGCACCAGGAATACCTGGACCTCTTCCGCGGGGAGGCGGATCGCCAGGCCAGGCCAAGCGCAGGGTATGCGGGCCGGCGTGATGCCCTCATCGCCCGGATGACCGACGCCCTGGACGCGTACGTCAGCCTGCATGAGACCAGGGCGAACGCGCTCGTCATCGACTCCCGCGCGCGGTCGGCCCGCGCCGAGATCATCACCCAGCAACTCGTTATCGCCGTCGTCCTCCTCGGATTGGGCCTAGCCGGGCTCGCGACCTACAGCATCATGCATCCGTTGCGCCGGGTGAAGGAGCACATCCGACAGATCGACACGGTGAACTGGATGGGCAAGAAGCTCCAGGAACTGGACGATATGAAGGCCGAGTTCCTGGCCCACGTCTCGCACGAGCTGCGTACCCCGCTGGCCTCCATCCGTGAGGGCACACAACTGCTGCTGGACGAGATTCCCGGCCCCTTGAGCAAGGAGCAGCGCGAGACCCTGCGGATCATCAAGGACAGCAGCGAGCGGCTGATCCGCCTGATCTCCACGCTGCTCGATCTCTCGAAGATGGCGGCCGGGATGATGGACTATCAGATCGCGCCCACCGACCTCCTGCGCCTGGCGGAGACCTCGGTGGACAAGGTCCGGCTCCTGGCCGAAGGCAAACGCATTCAGATCCTGACCGAGGCGCCGTCCGGACGGGTGTGGGTGCCGGCTGACGGCGCCCGGATCGAACAGGTCCTGGACAACCTGCTCTCCAACGCCCTCAAGTTCAGCCAGGAGGGCGCGACCGTGAACATCCGCCTGCACCTCGATGTCAAGGCGGGGGTTGCCCATGTGGCGGTGGCGGACACGGGACCCGGCATTCCGCCAGAAGACTTGCCGCATATTTGGGAACGCTTCTATCAGGGGCGTTCGTACACGAAGAACACCATGGCCGGCAGCGGTCTGGGTCTTGCGTTGGCCAAGAAGGTCGTCGAGGCGCATTGGGGACGGATCTGGGTAGAAAGCGACCTGGGCAAAGGGACGACGGTCCACTTCACCCTGCCCCTGGCCCGGAAAGGAGGGCCCGCATGAACCCGACGACGCGAGTCTCCGGCGGGCTCTTGCTGGTGTTGGCGCTCACCTTGCACGCGTGCATTTCTCTGCGCAACGGGGCCTACTCCTCCTCGCCCCTCTTCACGCCCAATTATCGGCAAGTCACGCACTATCAGTCCCTCGCCCGCGAGCAGGACCAGTCGCTCGGCACCTGTGCGGAGACCCACACCTGCGATCGCGCGCACTACACACGCGCGCTGTTAGCCCTCTACGAAAGCCAGGCGATCGCCGCCAAACATTTCCAGGAAGTCATCGATGCGGCTCCCAAAAGTCACTTGGCCTACTCCAGTCAATTCTGGCTCAAGTTCCTGCAGAACCCACCGACCTTTCTCAACCCTCAACGCTCCTTCGCCGAAGCCACGGAACGCCTGGTCCGCGACCTGCTGGAGTTGGAGACCTCGTCGGCACAGGTTATGCTTCGTGAGGTCAAAGCACGGGACAAGAAGTTGGAAGAGTTAACCACACAACTTGAAGCCCTGAAGCGGATTGACCAGGAAATGAAGGAGATGACGCGGCCTGTGAAGCCGCCCCTCAAGCCCCCCCAGCCGGCTGACAAAGGCGTCCAACCCTGAGGGTCCGATGACGCAAGAACGCATCCTAGTCGTGGACGATGACGAGGGCCTGCTGAGGCTCCTGACAATGCGGCTGTCGGCCATGGGTTTCGACGTGACCACGTCCATGACCGGCGAGGAAGCCCTCGCCGTCGCCAAGCGCGAGGTCTTCGACTTGGCCCTCACCGACCTGCGCCTGCCGGACCGGGACGGGCTGTCGGTCCTCGAAGAGCTGCGGCTCATCCACCCGGATCTGCCAGTGCTGCTCCTCACGGCGCATGGCAGCATTCCCAACGCCGTCGAGGCCATGCAGAAGGGCGCCTTCGGCTACCTCACGAAGCCGTTTGACGACAAAGAGCTCAAGGCCACGCTTGAGAAGGCCCTCGCGCAGCAGCGGATGGGCCGCGAGATCCAGCGGCTCAAGCTGCTGGTCAAAGAACTCTACGGCTTGGAGAACGTGGTCGCCCGAAGTCCCAAGATGCAGGCCCTGTTGGAGCAGGTCGCCCGCGTCGCCGAGAGCGACGCCACGATCTGCATCTCCGGCGAGACCGGCACCGGCAAGGAAGTCATCGCCCGCGTCATCCACTGCAACAGCCAGCGGGCCCGGGGCCCCTTCAGCGCGATCAACTGCGGCGCGATCCCGGAAACCCTCTTCGAGAGCGAACTCTTCGGCCACGTCAAGGGAGCCTTCACCAGCGCCCAGTCCTCGAAGCGCGGGCTCTTCCAGAGCGCCGAAGGGGGGACACTCTTCCTCGACGAGATCGGCGAGATGCCGGTGAACCTGCAGGTCAAACTCCTGCGCGCCATTCAGGAACGCGAAGTGCTGGCGGTGGGCTCCGAGCGCCCCACCAAGGTGAACGTCCGCATCATCACCTCGACGAACAAAGACCTGAGCGCGGCGGTCCGCGACGGGACATTCCGCGAGGACCTCTTCTATAGAATCCAGGTCTTCCCGATCACGGTCCCCCCGCTCCGCGAACGGCGGGACGACATCCCCTTGCTGGCCCAGCACTTCCTGCAGCAAAGCGCCCGGCGGATGCACAAAGAGATCCGGGGGATTCTCCCTGCAGCCATGCAGAAGCTGATGCTCTACTCCTGGCCCGGCAACGTCCGCGAGCTGGAGAATGCGATCGAAAAGGCGGTCGTCCTCTCCAACCAGGACATGATCACGCCCGACCTGCTCCCAACCAGCACCGAGTCCACTGAAGGACAGCTGAAACCGTTGACGGAAGCCAAGGAGGAGTTCGAGCGGAACTACCTGAAGGAAGTGTTGCAGCTCACCAGCGGCAACATTTCACGCGCCTCCCAGACCGCGGGCCGCTATCGCGCCGACTTCTATAAGCTGCTCAAGAAGCACGGGCTCCACCCTGGAGATGTCAAGGAGGAGAAAGACACAGACTCGGCTGAATCGTCGTAACGGAGCCTGCCTAACGCGTGAGCTTTTTATAGCGAATTCGGTGCGGGCGATCCGCTTCCTTGCCGAGCCGCTTCCTCCGGTCGGCCTCGTACTCGCTATAATTGCCTTCGAACCACACGACCTTGCTGTCTCCTTCGAACGCCAGGATGTGGGTCGCGATGCGGTCCAGAAACCAGCGGTCGTGGCTGCTCACCATGCAGCAGCCACCGAATCGCTCGAGCCCCTCCTCCAGCGCCCGCAAGGTGTTCACGTCCAGGTCGTTGGTCGGCTCGTCCAGCAGCACTAGATTCGCCCCTTCCTTGAGCATGCGCGCGAGGTGCACGCGGTTGCGCTCGCCGCCGGAGAGGTCCTTGACCTTCTTCTGCTGATCGGGACCGGAGAAATTGAAGCGTCCGACATAGGCCCGCGAATTGACTTCGAGCTTGCCGAGTATGACAGTGTCCTTGCCGTCCGCGATCACCTCCCAGACGGTCTTGTTGCTGTCCAGCGCACGGTCCTGGTCCACGTAGCCAATCTTGACCGTCTCACCGACCCTGATGGAACCGGCGCCCGGCTTCTCCTTGCCGACGATCAGCTTGAACAGGGTGGTCTTGCCCGCGCCGTTCGGCCCGATCACGCCGACGATTCCGCCCCGCGGTAGGTTGAAACTCAGGTTCTCGAACAGCAGCTTGTCGCCATAGGATTTGCCCAGGTGCTTCGCTTCCACCACGACGTCGCCGAGGCGCGGTCCGGGCGGGATGTAAATCTCCAGATCTTCCGCCAGGTTTTCTTGTTGCTCGCCGACCAGTTGCTCGTAGCGCGTCAGGCGGGCCTTGCCCTTGGCATGCCGGCCCTTTGGCGACATGCGGATCCATTCCAGCTCACGCTCCAGCGTTTGGCGCCGCTTGGCGTCCGCCTTCTCCTCCTTCGCCAACCGCGCCTGTTTCTGCTCGAGCCATGACGAGTAGTTCCCTTCGAAGGGCATGCCGTGCCCCCTGTCCAGCTCTAGAATCCAGCCGGCCACGTTGTCCAGGAAGTAGCGGTCGTGGGTCACGGCGATGACCGTGCCCTTGTACTGCCGGAGATGCTGTTCCAACCATTGGACCGACTCCGCATCGAGATGGTTGGTCGGCTCGTCCAGCAACAGGATGTCGGGCTCCTGAATCAGCAAACGGCACAGCGCGACGCGGCGCTTCTCCCCGCCCGACAGCACGTCCACCTTGGTGTCCGGTGGCGGGCACCGGAGGGCATCCATGGCAATCTCGAGCTGGTGCTCCAGCTCCCAGCCATTGACCGCCTCGATCTGCTCCTGAAGGCGGCTCTGCTTGTCCAGCAGCTTTTCCATCTCATCCGGCGGGAGCTCCTCGCCGAGCCGGTTGCTCACCGTTTCATACTCGCGCAACAGGTCGATGACGTCCCGGCGGCCCTCCTCGACGATTTCCTTGACAGTCTTCCCCTTGTCGAGCTGGGGCTCCTGCTCCACGAGCCCGACGGTATAGCCTTTGGAAAAGGTGACCTCCCCAAGGTAGTCTTTGTCCACGCCCGCGATGATGCGCAGCAGCGTGCTCTTCCCCGCGCCGTTCAACCCGAGGACGCCGATCTTGGCCCCGTAATAGAAGGACAGGTAGATATCCTTGAGCACCTGCTTCTTGGGCGGGTACACGCGGCCCACGCCGATGAGAGAAAAGATGATTTGCGTATCAGATGGGCTCATACTTTGAGGAGCGGTCGACCCTCTTCTCGTCGCTCGCTGCGAATTGGGCTATTCCTTGTTATTCCATCCGCAACGAAACAATTCGGACCTCAGGTGGCTGAAACGGCAACAGCAAGCGCACAACGGTCGCCCGTACCACACGGCTCGTTCCTCGCGCCTGCCCTTGTGAAATGATGGAGAAAGTATCGCTCCGGATATCATAGGCCTGCGCGACAACTCGGAGTTCTCTGGCGACCTGTTCCATGCCGCCCACTCGGTCGAGATCGTCCAATCTGCGAAATGGCCTGGCCCTGGCGATCCGCTCAGCCACATCGAAAGAAATCCGGAGATCCAGTATTCGCAACACAACAGGATCAGCGGTATTGATGTTGATCCGTCCAGGGCTCGGGGTGTCGACGGTGAGGTAAGGGGCCAGCGTCCGGTACACGTCATCCGTGACACCCTTCAAAAGATGCAATTCGGATAAAGATTCAAACGGTCCGTTCTTTGTGCGATAGGGCGGTTCCAACCCGCCATAATACGCCTGCTCGGCCCCGAACAGTTCGGGTTCATCATCCGGGTCTAGCCAGTCCACCATCACATCTACCAAGCGAGGATCTAACTGCAGCGATTCCAAGAGCCGACGCATCTGGGCTACTTTACTCGGGATCTTCTTCCGGGTAGCCCCGTCAACCAGATGGTTCGGATTGAGTTTTCCCGTTTCATCCTGAATCGTGATGGTCATCGAGCCTTCGCCGGCCCCCAGAGGGGGAATGGGCTTAGCCCATGCCTCATCGAGACCGTCATAGTGGCTGCTATGGAGGGCGTCATCCTTGAGTAGCCCTCGACCAACGGCAACGCCTGCCTTGGCGAGAAACCCCGCTTGCACGCCATCACGAAAGTTCCCAGCCGCCATCAGACCAATCCGCGTCGAGCGGTCGAACTCCAACACGAGCGCAACCAGCAGGACTACCACGAGGAGCGTCAGAATCAATGCCGCGCCGCGTTCGTTACCCGCCACGCTCGGCGCCTCCCGACGCCTGCGCCGCGTGAGGAACGGACTCGTATGTGGTAAGCAGAAGGGTTAGGTCGAAAAGACTCGGATCGGAGAAGCGGGTCTTGAGGTGGAACCGTCGAACCCGGAGCAAATAGGGGGAGTCGTCAATCGCAGTCATCAGGCTCAGCACTTCATTTAACCGAAGGCCTTCCAGTTTCAGCTCTGCGGAGGACTCCCGAAAGCCCTCCCCCACCGCCCCCGCCTGAGGACGCAAAAACGCGATCCGTTCCCGCAACTGGAGACGACGGGTAAGCTCTTCTCCGAGGGCCAGAATCGAAGCCCGGTCTTTCTCCCGCACCAGCCGGCCCTCGGCAAGCCTTAACCTCTCTCGTACGCGCACGTACTCGTGCCGTATCGCAACTAACGTTCTCTGGTCCTCTTGCTTCTGAGTGATTGCCGCATCAAGACGGTGCATTTCCTCCTTCACCGGAGCAAGCACGAGAAAATGTCCAGTGAGCCCCAGCGCGATCGCGCTCCCTGCAATCAGCAGGGTACGATCGGGCGCGGACAGTCTCCAGGCAACGAATCGGGTGACCCAACTCATCGGCGTCCCAACACCAGTTGGATTCGACAGTGAATGCGTGAGGCGACTGGTCCGACCCTGGCGTCACTGACCGAAACATCACCGAAGTGCGGGGCTCGGCCCAGTTCCCCCTTGATCCGGTCCACAGATTCGAATGAATCGGTTTCGGCCTCCAGCCAGAGACGACCTCCCTCGATCCCGAGTTCGTGGATCTCAATCGGCGTATCTTTGGGAAGATGGGACGTGAGTTCCGTGAGGATCTGGGGGATCGTCAGCTCGTCGACACCGAGGAAAGCCGCTCGCTTCTGCGCTTCGACGAGCAGGCTCTTAGCCTGACGTGGCTCGTCGATGACCGCATGGGTTTCGGGGAAGGACTCCCGGAAAAGCGTGCTGACCGCCGCACTGATCTGCTCGTAACGGGATTCTTTGGTTCGGTGGTGGACCAGAAGGCTTGCAATGGCCAGCAGAAGGACCAGGCACAGCCCGACGGCTAGGGTCCCCCACCGATGGTGCGTCTTGGCGAGCGCGGCCGCGCTGTGCTGATTACGCGCGAAATCGAGCTGTCCCTTGGGCCTTCCCGCTCCCATCGCCGCCAAGCCCACAGCAATCACCAGACTCGGCTCGCATTCCCTCCCGCGCCCCTCATGCGACCGAGGCCCCACGATGTGGACGTTCTGAATCCCCGACGTTTCGGCCAGGAGCGAGGGAATCCCCTGCCCTTCGCTAACTAGGCCGGAGACATAGAGACGGGAACACGGTCGCGCGATCTCCTGCTCCCACACCTGAAAGGTTCTTCGAAGCATCGCCAGCTCCGGCTCAGCCAGCGCGAGTGCGGCTGGAGCGGCGTGGTCTTGACGGCTTCCCACTATCGTCCGGACCCCACAGAGACATCGCTGATGCACCGCGCAAAGCGTGATCGTCGGGGCGCCATCATCGAGATCGATATGCATCAGCGCCACGGCCTTGTCATCCCCGCTGATAAACCGGTCGTAGTACGCGCGCAACGCGAGTGAGCGCACGGTGACACGCCACACCTGGAACCCCGCTCTGTGCAACAGGTTCAGGCGGCGTTCGAAGACCTCCTTCCGAACCGCCATGCCCAATACGGAGGTACGCCCCGCGCTCGTGGTCAACCTTTCATAATCAACGACGACATCCTCGAGTTCGAATGGAAGCAAATCCTCAAGCTCGTAGGGGACGACCTGGCCCAGTTTCCGCAGATCCGTAAACGGCAGGTCCAGCTTGCGCCCCAAGACCGCCGTCTCGGGCACCGTGACCACGACCCGCTCGTTGTGGCCCCAGCCCTCGGCACGGAGCTGTGCGAGAGATTCGATCAGTGCCGCATCCTGGTTTTGTGATTCCACCCGAGCGCTCGCGAACTGCCGGCTAATGGCCGTCTGAATCTCAAGCCCCTTCAGTGATCGGCGAAGCCGGACCGCCCGCACGGCAGTCGCCCCAAGGTCCAGACCCACATACCCGCCGAACATCACGCCTTCCCTCCTGGCTTCCGCGTTTCGTGTAATGGCACGGAAGCGTCATTCAAATAGAAGGCCGGTTGGCGTACGGTGCCCTTGACGATGAACCGGTACTGGCCGGTTGCGAGGCGTGGATCGGGCGCCGCATCGCCGCTTCCAGAGGTCACTTCTCGAAGGCTGACCTGCAGGTTCAGATTCAGAAGACTGTCCTCAAGTGGGCTCTGAAGAATCACGCTGCCTGTTCCCCAGATTGTAGCCGATGGGCCCTCGGCCCGGATGTCTTCGACCGTCCCCACTCCCTTACTGAGCGCGATCCGACCGCTCACTTCTCGAAACGTCAAGGGCGGAATGGGAGATCTTGCGGACAAACCTGGTCCCACTTTGACTCCTTTCAGTTCGACAGTCAGCATTCCTTGCCCCTGCAAGGGCCCGGCACGCCCCCAGCGATAATCCCAGTCACCGCGCAGACGCCCCACGGGGATGATCCCGTTTTCCAGGTGAGACAGCTCCAGTTCCCAGGCGCGTCCTTGGAAGCGATATTCCTGTGCCACTTCTCCATCTTTCCACTCCACTATGCCCGCGACCTCTCCACCCAGCAGGTGCATTCGGACGGCCGCTGAGAGCGTCCGATTCAGCAAAGGGAGGAGAGCCAGATCAACCGACACGTGCTCGCCTTGCAACACCTGGTCCGTGCCCCCTTGAACTCCCACCAACCCGACACGGTCCCACTGTAGGAACAGTGGAAACCGCACATGCCGTTCATGCGGTACCACGCGGAGCGAGGCGGTTTGGGCGATCTTCGCCACCCCCCACTGCTCCAGTCGGTCGAACGGAAAATTCCAGTACACAAACAGCACAGTGGCCGCCGCGCCGTACAGAAGATACCCGACAAGAGCGCCGGCAGCCACCCCCCCGGTTCTTTCCCTCATGGCAGGCTCACCGAACCCGCCGATCGAGCGCGAGGCAACGTTACCATGGTCACGAACCGCTGCCGGTCTCCGGCGGCATCCTGAAATGCCAACTCGATGCGCACGGCCGACGGAAGGTTTTGCAGGGCTGCCGCGTCCCAGGACTCACGCCACGCAGACCCGTCCCAATATCGCAGACTGAACTCCGTCACTCCGCGGGCGAGCGCGTCCGTCTCCGCCGACCTGTCCGAGAGACTCAGCGGATTGCGTTCTTCGCGTCGCAACAGAGTTCCACCCCTTAGCTCATAAACGAGCAGATTGAGGTCCGACTCCGGTGCCTCAGGTTCCGTACGAACGTGCGCGCGCGAACTGAAGCGGAGCATGCCGGCTGGCCGGACGCCCTGCGTGCCGTCGAGGCCCACAAAAACAGTTCGCCGGTTGCCTTTTTCCCAATCCGCTGCGATCAATTCCTCTGAAAGCCGGGAATAGATCACCCGCACGAGATGGTAGCGGTCTCCTCTGGCCGATACCTGCCGCACAGTTTCGGCCGTCGTGTCAAAGGCCTTGAACACCAGCGACAGGACAATCGCCAGAACCGCCACGGAGACCAGGATCTCGAGAAGGGTGAACCCGCCCTCCCGGCTTCTCGTCTCCGTATCGGCCTCAGCGCGCATCAAACACGTACGCACTCAT
>WNGD01005734.1_pt1 | contig 11998 bp, 9 predicted proteins | sample 5400671 | NCBI WGS metagenome assembly WNGD01 (sample SAMN13153369, study PRJNA577476) | soil metagenome | isolation source: 40 cm soil or saprolite under grassland replicate 2 | place: USA:California | collected 2016-06-15
AAACTCGGCGATCTCGGCACCGGCCGGGTAGGGCGGCCGTAGCGGGGCATCGAGCATCGCGTGCCGCGCGGGCACCGGCATCGGCGACGTCCGGCCGGGCAGTGCCGCGTGGGCCGTGATCATCCGCGTCTTGTGAAATCCGAATACTCCCACCGTTGCCTCCTCCTGGGTGCTCCCCGTCCGGACCGGGAGCTGGCGGAGCGGCCCTGGCCCGCCGTGTTTCAGCCTGCCGGCCACCGCGCAAGGCGCGCGGGCCGGCCAGAGCTGATGCCGCAGGATTTGTAACGGAAACGTCCCGGCCCGGCATTCCCCGCGCCGCCAGTCGTCAGCCCGGCTGGCCGCCGGTACCGCCCGGCCCGGGAGTCTCCGCATGCTCGGCACTCACCGCGCCGCCGGGACTCGCCGCGCCGCCGGGACTCGCCGCGCCGCCGGGACTCGCCGCGCCGCCGGGACCGGCCGCCGCGGCGGGACCGGCGGCGTCCTCCGCTCCGCTGGTGCCGCCCGGTCCGGCGGGCCGGCCGCGGCGCGGCAGCGGCAGGGCACGCCAGCCTGCTGGCCTCGGCGTGCCGGCCGGCCAGAGCCAGTAGCCGACCGGGAACAGGCGGATGTGCAGCCGGTCGGCGATGAGGCCCCACAGCCCGCGGGGAGCCCAGATCGCGACGATCATCGCGATCAGCCCGAGGATGATGAAGTACCACGTCCCGTAGCTGGCCAGGGTCTGCTGCAGCACGAAGAAGATGATCGTTCCCACGATCGGGCCCTCGATCGTGCCGATGCCGCCGATAATCGTCACGAAGATCATCTCAGCCGACCACTGGACGCTGAACGCCGCGGCGGGCTGGACGTTGAGCTGGCTGATGATGAGCAATCCCCCGGCCGCGCCGCAGCCGGCCGCGGCGACCACGAAGACGTAGCGCTGCGCTCGGGACACCCGCGCGCCGATGCTGCGCGCGCCGGTTTCGTCGTCGCGCACCGCCGTGAGCACGAGCCCGAGCGGGCTGCGCAGGATCATGTAGATGGCCGCGATCACGATCACCGTGACGGCCAGCGAGACCCAGTAGGTGTACGCGGTCAGCAGCGTCGGGTCCAGGCTGGCGAATCCGGGCAGCGGCTCGCCGGTGCCGCCGCCGAGCGACGGATAGCGGACGATGATCAGCTCGCAGACCGAGGCGATCACCCAGGTCGTGATCGCGAAATAGCCGCTGCGCAGGCGCGACACCAGCAGCCAGACCGGCAGGCCGACAATGCCGCAGCCGAGCACGGCCGCCGGGAGCGCGAGGAACGGGTTCGTCCCGTGGTTGGCGAAGATCAGCACGAAGTAGGCGCCGAGCCCGATGAATGCCTGCTGGCCCACCGAGACCAGCCCGGCGTAGCCGGCCAGCAGGTTCCACATGCTGGCCATCGTTATCAGGATGAAGACGTTGACCAGCAGGTCCGTCGTGCCGGACAGGACGACATAGGGCAGGTAGCCGAGGATCACGACCAGCGCGATGGCACCGATCCCGGCCCACAGCGAGGACCGCCGGGATCGCGTCACCCGCACGGGCGCCGGAGGATCCGGCTGGCCCGGGAGCGCCCCGCGCTGTCCGGCCGGGCTCATGCGGCGGCCCTCCGGCCGGTCAGGCCCTGCGGCAGCACAACCAGGATGACCAGGAAGACCAACTGGCCGGCCAGGATCTGGTCGGCGGCGTTGACCTGAGCGCCGATCTGCTGAGCGACGCCCAGCAGGATGCCGCCGGCCAGCGTGCCCCACAACGACCCCAGCCCGCCGATCACCACCGCCTCGAACGCGAACAGCAGCAGCTGATCCGTCCCGATCGTCGGGTCGAAGGAGGAGTACATGCCGAACGCCAGGCCCGCCAGCGCGACCGTGCCGAACGCGATCGCCGCGGCGATGCCGAACACGTGCCGGTAGTCGGCGCCGGACAACTGCGCCGCCTCGCGGTCGTCGGCGACGGCCCTGATCAGCCGGCCCTGCCGGGACGACGACAGGAAGTACTGCAGGCCGAGCAGGACGGCCACCGCCACGATGAAAATGACGAGCAGCAGGTAGGCGATGGTGATCTGGGATCCGATGCTGAACGAGTCGGACACCAGCGAGCCGATGTCCAGCGAGTGGCTGTTGGCCGAGGTGAACTGGAGCAGGCCGTTCTCGATCACCACGGACAGGCCGAACGTGACCAGCAGCGTGGTGAGCACGCTGCGGTTCAGTGCCGCCTGGATCAGCGTCCGCTGCACGATGTACCCGAGCCCGGCGAAGATCGGCACCACCAGCACGAACGACCACACCGCCGGGACGTGCGTGACCGCGATGACGCCAAGCGCCACGTACGCGGCAACCACCGCCAGGTCGCCGTGGGCCAGGTTGATCACCTTCATCACGCCGAACATCAGCGAGAGCCCGCACGCGAACAGCGCATAGAGGCCGCCGAGCAGTATCCCCTGGATGACCGCATTGACCCAGCTCATGAGCCCGCACCCGCAGCCCCGGGCACAGCTTCGCCGCCGTTCGGGCCGGACAGCCCGAAGTAGGCGCCCTCGATGCGCTCCGGGCTCAGCTCGGCCGGCGGGCCCTGCAGCGTTGTCCGCCCCTCCAGCAGGCAGTGGATCCTGGTCGCGACCCGCAGCGCCTGGCTCACGTCCTGCTCGACCAGCAGCACGGTCACGCCGGCCGCCAGCAACTCGGGCAGCGTCTGGTAGATGCGGCGGACCACGACCGGCGCCAGCCCGAGCGAAAGCTCGTCAAGCAGCAGCAGGCGCGGGTTGGCGACCAGCGCGCGGCCGATCGCGACCGCCTGCTGCTCGCCGCCGGACAGCTGGGCCGCGCGCTGGGCGCGGCGGTCCCGCATCCAGCCGAACAGCTCATAAACGCGCTCGATCCGCCACGGGCCCGGCTGCGCGTGCGCCTGGCCGACCAGCAGGTTCTCCTCGACGGTCAGCGAGGGGAAGAGCCGCCTGCCCTCCGGGACCATCACGATCCCCTCGGCGACCCGGCGCTCCGGCCGCAGCCGCGCCAGGTCGGCGCCGTCCAGCAGGACCGAACCCGCGGTGGGCCGGTGCAGCCCGGCGATCGCGCGCAGCAGCGTGGACTTGCCCGCGCCGTTCGCGCCGATCATCGCGTACACGTCACCGGGGAAGACGCTCAGGCTGACGCCGGATAGTGCCCGGAGCTGGCCGTGATGCACGGTGAGGTCGCGCACCTCCAGCAAGGCGATGCGCTCGCTCACGGGCCCTCCAGGCCGGGCTCACCCGCCGCCGGGCCGGTCAGCGACGTCGTCACCTCGGTACCGAGGAACACCTCTCGGACCGCCGGGTTGGCCAGCACGTCGGCCGGCCTGCCGTCCCCGACGAAGGAGCCCGCCGCCAGGCAGACCAGCCGCTCCACGGCCGCGGTCAGGGCACGTACCACGTGCTCGATCCAGATCACCGCGATTCCCTCGGCGCGGATCGACCGGACGATCCCGACGAGCTGCGCGACCTCCGGGTCGGTGAGCCCGCCGGCCACCTCGTCGAGCAGCAGCAGCCGCGGGCCGGACGCCAGGGCGCGGGCGAGCTCAAGCCGCTTGCGCTGCAGCAGCCCGAGCCGCTCGGCCGGGAGGTTGGCGTCGGCGCCGAGGCCGGCCCGGTCCAGCACGTCGGCCGCGGCCGCGTAGCTTGCCCGCCGCCGCAGGCCGGCGCCCTGCTGGACGGCGACGAGCACGTTCTCGAAGACGGTCATCTCGCCGAACGGCCTGGGCACCTGGAAGGTCCGCCCGATCCCCAGCCTGCACCGGGCGGCCTGATCCAGCCTGGTGACCCGGACGCCGCCGAACGTGATCTCGCCCGAGGCCGGCGCCAGATCGCCGGCGATGAGGCCGAACAGGCTGGTCTTGCCCGCGCCATTCGGCCCCACGATCCCGACGATGTCCCCGGAGCCGACGCTGAACGACAAGTTGTCCGCGACGACGACCTTGCCGAAGCTCTTCGTGACCCCGTCGAGCTCCAGCAGGGCCGTCCCCGCGGCATCAGGCATTCGTCGGCTCGAGCTTTGCCTGGATCTTCACGTTCGTGTTCAGGGAGTTGTCCACGACCTGCATCTCGAACGGGAACTTGCCCGTGGACTTCTTCCACTGGACGCCGACTGGCGGGATGATGCCCACGCCCGGGGCCGGGCCGCCGGCGAAGTTGAGCGGGCCGCACATCCCGGTGTAGTTCACGTTGTGCAGCGCGCTGGCGACCTCAGCCTTGTTATGCGGGTCACTGGCCGCGGCAAACGCCTCCTTGGCCACCTCGAACAGGGCATAGGTCGAGCCGATCGACTGGACCCACTGGTTGCCGGTGGCGGCGGTGAACCCGTCGGCCAGCGCGCTCGCCGACTCGCCGGTCAGCGAGGACGTGTACGGCATGAACGGGCCCCACCACGAGTCGGTGGCGACGTTGTTCACCAGCGGGCCGAGCGCAGCGGTGTCAGCGGGGAACAGCAGCACCTTGGCCACCGTCGCCAGCCTCGGCTTGAATCCCTGCTGAGATGCCTGCTTCCAGAAGGCGTTGAAATCCGGCGGCAGCGGGGCATTGCTGAAAATCTCGCAATGCTTGTTCTTGAATTTGCTGATCATCGAGCTGAAGTCGGTCGTGCCGTCCTGATAGGCGCCGCCGTCCACGACCTTGTAGCCGGACGCCTTGATCAGCGGCTCGAAGGCGCCGCGGAAAGCGTTGCCGTCGGAGTCGTTCGGGTACTGGCACGCCACCACCTTGTTGGTCTTGAAATGGTTCCACATCGGCACAAAGCAGCCCTGGAACTCCTTCAGCCCGAAGAAGAACAAGGTGCAGTACTTGAAGGTCGTGGTCGGCTTCACCGGGTTGCCGCCGAGGCCCACATACCAGGATTCCCACGGGCACACGGTGGACAGGCACGGCGTGCCGAGCTTCTCGCAGGCCCCGGCGACCGGGTTGGTCGTCTCCGGCGTCGAGGTGGTAAGGATCATGTCGACCTTGTTCTGCAGGATGAGCTGCCTCGCCACCGCGGATGCGCGGTTCGGGTCGGACTGGCTGTCCTGCACCACGATGTTGACCTTGTAGGTCTTGCTGCCGACCTTGAAACCCTTCTGGTACGGCGAGCTCTTCCTGATCTGGCTCAGCACATACTGATCGCCGGAGGCGAAACCGGCCAGCGGCCCGGTCAGCGGGGTAACGAAGCCGATCGTGATCGTGCCGGTCTTGGCTGGCCCGCCTGCGCCCTTGATACCGGAACTACAGGCGCTCAGGAATCCGCCAGTGCCGACAGCCAGCGTCCCGGCGCCCACGCCCTTCAGCAAAGAACGCCGCGCGATCGGCTGATCCCGCAGCATCCTGTCGTCCGCTCCCTGACGGTTCATTCCGTCTCCTCTGAAGTCAGCGCCTGCGAGCCAGGGATCCGTCTCGCCGGGTCGCGAAAGGCTTTCGCTTCGCAGCCGACTTTCCGGGCAGGCTCGGCAAGATGTTCGCTTAGCGTACGACTATACGCAATGTAGAACTTAATCACGCGCTCTCAGCCACTGTCAACCGCCCGCCGGGACCACCGCCGGGCGGGCCGGCCAGCGCCCGGCGGGCCTGCCAGAGCGGCCCCCGGGGCGGGCCGGCCAGCCTCCGGCGGGCCTGCCAGAGCGGCCCCCGGGGCGGGCCGGCCAGCCTCCGGCGGCCCTGCCAGAGCGGCCCCCGGGCGGGCCAGTGCCCCGTCCGGGTACCGGGCCGACAGCGATAATACGGCGGAGCGTGGCCGATAGGCTTGATGCCGGCGGGACGAACGTTACTTGCGGGGCGCGTTCCGCCTGATGGATGTGGATCTGGTATGCGCCGGCGCATACCTCGCGCACATTCATCAGGCGGAGCGCTATTCCGAGCTAGCAAGGTGCCCGTGCCGAGTCGGTGTCGTAGTAGCCGCCGGCCGGGCAGCCAGCCCATCGGGCGGTTGCCAGCTCAGCGGCGGCTGCGGAGCCAGCCGGGTGGCGGGCTGGCCATGGCTGGCCGGGCAGCCGGCGCTGACTAGGTTCCGCCCTGCGCCTGCAGGTCAGCTTCGATCGCCTTGGCCGTATCGAGCAGGGCAGGCAGGATGTCACCGCGCAGCGAGGCAATGCTCACCCTGGCCGCGTGCGCGGAGACGTTGATCGCGGCCGACCCGACGTCCGGGGCGCCGCGGATCGGGGCGGCTACCGCCCGCAGGCCCTCTTCCAGTTCCTGGTCGACGATCGCGTAGCCCTGGCGAGCGACGTCCCCGATGACCTCCCGCAGCCTGCCCGGGTCGGTGACGGTACGGGCGGTCAGCGGCTCGAAGGTCGCCTCCGCCAGGTAGCGGTCGAATTCGTCCGGGCTCAGGGCGGCGAGCAGCACCCGGCCCATCGAGGTGGCATAGGCCGGGAACCTGGTGCCGACCGAGATCGCCACTGTCATGATCCGCTTTGTCGGCACCCGCGCCACGTAGACCACGTGATGGCCGTCCAGCACGGAGATCGACGACGACTCGTGCAGCCGGGCGACGAGTTCCTCCAGGTGCGGGGCGGCGACGTCGGGCAGCGCCAGCCCGGACAGGTAGGCGTAGCCAAGCTCGAGCACCCGCGGCCGGAGCGAGAACTCGCGCCCGTCGCTGCGGACATAGCCGAGCTTCACCAGGGTCAGCAGGAACCGGCGCGCGGCAGCCCTGGTCAGCCCGGTCGCCCGCGCTACCTCACTCAGGCTCAGCCGCTCCCGGTCCGGGCCGAACGATCGGATGACCGCCAGCCCGCGATCGAGGGACTGCACGAAATCGCTGTTCCTCGGTGCCGGACGTCCCGCGCCGGTCGCGTCAGGCACCGCATCCCGGCCGCCGCCTGCCTGGCCGGCGGCCTGGCCGGGCAATGCCGCAGCGCCCGGCGCCGTGCCGTCAGCCGGCTCAGGCACAGCCTCATCGTTCGCTGTGCGCCCGGAGGTTCTCATCGCACACATGCTATCGCGACTCCGTGATCATGGGCTGGCCTGCGCCGATCCGGCTGGTAGCGGCCAGTGCTGGCCCGTCCGGCCTGCCGGTGCGCACGGGCGGCAGTGCAGCATGGCCCGGTCACCCGGTGCGCTCGACGACGAAAGCGCAGAGCGCCTCGAAGGCGGCGCGCGCGGGAACGTCGGGAAGCGCCAGTATCTCGTCACGGGCCCGCCCGGCCCAGTGCCGAAGATCAGCCCTGGCCATGTCCATCGCCGGATGCTCGCGCAGCAGCGCCAGCGCCTCGGCGTGCAGGGCGGGATCGGTCAGCTCACCGTCGCTGAGCAGCTCGACAAGCCGCGTGTCGGCCGGGCCGGCCGAGCGCAGGGCGTGCAGCACGGGCAGCGTCGGCACGCCCTCGCGCAGGTCGGTGCCGGGCGTCTTGCCGGACTCGGCCGACTCGCTGGCGATGTCGAGGATGTCGTCGGCGAGCTGCCAGGCGACCCCGAACGCGCCGCAGGCCGTGGCGATCCGCGCGGCGACCCCGGCAGGCGCGTCGGAGAACATGGCGCCGAACCGGCCGGCGGTCGCGATCAGCGATGCCGTCTTATCGGTGACCACCTTCATGTAGTGGTCGAGCGGATCCTGCCCGGGCCGCACGCCGACGGTCTCCGCGATCTGGCCGCTCACCAGCTGGGCAAACGTCGCCGCCTGGATCCTGATGGCGTCGGCGCCGAGATCGGCGAGGATCGCCGAGGCCCGGGCGAACAGGAAATCGCCGGCCAGGATCGCCACGGTGTTGTCCCAGCGCGAGTTGGCGCTGGGGTGGCCGCGGCGGACCGGCGCCTCGTCCATCACGTCGTCGTGGTACAGCGTGGCGAGGTGGGTGAGCTCGATCGCGACCGCGGCGGGGACGATCCGCTCGTCCCTGGCGTTGCCGAACTGCGCCGCCAGCAGCACCAAGAGCGCGCGGAACCGCTTGCCGCCCGCGTCAATGCCGTACCCGGATATCTCGGAAAGCAGGGCATCCTGTGCCCGCGCGGCCTCGCGCAGGCCTTCCTCGACCAGGGCGAGGCCATCGATGACCTCGGCCGCCAGCGCGGCGTCGGTTAGTTCCACCGGGACAACGCTGATCACTCGGGCTCCCTCATCGGTCCGCCAGCGCCGCCAGCGGGCTGTCCGTCGGCGCGGCCATTACCAAGCCGCGCCCAAGATATGCCCACGTTAAGGTAACCAGGGACATTCCCGCGCCGCCAGTGCCGGGCTGGCGCCGCGCCGACATGCCAGCCCGGCACGCCGCCCGGCGGCCGGCCACCATCTCCCGGCAGCGGGCGGTCAGCCGACGAAGAGCTGGGTGGCGGCATGATTCGCCAGCGACAGCAGCGGCTGCGGTACCACCCCGAGCGCCAGGGTGGCCACCACCCCCACTGCCACCGCGACGCCGGTGAACGCGCTTGGCCTGACCACCGCGGGCCCGTCCGGCGCGGGATCGCTGAAGAACATGAGCACGATGACGCGGGCATAGGGGAAGGCCAGGATCGCGCTGCTGAGCACGCCGACGACGACGAGCGGCAGCGCTCCGCCGGCGATCGCAGCCTGGAAGACCGCGAACTTTCCGGTAAAGCCGCTGGTGAGCGGGATGCCGGCGAAGGTGATCAGGAAGAAGGCGAAGGCCCCGGCGACGATCGGCGAGCGGCGGCCGAGTCCCGCCCAGCGGGACAGGTGCGCCGCCTCGCCGGTCTGGTCGCGCACCAGCGTGACGATGGCGAACGCGCCGATCACGGCGACGCCGTAGGCGGCCAGGTAGAACAGGCTGCCGGACAGCCCGGCCGGGCTGACGGCAACCAATCCGGTTAGCACGTACCCGGCCTGCGCGATCGAGGAGTAGGCCAGCAGCCGCTTCACGTCGGTCTGGGTCACCGCGACGATCGAGCCGACAGCCATGGTCAGGATCGCGACCGCCCACATCACCGGCCGCCAGGTCCAGGACAGCTGCCCGAACGCGACATAGAAGACCCGGAACAGCGCGCCGAACGCGGCCACCAGCGTGCAGGACGCCATCAGCGCGGTGACCGGGGTGGGAGCTCCCTGGTAGACGTCCGGTTTCCAGCTCTGGAACGGCGCGGCGCCGATCTTGAAGAGCAGCCCGAGGCCGAGCAGGGCGATGCCCGCGTACAGCAGGGTCGCGCTGCTGGTGTCCGATGAGGCCGCCGCCGCGATGGCCGATAGCCGGACCGACCCGGCGAAGCCATACAGCATCGCGATGCCGAACAGGAAGAACGCTGACGAGAACGCGCCGAGCAGGAAGTATTTCACCGCCGCCTCCTGGGAGAGCAGGCGGCGGCGGCGGGCGATGCCGCACAGCAGGTAGAGCGGCAGCGACAGCACTTCCAGCGCGACGAACATGGTGAGCAGGTCGTTGGATGCCGGGAACAGCAGCATGCCGCCGATGGCGAACAGCGTCAGCGGGTAGACCTCGGTGTGGGTGATGCCGGCCAGCAGCCCCTCCCGCTCCTCCGCGCTGCCGGGGACTGCGGCGGCCTGCGCGGCGAACGGGCTCACCTCGTGTGAGGACTCGGCGATCAGCAGCACGCTGATGAAGGCCAGCACGAGGATCGTGCCCTGGATGAACAGCGTGGGCTGGTCGATGCCGACCGCCCCGACGGCGGCAACATGACCCGGGCTGCCGTTGCCGAACACGGATTTCGACGAGGCCACGACTATCGTCAGCGCGAACGCGGCGGCCAGGCCGCCGAGGGTCAGCACCAGGTGGATGCCGCGCCGCAGCGGCCGCGGCGCGAACGCCTCGACCAGCACGCCGGCCACCGCCAGGCCGAAGACCAGCAGCATCGGCGACAGCTGGAACCACTCGAGGTGCGGCGCGCTGATCGGCGGGGCGGCGGCGAGGATCCCGGTCACCGGGCGCCTCCCTTCTGCTGGACCGCGCTGGCCGGGTGCGGCGGGACCGGATCGGCGGAATGCACCTGGACGAGGGTGCGATGCACTGCCGGGTTGATGACGTCGATAACCGGCTTCGGGTAGACGCCGAGCACGATGATCAGCGCGATCAGCGGGCCGACGGCCCACAGCTCACGGGCCCGCAGATCCGGCATGCCGGCCACGTTGTCACCGGCCGGGCCGGTCATCGTGCGCTGGTACATCCACAGGATGTAGACCGCCGCGAGGATGATCCCCATGGTGGCCAGGATGGCGGGCACCTCATAGCGGGTGAACGTGCCCACCAGGACGAGGAACTCGCTGACGAACGTGGACAGCCCGGGCAGCGCGAGGCCGGCCAGCCCGGCGATCAGGAACAGCCCGGCAAGCACCGGCGCGACCTTCTGCACGCCGCCGTAGTCAGCGATCAGCTGCGACCGCCGGCGCGCGATCATGAATCCGGTGATCAGGAACAGCGCGCCAACCAGGAAGCCGTGGTTGACCATCTGCAACGTCGCGCCCGCCTGGCCCTGGCTCGTCATCACGAAGATGCCCAGCGTGATCAGCCCCATGCCAGACACCGAGACGTAGGCGACCAGCCGCTTCAGGTCCGCCTGGCCGATGGCGACGATCGCGGGGTACAGGATCCCGATCACCGCGAGCGCGATGACCAGCGGCGTGAAGTAGTGCGATGCGGACGGGAAGAGCTCCAGGCAGTAGCGGATCATGCCGAAGGTGCCGACCTTGTCCATCACGCCGATCATCAGCACCGCGTCGCCAGGCTGCGCGGAGGCGGCCGCGTCCGGCAGCCAGGTGTGGAACGGCCAGAGCGGCGCCTTGATCGCGAACGCCACGAAGAAGCCGAGGAACAGCCATTTCTGCACGGTCGGGCTGAGCCTGACCTGCACTAGCTGGCTGAACAAGAACGTGCCGGGATGCCCGCCCCGCGCCGAGTACACGTACAGTGCGATCACCGCGACCAGCATCAGCAGCCCGCCCAGCAGGCTGTACAGCAGGAACTTGACCGCCGCGTACTGGCGCTGTCCGACTCCGTAGCTCCCGATCATGAAGTACATCGGGATCAGCATGGCCTCGAAGAAAACGTAGAACAGGAACACGTCGGTCGCGGCGAAGGCGCCGATCATCATGGTCTCAAGAACCAGCATCAGCGCGAAGTAGGTCTTCACGCTGTGCCTGGGCGGCCCGGCCCCGGCACCCCGTGGCGGCTCCCCGGCCGGGCCGGTGCCGGTGCCGACGTCGGCACCGACGGCATTCCACGACGCGAGCACGACCACCGGCGTGAGCACCGCGGTCATCACGATGAGCACCAGCGCGATGCCGTCCACGCCGACCGCGTAGTGCACGCCGAACTGCGGGATCCACCGGACGGTCTGGTTGAACTGGAAGTCGGGGCCGTTCGGCGAGAACCGGAGCGCCATCGCGGCCGCAACGGCGAGCGTGGCCAGCGAGAATACCAGTGCCAGCCGCTTGACGAGTGTGTCCCGCGCGCTCTGGGCGGCCTCGCCGGCCGAGGCGGTGCCCGGTACCGCAGCCACCACCACCGCGCCGGCCAGCGGAATCGCGCCGGCGACGGTCAGCCAGGGGAATGTGCTCATGGGATCCGCAGCCTCATCAGGTCTAGATCTTCACCAGCAGGAGCGCGCCGACGAGCAGAACCGCGCCGACGAGCATCGAAAGCGCATAGGAGCGCACGAACCCGGTCTGCAGCCTGCGCAGCCTGCCCGAGGTGCCGCCCATGGTGGCGGCCAGCGTGTTGACGAGCCCGTCTATGCCGCGGTTGTCGAAGTACACCGAGAGCCGGGTCAGCCACTGGCCAGGCCGCATCAGGACGGACTCGTTGACCGCGTCGCCGTACAGGTCCTTGCGCGCCGCGACCGTGACCAGCCCGCCGGCCGGCGAGATGACCGGGATCTCCTGCCGCCCGTACCTGGCCCACGCGATCGCGGTCCCGATCAGCGCCAGCGCGAGCGTGGCCAGGCCGGGCACGCTGAGGAGGCCGTGGAAGGCGGGCGGCCTCCCGACCACGGGCGCCAGGAAATCGGCCAGCTTGTCGTTCACGATCAGGAAGGCGCCCGCGCCGACCGAGCCGATGGCCAGCACGATCATCGGGGCTGTCATCACCGGCGGGGCCTC
>WNGD01005735.1_pt1 | contig 11997 bp, 8 predicted proteins | sample 5400671 | NCBI WGS metagenome assembly WNGD01 (sample SAMN13153369, study PRJNA577476) | soil metagenome | isolation source: 40 cm soil or saprolite under grassland replicate 2 | place: USA:California | collected 2016-06-15
GACACAGCACACTCCGCCGGTCCCCGGGCCGCGCCGCCGGGCGACACAGCACACTCCGCCGGTCCCCGGGCCGCGCCGCCGGGCGACACAGCACACTCCGCCGGTCCCCGGGCCGCGCCGCCGGGCGACACAGCACACTCCGCCGGTCCCCGGGCCGCGCCGCCGGGCGACAACCGGCCTAGGCTGGCTGCGCTCGTGCCCTCGCCTGGCCGGCCAGGCCGGGCAGCCGCCGGAGAATATCATCCGCCTCGGCGGTGCGCCGGTCCTCGATATCCGCCGTTACCCGCTTGCCCGCGACGTCAAGCCGCACCGAAGCCAGTCCGAGCCGTCGCTGGACGGGGCCCTGCATCCAGCGGATGCTCTGCACTTTCTCCAGCGGGACCCAGGTCGTCGTGCGGCAGACCCGGCCGCGCGATGCCACCACGTAGCGGTCGTCGCCGCCCCACGCCAGGAAGTGGTAGGTCAGCGGCGCCTTCCAGCGGGCACTTCGCGGCGGCCGCTGCGACGGCGCCGGCGGTTCGATCAGCAACTCGCTGATCATCTGCGCCGCCTCCGCGCGCGACCCAACGGGCACCAGCGCGCGCAGGCGCTGCGATTCCGACCGGTTCTCCCGGCGCTGCCGCGGCCCGGCCACGTCGACCTCAAGCCGGGCCCAGCCAAGCGCTCGCCACGCCAGCGGCTCGACGAGGCGCACCGCCTGGACTCGCCCCGGGCGGATGGTCTCCGCAGTGGTCTGCACCAGCCCCGACCGTAGCCGCAGCCCGTCAGCCGCCGCGGCGACGACGGTCCCGTAGTCGCCGTTGAACTGGCGCCAGACGGCGAGCACGATTCCGATCGCGAACGGCAGGACCGAGACCACGACTCCGGGCTGGCCGGTCACCGCGATGACCGCGGCCAGCGCGGCGATCACGGCCGCCGCGACCACGCCGGTCCTGCTCAGCGCGATGGCCGCGGCAAGCCGGCTCGACCGCACCCGGAACAGCAGCCGCTCGGCCTCCCCGTCACCAGGCTGCCCGGCCGGGTCGCCCGCGCCGGTCGGGCCGGTCGTGCCGGGCGTGCCCGGCACCGTGCTGGCGGGCGAGCCTGCGGCCACGGCACCGGGTGCCCGGGCCATCGACAGCAACCGCTGCCGGAGCTGCTCGGCCTCGGCGAGTGGCAGGGAGGCCAGCCGTCCCCCGGAGGAATCGGCCCCCGCCATCCGCAGCCGGAGTTCGGCCAGCCCGAGCACTCGAGCCAGCCCGGTCTGCACCACGTCGATCGCCTGGACCTGCGACAACGGGAACCGCCGTGACTCGCGCCGCACCAGCCCGGACTCGATGCGCAGCACGCCGTCCGCGACCTGCCAGCGGGTCACCAGCCAGCTCACCACGCCGCCCGCCAGCACCACCGCGACCAGGACGAGGTTGCTGATGAGATCGCTGCCGGTGCCCTGGCGGTTGGCGAAGAAAAGGACGAGCACCAGCATGGCGATGGTCACCAGGTGGCGCCCGGCGCGGATGACCGGCGACAGCGGGTGCAGCCGGTGCCAGGCCGCGACGTCTCCCGCGGCAGCTTGCTGTCCGGCCGGATCCGGCGTGCTGCCTGGCGGGGTGCTGACCGGCGGCGTGCTGCCAGGCGGGCTGGTCACAGGCCGGCTGCCCGCGCCTCGCCGAGAGTGGCGAGCTGGTCGCGCAGCTTCGCGGCCACCGCCCGGTCCAGGCCGGGAATCCGCGCGTCGCTGGCCGCGGCCGCGGTGTGCATCCGCAGCGTCGCCAGCCCCAGGCTGCGCTCCACCGGCCCGGCGGTGACGTCGATGAACTGCATCCGGCCATAGGGAATGACCGACTGGCGGCGGATCAGCACCCCGCGCCGGACCATCAGGTCGTCGTCGCGCTCGGCATAGCCCCATGCGGCGACCCGGCGGGCCAGGAACCGCTCCCACAGCAGGCCGATGGCCAGCAGCCCGAGCCCGGTGCCGAGGCCGAGCCCCGGCGATGCGGCGATACCGAGAATCAGGCCGCTAGCGAGCGCGGCAGGCACGGTCGCCAGTCCGGTCTGGATGCGCCTGGCCCGCAGCAGGCGCGGTGACGGGCGCTGCCACCCGATGCCCGCGTCACCGGGCTCCGCCGGGGAGCCGGGCTCGGTTTCCGCCGGGGAGCCGGGCTCGGTTAACGGCGTGCGCTGGCCCGGCGTTACGTCGCCGGCGCGCTCTCCGCGGGTCACCATGGCCCTGCCTTCCCTGCATTCGTGCGGCAGCTGCGACATTTGACGATATCAGCTTCATTTCCGGCTGAAACGGACCCAGCGGCCAGTGTCGCGCGCGACGCGCGCCACGCCGGGGCGCCCCGGCTGGTCTTCGACCGCAATCCCGCACTGGGACGTGCCCCCACCCCGACCACCGCCAACCCGCGTCCCCGCCCCTCGGCCCACTCACCCCGCCCGCCCCGTGCACCCCGCCGGTCACACTCGTCCGGCATTCCGCCCCCCGCCCCCCGTCTGCCTCCCGGCGGGCATCCGATGATCAAGGTTCTGTCATCTGCATGGTCCGGCGGGTCCGGATATTTATGCACGACCGCTGACGTAGTGAGCGTCCGTAGCCGCTGGTTGCGCGGGGGTGTCGTTGAGCGGATGCTCGCGCGGTTGTTGGGGGAGTAGAAAGGTGGCTGACAGGAAGGGCGGGTGGCCGGACTGGCCGGTTACGCCCTGCTGGCGGGCGCCGCATGGACCGCCCGGTGGGCAGGGCCGGTATCGGTGATCTTCACGCAGGAGGCATTGCCTTGGGGCTGACCGAATTCGACGCGCTGAGCTTCGACTGCTACGGAACCCTCATCGACTGGGAGGCCGGAATCGCGGCGGTGCTCAGCCGGTGGGCCAGGTCCCGGCAGCTCAGCCTCGATGAGGAAGCATTGCTGGCCGCCTTCTCCAGGCACGAGGCCGCCGCCGAGGTCGGGCACCCGCATGACCTGTATCCCGCCATCCTTGCCCGCAGCATGCGCGGCCTCGGCGACGAGCTGGGCGCGGAGGTCAGCGAGCAGGATGCGCAGGCCCTGGCCGGCTCGGTGCCCGGCTGGCCGGCCTTCCCTGATTCCCGCAACGCGCTGAGCGCTCTGGGCAAGCGGTACAAGCTCATCATCTTGTCCAACGTGGACCGCGACTCCTTCGCTGGCAGCAACCGCCGCCTCGGCGTGGCCTTCACCAGCATCCTTACCGCCCAGGACATCGGTTCCTACAAGCCTTCGCCCCGCAACTTCGAGGCATTGACCGCTGAGGCCAGCAGGCTGGGCATTCCCCAGGGAAGGCTGCTGCACGTGGCGCAGAGCCTGTTCCATGACCACGTCCCCGCCAAGCAGGCCGGCCTGCGGACCGTCTGGATCAACCGCCGGCACGACAGGCCAGGCTGGGGCGCCACGCCAGCACCTCCAGCCGACGTCGCCCCTGACTGGGAGTTCCCATCCATGGCGGCCTTCGCCGACGCCGCCGCAGCGGAATCGGACCGGCCTGACTAACTGCGCCGGACCCGGTTGGCTTCGATGTGCTGGAGCAGTGGCGCCAGCACATCGTCGATCTAGTTGTTTTCCCTAGAGTATTCACGATCATGTCGCAAGCCGCGGTGCACGCCTAACGGCGGACAGTTCCCGGGCCGAGCGGCAGATCTGGCATTGCGATTAGTGAACCTTTTTCATCCTTCGGCCTTGCGGGTTTGAAGGACGTGGATGGCTTTGGCTAGTTGCCCGGCTTTCCAGGGACAGCAGCGGAGTTTGCGCAGGATGCGCGAGGTTTTGAGCTGGGCGTTGGCGCGCTCGCCGGGGCCGCGTAGCTTGGCGTGGGCGCGATTGGCGGCTTTCTGCGATTCCGGCTTGTTTCTCCCCTTGTACGGGGTGCGGATGTGCTCCCCGGCGCCCTGATAGCCCTTGTCCGCCAGCACGATCAGCCCGGCGGCGGCCAGTTCCCGCGGAATGCCCCAGATCCGGGCGGCGGTCAGGTCGTGGACGGCGCCGGGCAGTGGCCCAGGCACCCACACGATGTCCCCGTCTGGGCTGGCGATGACCTGGAGGTTCATCCCGTGCCGACGGTGCTTGCCGGAGTAGAACGGCCGGTCCGCGGCCACCCGGTCGGCGGGAATTAAGGTGCCGTCGATCACCATGTAGGCGTGGCCAGCCTGGCTGGCCTCGCGCAGGGCCTTGTGCAGCTTCGGGGAGCGGGCGGTCAGCAGGCCGGCCGTCTCGGTGACGTAGCGCCAGGCCGTGGCCGTGCCGATGCCGAACCCGGCGGCCAACTCGGCGAACGTCTCGCCTTTGCGCAGGTAAGCCAGCACGAGCAGCGCCTGCTGCGCAGGGCTGAGTTTGCGCCAGCGCGAGCCGGTCGAAGCCCGGTGACGGCGGATGACCCCCGCCACATAGGACAGGGTCTGGGCAGACAACGGCAGCGCAGCACGGTAGAAGAGCATGAAAGCCCCCGGGCAGACGAAGGATCTTGGTCGATCGCCTCATCTGCCAGGGACTTCACCAGGCCGCGAGCCGGCACGCCGGCCAGTGATCAACCCGTGCCAAAACATCCAAGAGCAGGATGAAAGCCCGCTGAATCCCCGCGGTGTCAAGAGAAGGCTCAGGTGCCGGTGCACTGCGGGCCCGTCCCGGCAGGCAGCTGGCGCCCGCGGCGTACCCGCCGGGGCGCGAGGTGAGTCAGATACCAGATGTGCGGTGGCCGGGCTGGGTTGCCGGGCGCCGTAACCTGAGTATTTGGCGGGATCACAGCCGGGCCCTTGCGTCAGCGTGCCTGCGCGCCTGGCGGCAGGGGCCCCCATTCGGCGAGGCCATTGCGATGATCCGGCCGCTGGGCGAGGACGCAGAAGACGCGGTGCGGTGGTGGCAGGCCTACGTGCTGGCCGAGAACGATCAGATCGATGAGCTTCGCGAGCGCTCCGCGGCCGGGGACGAGCACGCGAGGCGCCAGCTGGCCAGCTGGCTGTCCGACCGGGCCAGGACGGAGGAGGCCATCGCGGTCATCCGCCCGCTGGCCGGCGCCGGAGACGACATGGCCGAGCTGTGGCTGGCCCGCTGGCTGGCTGAGTGCGGGCCTCCTCGACTGCTTGGCGCCCGTCGGCCGCCTCGCCCACCACGGCGATTCCGCCGGACGCGCCGCTGGTCAGGCGGTAGGGAGGGATGTGGTGCCCGGCGGCTAGGTTCGCGGCCTGCGAGTGAAAACGGCGGCTCACAGCCGCGGGTCGACGGGCTCGCTTTCCAGCGCGAGGACCCCGAAGACGCACTCGTGCACCCGGAACGCTGGCTCGCGGCGGACGAACCGGTCCAGCGCCTCTACCCCCAGGGCGAACTCGGTCGCCGCCAGCGATCGCTTGCGCCCGAGGTTGCGCTCCCGCAGCCGGGCGACGTTACCAGGCAGGGAGTACTCGGGCCCGTAGATGATCCGCAGGTACTCCGGGCCCCGGCACTTGATTCCCGGCTGGGCGATGCCGCGCTTTCCCCGCGTGACCGGCTCGGCCGGCTTGACTACCATGCCCTCGCCACCGGCCCCGGTGAGCTGCTCCCACCACGCGGTCACGGCGGCGTCGGCGCCGGGGTCGGCGAGATCGACCGCGAGATGACGGGTAGCCATGATCAGCGGATCAGCAACGGCAAGGCGCTCAGCCACCTGCATGTGCCACTCGTGCTCCCGGCCGAAGCAGGTACTCCTCGACCCGGCCAGCACCTGGAATGGGGCCAGCCGCACGTCATCGACGGAGGTCACCGGCCAGCTGTACGGCCGGTAGGCGCTGACGAACGACTCCGCCGCGCGCCGCCGCTGCGCAGTTCGCTCGCGGAGGCCGGCTATCTCCATGCCCCTCGCCCGGGCGGCGTGCAGAGTCTGCGCGGCGGCGTCCAGCCCGGCCACGGCAGCGGCCCCGACGGCTGCGTAATGGCTCTTTATCAGTTCTGTCGCCTTCAGCGACCACGGCAGAATCTCGCAGTCGAGCGCGGCCCAGTCGCCGAGTTCCTGCCACAGCCCGGCCGCCGTGATCGCGTCGCGCAGGCGGCCGACCACCGCGTCTGCCATCCCGCCGATGGTGAAGAAGCGGCGGCCGGTGCGGGTGTAGACGATGCCGCTCTCGTCTCCGCCGAACCAGTCCCGGGCGGCCGCGGGGGTCCGGCAGATTACCGCGACCCCGCGGGAGCCCATGTGCTTTTCCTCGCACACCACCCGCTGCAGCCCGTCACGGCGGTAAGCGGCCAGCGCGTCCGCGGGATGCTCAAGCAGGCCGGGCCGGCTGCTGGCAGGCACCGGCGCCATGGTCGGCGGCAGGTAGATCAGCCATCTCGGGGCGATCGCGAACCGGCTCATCACCTCGAGCGCGGCGGCGGCGTTCTGCTCCGGGATAGCTACCCGCCCGCGCAGCCGGGTCTCGATACCCCGTCGGCCAAGCACGTCGGCCACGTCGAGCAGCTGGCCGTGCGCGTCCGCCGCGCCGAAGTCAGGCCCGGCCCCGTTCCCCGGCTGAGCCGCTGGGCCGGCCGCTGGCCCGCCGGGTGCGCCGCCCGGTCCGGCCTCCAGCGGGCGGGCCGGCTGGTAATACGCGCGACGGGCGGGAACGGAGACCAGTTCCCGCTCCGGATAACGCAGCGCGGTCAGCCGGCCGCCGAAAACGCAGCCGGTGTCGATGCAGATCGTGTTGTTGACCCAGCTGGCCGTCGGCACCGGGGTGTGGCCGTAGACCACCGCGGCCTTGCCCCGGTAGTCCTGCGCCCACGGGTAGCGGACCGGCAGCCCGAACTCGTCGGTCTCCCCGGTGGTCTCCCCGTACAGGGCGAAGGCCCGCACCGCAGCGGACGCTCGACCGTGCATCTCCGCCCGCAGGCCCGCATGGGCGACCACCAGCTTGCCGCCATCGAGCACGTAATGGCTGATCAGGCCGTCCAGGAAGGCAGTCACCAGGGTGCGGAAGCCGGCCGGCTCGGCCGCGAGCTGGGCCAGCGACTCGGCCAGGCCGTGGCTGACCCGGACGTCGCGGCCGTGCAGCGCGCGCAGCAGCTTGCTCTCGTGGTTGCCGGGTACGCACAGCGCGGTGCCAGCCTCGACCATCTCCATCACCGTGCGGAGCACGCCGGGGGTATCCGGGCCGCGGTCAACCAGGTCACCGAGGAACACGGCGGTCCGGCCGGCCGGGTGCCGCCGCGCGCCATCCGCGGCTGGCTGGTAGCCGAGCGAGTCCAGCAGGTCAGCCAGTTCCGCATGGCAGCCATGCACGTCGCCAATGATGTCGAACGGGCCATGCTCGTCCGACCGGTCAGTCCAGGCCGGCTCGCGCACGATCTGCGCCGCGTCCACCTCGGCCTCGCCGCGCAGCACGAACACCCGCCGGAAGCCTTCCCGTTCCAGCCGCCTGATCGAGCGCGAGAGCGTGGCGTGCTGCCGCGTGACCACCCCGGAGCCGAAGTTCCGGTCGGCGCGCGCCGCGTTCCGCTCGATGCAGGTTCTCGCCGGGATGTCGAGCACGATCGCCACCGGCAGCACGTGCTGCTCGCGGGCCAGCGTCACCAGCGGCCTGCGGGCATCCGGCTGCACGTTCGTCGCGTCGATCACGGTCAGCCGCCCGATGGCCAGCCGCTTGGCCGCGACCACGTGCAGCGCCTCGAATGCCGCCGCGGTGACCGACTGGTCGTTCTCGTCGTCCCCGACCAGACCGCGGAACGCGTCCGAGGACAGCACCTCAGTCGGCCGGAAATGGCGGGCGGCGAAGCTCGACTTGCCGGACCCGGTCACGCCCACGAGCACCACCAGGGACAGCTCGGGGATCTTGATTGTCGTCACGGGCATCGCGCCAGCACCGCCAGCTGCGTGGGCGGGCCGGCTTGCGGGTCATCCGGCCCGACGGGCGCGTAACGGACCGTGTAGCCATGGCGCCGCGCCACCGCACCCGCCCAGGCGCGGAACTCGGCCCTGCTCCACTCGAACCGGTGATCCGGATGCCGCATCGCGCCCGGCGCCAGGCCCGGGTAACGCGCGTTGTACTCGGCGTTGGGCGTGGTGACCACCACCGTGGCCGGGGTGGCCTGGGCGAACACGGCCTGCTCAAGCGCGCCGAGCCGGTCCGGGTCCACGTGCTCGATAACTTCCATCAGCACGGCTGCGTCATAACCGGCCAGGCGGCGGTCGGCATAGGTGAGCGCGCCCTGCAGCAGCCGTACCCGCTGGCGCTGCCGCGGCGCCATCTCCGCCAGGTGGATCCGGCGTGCCGCCCGTTCCAGCGCGGTGGCCGAGGCGTCCACGCCGACGATCTCCTCGAACTGCCCGTCCCGCAGCAGTCCGGCGAGCAGGCGCCCGTCGCCGCAGCCGAGGTCGAGGACACGCCGCGCACCCGCCGCCGTCAGTTCCCCGAGCACCGCCGCCAGCCGCAGGTCCCGCAGCCGGGCGTGCTCCGCGGGCGCAGTCTGACCGGCGGTCCCGGTCCCGGTCCCGGTTCTGGTCTCGGCCCCGGTCCGGGTTTCCGTCTCCGCCTGGGCGTCCGCCTCGGCCTGGGCGTCCGCCTCGGCCTGGGCGTCCGCCTCGTCCTCGTCGAGCAGCCGCGCGATGGCCTCGGCGGCAAGTCCGCGCTGGTGCCGCAGGTAACGGCGCACGATCACGTCGCGCTCAGGATGCCCGGCCAGCCAGCGGCCCGCGCCGTCGACGAGCTTGTCGATCTCGTCGCCAGTCACCCAGTAGTGCTTGTCGTCGTCCAGCACCGGCAGCAGGACGTACAGCTGGCCGAGAAGATCACGGACCCGGCAGCGCGCGGAGATCCGCACGTCGAAATAGGGGCTGTCGCCCCACCACGGGAACTGCTCGTCGAGCGGGATCGCGCGGGCGCTTACCTGGTAGCCGAGCGGCTCGAACAGCCGGCGCAGCAGGCCTTCGCCGCCCCGGCACGGCAGTACCGGCAGCCACGCCGAAAGTTCCAGCGACTGCTCCGCCAGTTCGGGACGTTCCTTGCTCTGGCCCCGCAGCGCGGTGCCGAACATCTTGCGCAGCGCGACGCTCAGGAGCGAAGAGGCCACATATGGCCGGTCGTTCACGTATGCGGCAAGCGGGAACGGCCCGCCTCTGCTACGGCGCACCAGCGCGACGGGATCCACCTCAAGCAGCAGCGCGATGGTGCAGCGGCCCGGTTCCGCCTCCGGGTAGAAGGCGTGCGCCACGCCGAAGCCAAGCTCGACCGACCGCGTGGCCGCCGGATTCTTGTGCAATAGGAATCCGAGGTCTGTCGCGGGCGGCGTCGTGCTGGTGATGGTGAGCAGCATGGGATCCTTCGCGCCTCGGCCGACGATCAGCCTACGCGGGCTTGCCGGGGCGGAACTTCGCTGCGGCCAGGGGGATCAGGGCTTTGCGCCCACGCCAACGAGGCCCCAGAACTGGCTGGGGTCGCTGGGCACGTCGGCGGGCGAGTCCGGATGCCACTCCGGGATGTAGACGAGCCCGGGATCCACGAGGTCGAACCCGTCGAAGAAACGCAGGATCTCCGCACGGGAGCGCATGTGCACTTGGGTAGCCACGCTGGTGTTGTAGACCTTTTCCGCGGCCTGCGCCACGGTCGGCTTGCTCTCGTTGGTGGCGTGACACAGAACAAGGTAGCTGCCAGGCGCAAGAGCGTCGCGCAGCGTGGCCACCAGCCGCCAGGGATCCTCGGCGTCACTGATGAAATGCAGAATGGCGACGATCAGCAGGCCGGCCGGCTGGCCGAAGTCGATCAGCCCCTGGGCGGCGGGGTGGGCGAGAATCTTCTCCGGGTCGCGCAGGTCGGCATCGATGATCGCGGTGTTCTCGTTCCCCGCCAGGATTGCCCTACTGTGGGCGATCGCGACCGGATCGATATCGACATAGGTCACCCGGGCGCCAGGGTCGGCCTGCTGGGCCACCTCATGCACGTTCCCCTGGGTGGGTATGCCGGAGCCGATGTCGAGGAACTGGCGGATCCCCGCCGCCATCAGGAAGCGGACCGCGCGGCCGACGAACGCGCGGTTGGCCCGGGCGATCGCCCGGGCGTTGGGCTCGACCGCGGCGATCGCCCGGCCCAGGTCCTGGTCGGCGAGGAAATTGTGGCTGCCGCCCAGCAGGTAGTCATAGACCCGGGCGACGTTCGCGCGCTGCGTGTCGACTCCCGGCGGCACCCAGTCCGGCTCGCCAGTCATCAACGGCCTCCTCACCTGCCCGCTGCCGGTACCCGGCACCGCCGCCCCGGGCCGACCGGGAACCGAATCTCATTCTAGTGACCTGGGCTACCGCGCCTAGGCCGCTTTCTCGTCGACGATGCTATACATTTCCTGTTTGCGCAGGATCGTCGGGTGCTGGCAATAGCTGCCCGCATTTGGGCCGCGAGATCCGCCGCCTGCAAGGTCATTACGGGATGGGCCGCCGGCCGCTCGGCGGATTCGCCGCCAAGATTGGTACACATACCAGTGGAGTCGCACATCGCCGGGGAAGGCAAGCCGGTCGGCCCACGGCCGCGCGGGACGGACCTGGCTGGCCCGGCCACGCCGCACGCCGGCCCGAGCCGGTTAAGCGAGGCCGCGGCCAGGATCGGCAGCACGCTCGACCTCACCCAGACCGCGCGCGAGGCCGTCGATGCCGCCGTTCCCGGCTTCGCCGAGGCAGCCGTCATCTACGTGCCGGAACGGCTGCTCGCCGCCGACGAGTTCGGCTCGTATCAGGCCAGGCACGTGGCAGTGGTACGGCGGCTTGCGGCCGCGCTGGCCGGCCAGCCCGCGGACGTGACCGAAGGCCTGCTCCGCTCCGGCGAGGTGCTCGTGCTCGGCGAGGGCACGCCCTGCTTCCGGGCGATGGCGGTGAGCAGCCCGGTGCTGTACGACCAGCTCGACGTCGAGGCGGCAGAGCGGCTCGGCCGTCGTCCGGGCGGCCGGGAGATCGCTGCCAGCTTCACGTCATTCCTGGCGGTGCCTCTCGTCGCCCGTGGGTCGGTGGTGGGGTGCGCGGCGTTCGGGCGCACGCCCGCCAGCGCCCCTTTCGGTCCCGATGACGTGGCGCTCGCCACCGAGCTCGCGTCCCGCGCTGCCATCTGCATCGACAATGCGCGGCTGTACGACCGCGAGCGGCAGACCGCGCTCGCGCTGCAGAGCAGCCTGCTTCCCGGCCGGCCGCAGGTCCCGGCCGGCCTGGAGGTCGCGCACCGCTATCTGCCGGTCGGCACGAGCATGGTCGGCGGCGACTGGCACGACATCATTGCCCTGCCGGGCGGCCGGGCGGCGCTGATTGTCGGCGACGCGATGGGCCACGGGCCAGCGGCGGCAGCCGTCATGGTGCAGCTCCGCATCGCCGCGCGCATCCTGGCCGGCCTCGGGCTGCCGCCCGAGCAGGTACTGCAGAAGCTCGACCGGATGGCATCAGAACTGCCCGCGCCGTTCGCCACCTGCATCTACACGGTCATTGACCCGGCAGGCAGTTTATCCGTGGCGGCACAGGCCGGACACCTGCCGCCGGTCCTGGCACTGCCCGGCTGCCAGCCGCGGTTACTTGACTTGCCGCCCGGGCTGCCCCTCGGACTGGTCGCCGGATCCTTCCAGGCCAGCCAGATCAGCCTGCCGCCCGGCGGCACGCTTGCCTTGTACACCGACGGGCTGGTGGAGAGCCGAAGCAGGTCGCTCGGCGACGGAATGGCCGCATTGTGCGGCGCACTCGGCGCCGCGCTGGCACGGCCAGGCGGCACGCTGGACGACGCTTGCCAGCTGGTTACCGAGATGATGCACGAGCACGGCGAGGACGACATCACGCTCGTGCTCGCGCGCATCCGCCCGTGAGGATGCCTGGCCCGGCCGCTTCCCGGCCGTCGTCGTGGGGGACGGACGTGGGGCCGGCGGTGTGGATGAAGGTGTGGACGGGGTGGTGGAAAAGGACCTGCTCCGGGGGACAACGCGGGCGTTGCTGTGGATACCTTGTGGATGGTGAAAGAATCTTGAAATTGGTGTCCCCGGGCCCTTGTGCGGGTGCGGCCGGAGGCAGTAGAAATACGTCACTGCTGGAGACGGGAACCACGCC
>WNGD01005736.1_pt1 | contig 11996 bp, 12 predicted proteins | sample 5400671 | NCBI WGS metagenome assembly WNGD01 (sample SAMN13153369, study PRJNA577476) | soil metagenome | isolation source: 40 cm soil or saprolite under grassland replicate 2 | place: USA:California | collected 2016-06-15
TGTTGTAGACGACGCCCATGAAACCGCCGACGAGCATGGCCGGGATGAGCAGCGCGAGAGCCGCGTGTCCGCGCGGCGCGAACGGAATCACGAGGAACATCGGCCCGCCGAGGATCGAGGACACGATGATCGTCCGGCCAACCCCGAGACGGGCGAAGATCTTGTTCGCAGTGAGCGCGGCGAGCAGCGGTCCGAAGTTCGACAGCGTGAAGGCGAGGCCGATTGCCTCCGGGCTCAAATGGAGCCGACGCCGTGCGAAGACGAGCAGGATCGCGAAGCCCAACAGGCCGAAGAAGTTGAAGATCGCGGTGCAGGCGGCGATGTTCTTCAGGTAGGGATGGCGCAGCACATAGCTGAGCCCTTCACGCAGCTCGGTGCGCATCTTCCGGCGCGGCGCACGGTCCGCCTGCGCGATCTCCGTCTTTCGGATCGAGAAGATGAAGAGCGCCGAGCCGAGGAAGCTGATGCCGTCGAAGAGAATTGCGGCCGGGGCTCTAAGCCAGCCAACGAGCAGTCCGGCGATCCCGGGCCCTCCCAGCTGTGCTGCCGACCGGCTGATCTCGAGCTTGGCGTTGCCGTCGATGATCTGTCGGCGCTCCACGAGAGACGGCAGGTACGACTGGTAGGCGATGTCGAAGAACACCGTCGCGATTCCGACGACAAAGCCGACGCCGTACAGCTGCCAGATCGTGAGCACATCCATCGCGTTGGCGATCGGGATCGACGCCAGGAGCCCGGCACGCGCGAGGTCGCCGGCAACCAGGATCGGCCGTCGCGGCAGGCGATCGACCCAGACCCCGGCCGGCAGGCTCACGAGCAGGAACGGAAGGAATTCCACCGTCGTCATTGCGGCGACCTTGAACGCGCTCACGTGGAGCACGTCGATCGCGACCAGCGGCAGGGCAAGAAGACTGATCTGCGTGCCGAACTGACTGACGGTCTCGGCAGACCAGAGCTTCAGAAAATCGGAGTGCCGCCAGAGACCACCTTCTGGCCAGAGCCTCACGGTTGCTCGGTCAGCTCCACTGCCGCAAGGGCTCGCTCGATCCGGACGTCGCCGCTGACCGTCTTCACGAACAACTCGACGAGCGGCGCATCCTCAGCCAGCGTCTCCGGCGCCGGGGAGTCCGACAGCTCGAGCTCCGAGCTGGTCGAGCCGCTCACGGTGTTCGCATCGACGTAGACGCGAGAGCCGCTGCGAACGCCGACCATGACGTCGCCGGAGATCGCCTTCAGCTCGACGCGTCCCCGTCGCACCGCCTCGAAGCGCTGATCGCCCGAGACCGTGTTCGTGCTGATCGATCCACCCGCGTCGCGAACACTCACGTCGCCGGACACGAGCTGGGCGCGAATGTCGCCCCGGACCGCGTTGGCGTGTAGGTCGCCGGAAACCGACTGGACCTCGAGCGACGACCCCACGTCCCCGATGTGCACGTCCCCACTCGCGGTCTTGATCCGAGCGGTGCCTTTCGACGTATCCAGCTGGAGGTCACCGGACGCGGTCTTGACGTCCACGTCGCCGTACTCGCCGCGGGCACGGAGATCGGCGGACTTCGTCCGGACATCTAAGTCCGCGCCGTGGGGACAGGTGATACGCAGGCGGACGTCGGGGCCGCCAAAGCGGATGTCGGGTCCGCGGTTGATCGAGATGAAGATGCCGTGGCGCGCTTTTGCCTCCACAACGACCTCATGTCCGTCGCCGCGTCGGATCAGCTCGATGCGCGAGTTCTCGACGAGGTCGCGGATCGCGTCGTTGTTCGCGATGGCCTCCAGCTCCACGTGCGTCTCGCCGGTGTTGCCGGTCTCGATCTCGATCTCCCCGGAGGGAATCTCGAGGTTCAGGCGCAGTGGTCCCGGAGTGGAATAGGTCTCGCTGCGCATTAGAGGATGTAGCGACCTGCGTTGAGGTACTTCACGTCGCCGAGGATCTGCTCTCGGGCGTGCACCGTCTTCTCGTACTGGATGCGCACGGGTTCGTCGTGGCGAAGCTTGTCGGCTTCGCGGCGCGGCACGAGTGCGAGCGCCAGTCCGAACGGGAGTGGAAGGACGTGCATCGTCGCTCCTTTCAACTTCGGCCGTAGCCGGTCATGCGGCGGCCGCCGGGTTGGTTGCGCCGCTTGGGGTCCGCACTGCGCGTGATCTGCTGCAGCAGCCAGGTGTTCGCCGACACGCCCGCCTCCTGTGCGGCCGCGTCGACGATCGTCTTCAGCGTTTCCGGCAGCCGCAGCGTGATCCGCGCAGTGAGGTCTTCGAGGCCCGACGGCGGAGGCGCGCCGGGATCGGGGACGTAGACGAGCTCCGGCTCTCCGGCGGAGACACGAACTTCCACGTGTCCATCGGGGAGCTGGTTCGTGAGTTCCGCGGCGGCCTCGCCGAGGGCATCCGTCAACCGGAGTCGGAGAGATGACTCCAACGCTGCAGCAATCCGGCGAGCAGCTTCCGCTACCGCCTCGTCGCCGATCCCGGCGACGTTGGCAAGATCCTGCTGGAGCGCCTCGACATAGGCCGCCACGTTCATGGAGGGCACCGTGACATCACGGTGATGTCATGTCAAGTCATCCTTGGTGTCATTCCAGAGTCACGGTGACGCGAAGCCCGCAAATTGCGGGCAATTTCTCCCCAGCCCAAACGAGCGACCGCGACCGACCCGGCCACGAGCCACAGGGTCAAAGAGCTGGGGTCAGACCCTTGCAGTTCGAGACGTGACTCCGACCGACCGGCTCCTAAAGGCTGGGGCCAGACCCTTGCAGTTCGAGTCGTGGCTCCAACAGAACTGGCTCTAAAGGCTGGGGTCAGACCCTTGCCGTTCGGGACGTGGCTCTGACCAGGAGAGTGCCTAGTTGCGACGCCGTCTACAGCGGTGCGTCGAAGACGCCGAACCAGCGGGTCAGGTCCTGCTCCACCGGCAGCTCCTTCTCCAGCTTGGCCTTGAGCTCCAGCTCCTCCGCGTTGTCGCGCTTCTGGTCCTCGCCCGTCGGCACGAACGGCCAGAACGCTCCCCGCTTGTAGCCGTAGATCCAGTAGACCGGATGCTTGCCGCCTTCGAACTTGAACACCGCGGCGAGTAGCTGCGACCCGAACCCCTGCTCCTCCAGCCCCTGGGCTACCGCGTGGATCGTCGCCACCTGATCCTCGAGCTCCGGGTCGCGGACGATGATCCAGGTGTAACCGAAAGAGTCCTCGCGCCGCTCCAGCTTCGAGCCGGAATCGCCGGCGACTCCATCGAGCAGATGTTGCAGGTCGTTCTCAGCTCGCACGAAGTCACCGGCCGAGAGTGGCTTGAAGACGATCCCTGCGTCCCCGGCGGAGCGAAGTCCGAGCTCCGTGTCCAGGGTCACTGCGGCCGTGGTCAGCGCAAAGAGCCGTTCGCGCGCGGGCGCAGCGAGCTTTTTCTTACCGAACAGAACGTCGCGAAGGCCCACGGCCGGGGCGCTACGCGACCGGTCGACCCATTTCTCGGGCGATCTCGGCCAGCGCCTCGAGGCGCTTCTCGAGCGGCGGGTGCGTCATGAAGAGCGTCCGCGCCGAATTCTTCACCGACGTCGGGATGATGAAGAACGCATTCATGGTCTCGACCTGGCGCAGGTCGCGCTCGGGGATCCTGAAGATGTCGCTCGTGATCTTCTGCAGCGCGCTCATCAGATGCTCGGGTGCGCCTGTGATCAAGGCCGAACCGCGATCCGCGGCGAACTCGCGGTAGCGCGAGATCGCGAGGATGAGGATCTGGCTGAGGAAGTACGTCACGACCGAGACGAGCAGGACGATCAGCCACACCGGAACTCCGCCCTGGTCCCGATTCCGGCCGCCTCCGCCGAACATCCCGCCGTAGAGCCCGAAGCGCGTAAGCAGCCCGGCGAGCATCGCGAAGAAGCTCGCGACGGTCATGATCAAGACGTCGCGGTTCGCGACATGCGAGAGCTCGTGGGCGAGCACGCCCTCCACCTCCTGCGGCTCCAGGCGCTGCCACAGCCCGCGCGTCACCGCGACGGCAGCGTGCTTCGGGCTTCGACCCGTCGCGAACGCATTCGGCACGTCCGTGTCGATGATCGCGACCCGCGGCTTGGGCAGGTCGGCCATCGCACAGAGGCGCTCGATCATGTCGTGCAGCTCGGGAGCCTGATCGCGCTCGACGACCTTCGCACCGGAGGCGGCTAGTGCGAGCTTGTCCGAGGTGAAGTATTGGAAGAAGGCGAGCCCGACGACGATCAGGATCAACGGCACGAGGCCGACGTTCAGGACGTTGAAGAGGACGACCGCAAAGACGACGTACAGAAGCCCGAGCAAAGAGCTCGTGAGGAGGATTCGCAACGTCAAACCGGCGTCGCGACCGTACGACCTACGTTTCATCGAGAATCGCTCTCCTTGAAGGCGAGGGTTATCGGAGGAATCGTAGCCGGGGGACTCGTGGCCGCGGCGGTCCTGGGCGCCGGCGCCACCGCGGCGCAAGCACGGCCGAGGGTCTACGTCATGCCGCCCAACGGCATCTTCGTCACGGGCGGGGCCGGCGCGGTGGGCCTCTACGTGCCTGGGGCGGGAGGAAAGGTCAGCCGCGCAACCGCGATCGCGGCCCTCCGGCGCGGCGCGGTCCCAAGCGCCCTCGGCACGCCACACGGGAAGATCCTCGTCGACCTCGCCTTTCTCCCCGCGGCGGCGACGCCACTCCTCGAGCCCGCCGTCTACGTCAGCCTGCCGCCCCCTGGTGAGTATCCGAACACGAAGCGCTACGACGTCATGATCGTCGGCGCCGGGTACCGCGGGATCCTCACGTCCGACTCCACGCGGATCCGAGGCCTAGTTTCGATCGCCGACATCGCGCCCACCGCGATCGCCCTGCAGCAGGGACGCAAGCCGGCAATCCGGGCCGAGCAGGACCGGGACGCAGCCGCGGATCTCCGCGACCTCGACACTCGTCTCGCGCGCGTGCACCATGACCGCGGCTGGGTGTTCGTCACGGTGGTGCTGACGATCATCGCCCTCACGTTGCTCGCGCCTCGCGCAGGCGCGGTCGGCGGGGCGGCGGCCTTCACCGCATCGCTGCTCCTCTCCTGGGCGGGGGCGACACGGCTCGGCCTGGTGATTCCGGCGATGGCGGCGATCACGATCGCCCTCGCGGTCGCAGGCTCGTTTCGGCGGAGCATCGTCCCCGCCGTCGTGGCGACGTTTCTCGCGGCTCTGACGATCGTGCTCGCCGTCGATCCCGAGCTCAACTCGCTCGCCGTGCTCGGCGCGCGACCCGACGGCGGCGGACGCTTCTACGGCGTCGGCAACCAGGTCGAGACATTGCTCCTGGCTCCGGTCCTCGTAGCCGCGGCAATCGGTGGACTGCGTTGGCTGGTCCCGCTCGCAGGCCTCTCGCTCTTGGCGATCGGCTGGAGCAAGACGGGGGCCGACGGCGGGGGTGTGCTCGTCTTCGCCACAGCGCTGGGCGTGCTGGCCTTACGTCTTCGCGGGCTGGCGGTCACTCCGCGGCGACTCGCCCTCGTCGCCGCGATCGTTCTCGTCGTCGCGCTCGTCTTCGTCGGCCTCGACGCTGCCCTCGGGGGATCCAGTCACGTCACGCGCGCTGTCGGGAGCGGCCCCGATTCGCTCGTGGGCAGCCTTGGGCATCGGCTGCACCTCTCGTGGGCGGCCCTGACCGACCGCTGGTTCCACGGCGTGATCTTCCTCACCTTCCTCGCTGCCGTCGTATTGATGGGCACGGTCGGGCCCCGGCGAGCGACGGTCGATGCCCTGCTCGCGGGACTCGCCGTGTCGCTGCTGGTGAACGACACGCCGGTCGACGTGATCGGCCTCGGCGCGCTTGGCTGCTGGGCTCTCGTCCGTTGGGAGTCAGTAGACTCGCGCCCGATGCGCCGGGGAGCCTTGATCGCCGCCGCTGCCACCGCGGCCGTGCTCGCACTCGCGGGCTGCGGAAAAGAAGGCGTCGTCCGTCCGCAGCCGGACACGGTCGTCGGAACGGTGAAGGCCGAGGCGCCGGGTAAGGCGATCTTCATCAGCCAGGGTTGCGGTTCGTGTCACACCTTCAAACCAGCAGGCCCGGAGGCCAACGGGACGATCGGGCCGGACCTCGACAAGCTTCCCAAGTACGCGCAAAAGGCGCATCAGCCCTTGGCGCAGTTCGTTCACGACTCGATCGTCACTCCGGACAAATACGTCGAGAAGGGCTATCCGAAGGGCGTCATGCCGAAGAGCTACGCGCAGCTGCCGCCCAATGACCTCAAGGCCCTCGTCGACTTCCTGACGAAGCCGCAGGGCTGAACCTCCCACAGGACTTCCCGCGCGAGATCGACGCGGTCGCGTGCGACCTCGACCGCACCCTGATCGGTGAGGACACTGTGCTGCGGCCACGCACACGAGCGGCGATCACCGCTACGCGCGCTGCAGGAATTCAGGTGGTGCTCGTGACCGGGCGGATGTTCCAGTCCGTCCGCCGCTACGCGGTGGAGGCGGGAATCGACGAGCCGGTGGTCTGCTACCAGGGCGCGGTGGTCGCGGACCCCGTGGACGGGCGGTGGCTCCGTCATGTGCCGATTCCGCTCGAGGTTGCACGCGAGACGATTGCGGCCCTGAACGCGGAGGGCCTCGGACTGAACTGCTATGTCGACGACGAGTTGTACGTCGCCGAGGTCACACCCGAGGCAAAGCGCTACGCGGACTTCCAGCACCTCGAGCTGCATCCGGTCGGCAACCTGCTCGAGTGGCTCGACCGACCGCCGACGAAGCTCGTCGTCATCGACGATCCCGAGGTACTGGACCGACTCGAAGAGAGGATGCAAGAGCGCTTCGACGGTCGCCTGTACATCTCGAAGTCGCTGCCGTACTTCCTCGAGTTCGCCTCGCCGGACGTGACGAAGGCAACCGGCCTCGAGTTCCTTGCGAATCATGTCGGCTTTGCACGCGAACGCACCGTGGCATTCGGCGACGGGGAGAACGACATCGAGCTCGTCGAATGGGCCGGCTATGGCGTGGCGGTCGAGAACGCCCACCCCCGGGTGAAGGAGGTCGCCGACTTCGTCTGCCCCTCCGTCGATGAGGAAGGCGTGGCTCAGGTGCTCGAGGCGTACTTAGACTCCCGCAGATGATCGATTTGCGTGCCGCCCGCAACGATCCCGACGCGTTCCGGGCGGCGCTGGCGCGGAAGGGAGCGGCCGAGGTCTTCGACGAGCTGCTCGAGGCCGACCGCGCCGTCAGGGAGATCCAGCCGCGTGTCGAGGAGCTCCGCGCAGCACGAAAGATCAAGGGCAAGCCGACGCCGGAGCAGCTGAAGGAGCTTGAAGGCATCAAAGAAGAGCTACAACAGCTTGAAGAACAGCTGGCGTCGGCCGAAGGCCAACGCAAGGAGCTGCTCGACCGGGTCCCGAACCCACCCGACGAGGCGACGCCGGACGGAGAGACCGAGGACGACGCCGTCGAGATCCGCCGCTGGGGCGATCCTCCGTCGTTCGACTTTCCCGTCAAGGACCACCTGGAGCTCGCCGCCGGAGGCATCGACCTCGAGCGGGCCGCCAAGATCTCGGGCTCGCGCTTCGCCTTTCGCAGCGGCGATGTCGCGTTGCTCGAGCTCGCGCTCTACCGGTTCGCTCTCGACCGGCTGACGAGCCGCGGTTTCACGCCCGTCCTACCGCCGGTGCTCGTTCGTGAAGAGGCTATGTACGGGACCGGGTTCTTTCCCACCGACGAGGTGAACATCTATGCGGTCGAACGGGACGAGCTGTTCCTCGTCGGGACGTCCGAAGTCCCGCTCGCGGCAATGCATGGCGCCGAGATCCTGGACACCGACGACCTGCCGCTCCGTTATGCCGGGTACTCCACGTGCTTCCGCCGCGAAGCCGGCGCCGCCGGCAAAGACACGCGAGGGATGTTCCGCGTCCATCAGTTCGACAAGGTCGAGATGTTCGTCTTCACGCGGCCGGAGTGGTCACGCGAGGAGCACGATCGGCTGCTCGACATCGAAGAGGAGCTCGTGCAGGAGCTGGAGCTCCCCTACCGCGTCGTCAACGTCGCCGCCGGCGACCTCGGCGCATCGGCGGCAAAGAAGTACGACATCGAGGCGTGGTTCCCCTCACAGGAGCGCTACCGCGAGATCACGTCGACGTCGAACACGACCGATTACCAGGCCCGTCGCCTCGAGATCCGCCACCGGCGGGACAACAAGCTGGAGCCGGTGCACACGCTGAACGGCACAGCCGTGACGGGGCGCGCGATGCTCGCGATCACGGAGAACTTCCAGGAAGACGGCGGCTCGGTGTCGATCCCTGCGGCGCTGCACGAGTTCGGCGCGCCGAAAAGACTCGGCGGGATCCTGAGTCTTCCCAAACGCCTCTAGCCTCCCTCGTCCTAGGGTCGTGACTCCGGGCAACAGCGCCGACAGGTCACGGACTCACACAAGCAGAGGGAGCAGAAAATGTCCGTTGAAAGCCCGCGTCTTGCGGCGGCGCAACGGACTGTGGCAAAGAGACGCGGTGGTCCGAACGGCCGCCGCCGCTGGATCAGGTTGGCATCGTGGCTCTTCATCGTCCCGATGCTCTCGTTGTTCTCGTTCAGCGTGGTAGCAAGTGCCCGCTACGTCGGCAAGCCCGATTACGTCGCGGCAATCAAACAGCTTCCGAGCGACAAGCCGGTGGTCGTCATCAAGGGTGGCGGCCAGCCGATCGCCTGCTCGGTCACGCAAAGCCAGGCAAACGGTCTCGCCGCGCGGTGGCGAACCGGCTGGACCACGATGACCTTCAATGACGAGGCGTACCACACGCTCTGGGTCGACGGACCGAACGACCACGAGCTCCGTGACTTCCTCGGCGGTGCCGACTGCAAGCTCGTCAGGCAGAAGAGCATCTTCTACCTCCCGTTCAACGCGAATGTAAGTTGACGACGGCCCGGGAGCGCGCTCAGGCCGCGATCTACGGCGCGCTCTTCGCCGTCCTGGCGGCGTCCGCGACGCTGTTCCTCTCGCAGTACGCGACGGATGTTGGCTTCTGGGAACGCTTCACCTTCGGGTACCTGCTCCTGCTCGTCTACACATGGTGGCTGTTCGGCCTCCTGCTCGCACACGACATTCGGCCCCGTACCTACCCGGCGTACGACGGCGAGAAGATCGCCGTGATCATCCCCTGCTTCAACGAGTCGCCGGAGCTCGTCGAGGAGTGCATCGACACGGTCTTCGCCGCCGACGGACGAAAACAGGTGATCGTGATCGACGACGGCTCCACGAACGGAGTACAGGATCACTTGCTCGAGATCTGCAGAGGGACCGGCGCAACCGTCGCGCTGTTCCCGCAGAACCGTGGCAAGCGCGAGGCTCTGCATCTCGCCGTCACGCATCTCCTGGACGACGACGTCGACTTCGTCGTCACGATCGACAGCGACACTCTGCTCGAGCGCGACGCACTGGTACGAGTGGTCGAGCCACTCAAGTCTCCGGCGATCGGCGCGTCGACGGGCAATGTCCTGCTGCTCAACGAACGGCAGAACCTGCTCACCCGAATGATCGGCACGTACTACTGGATCGGGCTCAACGTCTACAAGCAGGCGCAGTCCGTGATCCGCAGCGTCGTATGTTGCAGCGGCTGTCTTGCGGCGTACCGCGCTGATCTGCTCCGCGAGGTGATCGACGAGTTCACATCGCAGCGCTTCCTCGGCGAATCGTGCACGCACTCCGAGGACCGGCACCTGACGAATCTCGTCCTGCGGCGCAACTACGACGTCGTCTACGTCGCGGAAGCCGTGAGCTGGACGGAGACGCCGGCGACGGTGCGCGGCTTCCTCCGCCAGCAGCGCCGCTGGAAGCGAGGCTACATCCGTGAGTCGATCTACACGCTGTCCTACGCATGGCGGAACAAGAAGATGCTCTTCCTGCAGATCCTCTTGTGGGACCTCACAGCTCCCTTCCTCTCCCTGGGCCTCCGTCTCGGGCTGGTCGTAACCGCGGTTCACGCGCCGAAGTTCCTGCTCACGGTGATCCTCCCGAGCTGGGTCGTGATGATGCTCGTTCGCTACGTGTTCGTGCCGTTACGCGCGCGGGACAAGGTCTTCGGCCTCTTCCTCTACATGCTCTTCTACGAGACGTGCCTCTACTGGCTGAACATCTGGGCGCTCTTCACGGTCAAGAACCGGAGCTGGGTGACCCGTCAGGTGGCTGCACAGGCCTAACCGAGAGTTACGCTCTCCCAACGGCGGGGTGCCGGAGCGGCCGAACGGGTCGGTCTTGAAAACCGATGACCGTCGCAAGGCGGTCCGTGGGTTCAAATCCCACCCCCGCCGCTTGGAGTCGGCGGCCTTTCCTGCGCGGCCGATCTTCTGTCGAACCTTCGCCCTGTGAGGAAACCGATCAGAGGGAGCACGATGATCGCGAGCGGGGCTACCGCATAAAGGCTGACGAGCATGGCAAGCAAGACGCCCAGGGCAATGCCAACGATCCTGTATCGGTAGTCGGCCACTCCCTCGACTTTAGAGACCTTGAAACCGCTGACCGCGCGCAAGGCGGTCCGTGGGTTCGGGTCTACTACGCCTTGACCCGCAACGCCACTCGCGGAGCGGGTTCTCCGGCATAGGCGAATGGGTGACGGAAAACCTCTAGAGCCTGGTCCGCCTCGACGAAAATCGTCACGGTCTCGTCGCTCATCGCGTCGTGAGCCACCACTGAGAGCCCGTGAGTGCGGGGATCCCAGAGGAGCTCCACGTCGATTCCTGCGGCATGCCGGGCATCGAGCTCTAGTGGGCCATCCATGTACTGACGATGGCGTTTTTGTGCCTGAGCGCCACCGGCCGATGGGAGGGTCCATCCAGCCCTAAGGTCCGTGCCCTTACGAAGCGTCGTGGCGAGGCGATCCCTCGCGCGAGGGATCGCCGGGGACCATGGCAGGCGCGATGCAGGACTACGATGCATCCACTCTTCCGCGCACCGCACGCGGGAGTCGTCCGGAGCCTCCGATCCGCCCGACTCATGTTGTGCCTCGTCGCGCTTGCCGCTGCTCTCGCAAGCGGGGCTGCCGCTCCTGCCGCGACCTCGGCCCGCTCCGCGACACCCGGGGCAAACGGACACCTGCTCGTCGCCAGCGGCCGCCGCCACGAGATGGGGCTCTTTGCGATGCAACCGCGGAGCGGTGATCGCCAGCTCCTGCAGTACGGCGGCGACCAGGGTGCTGTGTACTCACCGGACGGTACAAAGATCGCCTTCATGAACAACTACGACGGCGACTACGAGATCTGCCTCATGAACGCGGACGGCACGGGGACCAAGCAACTGACGAAGAACTCAGCGACCGACACCTATCCAACCTGGTCGCCGGATGGAATGAAGATCGCCTTCGCGAGCAACCGCGACGGCGACGTCGACATCTGGACCATGAACGCCGACGGTTCGGAGCAGACCAACATCACGAACGATGATCCGTGGAACGACGACGACCCGCACTGGTCTCCGGACGGGCGTTGGATCGCGATCACGACGGATCGCTACAACGGGTTGAGCGCCGAATTGATCACCCCCGATGGCACGACCCAGGCAAGCATCGGCTCGGTTGCGTACGCCACCTGGTTTGACAGCTGGTCGCCGGACGGGAAGAGCCTCCTCGTCGACAGCAATCGCGGGGGCGACTACGACATCTATCGCTACGACATTTCCGGCACCGCCCCACTCCAATGGGATCTGATGCAGGGGAAGGTCGTGAGCGACGACAACGCCGTCGAAGGTCCGGCGATCTGGTCGCCCGACGGAAAAGAGATCGCACTCTCGAGCAACCGGGACGGTGACTTCGAGGTGTATGTGATCAACGCCGAAGGAGGGCCGCAACGCCAGGTGACGCACAACACCGTCGATGACGTCGTCCTGGACTGGCAGTCGCTACATGACCTGCGAGCGCCTTCGGTGAAGGCGCTGACAAGTCGCGGCACGCCGGGGAAAGCGATCACACTCCGCTTCAAGGCCTCGGACAACTCAGGTCGTGCGTCGGTCGGGATCACCGTCTTCCTGGGCAAGCGCCTGGTCGGTTACCTGCACA
>WNGD01008553.1_pt1 | contig 11993 bp, 9 predicted proteins | sample 5400671 | NCBI WGS metagenome assembly WNGD01 (sample SAMN13153369, study PRJNA577476) | soil metagenome | isolation source: 40 cm soil or saprolite under grassland replicate 2 | place: USA:California | collected 2016-06-15
CAAAGGGATCCTGAAATTTTGCTGAAAAGGCGCTAGCCGCTGATCCCCAGTTCCGCGCGCGCTTTGGCAAGAACCTGATCCAGCCCGTCCAGCGTGTTGTTGTGGAGAGGCTTGTAAAGCTGTTCCAGATACTCCTGGGCCTTCTTGGCAAAATTCTTGCTGAGTACGACGACCTTGGCAAAAGCCCCTACGGCGCCTTCGGCGTCCTTGTTTTGCCATTTGGAAAGCGCGATGTAGTAATACGGCTCATCACTATTGGGAGCGAATTTAGCGGCCTTTTCGTAGTACTCAATAGTCTTTGGGTAGTCCTTCTTCTGGTAGGCATTGGCTCCCATTAATCCGAAGGCAAAAGCACGGCTCTGATTCCACGCGGCCTCCTGGACGCCTGCGGGCACTTTCTCTCCCAGGGCTTCCATCACTTTGGCCGCGTATTCGCTCGCCTTTGGCAGGTCCTTTTTCTGCACGTATATGCCTGCGACCTGTAGGGCCGTTCCGTAAGCCTGTTCCATAGGAAATTCGGCCAATATCTTTTGCGCGTAGATTAAATACCTGTCGGTATTCTGAAGCTGGAAATAAATACCGGCAAGATCGGAAGCGAGAGCCTTGTCAGGGCTCTGGCTATAGAGCTTCTCACCAAACTCGGCGGCCTTGGCGAAATTCTTCGTTTGAAAATAGGCCGCGATCAGCGATTTCAGAGAGTTTTTGTCTTCAGGTACGAGCGTCAGAAATGCCTGGCTCATCTCGATCACTTTAGGCCAGGCTCCCGCCTGCGCATGCGTGCCCACAGTCTGAGAATAAACTCCCGAAACATAATCGATCATCCGGGACTGCGGGTGTTCCTTGACGAAGGCGAGCAGCATATCCGCGCGTTTTTGGGGATCGGTTTCTTTCATAATCCCATCCACCTGCGCGTAGTCCTTTCGATACTGGTAATCCGACTTTGGGTCGATCTTTTGCTGCCGGGCGAAGGCAGGCGAGATGTAAATCGCCAGTGCGCCGATGCCGATTCCTAACAACATCCAGGAAGTTCGCGGGATCACATGGGGGGTCATGGAGATTGCTCCTCCGAAAGTAATATTGGGAAATCCAGCCAGTCCTTTCTTCTTTCTCTTTAACAGATTCCCGTGCAGTGGGGACCGCGAGGTATGGGAATTCTAATGCATTGCGAAGTTGTGTCAAGGCAAATTCCCGCGCGCACGCCGGTAGCCGTGAAGAAATTCAATTCGTGTTAATTCGTGGCTAAAAAAAGGGCCGCGAATTAACACGAAAACGACGACTGTGGTCTGAAATCATTGCTCCCCTCCGGGAAATGTGACACTATTTCCCTCGCGAAGAGACAATGGATATCCAAATCGAATCGGCAGGGGACCGCCGCATCGTTCGTATCAAGGACAAGATTACTTTCGAGCATTGTCCCGCTTTGCAGAGCCGTCTGGATCCCATCCTGACTGAAGACGTGCGGGAAGTCGTCATTGACTTTAAGGATGTTCCGTTCATTGACAGTTCCGGGATCGGAGAGATTCTGCGGCTTTTCAAGCTTCTGCGAGATCGTAACGGCGAGCTCGTCCTTCTCAATCCCAACCGCAAGCTGCGCGAACTGTTTACAATGTACCGCTTCGAGAAGTTCATGAAAATCCGCGACGAGTTGGGGTCGGCCAAGGAATGATTCCTGTCTTTCGCCCGACAAGCGCCAACGCGCGGTCACTCCTTTCGGTGTCCTTCAGCGTTCTCCTCGTCGCGGGGGTCATGCACGGTCAAGTCCGCAGACCGAGGACGGCCGCGGGAGCCACCCAGCCCGACCCGGCGCAGGTTCCGGGGTCTCTGACGCTGCGCGTGGAAGGGGCTGTCGTTACTGCCGAGATTCGAGCCACACCTTTGCAGCGAGTGCTCGAGGAAATCGCGGCGCGCACAGGAGTGATCTTCGAGGTCAGTTCGGAGCTGAATCCTCCGGTCTCCATCTCGCTCTATCGCGCTGATCTCCAGGAAGCGATCCAGCGCATTGTCGGCGGAAGCGACTCCATTTTCTACTTCCGGCGGGATGCGGCAGGCCAGTCACGGATAAGTTTCGTGCGGGTGTTTTTCAAGGGCACAAGAGGACGCCCCCCAGGACTTGTACATATCGGCACCGGCACTCCGACGAAAGGCGGTCAGGACTCGATCGATACTCCGGATCAGGCTTTAAAGGCGCTGGCGGAAAGCGATAAGGTGGAGACCAAAGAAAAAGCGATTGAAGCTCTGGTGGCTGCCAAAGGCGACGTTGCGGTCCAGGCCCTGATCAAGGTTCTCAACGACCCGGCTACGGAGATTCAAGTTGCCGCCATAGAAGGGCTCGCGCGCCTGGGCGCGCGTTCGGCATTGCCTCAAATCCTGCCGGCATTGAAGCACTTTCATCCGGCCGTCCGTCAGAGCGCAGTGGAGGCGGTCGCTTTGCTCGGCAGTTCGCAAAACGTGCAGGATGTGCGTGCCCTTGCGCAGGACAAGGACGGCGCGGTTGCGGCCGCGGCAGAAATGGCGATTCGAAAACTCTCCTCGGAAGCTCGCGTCCCCTGACCGGATTGCAGATTTCGGATTGCGGATTGCAATCCTTTCAGCACCCACGGGCGGGACGTCCCGTGCCACGACGTGATACTCCGAGCAGATCGATTCCGGATTCTGGAATTGATGGACACCATTGATTATGGCAATCCGAAATCCGCAATCCGAAATCCGCAATCGCGCTCGTTATTCTTCGCCCTATCTATGAGCTGCTTTCCCCAAAAGCTGGCAACCGCCTGTTTCCTGGTTCTGCTCTTGTCCCGGGCAGACTGGGGACAGGAGCCCGCGAAGGAAGTGAAGGACAAAATAGATCAAGCGATACAGTCCGCTTACCAGACAGCGTCGGCAGGTTTTCCCTGCAAGCTGAAGAGCAAGGGGAAGCCGAAGATGCTGCGCTGGGAAGAGGTGGATCGCTGTCTGAACTCCGCCGCCGAAAGGGTTGATTGGGATGCCCTCAGGCGTGAACTCGAAAGCTGGCGAGCCGCATCCAGGGTTTCCGCGGAGGAATTTCGTGGTACCGTCGAATCGGGTCTTTCCCACCATGCCTTGACGTATGAGAGGGTCTTCGCCGTCAAAAATCCGGAAGCGCTTCTGCCGCTGACAAATTCGCTGCTCAAGTTTCTTCCCGCGGACTCTCTCGAGGATGTGCCGGTATTCGACAGAGTGGGGACCCAGGTGGGAACTTTTCTGGGCACGTATTCCTATGAGCGTTCCGGCGGCCTCGCTTCCGCCAACACCTACCGCCTGGCGCTCTTTCAGTACACGGACCGCAACGGGAACGTGCAGCCGGCAGGGGACAAGCTGCTTCTGGATTCATTCGGCGTCCCTTGGAAGGAAGCGCAGAATCGGCGAGGCTTCCGTCTCCCCTCGGACAAGTTATTTCAGTAACAGACCGCACCCAAACACCGCAGAGTCGCCGAAAGCACAGAGAAAAAAATGACAAATGACCAATGAAAAATGACAAATCGCAGTTGGTTGTCCGGGCTTCTGACTTCTATTTGTCATTGGTCATTGGTCATCTCTCATTTGTCATTTGACGGAAACATTCTTGGGGCGTCCTCTTTGGAGTGCGCAAGCTGCCGCACTCCAAAGAGCGCAGTGGACCATAGTTTTGGTTGCGGCTGGGCTGCTCTGTGTTCATCTGTGGTTTGATTTTGTGCAGTTTAGGCGGGATGCTCTGGCCTCAGCGTGAAGATGGTGTGGACAGCTTCCGGCGCACAAGCCAGAAAGCCCCTCCCAGTATCAGGACGCTGAAAAGAACGCGGTTGTATTGCCGGAGTATGTCCTCAATCAGTTTCCAATTCTGTCCCAGCGCATAACCTACCCATATCAAGAGGCCATTCCAGGCCCCGCAACTCAGCAAAGCCAGCGCCAGGACCCCGAGCCAGGGGAGCATGTAAACGCCTGACACAATGGATATGACCGAGCGTATTCCCGAGAGAAACCGGTTGGCCAGGAGAACCCAGTAGCCGTAGCGCCGAAACCAGTTGCCTGCCTTGATGATGCTCTTCGCGGGAAGAAATCGAAAGTCCCTCTTCAGAAAATAATCCTGCCCGACCCAGCGGCCGAGAGCATAGTAGGTCATGAAGCCCGCCGCACTTCCCAGGGTGGTGGAAACGAAGACGCCCGCGAGGTGCCGCTGGGAGCGGCCCACCAGATAGGCGGCGAAGACCAGCACGGTGTCGCCCGGCACCGGAGGGGCTATGTTTTCGACGTACGCGCTGACGAAGAGGGCAAAGTACAGCCAGCCGGGGCTCAGGCTTTCGAAATAACGGGTCACTGCGTCGAGCATGCCGGAAAGCATACCATTGGATTGCGGATTGTGGATTTCGGATTTCGGATTGCCGATTGCGGATTGCCGATTTTTTCTTAACTTGAGAAGGGACGGTCACTATATAGCTTTCGGATTGTAGAGCCAATCTTTCCAATCCGCAATCCGCAATCCGAAATTCGCAATCTTCAGTACTTGATCAGTCCCGCCTTCTCCAGGTTTCTCAAGAAAGCATCGACTTTTTCGGGGCTTACCGTCCCGTAGTAAAGCTCCCCTCCATGAAGGGCTTCGGCTTGGACGGCTTCGTAGATCTCGAGTGCGGAGCGCTTGCCGTCAACGAAATTGGCTACTTCAAATGCCATGAGGTTGTGGAGCCCGTCCACGCTGTCCACCTTGTTTCGCCTCTTCAAGAACTCGGCAGGTCCCGCCGTCAGGCGCGGAGTCTTCTTCGCCATCTCCTGTTCCTTTTCGCTCAGCGCGACGGCGGCGGCCCCGGGGCTCCTTCCCCGCAGCGCCGCCGCGAACCGGTCCAGTTCCGAGAGCATCGTTGACTCGATTCGTCCAAGAGAATCGAGCAGTTGCCCGACCAGCCCGGTTCCTTCTCGCGTTCCAGCCGCCGCGACTGTCTCGAGAGCCCGGCGCTCGCGCAAGATTCCCTGGTGAATCTGACTTCTGGCAAGCCTGTAAGCGGCAGCCAGGCGCGCATCTTCGGCCGACTGGATGAGAGTGTTCGCTGTGGAGGCGTCTACCGAGAGGTGCGTCAGCGCCGCGTTGTATGTTTCCGTCGCGAGCCGTGGCACGGATTTGTCCGAAGCGTCGGCAATAACAAAGGCGATGACGGCCGCCGCGAAGGCATTGCGCTGAAGTTGCGTCCGGTCGATGTTCCACAGATCATCGTCCGAGGAGTGAATGTAGTTGTCTGGCCAGTTGGTGAAAGTGATCGCGGGCGCGCCGATCGGGGCCTCATTAAACGTCATATGGTCGGTACTGTTGTGAAAGGGAATGACTGCGGCGTTATAGCGGTGCCTCGTCCCCAGGGCAGAGTAAATGGGCTTGGGGAAAGTGTTGCTCCCACCGGCCTGAGAGCTGGCCAGTTGAGCCGTATTTCCCTCCACCACGTACCGAATGACGCACTCGGCCAGAGCTGTCAGGAAATGCGAGCGCGAGAACGGGACCCTGGTTATGTTCTGGACTCGCAGCACATCCTGGCCCTGGTTGGCTCCGACCATGTCCTGATTGATGTCCGCCAGGATTTTCTTCCCCTCCTCGGGATGGTCCGCAAAATACTGCCGCTCGCTGCTGATTTCCGTCACCCACCAGAATCGGAGGTTGCGGCGCGGGCGGGGGAGCTTGCCGTCGCGGATCAGTTTGGCGAGGCTGCGAGCTATCTCGAGTGTATTGGCGCAGCCTGAGCCGTCGTCGTTCGCAGAGAATTTTTCTTCCTGCATGTGCGCGGTCAGGACTACATCCTGATCGCGGATCTCCGCCCCCTTGATGAAGGCTTCCACCATGACTTGCCATGGTTCGCCCCCGTACTCCGCTTCGACCCGGGCATGCACTTTGAGCGGTTTGGTTGAGCTCGCGAGCTGCGCGCGCAGCACGCGCCCTTGCCGGTGGGAGAGCACAAAGGCGAAGGTCGGAGGTTTCCTGTCTTCGCTCTCCGCGGGAAGAGTCACCCACTTGATTTGATCCGGATAGTTCAGGGAGTTCAGCGGATAGTCGAACCCGGCCGGGTCTGGAAAGTAGAGGACTCCGAGGGCTCCCCTTTTCCAGACTGCCTGCTCCATCACGGCGCCTGCCGTTCCGTGGGCGAGCACGATCCTGTTGCGCACGTCCTTCCCCTGATAGTCGGTCTCGGCGAGTCCGGCTCCCACGTCTATCACCTCCGCGGTCACATCCGCCGACCGGCTGAAATCTGCAAGGCGAATGGGGGTCTGCCGGATATCCGCCAGCATCCGCACCTCGGGCTCCACCATCCACAGCGATGCCGACTTCGCATGCCAGGGGACCGTTTCGGACTTCTGCCGGATGAGCTTCACTTCTTCGAGCTCATACTCCCGAGCCTTCGCTTCACAGTACTCCGCCACCTTCATGAGCCCGGGGGACCCGCCTCTGGGCCGATGGAACTGCGTCATGAATCGGATGTGCTCGTAGGAGGCATCGCCGGAGATCTCCCCGGCGAGGTAACCGATCTGGGTATCGGTCAGGAATGGCAATTCCTGAGCGCGCAAAGTCATCGCTATGGTCGGGAGTAATATTGAGACGAAGGCAGTTGTCCGACGGATCGGCATACACACCCTCCTTTGGCGTTCCGGAAAGCCCGGATTCTAACATTCTTCGCGATTCTTTGCGCCTTCGCGTCTTTGCGGTGAAAGAACCGTACTCCGCATTCACCGCTAAGACGCAAAGACGCGAAGAACGAATAAGAATCTTTTTCGGAACCACTCCATTGGGGTTTAGACTCTCCCGGAAAACGGAGGACCAAGCTATGCCGACTTCACGGCGTCAATTCTGCGAATACCTGGCGTCTTGCGGCTTGTCCGCGGCCTTTGCCCCGCTTGGAGCCGGCGGGGCGACTCAGGACAGCGCGAGGGCGGCGGCTCCCACCGGTTCCCACATCGGCAATCTGTACGATTTTGCGCAGCAACAGGCCGACAGTTCCCCGGTGCGGTTTTCGTTTCTGCGGAGCGAGTTCGGCGATCTGGAGCGGTGGCAGGTTGTGGCGCGCGCCAGAGTATTCGACCACCTTTTTTATTTTCCGCCGGTGGTTTGGCCAGAGCCGAAAATTCTGCGGCGCAAAGACCGGGGCGATTACGTCGAGGAATACCTGACCTTTCAGACTGCGCCCGGCGTGCGCGTGCCCGCATATGTGCTGATCCCCAAGAAGGCCAGACTGCCGGCGCCCGGAATCGTGGCGCTGCACTGCCATGGCGGGTACTACCTTTGGGGCAAGGAAAAGGTGGTAGAGCTGGATGAGGAGCATCCGGCGCTCAGCCGCTTCAAACAGGAACTCTACGAGGGCAAGAGCATCGCATCCGAACTGGCCCGGCAAGGCTATGTCGTGATCACCATCGACATGTTCTACTGGGGTGAGAGGCGCATGCTGCTCGACGACGACCCTCCGGCCTATCGCGAAAGACCCCGGAGCATGACGGACGCGGAGATACGCGCCTTCAATAGACGGTCGGGCGAAAACGAGCAGCTCGTGGCGCGCAGCCTCTTTACGGCGGGAATCACCTGGCCTGGGGTCCTCCTCTGGGACGACATCCGGACGGTCGACTACCTGGCGTCGCGCCCGGAGGTGGACAAGACGCGGCTGGCCTGCGTCGGACTTTCGGTGGGAGGCTACCGGAGCTTTGCTCTGGCGGCCCTGGATCCGCGCATCAAGGCGGCCGTGGACGTGGGTTGGATGACTTCATATCCGCATCAGATCAAACGACACGTCATTAACTCGATCGGCTTTACTTTCCACATCATTGGCCTCTACCGCTACCTGGATTTCCCCGATCTGGCCGCGCTGATTGCGCCGCGCGCAGTGCTGGTCATCAACGGCTCCAAGGACCAGCTTTTCGCTCCGGACGGAGTGCGCGCAGCCTTTGAAAAGATCCGGCGCTGCTATGAGAAAGCGGGCGCGCCCGAGCGCCAGCGCTGCAGCCTGTACCCAGCGCCGCACGAGTTCAACCTGAAAATGCAGGAGGAAGCCTGGGAATGGCTCAAGCGTTGGGTATAGCCTGAACTCCAAACCAAAACCCATGAGATCATTTGCGCCGGTGTGGAGTTCAGCCTTCAGGCCGCAGGTTCGGAGTTCAGGCTTTAGCCTGCCCGGGCGCAGTTCAGCCTGAAGGCTGAACTCCAAACCTCCGAGACCTCAGAGCTGGAACGCTTGAATGTCCGCGCGCTTTTCCGTTCGCGCCGGGCGCAGTCTGAGGTCTGATCCCTGAAGTCTGAGGTCTCCCAAAACTTGGATCACTCTACTTGTTCTTCCTGGTGTCTGGGTTGTCCCCCGCGGCGGCGCGCGCGTACCAGTCGATCTGGCGGGCGATGCCGCGCAGCATGGCGACATCGGTCTTTTCCAGACCGGCGCGACCGAAAAGGCGCCGCAGGGCGAACATCATGTGGCGGGCGTTTTTTTCGCGAAGAAAACCGATTCTCAAGAGCGCGGCCCGAAGGTGATCGTACATCGCCTCCACCTGTTCGACGGGCGCAAGTCGCGGCCCCCGGGCAGGTTTCCGCTTCAGTAATGCCAGGTGCAGCTCATAGCTGAAAATCATCACAGCCTGGGCAAGGTTGAGACTGCGCGCGTTCGGACGCGTGGGGATGCGCGAGAGAAGCTGGCAGAACAGCAGGTCCTCGTCCACCAGACCGGTGTCTTCGGGACCAAACACGATCGCGACCTTCTGCCGCGCCGCTTGTTCCGCTATCCTGGGCGCCAGCGTACGGGGCGCCTGGGCGTGGTCGCGGTGGCCGCCTGTCTTCCCCGTCGTCCCTACCGTCAGGCCGACAGCGCGCAGCGCGCTTTTCAACGAAGGGTGCAGCCTCGCTCGCGCGAGGACCTCTTCGCCGCTGCGCGCCAGACGCACCGCCTCTTCGTTGATGGAACATTCCGGAGCTACAAGGCGCAGTTGCTCGAGACCCATGTTGTGCATGGCGCGAGCCACGGCTCCGACGTTGCCCGCATACTTGGTCCCGACGAGCACGATGACTACATTCTTCAGCGCATTCCGGGCCATTGCACGTACTCTAGACGAGACCGTTGTTTGGAGTCCAGACTTACGCCAGAAAGACTCGCCACGAATTTCCCGAATTGGACGAATTAATCCATGAGTTAATCCGAAATCCGCAATTGAGCCGTAGGCTGTTTTCGTGTAATCCGTGGAATTCGTGGCCAGGTTTTTTAGTTCGTACAATCGGTGCGGGGAGAAAGATAAGAGTTCCGGACTGAGGGTAAGGGCCCGTCAGGAAATAAGGTGTACATTTTGCTGCTGGCCCCCAGGCCCGCTGGCAAGGCGCGAGCGACGAGCATACCCGCTGCGGTAACTGCGGGCCGCAGCCCGGAGGGGCGCGGCGGCGGGCGGGCATCTGCGGCGTTGCCGCTCCTCGACGATGTCACCACATCGCCTGCGTCGCGGCGCCTTGCATCTGCCCGCCCGGCGCTCGCGCCAAAATGCACACCTTAGCTTCATGCCGGTTGAGACGAATACCTTCTGCACTCTGGGCACCCATTCTCTGCTGCTGTGCACGCCGGAAGTCACGCTGGAAATCGACAAGCAAAGTGGAGAATGGCGCCAGATTGTCTTGCGCGCGGGCGAGCGAGAGATTGTACCGGCCGGCGGAGCCGTACCGGGCTTTGACATTCTGTTGGACGGGCGCTGGCTGGCGGGGCCGCCGGAGCTCGTTCAGTGGGAACAGAGGACGGAAAGCGGCCAGTTCGCGCTGATGCTTGAGATGAACCGGGATCCCTTTCATGTCCGCCAGTGGATCCTTGTGGACCCTGACGGAATGGGTTTCCGGCGGTTTCTGGAGCTTCGGTACAGGGGCAACTCCACGGGCGTCTTGAAGGCCATAGAGATTTCATTGCCGGCCATCCGAATGTATGCCGACGATGCCGGAGTGCTTTTGACCCCCAATCACTTTCCTTTTCGGTCTCTGGATCTGGCAGCCGTCGCCCGCCTCGCCCTGAACCGGGACCGGACCGATGCGGACTATGCCGCAGGCCGCCCGGCACCGGGGGGAATCGAGACGTTTCCTGACAACTGGAACGGGCTCGTCGGGATCTACCATGAACCTTCGCACACCGGCCTCTACACTTTTTCCCCGCCGTCTCCCGCACCGATTGCGTTTGCATTCCAGGAGCGCTCGCGGGGCTTCGCGATATCCGCCCTCCAGCGGCTGGAGATGATTCTTCAGCCGGGCCAGAGTCTTGCGACGACAGTCCAGCACGTTCGTTTCTTCGCGACTTCGTGGACCGCAGCGCTGGAGGAATACCAGAAACGGCTGCCCGCATGGGAATTTGCGCCGCCACACGATGTCCCCTCCTGGGTCACCGGCGCCACCTTTTACGAGACTGCCATTCCTCAGTGGGGGGGGTGCGACGGCCTCCTCCGGGCTCTGCCGGCGCTCCGCGGCATGGGTGTGGACGCGCTGTATCTTTTGCCGATCTGGTCCGCCGTGGAAATGACGAAACAGATGAGACTCACTTCGCGTCATGATCCTTCGTGGCAGAGGCGGACGTTGCCTCACCTCATTACGGATTTCGAGTCGCTCGATCCGCAGATAGGAAGGGTTGAAGACATCCGCCAGCTGGTTTCTGCGGCGCATTCGCTGGGGATGAAGGTCGTGCTGGAGTATGTCTTCCACGGAGTATCCGAGCCCTCATGGCTCCTGCAGCGACGCCCGCACTGGCTGGTGAGGGACGAGCAGGGGAACTCCAGGGCAAGCCACGGCTGGGAGCCCGGATATTCCCTGGATTGGGCAAATCCGGAAGTGCAGGACTATCTGGTGGCATTAGGCGGGCGTCAGATCCAAATGTTCGACCTGGACGGACTCAGGGTGGCCTCGCCGTTCTGGAAAGAGTCGAACTGGTCCCCCGCCGCCGGGCGGCAGCCTTTTGAGACAAACCTGGCAGGAGTGGCCATTGTTGAACGGCTGCGCGGAGAAGTGAAGCGTGTCAAGCCGGAGGCTGTCCTGCTTTGTGAGGTTCACGGACCCGCTTTTGTGCGCTGCTGCGATGTCCTGAACATGGACAGTGTCCTTGCGTGGCTGGCGCGTCTGGGCCGCGATGAGATCAGCCCCCGAGACCTGCATGAATACCTGAGAGACATGCGGCTCTGTTATCCCGAGGGAACGTTGCTTCAATTTGGCCTGGAAAACCACACCACCGCCTTCTGGCAGCCTTCGCCGCGCGCGCTGCGCGGAGCGGCGATCTCGCGCCCGCTGTTTGCGGTCGCGGCGCTGGCAGGCGACCTGGTTTCGATCTACCACGGACAGGAGCGCGGGCAGGAGAAGTTTCTCCGGCAACTGCTCACGCTGCGCAAAAATTCCCAGGTGTTGAGCCAGGGGCTCGTTCTTCATCGGGGCTTGCGCTGGAAAGGGGACAGACATTTAGTCTGGCTCCGGCACCTGGGCGGCGCCTTCGCGCTCATCACCGCAAGCTTCGATTCCCTGTGGAGCCGGGTGTCGATAGAAATCGATCCCGATCTGCTGATCTTCTTCACCCAGGAATCCGTTCACCATCGACGCTTGTTTCCGGCCCTGTCGGAGCCGGAGACCGTAAGCCTGGCCCAGCTTCGTAACTGGCATGTGGACCTGGATCCCTACACCGTCGTCATCGACCTCTTCGAAGAGCAACCCCGAAGTTCTTAGCACTCCCCTTCAAGACGCGAAGAAAGAATTGACGACAGAAAGCCTTGGCCTCTGGCGTCGCGGGCCAAGGAATCCAAGGAATCCAACGAATCCAGAATAGAAGATATAGAAGATTTGGGTAGATGAATTTCTATCGTTCCGAACTTCGTCCCCTCCGATTCATTCCTTGGATTCCTCGAATTCCTCGGATTCCTTTATCATTTGTCATTTTGAAAAGATTGCAGACTTTGCCGATCCCTGTTGGCCTCTGTGCCGATGTTGAAATTTATGTTTTCGATTAGTCGAAAATTCTTTCCAGATTGCGAGGGATTTTCGCCGTAGTACG
>WNGD01005739.1_pt1 | contig 11991 bp, 10 predicted proteins | sample 5400671 | NCBI WGS metagenome assembly WNGD01 (sample SAMN13153369, study PRJNA577476) | soil metagenome | isolation source: 40 cm soil or saprolite under grassland replicate 2 | place: USA:California | collected 2016-06-15
CAGCCGCCGCGATACCGGCCGCCACCTACGCCGCCGCAATGCTCGCCGCCGCCCTCACCGCGGCCACCACCCGGCTACGCCGGCACCGGCCAACCGCCGCAATGCCGACCACGTCGACCCGAGGCCGATGACCCTCGCCGCGCCCGCGACCCGGCGAGGACCCTGACCATGCCAGGTGCGGCCACCGCCGCCTCCACCAGCCGGCCACGCCGGATGAACGCCTCGCCATGCCCAGGGCTTGGACGTCAGGCACAACACCGTGCCGAGCGCTTGCGACCTGTGAAGGGGCTGCAATTGCTGGCGACGGTGCGTCGCTGAAACCCTGCAAAGTCATGCGGAATCCAACTGGGTTAGCTGCCTTGGCCTTCTGTTTGCGGCGGGCTGGCGCCGGCATGCTGGGAGCGAAATGGGAGCGCAGGTCCCGGAACAGGCCGGTAGGGGCCGTCAGAATACGGGTTTGGCTCGGCGGATTTCCACCCACCCGAGCCTGGTGTCGCCCGCCGTGGAACCCGCGCAGACCGCCGCCGCCGCGACCCGTGGCAATCGCGGTCAGCGCCAGCCGTCGGCAAGGACGCACGGCCGATGTCACCGCGACGCTCGGTCGAGTGCGGCGCACGGACGCCAGACGGACCGGCAAGACCGACAACGCCGCTGGCCGCCCCTGGCCGCGCGTCACGCCAGCCGCCACCGGAGGCGGCCGAAGGAAGCGGCCAAACGCGTGGCCGCACTCGGCAGCGCGGTGCTCGAACACACGTTCCGATACAAGTCGAGCCGACCAGCGAGCGACCGACAGTAGCGGGCGAACCGGGCAAGGCGAACAGTCTAGCTGGCCGGTGAGGTCGAGATCCGGGCTCACCAGCCCAGTTCGTGCAGGCGCTGGTCACCGATACCGAAGTGATGGCCGATCTCATGGACCACGGTGCGGCGTACCTGGTCGACGACTTCGGCGTCGGTCTGGCAGATGGCGCAGATGGCGCGCCGGTAGATCGTGATGTGGTCGGGTAGGACTCCGGCGTAGTGGGAGGTGCGCCGTGTCAAGGGCACGCCGCGATACAGCCCGAGCAGGCCTGGCGGGCCGTGGTCGTGTTCGACGGTGACGGCGACATTGCGCATCATCCGGCCCAGCTGCGGCGGCAGGCCGTCCACCGCTTCGCTGACCAGCTCCTCGAACCGCTCTGGGGCGACATCCAGCATGCGGCCATTGTCCGGCGTGGTCATGAACCTGCGGGCGTGGTCGCCGCTGGATGGTCGTGGCGACCGCGTCGATCAGATCGGCCCGGCACGGTGCGTGCAGGGCGACCCGGGCGACCGCTTCGCTGCTCGGTGACCTGCTGGGCTGAGCGGCCCGCCGTGGGGGTCGGCTGCCATGACCCGGGTTGCCGGTGTCGGCCGTGTGCTGGCCGGGTCCGGTCACGATGACCAGCTGATCAGCGTCGGTCTGATGGGGACGACGGTCTCCGCCCCGCGGCAGCCGGGGTGGGTTGCATGGATGCTCGAAGGGGAGCGGTCTGTAAAACCGTCGGCACAGCCTACGATGGTTCGAATCCATCACCCGCCACCACCTGCGGAAACGCCCCGCGACCTGCGGATACGACGGTCCGGCGTCCCGCGCCGTCCGGGGTCCGTTATCCCACGAGTTCCCGTGCTCTCCCGCCACGGGACAAATCGCACGGACGTATGACGGACCAGGTTCTGGCCGTTGGCAGGCGGCACCTCGGCTATCGGCGGGGTCGTGGCGGATCGGTCGGGGCCGCGCCGGGTGGCCGGGCGGGCGCGGGCGATGGGCGGGCGAGCGGATCACCCGCGGACAAGTGTCGGCGACAGGTCGGCGGGGGCTGTGGGTCATCGGCTGGCTCGGGTCGAGGTCCTGCGGCGGCTGGGGCGGAGGGCTCTGGCCCGCCGGCCTGGTGCGTGGCCCCCATGGCCGTCGGTTCGGGGGCTGCGCCGCCGATGCGATGAACGCCGGCAGCCGAGCAGATCGCTGCCGATCCGCGTGCTTGGCGTTGTTGACTAACGTCGGTGTCGGCAGCGCGCCGGACTCGGTGGCGCTGCGGCGGGCGAGGAGCTTGTCAGCATGTCGGTTACGGTACGTCGCCGCCATCGGGCGCTCGTTGCATGACAGAACTCAACCGCACATGCCGAATAGCGGGCGTTGCCTAACGGCATACTTATGCACGGCTTGGCATATTCCATCGATGGCTTGATAGCCGGCTCGGCGGCGGTGCCGGACGAGCAGGCCCGGTGCCGGGGTAGCCGCCGCCGGCGAGCACGGTGGCGCCGGCCGCGGCACGGTCGATGTGGGAGGCGGTGTAGGCCTGGCAGTCGTTTCGGTTGCCCGGCTGCGGGTCGCCGACGGCGAGCACCAGCCGGGTTTCGGCGTGAATGAGCACCTGCATGTTGACCGAGTACCGGTAGTTCTTCGACTGCGCCGCCACCGAGTGATCTCGGGTCGGCACCTGCGTGCCGTCCACGATCAGGACGGTGTCCGGGCGGTGCCGGCGGCGAGTTGCAGCCAGCGCCAGGTACGGGCCGAGCCGGTCGACGATCCGGTGCACCGCCGCGGTCTTCACCCCGAACAACGGACCGAGCTGTCGCATCGTCAGGTTCGTCCGGTAGTAGGTGGCGACCAGCAGCACCCGGTCGGCCAGGGGCAGGCACCACTGCCGGCCCGGCACTCCGTCGGCGACCCGCGGACCGCTCCGGCGGGCGACCTGAGCAACCAGCCGGCGGAACACCCGGGGCGACAGACCGGTGAACGGGCCGATCAGTTCCGGCCGAGAAGCGGTGATCAGCTGCATGACCCGGCGTGATCAACGATCAAGGCCAGCCAAGCTACGAGACACGCCTTAGGGCTACCGCTGTAGCACTCGTCCAGCGCGGTCATGAGTGAGCGGTTCGCGCGAAATTCTTGTGGTCGCGTCCCGCCGCGCTCCGGCTGGCGCGTGAGATCGGCGTCCTCACCGCGCTCGTGCGCGTACCGCGGGTGCCGTTGCTGCCCGGGGTCGTCGCCAGCAGCACCCGACCCCCCTGCTGTTCACCAGGCGTGTGCCGGGGAGTCTGTGTTCCAGGTCATCGACTCGATCGACCGGGATCGTACAGGCAGACGGCTCGCGTTCTTCTTGGCGGCACTGCACCAGTCCACAGCCGCGAACCTGCCGAGGGCCGCCGTCGGCAAGCTCACCGGCACGCATGCCGCAGACCACGAAATAGCCTGCGCGACCGGTTCGGGAGCTGGGTCCGGCCGGATCAGCGCCGGGGGGTCACATGCTGGTGCGAGTGGGCGACGCCGCGCTGGCCTGTGCCTTACCGAAACCCTTAGGCCGCCGCTGCCGGGCCAGCAAGCCGCGGCCCTGCAGCGGTCGAGCATAGCCCTCACGTGCTTGCCCGGGCACGGCGCCAGCCTCGTACCGCAGCGGCGATTAGGGCGTCGGCTTGCTCCCGTCGGTGCGATCCCGCCCGGCTGGGTAACGCCGTGAGCTTGACGCGCCGCTGCCTCCATCTGCGCCCTACCGCAGACCAGGGTACGGCCAGGGTAAACGGCCAGGGATGTGACCGGCGCAACGCGCCGCCGGACGCGCGACCCTGAGGGGGGTCCCGCACATCCAGCTGAACGGGAGGGCCCTATGCCGTATATCGGTGTCGGCACCGAGAACTCAGGACCCATCGAGCTGCACTATGAGGATCACGGGACCGGGACGCCAGTCGTCTTGATCCACGGCTACCCACTCAGCGGCCGCGCCTGGGACAGGCAGGTCCCGGCCCTGCTGGCAGCCGGCCACCGGGTGATCACCTACGACCGGCGCGGGTTCGGGAACTCCAGCCAGCCCACGACCGGCTACGACTACGACACCTTCGCCGCGGACCTCAATGATGCGCACCGGCGAGGTCACCCGCTATCTGGGCACCTACGGCTCTGCGCGGGTCGCCAAGGGTGTGCTGGTGTCCCCGATCCCGCCGTTCTTGCTGCAAACCGACAACAACCCTGAGGGGCTGCCTGTCGGCCTGTTCGACGGGTTTGTCCAAGCCGCCACCGCCGACACTCCGGCGTGGATGAAGGGGTTCCTGGACAACTTCTACAACATCGACCAATTCGGCGGCACCCTGGTCAGCGACCAGGCCTTCCAGTCCAGCTGGAACATCGCGGCCGCTGCGTCGGCCACCGCGGCGGTGGCATGCATCACCACCTGGCAGACCGACTTCCGCGATGACCTGCCTGGGTTGTCGATCAGACGACCCGACGTGGGGAGACGGATGGCTCTGCGGCAACTGGCCGGGGTGGCTAGGGGGCCGGGGCGATGACGTCCCGAATCGCCAGCAGGGCGGCCTGGGTCCTGGAGGCCAGCCCGAGCTTGGTGAGGATGTTGCTCACGTGGGTGCGGGCGCTGCGTTCGCTGATGACCAGCTCGTCGGCGATCTGCCGGTTGGAGAGCCCCCGTGCCACAAGGACGAGTACCTGGCGTTCCCTGTCGGTCAGCGCGGTCGCGGGTTGTGGCCTGGGGTCACAACCGACTGGGTCAACTGCTTCGCGACCGCTGGGTCCAGGTGGACCTCGCCGCGACGGGCGGCACGGATTGCGGCAGCGACCTCGTCGGCCTCGGCGTCCTTGACCAGGTATACGGCGGCGCCGGCCTGGAGGGCGCCATGGAGGGCGTCGGCCGGGTTGGCCGCCCTGAAGCGGCTGGCCCGCCCCGCTACGCCGGTGGCGCTTGTGGCAGCGGACCTGCACCTGCCCGGCATGGGCGGCATCGACTTCCTGGACCGGGCGCACCAGCTGCACCGGGACGCGAGTCGGGTGCTGCTGGTGGGGATGGACCGGCACGGCACCCGCGTTCCATTCACCGAGCTGGCGACCCTGCAACGGGCGGCCGCGCTGGGACGGATCGACATGGTCGTGGTCAAGGGATGGGTCACTCCAGAGGAGTGGCTGGTGGGCAGCCAACGTGGTCGAGGTCGGCGGCCGGCGCCGCAGTGGTCCAGGGACTTGCGCGCGCCTGACGCGGCTCACCCGGACCCGGGCAGCGGCGGGCGCCGCCGGCCTGAGCCGACGGCGCCCGTCTGGGTGCCGAGCCGGTTGTCAGCCGACGTTCAGTGCGGTGTCGTCAATGACGAAGGACGTCTGCAGCGAGATGTCCTCGGTGCCGGTGAACTTGAGCGTCACGGTCTGCCCGGCGAACCCGGCGACGTTGAACGTCTTCTGCGAGTACCCGGACGCGTGGTTCAGGTTCGAGTAGGTCGCCAGCGTGGTCGACCCGAGCTGCACGGTCAGCTTGTCGTAGGCGATGCTCGTCGTGGTCTCGGCCGTGTCGATGTGCAGCCAGAACGACAGCGTGTACGAGGTGCAGGCGGACGGTATGGTCACCGACTGGGACAGCGTGTCGGTGTGGGTGATGCCGTAGCCGTCCAGCCAGGCGTTCCAGGTCCCGGAGTGCGGTGGCTCGCCCGAAGAGCCCCACTGACCGATCACTCCCGAGGTCGCGGACCAGGAGACCGCGCCGGACTCGAACCCTGGGTTGGCGAGCTTCTGGCCCGGGCTGCTGCAGCCGCCACCGGAAGTGATCGTCCAGGTGAACGACGTGCTGCCAGTTCGGGCCCCGGTGTCCTGAGCCGTCACGGTGACGTTGTAGGTGCCGACGACGGTCGGGGTGCCGGAGATCAGGCCGGTCGAGGAGTTGATCGACAGACCGGTCGGCAGGCCGGTGGCCGACCAGGTGTACGGCGGCGTGCCGCCGGACGCGGTCATCTGCAAGCTGGTCGCGGTGCCCACGGTGCCGGTGCGGTTGCCCGGGTTGCTGACGACCGGGTTGCCGGTGGCACCGGACAGCGTGTAGAGCAGCCGGTTCGGCGAGCCGGTGCCGGGGTTGGTGATGTGGTTGAGGGTGGCGTTGTCCTTCAGCGCCTGCTGCACGGTGGCCGGTGAGGCGCTCGGGTTGGCCGACAGGTACACCGCCGCGCCGCCGGCGACGTGCGGGGTGGCCATCGACGTGCCGCTGATCGTGTTGGTGGCGGTGTCGCTGGTGTTCCAGGACGAGGTGATGTTGACGCCGGGGGCGAAGATGTCGGTGCAGGTGCCGAAGTTGGAGAACGATGCGCGCGCGTCGTTGATGTCCGACGCGTTGACGGTGATCGCCTCGGTGACCCGCGCCGGGGTGAAGTTGCACGCGTTGGCGTTCGAGTTGCCGGAGGCGATCGCGTAGGTGACGCCGTCGGCGATGGAGTTGCGCACGGCGTTCTCGGTCGTGGTGTCGCTGCCCTGGGCGCCGAGGCTCATGTTGGCGACCGCGGGGGCGCCGGCGGCGTGCTGTGCGGTCACGTAGTCGATGCCCTGCGCGACGCCGGCGAAGCTGCCGGAGCCGCTGCAGTCCAGCACCTTGACCGCGACCAGATGGATCCCCTTGGCGACGCCGTACTGCGAGCCGCCGATCGTGCCGGCGACGTGCGTGCCGTGGCCGTTGCAGTCGGTGTTGTTGCCGTCGCCGGTGGTGTTGGTACCCCAGACGGCACGGCCGCCGAAGGTCTGGTGGGTGACGCGGATGCCGGTGTCGATGACGTACGCCGTGACGTTCGAGGCGGTGACGTCGTAGTGGTAGTCGCTGTTCAGCGGGAGGTCGCGCTGATCGATCCGGTCCAGCCCCCAGGACGGCGGATTGGTCTGGTCGGCGAGCAGGTGCACCATGTGGTTCTGCGCCACGTACGCCACGTCGGGGTCGGCGGCCAGCCGCCGCGCCGCGGTCTCGCTCATGGTGCCGGCGAAGCCGTGTAGCGCGGCGACGTACCTGCGCTCCACCTTGGCGGCGGCCTTGCTGGCCGCGGTGTTGGTGAGGGCGCTCAGGCCGTGGGTGTTCACCGCGGAGTCCTTGAACACCACGATGTAGCTGCCCGGGATTGCGTTCGGGCCGCCGACGTCGACGATGTCGCCGGAAGCGGCTGGCGGCGATGCGGTGGCGGCGGCCGGCGATGCGGTGGCGGTGGCCACCGCGAGCGCTCCCGCCGCGGCGATTCCCAGGCCGGCCAGTCGCCGGGCCGAGAGCAGACGACGATGTCTCATTGCAGAGCTCCCCCTCAGAGCAGGTCATTCGGCCGGCCGGGAACGCGGCCGAAGGCGATTACCGGGTTGTCCGGCGTTCGCGCGAAAGTGAACCCGACGGTAGGTCAGCCGGCCACCGAGCACTGTCACACCCGTCACAAGCCGCATGTGACCCTCCGGCACGGCGACGTCGAAGCGGCTGCAGTCCGAAATGGCAGCCGCAGAAGATCACCCGCGGGTCAGGGCTGCGTGCGGGTGGTCCTGGTGGTGCTGGACGAACTGGCCTACCTCTCCGCCACGCTCGACGAGGCCAAACAGCAGAAGGAGTTCACCACACTCTTGCGCGACCTGGTAGCCCGCGTCCGGGCGACCAGGAGTGGCCTGTGCCGACCTCCGCGAGGCAAGGTCGCCCTGTGCGGTCACGGCCGCCACGACCACTCCGGGCAGGTTGCGTCCACCTGGCATGCACCGGAGCTGTGGCGCCGACCCACCGGGTCGGTGCCGGCTGTCCTACGTCAAGGCCGCCGAGTACCAACGCCGCTCCGTTGTGCACTTCCACTCGCTCGTCCGGCCGGATGCACCCGTCGACGACTGCGCCGCACCCGGAGTTTCCCGAGTCAGGCGGTCATTAGCCACCACCGCGCGCCGAACTTGTTAATTGCGACCGCGAACGAGTAGAACGCATTCGTGCCAGACGAGGTAGGCGGCGAGCATGCAGATCAGGACGTGGCCGCGGACCCGGTCTTCTAGCCGGTGGTGGGTGGTGGATGGGGCGGAGGTCGGGGTCGCCGGTTTTCAGGGTGCGGAAGTCGCGTTCGACGTTGGCGAGGTTCTTGTAGGCGGTCACCACCCCGGCGGTGTCCAGGTCGGCGGCCGGGACGCCCCTGGGAGCGCTTCCTGCAGGCACCCGTCGCCGCGGTCCTGTCGGCGGACCACGTCAGTCAAGGTCGGTGACCTGGTCGTGACGGCTGGATCTGCCCAGTACGACGCGGTCCTTGCCAAGAAGGTCTCATGCGCGTACCAGCTCAAGCCGGTCCGGGCCGCCACCGACTCCATCGGCCTGTGGATCAAGCAGCTCAGCAAGAACGAGGTCGCGCAGCTGCACCCGAGTCGGGGTCAACAGGCACGGTAGGAGTTGCCGGCGGCGGTGTCGTCGGACGTTCTCCCTACGAATCGAGCGGATTCAGCGCGTCGATCAGGCCTGGCGCAGGGCGAACAACGTCGCCGTGGATCGGGACGACGCTCCCGTCTTCGCGTAGATCCGCTCGATGTGGATTCCTGCGGTCTTCGAAGTGATGCCCTCCCGCTCGCTGGACGCACCCCCGAAGCTCGTAGAACTTCGGCGGCCTGATGCCCGGCGCGCAGCCGTCGACTACGCCAAAGAGCCGCGAGTTTCGCCGGGACGTCGAGAACATGCTGCGTGCTGGCCCGGACGGGCCTCTCGTTCTGCCGCGACTCCCGGACCTTGATTGGCGCGTCGCAGAGCTGGAGGCCCACGTTCAACGCCTCGAAGACGCCCGCGGCCCCGGGTAGCCGGCCACATCGGTCACCCGTCTGCCGCCGCCGGCTGAGCGGTGACCCCGGCCCATGCCGCATGAAGACATCGAACGGCAAGATCAACCGTGCTGTCATGCCGCGGACTGCTCGGTGTCTGCCGGTGGTCGCCCCAGCCGCGCCGGCTACTGTGGGTAGCCCGCCGCTGAGTGCCTGCGGCGATCGCGACGTCCGTCGACCTCACGCCCCTGCCGATGTGCGGATGTGTGGCATCAGGCAACTCGGTAATGCTGATGTGCCGACGAGGGGGGGTTGGTCGGTGCGCCTGCCGGGGGGCCGTCGCGGCGGGGAATGCGTGTGCCGATCTTCAAGCGGCTGGCTACGGGTGGCCTGCGTGATGCATCACGCAGACCCTCAATGCCTGGTCGGGTGAAGGTGGAGGGTTGGGACGGCGAGGGCGGAGTTGATGGATCTACTGTCGGGTCACGGATGTGGATCGGGTGTGGGCGGGCTCACCCCGGGCCACCAAGCGTCGCCGGCAGCGTGGACCCGGTTGCCGGGCTTTCTCGGCGATGAGCGGGTCGGACACGATGGGAGTCCGCCATGGGTCTGCGCCGTCTGCTGCTCGCTGCGCTGCTGGCCGCGGGTGTGGTATCGGCTGGGGGAACGGCCGCGGCGCCGGCGGCGGCGTCGTGGCCGCCGGCCCATCCCTCGCCGCCGATCAGGCTTATTGTCGACACCGATTTTGGCCAGTGGTGGGACGACGTGGCGGCGCTGGGCATGGTCCACGCCGCCGCCGACGCGGGCCGGGTCCACCTTCTGGGCATTATGTCCGATGTGGACAACCCGTGGGATGCTGCCGGGCTGGACGCGCTCGACACCTGGTACGGGCGGCCGGACATCCCGATCGGCGTCCCGACCGGGGCCATCAGCGTCGAGCAGAACTACAGCCAGCTGCTCGCCCAGAGCTACCCACACGCCGGCCAGCCGAGCGACGCGGTCGGCCTGTACCGGCGGCTGCTGCAGGCCCAGCCTGACCACAGCGTGACGATCCTGTCCATCGGCGCGCTGACCAACCTCGCCCAACTCGACCGCACCGACGCGGCTTTGGTCGCCCGCAAGGTGGCCCGCACCGTGATCATGGGCGGCGCCTACCCGGCCGCGACCGAACCGGAATGGAACTTCAACCTCGACCTGGCCGCCACCCGCCAGGTGGTCTCCGACTGGCCCACCCGCACCGTCTACGACGGATTCGAGATCGGCGCCGGCGTATTCGTCGGCAACCACGTGTGCGCCACCCACCCGGCCGACAGCCCGGTCCGGGCCGTATTTGACCTGCTCTACGGCTGCGGCACTAACCAGACCGACGGCACCTGGGACCCGACGGCCATGTACTACGCCCTCTACGGCGGCGACGACGTGTACGAGCTTGCCGGCGCCGGCGGCCACAACACCGTGACCCCCGACGGCCTCAACACCTGGGTAGCAGGCGGGCACCATCAGCGCTACCTGCTCCTCACCGACACCGCCCGACTGACCAACGCCATCGACGCCCTGATCGACTCACCCCGCCGGCCCGACTGACCAGCGACACCTCCTGGGCCGCTGGTCGTGCACGCGGCTGCCGACGTGTCTCGCAGCGAGCCATGGTCGCGGACGCGCCAGCTTGTCGAGCTGACGGCGCCTCCACTGCAGGCGCTCCAACTCCGGCGTGTCCGCAGGTATGCCGTTCGGAGGGCGGCAGCATAGGGACATGGCGCTCGTCTATGCATCCCTCACCGCCGATCTCTCGTGTCGATGGTCTGAGCCAGGTTTGTTTGAACCGATCTGTCCGTGATCAACTGATCTCTTCCGCCGCGGATGGTGCAGGCGGATTACGGCGTTTCTGTGCAGGTAGCCGGGTCGGTCCTGGCCGACTTCGGGTTCGGCGGAGGTGACCAGCCAGATGTCAGCGCCGGTTTACCGGTGGCCGTAGACCCCGACGGGCTCGCCGATCGACTCGTCGAGGACCAGGATGTGGTCGGCGGACTGCAGTCGTCGGTGGGGGTGTGAGAAGCCGAACGCGGCGGCGGCGCAGGATTCGGCGGCCGTCACCGGATTGCCCAGCCAGGGCTGGTGGCCCTCGTCGTAATTCGTCTGCAGGTCGGCGGGATCGGCTACCGCGCAGGTCGGGGGGCGGCCTCAGCGCAGCGGTGGCGTCGATGCTGGCGACACCCCGAATGCCGCCGGGTCCTTGCCGGGCGGGTTGGTCGAGGTGGAAGCGGGCGGTCAGGTGGGTGCGGGGCTCGGTGACGGCGACCGTGCTCGCGTTGAGTCTGGCGATCGTCCAGGCGGCCCTGCCAAGGTCCCTGCGCAGGCACTGACCGACCACCTGGACCGGGTCCAACCGCCAGGGCAGCTGGCCGGCATCCGCGGCGCTCTGCGAGCCGTCTGCCGGCGGGTTCAGCTCGCAGGCCGGGGGGATCGGCACCGGCCTGAGCGTGCGCCTGCTCGGGGTCGAAACCACCGGGTGCGCCGAGGACGCAGGTGCGCTCGGTTCCGGCGCGGAGGACCCCGGCGGCTGCGGCCGCGCGGCGGTGGTGCCGGCCGGACCGGCCGCCGTGGCACCTGCGCTCGCCGACGCGGCTGCCGCCGGCTCGTCCTGGCCGGTGGAGGATGCTGACCGGCCGCCGCACCCGGCGGGTAGGGCCGCCATCGCGGCAGCCGCCACCGCGACGCTCAGACCACGGCCGCGTCGTGTCCCGAGTGCCGCGCGGCCGACCCTGGCTGCCGATGGCCGAGTGGGCGTGCCAAAGTCGGTGAGTCGCATGATTTCCCCCGAAGCCGTCGAGGCCACCTGCGGGCCTGCGACGGTGGGACGTAGCCCACCGCCCAGGGTTGACGGCCGTCGGCTAGTCCACCGATCGGACGGCAGCCATGCTTGTGCTGACCGCTGGCAGTCATGCCCGCCGCGGCGTGGCCGATCCCGCGGGCAGGCCACGAGCGGTACGGGCATGCCGGTCCGCACACGCTGAGGTCGGCATCGAAGCCAACCCAGACCGACCCGGCGAGGCCTGTCTCGGCCAGGCCCTGCCGTGCTCGTCGACAACGTCATCGAGCACACCGGCCCCCGAGCGAGCCGACCCCTTCGGGCCGACCGCGTCGCCCAGGGGCCAGAACGCGCTGGTCGGCGTGGGTTGACCCGTTGCACTGTGAACGGCCAGGTCAAACGGGAAAGGATCTCAACGGCGACGGGCAGCCGGGCGAGGCGGCCCGACGTCATTTCATGCAGAACCTGACCCCGGCGCATAAGTCGGGCGGCGGTGGGTATCTGATGGCCATGGCTAGAGCGAGAACTGTAGCCGGGTACGCCATCCCCGGCGTCATCCTGTTCTTCTTCTGGCTGGTCGTCGTGATCCTGGCCATCGTCTTGCTCGCGTACATCGTGCATTGGGCAGGCGGCGGACTACTCAATCTGAGGCTCGGGCACTTCG
>WNGD01005740.1_pt1 | contig 11991 bp, 9 predicted proteins | sample 5400671 | NCBI WGS metagenome assembly WNGD01 (sample SAMN13153369, study PRJNA577476) | soil metagenome | isolation source: 40 cm soil or saprolite under grassland replicate 2 | place: USA:California | collected 2016-06-15
GTCAGGCACCCACCGTCCGAAATGCAGAGGTCGTATGCGACCGGCACGCCCTGAAAGTCCACGACCACGAGGTAATAATCGCCCGGGTTCAGGAGCGTCGTCATCGCCTCCGACGAGCCGGCGGAATCCGATCGATTGAGGATGTCCAACGTCGAGCTCGCGCCACCGCCCGGAACCGTCAGGAGGTACAAGTCGATATCGCTCGAGTCGACCGCCGTCGCAGCGGTGAGGGACGCGCTCTTGATGGTCACGGTCGACAGGCTTGTGACGCGAAACCGAATCCAGTCGATGTCGTGTGCGTTATCGATCGTCAGCGTGTCGCGGAAGGTGCCGCCCGGCATTGTCACCGCCAGGCCGCGCGCGTCGGCCGCGTCGCAGAAATCATCTTCTTCGTGCGCGTCGCGCGGCACGGTGGGATCGCTCGTGATGTATCCCTCGAACACCCCAAGGCCGTACCGCCCCGGCTGGGAATACAGCGCCAGCGCGTGCAGCCGACCGGCCGGCATACCGCGCAAAGCCACAATCGTCGATTCGGGCTGTGTCTCAGGCGGCTCGAATGCAAAGCCCTTACAGGCATGCGACCCTGGGCCGATCGTCCAGCTGTTCGGTCCGATCTTATAGGTCGGCGGATTCGGCGCGCTCGCCGGCACGAACGCCAGCGAGTCCGAGAGGAAGGTGGAAAATGTGCCGCGGACGTCGGGGGCGCTGAGAATGATCGTGAGATCTCGTGCCGTGGTCTGCGTGAAGCGATACCAGTCGACGCCGAGCGAGTCGCGCTTGGTCGGTTCAAATGCCAGCGCCGGATTCAAGAACTTGATCTGCGGGATCGACGGAATCCGGGGTGGGGCCTCAAGATTGATAGTGCGGGGCGCCGTTTCATTCGGCTCGAGCACATCGAACGGAATGACCTTGGTCGTGTCGGGTGCATTCCCAAACACCCCTGGACCTATGAAAGAGAGCTTGTCGGTGTGCGCCGGCGGCGTGACCCAGAAGGTTGCGGTGGAAAAACCCAGCGAGTCACGCGTCCGGGTTGCCAGGATGCCCGGAAATGGATAATCGAGCTGGGTCGCGTTGCCGAGGAACGCGATGAAGATCGAATCGACCCCCACACCGTAGACCGTCATCGTGTCCCCGAAACGCACGATCGCCGGCCGCACGCTGTCCACTTCGAGCGGATTCGACACGCGGAGCAGGAGGTCGCCTTCCGGCGCCTGCTCGAATGCAATCGCGCGCGCGGTGATGTGGACGTTGCCGCTGTTCACGCCAGTTACCGTGGCAGAACCACCGCCGTTATTCTGGACAGTCGCGGTCGTGCTGCTCCCGGTCCCAAACGCGAAAGCCACATTCGTAATGGGCAGTGTATCCGTGCCAATCACGTGCCACGCACGAGCGTAAACCGACATCTCCTTGCCGCGGAGCACGACGCGGGAGGGTCCCTCGAGGGTGACGAAGACTTTGTCGCTTTTATCGGTTGGGAAGGCGCAGGTAACGCTGAGCGCCGCCGCCAGGGTCACGATGGGGGTAGCTCGGGTGAGACCGCGCATGCAGGCCAATCCATGAGCGTGAGGACCGCCCATACTATAACACACTTAGAGCGAGCCTCGGCGCTTCAGGTCGAGATACTTCGTGACCACAGCCTGTGCCGCGCGCTCCGGTGTGACATCAATCACGATCACCCCCGCCCGCCGCATGTGTCCCAACGCTTCCTCCCGCGCATGCAACAGCTCCTCGGCCGCCGCTTTGCGGAAGGCGTCGTGCGCCGCTGCCGGCCGCAACGCGGCCGCGGCATCGAGCTCGGGGTTGCGCAGCGTCACCGCAAGTGGCAGGTGGCGGGGACGTAACGTGGCCACATTCGCGACTAGGGCATCGGACGCGAAGCGGTCGATGACATCCGTGAAGAGCACGGTCAGCGCGCGCTTGCGGTTGCGCGCCGCGAGATAGCGAAAGGCGCCGGGGTAATCGGGCTCGACGAGCTTCGGCTCGACTTCCGCCAGCACGTCTACGACGCGCCGCACGCCGGCGCGGCCGCGCTCGGGCGCGACGAAGTGGTGGACGCCGTCGGCGAACGTCATGATCCCGACGTTGTCATCATGCTGGGCCGCGGCATAGGCCAGCTCGAGCGCGGCCTGCACGGCGAACTCCAGGCGCGCCACGCCACCGACTTCCGCCGTCATCAGCCGGCCCGTATCGAGGACGAGCAGCACCTGCTGGCGGCGCTCCGCCTCGTACTGCCGCGTGATGACCTTGGCGCCCCCACGGCGCGCGGTCGCCTTCCAATCGATGTGTCGCAGATCGTCCCCCGGCACCCACTCGCGCAACGACTCGAACAGCCGTCCCTCGCCGATGCGCCGGATCGGCTTGCTGCCGGCATCGCGGCGCCGCAACGCCTCGGCCACGGATGCGCGGAGTCGCACCGAAACGAGGGGGGGATAGACCACGACGTCCCACGGCAACGGCAGGCGCACGCGACGTCGCCCGAGGCCCAGCGGGCCGATGCTGTCGAGCACGAATCCACCGGCGCCGCCCCCAGTTTCCCGGCCGCGGCGTCGCGGAATCACCGCCACGCGCTCATGTGTCGTCGACCGCGGGAGAATCCGCACCGCCCGCGGCGGCTGCGGGCCACCGAGGATGTCGGGCCGCACTTCCCGTACCTGCAACCGTGCCCGGCGGGGCGCCGGATTCGTCCACCGATACGTGACTTCGCCCGTATGGCCCACCGACAGCGCCGGGAGCGGCTCGCGCGTCACGCCGACGCTCTGGGCCAGCGTCGCGTCGAGCCAGATCAACACGACTAACGCAAGGTCGGCGAGCAGCATCACGTCGAAGCTCCACGGGGCCCAGAACCCGGCGACGCCGGCGAGCGCGAGCAGACCTGCGATCAGCAGGGCACGGGGAGTCCACAGAATCCCCGCGGTGCTACCGAGCACGTACCATAGGCCCACGAACGCAGCGATGACGGCGCTGGGCAGCAGCAAGGGCTGCAGCATCAGGCGGTCGGCGCCTCGGTGCGATCCAGAATCGCTTTCAGCGCCTGATCTGCGGTGACGCCCTCGAGCTCAAGCTCGGGCGCGACATTGACGCGATGCCGCAGGATCGCGGGGGCCAGCCGCTTCACGTCGTCCGGGATGACGTAATCGCGACCGTCGAGCAGCGCCGCGGCCCGTGCCGCCTTGAAGAGCGCGACGCCGGCGCGCGGGCTGGCGCCCAACGTGAGCGAGGCCGCTTCGCGGGTGGCGCGCACGATCGCCGTGATGTATCCCGTGATGCGGGGCTCGACCCGCACCGCATCGACGTGCTGGCGCAACAGATCGAGACCCTCCGCGTTGACGACGGGACTCACCCCATAGGTCGTGGGGCGATCCGCTTCGAAGCCGCCGACGTAGCGGGTGAGGATCCCCTGCTCGATGTCAGCGGGTGGGTAGCCGACCAGCACTTTTGCCATGAACCGGTCCAGCTCGGCCTCCGGCAGCGGATAGGTGCCTTCGAACTCGATCGGGTTTTGCGTCGCGAACACCGTGAACGTCGGCGAAAGGGGATGGCTCTTGCCGTCCACCGTGACGGTGCGTTCCTGCATCGCTTCCAGCAACGCAGCCTGCGTCTTCGCGGGCGCCCGATTGATCTCATCCGCCAGGACCAGGTCCGCGAAGATCGGGCCGGGTCGAAACGAGAATTCGTGGGTTCCCGTGAGCAGCGTGATGCCGGTGATGTCGGCCGGCATCAGGTCGGGAGTGAACTGGATCCGCCCGAACTGCACGTCGAGCGCGAGTGCGAGCGTCCGGACGAGTAGCGTCTTGGCGGTACCCGGGACGCCCTCGAGCAGGATGTGGCCGCGCGCCAGCAGGCAGACGAGCACTTCGAGCGTCGCCGCCTCCTGCCCCAATACCACGGTGCGTAAAGCAGCTACGATGCGTTGCGCGTCCTGCGCGGGCGCAGTTCCTCCCACACGTCCTCCACGGCTTGGGCGGTGTCAAGCACGCGCTGCGCGTCGCGATCGCGTGCGGTAAGTAAGCTGTGCAGCCGGCGCACGGCGGCGCGGCCCTGAGGGCCGCGCACCGCGAGCTCCAGACTCTCGACCCACGAGAGCACATCACCGTTCGCGGTGTAGGCTGCCCTGGCCCCGGTGCGGCTGAGACGACGGCGCAGCCCTAGTGCGAGTCTTTGCACGGCGGTATCGGCCGCCGCCGCGTTCTCGAGTCCGGCGCCGAGCGCTTCGAGGTGCTCGAGTGGCGAGCGGCGTCGCCGCTCGATCACGGACAGCGCGGGACCGAAGCGTACGGCGGTCGTCGCGAGCCACACGAGCGCAACGGCCATGAGCTGCAGGATCGCCCAACCCGCCGGCGAGTGTCGTAACCAGCTCCACGTCTGGCTCGTGAGCGAGGGTCCCGTTTCCTCTCCGAATCCCTGGTGGTACTCATCCCACACGACGCGTCCTGGGTGCTCGCGCGACGGCGTGAACAGCGGGAGCGCGACGAGGGGCACGTCCGTGTCACGCCACACGCGATTCGTGAGCCATCCGGGATCGGCCGCGAGCGTGACGGTGCTGCCCCCGCGAAACCGGAGGCGCATGATCACCGGCCGGTTGTTCACCGCCGCGACGATCGTGTCGGTGGCAAATGGAGCCAGGGTGCTGCAAATCCCCGGAGCGCCCGCTTCGTCCCCGCCCTTGACCAGACTCTGGAGGTCGCGGTGATCGCTGGTGTCGCGTTCCAGCGGGGCCAGCACGTGCGCGGCCCGCGGCAGCCGGGCGCCCCCCGGAGGGGGCGACCGCACGGCGATACTGTCCGGGCGAAACTCCGGCTGGATACGCCATCCCAGACATTGCGTGATTCCGCCGCCCCAGCCGCTCGCGACCACTGCGCCGCCGCCGCGCACGAAGCGCACCACCTGCTCGAGCTCCGCGTCGGTCAGCGGAATCACTGGATTCAGCACCGCAAGAATCGCCGGCCGGCGCGCGCGCGTTGTCGCGAGATTGTCGAGTTTGGTGCGACGTCGCTCCGTGCGACGACCCAGCTGTGAGAGAATGTCGTACAGCGCCTTGCTGCCGCGCGGGCCGGTCAGGAACGTCGAAGAGCGGAAATCCAATTCCGCAGTGCGCGAATGGCGACTGCCCGCCCACACGACGACGCCCAGGGCCACCATGAACAGCAGCGCCAGCCCGATCTCAAACCGGTACGACATGCGGTCCGCGCGCCAGCTCCTGCGCGGCGGCGCCGAAGGAGTGGTACTCCGCTTCGCCGCACGGGACGGCCCCGAACAGGTGGCGATACAACTCGGCGACCAAGGCCGCCAAGGCGGCGCGACCGGTCGCGTCGAGACGCGCCTCGGCCACGTACTCGGCGGGTGTCTTGGAGACGTGAAAGCGCAGTGCTTTCCTTTCGTCGAGCTCCAGGACCGCGGCCACGAAGCGATGCGCCAGCGCCTCGACGTACCGCCCAAGAGCGGCGAGCTCCTCGGCCCGCTGGAGGTGGGCCCGCGCGTTCCTCACGACGCCGACGTTGGAGGACGGGCGCGTGCCGGTTCGCGCCACCGGCTGCACGATGCGCCACATGACATAGCCGATGTGCACCAGCAGCACGACGAGCGCAACGACGAGGAGCGTGAGGAGAATGTTGTACCCGACCGGATGATTCTGGGAGAATTGGTCGAGCCAGTCTTTCAGATGCTGCCATTGCCGCGCGATCCACGACAGCAGACGTTGCTGCTCGACCCACTGATACTCCGGGCCCGCGAACACCCGGCCAAGGACACGCCGCAGCGAGTCGGCGGCGGCGGGCGGCGGCAGGGTGGGTGCTTGCGGGAACAGGAACCAGCTCGTGGTCAGCGGGTCCCCAATTGCTCGCTCAAAATCTGCAGGTCAAACGCCTCCCGGCGAACGCGGAGATCGTAGTACAGGAGCGTGAGAGCGCACGGCAAAATGGGCGCCAGGACCACACCCAGCACGATCGTCCCCACGCTGAGGAACGGCTGCACCGGTGAGTCAGGACCAACCGCCTGACCGATGCCGAAGACGACGATGGACGGCAGAATATTGGTAAAGATGGCGATCACCAACCATGTAAAGAAAACCTTGAGGCGCGAATCTCGTGTGAGGTCGCCCGAGCGGCCGAAGGCATCGAAGGCGCTCAACAGGTCCTCGAGCACGACGACCATGCTCGTCAGGCCGTAGCCGCACAGGACGTACGCAAACAGCCAGATCCCGCCTACGCACCCGAGGAACAGAAACAACGCGCCCATGCCCAACAGCCGCCCCACGGCCATCATCACCACGACGCCGATCACGACGGCGATGTAGAGGACGAAGATGAGCAGGGTTTTGGCGATGGCCACGAGCAGCAGCGGAACGATCCGCCCGGTCGCGAACTGCAGCGCGGCCCCGAGCGACGGCTCATTGCCGAGATACGAATCCGAGATGATGCGGATCGTTCCCGCCTTGAGCAGCAGGCTGATCGCGATCCAGACGAAGAGGACCACGAGCCCGAACCCAATCGTCGCAGCGATGTGGTTTTGTACCCAGTTCGTGGCTCCAATCGGGTTGGAGAACGCTCGCGTGGCAAAGTACACGACCACGACTGCCGGAGCGCAAATCAGCACGAAACTCAGCCGCATGAACAGGCCGAAGTGGCGGCGGTAGATGCTGAAGCTGCCGTCGAGGATCTCGCCGAGCTGCATCGGCCTGACGTTGGAACTTCCGGTGCTCGAGGTAATGGTTCGCTCCCTGCGTGGGTGAGGACACTGCGCTAAGATGAGGAAATGACGGCGTCCGCGCGAGACCTCGATCTACGGCAGCACCACGGCGTCGAGACGCCGGAGCACGTGGATGTGCGGTTCGAGCTGGCGGGCGTGGGGTCGCGCGTGGCTGCCGGGCTCCTCGATCTGCTGTTGTTGTTGCTCGGATTGTTACTGCTTTGGTTGGGCGGGACGACGATCGCCAGCGATATCACCCCGCCGCACGGCACGGCGCGCGGCTGGGTGACCGCGGTACTGATTCTGCTCACGTTCTCCCTCGTCTGGGGATACTTCACGCTGTTCGAGGCGCTGAACGGCGGCCGGACGCCGGGAAAGCAATTGCTCGGGATTCGCGTCGTCATGGATACGGGCCGGTCGCTCACCACGCAGGCCGCGGTGGTCCGGAACCTGGTTCGCTTCATCGACTGCTACTTCCCCGCGCTGCCGTTTGCTCCCGCGCTCCTGGCGATTGCCCTGCATCCCAGCAATAAGCGCTTGGGTGACATGGCCGCTGGCACGATTGTCGTGCGGGACCGGCCCACCGACTGGACCCTCGGCCTGCCGGGCACGCCTGCGCCCGAAGCAGCTGCAGAAGCGGTCGAGACCGGCCCCCCCGACCTGTCGGAAGAGGAGTTCCGGTTGTTGGACCGCTTCCTGGGACGCCTCAATGAGCTGGCACCTGACGTCCAGGCCCGCATCACCGCCGACTTGGTGCGACGCTTCGAGCCGCGCATACCCCGCCGCACACCGGACCTGCAGAGCTATCTCGTCACCGTGTTCGCCGAAGAGCAACGCAAGCGGCGCAGCCGGTTTGCGTCACGCGCGCAGGCAGGCACAGCTGGCCGCATCACGGTGCCGGCCGAGCGATTTGTGCAGAAAAAACGGGATGGTTGGGAAGCGTTCCGCACGACGGCCCTGCGCATGGAGCGCTCCGGCGTGGGCGCGCTGGCAGCGGAGGAGATCCCGACGTTCGCCGCACAGTATCGCGAGGTGGCCGCCGATCTGGCGCGGGCGCGCACCTATCAGGTCGATCCGCGCGTCATCGCGTACTTGGAGCGGGTCGTCACGGCCGGGCACAATGCCTTGTATCGCGCTCGGGGGAAGCCGCGAACGCCGCTGCGGCATTATATCCTGCGCAACTTCCCAGCAGCCGTGGTGCAGTCGTGGCAGTATGTGTTACTCGCCTTCCTGCTCTTCTCGGTCCCGGCGGCCGTGGGCTACGTCATGATCCGCGAGCGGCCGGCGCTCGCGGAGGAGCTCCTGTCGCCCGTCATGGTGGCCCGCGCGGAGGCCGCGGCGGAAAATCTGGCGGAGGGACGCGGCTACGCCGAAACGAGTAAGGAAGAGCGTCCGCAGGTGGCCGCGCTGATCATCACCAATAACATCACGGTGTCATTCGGTACCTTTGTCGGTGGCCTTACGGCCGGCGTGCTCACCACCTGGCTACTGTTTGCGAACGGGATGATGTTCGGGCTCGTGCTGGGACTGTTTCGCAACTATCAGGCGCTGAGCTATCTGCTGACGTTCGTCCTCGGACATGGCGTGCTGGAGCTGACCGCGATCTTCATCTCGGCGGGGGCGGGCTTTCGGCTGGCCAAGGCGATGATCGCACCGGGCGATCGGACGCGGCGCGACGCGCTGGTCGTGGAGGGCCGCATCGCAGCGCGGATGATCGGGGCGGTCGTCACGCTGCTGGCGATTGCGGGAACGATCGAAGGGTTGTTGTCGACGTCGCCGGCGCCGGCCTCATGGAAGTACGGCGTGAGCGCGGCCTCGGCGGTTTTTCTGGTGCTCTACCTCGCCAACGGGTATCGCGAAGCCGGTGGTCCGGCCACCCGATCGTGACACCGAGGGACCGACCTGCTGCACGGTCGCCGTCAGGGAGTCGGAGATGCCGTCGCCCGTAGCGACGATGACGGTCGTCCCGTTGCCGACTGCAGTCACGATCGCCTTATGAGGGCCGCTGTCGGCAACAGTCACGATTCCGGTGTTGCGCGACAGCCAGGTGATCGAGACACCGGGCACAGATGTGTTCTGGGCATCGCGCGCGTCGGCAGTGACGATGCTGGTATCCTGGAGCGAGTCCAGGGCGATGTCGAATGGCTGAAAGACGATCCTGGCGATGCGCGAGCGAATGGCGTATGGGGCGCTCGAAACCGGCGCGCTCACCAGCGGGACTGCGGTGACGGTAATGCTGGCGCCGCCCAGCCGCACACCCGTCACGAGCCCCGTTTGCGATACGCGGACCAACGTGCTGTCGGAGGAAATCCAGACGAACGTCAGGCCGGTCAGGATCGGCACGCGCCCCGCGAGCGCCGTGGCCGTGAGCTGCTGCGTGCCGTTAAGCGCAACCGTTGAATCGCCCGTGATCACGACCGAGGTAATCGTCGAGGAGGGACCGTTATCTCCGCTGCATCCTGCGATGATTGCCACACACAGCAGCAGACACAAACGCCTCACGCGCCGTTCGGAAACACTCACCTCATCCACTCGATCAGAGCTCCCAGACGTGGACCGACGATCGACACGCTCGTGCCCGCATCGTGGAGCGTGCCGAAAGCGAGCTGCGCCTGCAGCACCGCCGCCGCGCGATCGCTGAGCCGGTAACGCAGGTCCGTGCCCGCTCGCAGCAGGTACCCGAGCAGCTCCATGCGCTGGCCAGGCCCGGTCAGCTCATGGCGGAATTCGAGCATCGGCGACAGCGTCGCCCGGGGCCCAGTGGGGCGATCGAGTCGCGCACCGACCGCGAGCACGTTGCCGCGCGGCACGGGCACCGTTCCCGTGCTGGCGACGTTGCGGGCGAGCAGGCGGCGCATATCCCAGCCGTACAACGAGAGCTGCGAGTTACCGACCGGCAGGTTCACGGTGGCGTACCCGAGCACGCGGTCGCCGATCGTGCTCTGCCCGCTCGTGCCAAGGTCGTTGGCCGCGGTCGTCGTGTAGACCAGTGCGCCGCGGAAGTACTTCCCGCCACCGAACGGCCCCTCGATGCCGATGCGCGCGCGGAGCTCGCCGCCTGGGCTCATCTCGTCCCCGCCCTGGACGGGCACGTAACGCGCGGCATAGCGGTAGCTCGCGCCCGCCCCCACTGCCCAGTTCTGCCCCATTTTGAGGGCTGACGAAAAACCGGCGGACACGGCGCCACCCGAGCCGAAGCTCGGTGTCGTGAATCCGAAGAGATGGGTACCCGTCGCGCCGAACAACGGGATCGTCGTGTCGGCCACGGCCGTCGCGCCAGTCGGGATCGTGCCCACAACATTGAACAGCAGTTTTCCAGGAATCACGCTGTAGCTCGCGCGCACATCGGTATCCACCAATCCCGCGTGTGTGATGCTACCGCTCCCACCCCCCGCTTCGCTGACGGAGGCGCGGGCAAAGGCCGTGCCGAGGTCAAGGACAAGCCGGCCACCGGCGATGCGCTGCGTGACGCTGACCGGAATCGTCAGCTCGCTGATGCGATTGAATGCCAGCCCGGATCCGAAGGCATAGGATTCGAACGTGACGCCGGTGCGTGCGACTGTCGTCGCGCCCTGAGCCACAAGCGCTCCAGGGAGCACGAGGAGTCCCAACGACCAGCGCGCGCACGTCACGGCAGGCGGAAGATGATCCGAAGGACGCCTGACGCCTGGAGGACGCTCGAGATGCCCTGGCTTTCCGGCGTGGGATTGCTTGCCACAGTGGTGATCCCGGTCTGGACCACGTCGCCGATTGTCGCGGAGACGTCGAGCGTACCCTGCTGTAGCGCGCCGAGTGATGCGGGCTGGCGAACGACGGGCGGAGCCGCCTGAACCACAGTCACGACGTCGCCGGCAGATGCCGCTACGACAGGCGCAGCTTCAGCCACCTGTTGCTGCTGTTGCGCTTGCTGGAACGTTGGATCGGCCCGCGTCGCGGCGCCGAACGCCGCCGCGGCCGCGCGATAATCGCTGCGATCGAGCGCCTCGAGTCCCGTACTGTAGGCGAGGAAGGCGGCCAGGTTCTTTGGACCCTGCCGCAGGATACGTTGTCGCTCCGCCTCTGTCAGCTGAATCCCCAGCTCCGTCGCCAGACCGAAGACGAGCTGTTTCTCCAGATCGAGGAGCTGCTTAAACGTCCCGTTTGCCTCCGCGCCGGAGCGCACATTGCCGTCACCGCGGACTACTGCTGCCGACATCCGGACCGGGCCGTTCAGTGTAATCGCCGCGACGCCCTGCACCATCCGCTCGGCGCGCAGCAGCCGGCCTACCCGCGCCGCGGTACGAACGTCGGCCCGGCCACTCTGTCCCAGCTTCAGCTCGTCGAGCAGCGCGCCGATCTGCACGCGCTCCAGGAGCCGGAGGCTGCGCACCAGAGCCAAATCGGACGTCAGCAGCTCAGCGAGCCCGCGCGATAAGGGCTGTAGGCTGGAGTCGCCCGCGATCGTCAGCGGTAGCACCGCGATGGTCGAGGGATCGGGCGCGAGCGCGGTCAAGGTCGATTCCCGCGCCAATGCCAGCTTGGCGGTCTGCGTCGCCTGCGTCCGGAGCGCGATCTCGGCCAGTGCCCGCACCGCGGCGATACCGTGCGCGTGCGGGTTCTTCTGCGCGAAGTCAGTGTACGTCGCAAACGCGAGGTCGTAACGGCCGTCTTTTTCCTGGCAGCGGCCGATCACCATCGGGCCTAACGCGTTGCCGGCTGCCTGCAACTGGCCCGACTTCGCGACGATAACTGCGGTATCGCATCGTCCGGCCGCCAAGAGAGCGGCGGCGAGGCGGAAGCGAATCTGAACGTTGCCGGGTTGTTGTGCTGCCTGGGCTTTGAGCGCGGAGATTTCGGCGGGCGTGACGGGCGCGAGCCGTGGCCCCCCGCCGGCCCCCCCTGCGCAGGCCACGATCAAGCCGCTCATTCCTGCGAGCAGGTACGTGCGACCAGCCAACGTCGGGACTCCCGCTTGTGTAGGGGTCCTAAGATGCCCGAGGCACAAACCCCCGCAAGGACGGGGGTAGCGTGTGATTTACGACCGTGCGACCGAAACGGCTATGACGAGGATCACGAACCGCAGAGCCCTTAATAAGGAAAGCGACGGTGCGCGGCAGCCACCACGCCGTAGGCGGACAATACCGAGGGCGATGCCGCCGACTCACTCGAGGTTTTGCAGCAGCTGACGCATCTTGCGCGCCAGGTCCTCGATCTGCTTTAGCCCAGCGAGCGTCTCGGAGTCGTACTTCTCCGGCGCGAGGAGCAGCAGCTGAGTCTCGGCGAGAATCGCCGATAGAGGGTTTGAGAGGTCGTGCCGCAGCTTGGACA
>WNGD01006894.1_pt1 | contig 11991 bp, 12 predicted proteins | sample 5400671 | NCBI WGS metagenome assembly WNGD01 (sample SAMN13153369, study PRJNA577476) | soil metagenome | isolation source: 40 cm soil or saprolite under grassland replicate 2 | place: USA:California | collected 2016-06-15
TCCGTATCACCCTTCGGAAGCGTCAGCGCGATCAAAATTCCCAGCGGACGGGCCGCCATCGCAGCGAGATCGCTCAACGAAGCCGCAGTGGCCCGGTAACCAATCTCGAAGCTGCTCAGCCAGTCACGCCGGAAATGGATCCCTTCCACCGATGTATCAGTGCTGACGACGAGCCGTTCCGCTCTGGGAACATCGAGGATAGCCGCGTCATCCCCGATTCTTTGTGCCGCTTTGCCCCACTGGGTGAGAAGGGTCCTGACGAGATCGAATTCAGTACCGGGGCCGAGCTCGATGTTGTCGCGGCCATTGGACGACTGCTCGCCGATCATCTCGTGACCGTCGGTAGTTCGGCGAGCACGGGTGGCTCCGGCGAAGATTCAGACTCGTTCCACGCGCGCGGCACCGCGTAGAGTACATCCTCGAGAGTTGTGCCGCGAACATACTCGCAGAATTCCGCGGCGCGACCATGCACCCATGCGCCGCAGCACGCAGCAGCGGTCGCATCCTGAGTCTGAGCCAGTATTGTTCCGGCGATTCCGTCGAGAAGATCGCCACTGCCGCCGGTACCAAGAGCCGCCGTTCCGCGAGCGACGACAAAGCGGTCGCCGTTGGGTGTGAAGATCACTGTCGGTGCGCCTTTCAGCAGCACCACCGCACCAAGTTGGCGCGCCAGATCCAGACCGATGTCGAATCGATTGGCCATAACGGTTTTCGTCTCGATACCAGCGAGTCGCGCAAACTCGGCCACGTGAGGAGTGATCAGCGCCGTTCTTCCAGCGAGCAAGCTGGCGAGGGATTTCGCGTCGCCCTCGAATACGTTGAGCGCATCTGCATCGAGCAGGAACGGTAGCTTAGCGCCACGCATAATTCGCTCGACGAGCTCCCGCGTTTGTCCTGACTTGCCGAGTCCCGGTCCGATGACCGCGGCGTCGGCCCATTTTGAAATCCCGGACTCAATCTGATCTGCGGCAGAGGGCCATTCAGAGATTAGCGCCGAGGGCACAGCGGCAAGCACCGCGCTCACGTTTTCCGACGAGACGAGGACCCGCACCATGCCAATCCCACTTCGCAGCGCTGCTCGCGCCGCGAGCACGACGGCGCCGGGCATGCCCTTCCCGCCTCCGACTACAGCGAGATGCTTGCGAGCGCCTTTGTGCGTGTCGAATGCAATCGGCGGAACGTGTGATCGGACCCATTCTGCGTCGACCAACACCGTCAGGCTTCCGCTGCAGAGTTGGTCAGCCCCTCGTCGAGGCCAATGTCCAACACGACAATCTGACCGCAGCAGTCTCTCGCCAGTAGCGTCCCTCGCTTCACTCCCCCGAAGCTGAGCGTGATGTCGGCAACGACGCACGCGGAGTGCTCACCAGTCGTGGAGTCGAGTCCGCTCGGGACATCGAGCGCGGCGATCAGTGCGCCGCGCTGGTGCAGTTCGTTGATAGTTGTAATTGCTGCCGAGATTTCCCCTCGCGGCTCCCCGGCGAAGCCGGTCCCGAGCAACGCATCGACGACGACCGACACGTTGTCCTCGATCGAGCTCGCCAGCTTCACCGAACCCAAAGCGGCCTCTCGCTCAGCGACGGCGTCAGGGGACTTCTGTGTCGGTCTTGCGATTTCGACTGCGGTGACGTCGACGCCGGAGCTTGCCAGAGTGCGCGCGACCACCCAACCGTCACCGCCGTTATTTCCCGGACCCATGAACACCACTGCCCCGTCCCGCAGTCGGTCGCTGTAGCGGCGAGAGATCTCTCGCGCCGCCGCTGTGCCTGCACGCTCCATCAGCTGGCGGGAAGGAGTTCCCCTTTCAATGGCCGCCCGATCGCGCTCTGCTGATTCGCTGGCGCTGACCACCCAGACGGGCATCGGTCCGGAGTCTGGAGTCTACGCCTGTTGCGCGCAGTTCCAGGGGTAGTCGCGCTCGAAAGCCAGGTCGAAGTCGAATACGTCCACGAACTCGTCGCGGGTGTCCTGCGGCTGACTGAGCAGGAATCCGAGGTCGACGAGGGTGAAGACGATGTCCCCGATATCGGCGGTACAAGAGATTCCCCAGTGCTCGAGCACCACGCGCGCCATCAGTCCGTACCTGTCGAGTGCGAGATCGCGACAGGCATTGGCCAGCTCGATACCGGTGATGTGACGCCTGGCTGTCAGCTGCGCCTGACACATCTCCAGCGCCGAGAGGACGAACAGGTACGCCTGCTCGTCGAACCGCGGCTCGCGAATGCGAATCCGGTCCATGATGCCTTCGCGAAATGCCAGCTCAGCCATTTGCTACTTCTTGTCCGCCATAGAGGGGAAGGATTTGTAGAGAGGAAAGCGATTCGTCAAGTCGACCACTTCCTCCTTGACTGACGACGCGACCGCCGCGTCACCAGCGTGGGTGATGACCCGATCGATGAGGGCAGCAATCCGCTCCATCTCCGGCTCCCGCATGCCCCGGGTGGTGACCGCCGGCGTTCCGATCCGGATTCCGCTGGTGACGAACGGGGACTGAGTCTCCTTGGGCACGGTGTTCTTGTTCACCGTAATGCCCGCCACGTCCAACGCCTTTTCGGCGACTTTTCCGGTGACATTCTTGTTCCGGAGATCGACGAGCATCAGGTGATTGTCCGTACCACCCGACACGATGTTGAAGCCGTGCTCGATCAGGGCATTCGCCAGCGTCTGTGCATTCCGCACGATTTGACCGCAGTACTCCTTGAACGACGGCTCGAGTGCCTCCTTGAACGCGACCGCCTTGGCCGCGATGATGTGCTCCAGCGGCCCGCCCTGCGTGCCCGGAAACATCGCCTTATCGATCGTTTTTGCGTGCTCCTCTTTGCAGAGGATCAACCCACCGCGGGGACCGCGCAGTGTCTTGTGCGTGGTGCTCGTCACGGCATCAGCATGCGGTACCGGGGAAGGATGAAATCCGGTCGCCACCAGTCCGGCGAAGTGAGCCATGTCGACGACGAACTTCGCTCCAATCTCACGCGCGACTTCAGCAAAAGGCTCGAACTCGATGATGCGTGCGTACGCGCTGGCGCCGGCGATGATCATCTTGGGCTTCTGCTCGCGCGCGATCTGTTGCATCCGGGCGTAGTCAATGCGGCCATCCTCACCAACGCCGTAGTGGATGGCGTGATAGAGCAATCCCGAGAAATTCACGGGTGATCCGTGCGTCAGGTGTCCACCCTGCGACAAATCGAGACCCAGAACGACGTCGCCCGGCTTGAGGAAGGCGAGGTAGACGGCGGCGTTCGCCTGTGCGCCGGAATGCGCCTGCACATTGGCGTGGTCCGCGGCGAACAGTTTCTTCACTCGATCGATGGCGCACTGCTCCACCATGTCCACGAACTCGCAACCGCCGTAGTACCGTTTGCCAGGAAGTCCTTCCGCGTATTTGTTGGTGAGTGGAGTCCCCATCGCTTCGAGTACTGCCGGTGACACGAAGTTCTCGCTGGCGATTAGCTCGAGTCCGCTTCTTTGCCTATCCACTTCCAGGTCGATCATGCGCGCGACTTCAGGATCCGAGGTCGCCAGCCTTCCTTCGGGCATCGCAACCTTGGGTGTGGATTTCGGCGGAGCTGCTTGAGTTTGCGGCATCAGATGTCCTTTGGCTCGATCTTCTCTACACGGCGCTCGTGACGGCCGCCTTCGAATTTAGCGCCCAGCCACGCTTTCATGGTTTCCACTCCCTGATCGTCGGTCATGAACCGAGCCGGCAGAACCAGCACGTTGGAGTCATTGTGCCGGCGGGACAGCTCGCCGATCACCGGAGACCACGCCAGTGCCGCCCGCACTCCCGGATATCGATTGGCGACAATGTCCATCCCGACCCCGCTTCCACAGAGAAGGATTCCACGCTTGGCCTGACCCTCCGAAACCTCCTTTGCGACCGGATGCGCGTAATCGGGATAATCGTCCGGTTTGTTGGGATCGTTTCCCCCAAGGTCGTCGGGCTGGTAGCCCATTTTCTTCAGCTCGGAGACCAGACGATTCTTCATCTCGATCCCGGCATGATCCGAAGCAATTGGAATGGTCTCGCTCATGTTGCCTCCGCCAGCCGCTGCTCAGCGAGGCGATCCGCCGCCTCGTATGTCGGAATGTGTTTCGCTTCGGCGATGTCGAACACCTTCAGCACCGTATCGTAAATATCGTCGGCTTTGTCCAGCGCGCGCTGAGCATCCCAGCCGGCGACCTCGCCGTAGACGTTGATTACCCCACCGGCATTTGCAACATAGTCTGGCGCGTACAGAATCCCACGCTTTTGAAGCTCATCCCCGTGACGCTCTTCCAGCAACTGGTTGTTCGCGCCGCCAGCCACGATCTGCACCTTGAGCCTGGGAATGGTCGTGTCGTTGATGATGCCGCCCAGCGCGCACGGGGAAAAAATGTCCGCCTCTACGGAGAATATCGCATCACCTTCGACGATTTTTGCCCCGGTAATCTGTGAGACTCTGGCGGCTTTGGCGGAATCGATGTCGGATACGATCAGTTTTGCTCCGGCCTCGTGCAGCTCCCTGGCGAGATACGTTCCGACGCTGCCGCAACCCTGAATCGCCACGGTTTTTCCCTCGAGACTGTCAGAGCCCCACATTCGGTTCGCTGATGCCTGCACCGCGCGGAACACGCCGTGCGCGGTCACGGGCGAAGGATCGCCCGATTTTCCGGCCAGCCCCGCGACGTGACCGGTTTCCAGGTGCACGTAGTCCATGTCCTTGGTGGTGGTTCCGACGTCCTCGGCGGTGATGTAGCGCCCGCCAAGGCTCTCAACAAAACGACCGTGAGCTCGGAAAATCTTCTCACGGTCTTTCGTCTTGTTGTCCCCGATGATTATCGACTTGCCGCCGCCGAGGTGAAGTCCTGCGACGGCGTTTTTGTAAGTCATGCCGCGCGAAAGTCGTAGCGCGTCGGTAATCGCCTCTTCGTCCGTTGCGTACTGCCAGAATCTAGTGCCACCGAGTGCCGGACCCAGCTTGGTGCTGTGAACGGCGAGAATTCCTCTATATCCAACGGAGGGATCACTGCACATCACGACTTCCTCGTGTCCCATCTCCGCGAGAGTCTCGAACAGTTTCATATAGTCAGTGATTGCGTGCGTAGCTTATGATTGCCCGTAGAGCGCTCTCGCGATCACGATCCGCTGGATCTCGGAAGTGCCCTCATAAATCTCTGTGACTTTTGCATCGCGCATAAGGCGTTCGACCGGATAGTCCTTCACGTATCCGTATCCGCCGAAGATCTGGACTGCCTGCGTCGTCACCCACATAGCAGTCTCACTCGCCATCAGTTTCGCCATCGAGCTGAACTGGCGAATGCTCTGTCCACGATCCTTGGCGGCAGCCGCGGCATGCAAGAGCGCACGCGATCCAGCGACCCTCATGGCCATGTCGGCCAGCTTGAACTGGATTGCCTCAAACTCCTTGATCGCTTTTCCGAATTGCTTGCGCTCAGCCGCATATGCCACCGAATGCTCGAGCGCCGAGCGCGCAATGCCGATCGCCTGTGCCGCGATTCCCAGGCGACCGTTGTCCAGCGACTGCATGGCGTACACGAATCCCTGAGTCTCGTCGCCGAGGAGATTTTCGGCAGGAACGCGCATGTTGTCGAAATTGAGTTGCACAGTCGGCGACGCGCGCAGCCCAAGTTTGTCTTCCTTTTTGCCGACGTTGAAACCGGGAAGATCCGGAGTGACGATGAAGGCCCCAATGCCACGCGCGCCGCGACGTGCATTGCTGGCATCCGTTCTCGCCATAGTGAGAATCGCGCCCGCTGTATTTCCGTTGGTAACCCACGCTTTGGTGCCGTTCAGAATCCAGGAACCGCCATCTTTTACGGCCTGAGTGGTCAGGGCGGATGCGTCCGATCCAGCATCGGGCTCGGATAAAGCAAAGGCGCCCAGTATTTCTCCGCGCGCCATCTGCCTCAGAAACCGGTCCTTCTGCGCTTCGCTGCCGTAACGGAGAATCATCTGCGTCGGCAGCGAGTTGTGAACGCTCATGAGGACGGCGACAGACGCATCGGCTGCCGCGATCTCCTCCAGCGCGATCAGATATGTACCGGTGTCGGTGCCGAGTCCGTCGTACTCCTCGGGCAGCATCATGCCCAGGAATCCGAGCTCGCCGAGCTTCTTAACCAGCGTCGGCTCGAAGTAAGCCTTCTCGTCCCACTCGGCGGAATGTGGAACGATCTCGTTGCGCGCGAATTCACGCGCGAGTTTCTGAACCTCGGTCTGCTCTTCGGTGAGCGGGTGGAGGGCCCAGGACACGTCTGCCTTTACTTACTGTAGGTATAGAAGCCGCGACCGCTTTTTCTGCCAAGCCATCCCGCCGCGACGTACTTCCTGAGCAGCGGACACGGCCGGTATTTCGGGTCGCCGAGCCCGTCGCGCAACACCTCCAGAATTGCGACGCACGTATCGAGTCCGATCAGATCAGCGAGGGCGAGCGGACCCATGGGGTGATTCATCCCGAGCGTCATGACCTGGTCGATGGCTGCTGCCTCTGCTACGCCCTCCATCAGGCAGTAGGCGGCTTCGTTGATCATCGGCATCAGTACCCGATTCGAGACAAATCCGGGATAGTCGTTCACTTCGACTGGCGTTTTTTCCAGCCGCAGCGCGATGTCCGTGACGTACTTCGTAGTTTCGTCCGACGTCGCGAGACCGCGGATGATCTCAACCAGCTTCATCACCGGCACGGGATTCATGAAATGCATCCCGATGACCTTGTCCGGACGTGCCGTTCGCCGGGCAATCTCGGTGATGGAAATCGAGCTGGTGTTGGTCGCGAGCACCGTGGCTGGCTCGGCGATGCGGTCGAGATCGGTGAATATCCGGTACTTGAGCCCACTGTCTTCGCTGGCGGCCTCGATGACGAGCGACGCTTCGCCGGCCGATTCGAGCTCCATGCTGAGATCAATGCGCGACAGAATCTTCACCTGATCCTCGGCCGCGATAGTTCCCTTTTTCACCTGTCGCTCGACGTTTTTCGCGATCGTCGATCTTCCCTTGTCGAGTGCGTCCTGCGAGACATCGATCATCGTTACGGGGAATCCGGATTGCGCAAAGACGTGAGCGATGCCGTTGCCCATTTGCCCCGCTCCAACAACCGCGACGCGGTCGGTCATGCTCTCCACTCCATCCGGCGCAGATATCGCGCGTACAGGTAAAAGATCGCAACCAACATCACGGCCACGGCGGCGAGTCCGCCCTCAGGACCCCATGGTCCGCCTGTCAACCAATCCGGACCCGTCTCGACGACACGGTAGTCGGGGTCAGCCGACGGTATTCCACTGACCGCAATGTGAAGGGCGCCAGACATCACCCAGTTCCAGGCGAAGTGAGCCGCGCCAGCAGCATAAAGGCTCTTCGTCGCCAGAAGGATTGCGCCCAGAAAGAATCCGGCAACGATCACCGCCAATATCGACTCGGCGTCGGCACCCGGATTCCAGGCGTGCAGAATGCCGAACACCACACTCGTGACAATGAGTGCCAGTCTCCACCCGCCAGCGCGGCGCAAAACGGCGAACGCGTAGCCGTGAATAAAAAGCTCCTCGAAGAATGCAGCGGGCATAAGTACAATTGCCGAAAGTCCTGCCTGGCCCCACCAACTCCCGGGGACAGTCGGGTCAACGCGCATCATGCGGGTGGCGAGCAGCATCATGCTGGCGACGCCAATCGTAACAGCCCCGTATGCCGCCCCTTTGATCAGCACTGGCGGAGATGCAGCCGCGCGATCGAGTCCCACCGTGCTCCACGGCACCTTTTCCACCCGCCGCAGCATTATCCAGGTGGCGAAGACCACGCTGAGTAGCGCAAGCCATTGATACGGAGCTTCTCTCGTGTCTATCGCCGCGGCTCCGCCGATCCACCCCGCAAGAGTTTGCAGAACGCCGAGCGTGAGGAAGGCAATGACGTAAAATGCCAGGATCAGCCAGAACGGTCTCAGCGACCGGCTGACTCTTGACCGTGCGGCTGCCGGCGTCGTCAATCGGTGCTAATTCGCGCGCTCGACGCTGAGCGCGACGGCGTCGCCGCCGCCGAGACAGAGCGTCGCCAGTCCCTTCTTCGCGCCTCGCTCCTTCATCGCGTAGAGGAGCGTAGTCAACACACGCGCGCCACTCGCCCCGATCGGATGTCCCAGTGCGATCGCGCCGCCATTTACGTTGACTCGCTTCCAGTCCCAGCCAAGCTCCTCGCCGTCGGCAATCGCCTGCGAAGCGAAGGCCTCGTTCGCTTCGATCAGATCATAGTCGCTGATCTGGGTGCCGGTTTTCTTCAGCAGGTTCCGAACGGCTTTGATGGGAGCGAAGAAAAGATCTTCCGGATTCGTCGCGCCGGTGGCGTAGCCGGTGATGCGTCCAAGTATCTCGAGCTTGTGGGTATTCGCGTATTCCTCGGAGACGATGACAAGCGCGGCGGCGCCATCGTTGAGGCTCGATGCGTTGCCGGCCGTGACGCTGAGATCATCGCCGCCGCCATTCTTGCCAGGGAACGCTGGCCTAAGCTTCGCGAGTCCCTCGAGGGTCGTGTCCTTGCGAGGACCTTCGTCGGTGTCGACTGTGGTCGTCCCCTTCTTGCCGGCAATCTGCACCGGCGCGATCTCGCTCCTGAACTTGCCGCCTTCGATTGCGCTAACTGCCTTACGATGTGAAGCCGCCGCGAACTCGTCCTGGTCCTCACGTGATACGCCGGCCTTTCTCGCCGTGTACTCGGCGTGGCTCCCCATGTGGACATCACACGACGCGCACCAGAGTCCGTCCTTGATCATTCCATCGACCATTTTCTGGTCGCTAAGCTTCACGCCGTTGCGCATTCCGTAGACATAGTATGGCGCGTTGGACATCGACTCCTGTCCGCCGGCAACGATCACCTCCGCGTCGCCAGCCTTGATCGCCTGCGATGCGAGCATCACCGCCTTGAGACCCGACCCGCAAACCTTATTGACTGTGACCGCAGACACAGTCGCTGGCAATCCAGCCTTGAGCGCGGCCTGACGCGCGGGTGCCTGCCCGGTGCCGCCCTGGATCACGTGACCCATGATCACTTCCTGGACATCTTCGGCCGGAACCCTCGAGCGCTTTAGAGCTTCGCGTATGGCAACAGCGCCCAATTCCGGGGCGCTGAGCGTGGAAAGGGCTCCCAGAAATTTGCCGATCGGCGTGCGAGCGGCGCCGACGATTACTGGACTGCGGGATTTATCTGTCATCGTACTTGCGGTGTCGTCCATTGTTCGAGCTGCACTACGAAGATGGAATTTAACGACTCGCGGAAGCCTTCTGTACCGACTACGATTAGCAGTGCGTTCGTACGGAAATCACAGAGGGCTTACATGCGTTCAGGATTGGCTGCGGGTCTGATGGGAGTGGGCGGCATTTTCGTCTCGTTTGGCACGGTGGTCGCCGTCATCGAGTTTTTCTCCAGGCACAATGATTGGCGCGTGCAACTGCCGGCGATGACGTCGCTGGCGTTAGCCTCAATCGTGATCGGAGGCGCGATGTTCGTGGTCGGGTATCTTCTGAGTCGCGTCGGACGAAACTCCGACGGGTCGGCGCCCCGCACCGCGTAACCTGGCAGGGCGCGGCGGCTGGTCAGGCGCTCTTGATCGTTCCTGAAGCCGCGTCCCACGTCACCGCGGTTTTCCGAAAATAGGATTCATTCGCCATGTGGCACGCGAGAGCCGCGTTGTGGCCGAACACAACATCTTCTACGACCGGTCGCCGTGCGCGTACAGCTTCGAAGAAATTGGCCAGATGCGGCCTCGTGTCGTCGAAATCCGGCATTCTGTAAGTGATCGATTCCTGAGGCGGTAGCCTCGACAGCTTCTCGTCGTTTTCTGCGTGCCACTGCTTCTCGTATTGCTCCCGCATGGCACGCGGGAAACTGCCAGTGTAGTAACACGGGTAAGTATCGATGCCGAGCTGAGGCGTAAAACTCACGCTCGAGCCGGTCACCTCGAGCAATCCCTTTGAGCCCTGAATGCGATACACTTCCGGCGTTTCCGTCGCGAGATTCAGGCGCATGTAGACAGGCAGGTCGCCGAAGTAATAAACCGCGCCGTGAACGTCCGGCATGTTGCGGCCGTCCTTCCAGTGACGAATTCCGCCGACGGCGGCTGCATATCGTGGCGGCTGGTTGATGCCGAGCATGTACATCATGCCGCTGATCAGGTGAACGAGCAGATCTCCAGCCACACCGGTTCCGTATTCCTTCCAGCAGCGCCACCGCGCAAAGATGATCGGATTGAACGCACGCTTCGGCACCACGTCGGCCTGCCAGGTGTCCCAATCGAGATTTGCCGGCGAGAGGTCGAACGGAGGTGGATACTGCCATGCACCGCACGAATCATTGCGGCCCATTGAGCCTTCTACCAGCATCAAATCCCCGAGCGACCCTTGCGCAATGATCTCTTTGGCTTTCGCACAAACCTGCGAGCTCACACGCTGCGATCCGATCTGAACGATGCGGCCCGCCTTCTTCGCGGCAGCCACCATCGCCAAGCCATCAGCGGCGGTGTGCGACATTGGCTTTTCGCAGTAGATGTCCTTGCCTGCGCTTACCGTGTCGATGACGACCTGCCGGTGCCAGTGATCAGGGACGGCCGCAACGATGCAATCGATGTTCTTGTTATCGAGCAGGTCGCGATAGCGACGCGTCACTCGTAGATCGGGGCGCACGATCTCTCGCGCCAGAGTGTGTCGGCCATCATACAGATCCGCTGCGCCAGCGCATTCGACTCCCGGCAGCTGGATGGAAGTACCGAGAAGTCCAGAGCCCTGCATCCCGACGCCGATCATTCCGAATCTCACAGTGTCGCTGGGGGCGGCGCGTTTGGTGAGCACTGTCTCGGCTTCCTGGCTCACGAGAACATTTCTCGCGGCGAGCGATCCACCCGCTGCAGCCGCGCTCACTTCCAGAAACTCACGTCGCGAGAACCTGCTTTTGGTCATGGCGTCTCCTGCAGTGAAGCGTGGGATCGGTCCTTCACCTTGCTGGATGCTCGGGAAAGAGAATATCGTATCAGCTAAGCATCACCGCCACGACAGCCCTTCACACCCTGGGGTGACAATGAATCGGCGCGAATTTCTCACGGCTCTCGGAATCGCCGCGGTAGGACCGCAGCTTGCCTGCGCTACCGCTGGCAGCAGCGCATCCACAGGGACGCGCAGGCTGAAAAAGGTTGGCATTCAGCTCTACACGCTGCGCGACGACGCGCGCCGCGACCTCGAAGGGACGCTCGTCAGCATCGCCCAGGCCGGCTACAAGGAGGTTGAGCTACTGAGCTCGATGAACAACTTCGGGATGGCGCCGGCGCGTTTGCGGGCGATCCTCGATCGAAACGGTCTGGTTGCTCCTTCGACACACGTCGAGCCAGGCATTTTCGAGAATCTGGACAGAGAGATCGACAACGCCAAGATACTCGGTCACCAGTATCTGATCGTCGCCAGCCTGCCCGACGCCGATCGTCTCGGTTTGGACGATTACCGCCGCTGGGCAGACCGCTTCAACGAAGCCGGAGCCCGCGCCCTGCGCAGTGGTATGCGCGTGGGCTTTCACGACGAGGCGTGGGATTTCAGGGTGATCAACGGGACCACTCCGTATGATGTCTTCGTCGAGCGTACCGACCCTTCCGTGGTCGCTCTCCAGTTGGACACCGGCAATGCCGCCGTCGGTGGCAAGGACCCGCTCGAGTACATGAAGCGCTACGGGAAACGTTACTCGCTCTTTCATATCAAGGATGCCCCGAGCCTCGGGGCGGATCACGACACCGAGCTTGGGAAAGGCATCATCGACTTCCGCCGCTTGCTGGGGATGATAGATCGTATCGACGCGAAGCATCTCTACGTTGAGCAGGAATCGTATCCGGGCGCACCGCTGGACAGCGTGCGGAGAGATTTCGCGTATATATCGCAGTTGCAGTTCTGATCTAGGCCGCGGGCCTTCGTCGTACGAGACACCATGGAGGAGTATCACATGCCAACCTATATCTCACTCCTGCGCTACACCCA
>WNGD01016351.1_pt1 | contig 11990 bp, 14 predicted proteins | sample 5400671 | NCBI WGS metagenome assembly WNGD01 (sample SAMN13153369, study PRJNA577476) | soil metagenome | isolation source: 40 cm soil or saprolite under grassland replicate 2 | place: USA:California | collected 2016-06-15
ACGCTTCCCACTTCCGGTAGTACGGGCGATTGCAACTACGCGCTCTACATACACACCTCATCTGGACGTGTCACGTGCGAACAAAGCGTTGATGTCACCTCGTGGACGATTGAGCCCGGTGCCTTCGGTTTCGATTTCTTCGTTACGGGAACTGCGACGGTGCATCCGGCCAGCGCTGTCATTTGCTTTGGCCTCTTCCCAGGTGTCTTTCCACCGAGTTTCACAAACTTCGACACCCTGCTCCCCGGTGTTCCTGGCCACTACAGCTTGAATGGTTTCGGCGGCTTCACTGAGCTTCAAGTCCAAGTGACGGCGATACCGTAGGCGACGAGGAGCGGTTCAGCCCGCAACCCCGGAATCCGGCCGGCAGATCATTGGTCGGCCGGATTGGTACTGCGCGTCGCATTCAGGCGAGCCCGTTGATGCCTTGTGCACTTCGGCGTTATCAGCTTGAGTGAGGCTCAAATCCCTGGTGGGCCGCGGTTGACTCGAACCACCTTGTGGGGCACACAAAGTCGTCAGGATCGACAGGCCACTGTCGCACACGGCTGCCAAGGATCCTCGCTCCGAATCAGGCTGCGGCCGGCATCGCTGCGCGCGAATACTCGCGCACGAGCCCGCCGAATCTCTCGTCACACCTCACTGGGCCCGACCTTACAACCGGAGTACTCAGGTAGAGCCCGCGATGCGACCGAGCTCGGTTGTAGTGCTCAAACCACTCAGTCAAGACGCGCTCAGGGTGCTTTCTATTGAGGATCAGGAGCCAATCGAGGCATGCGCGGCCTGGTCGAGCCGATTTGGCGCTCGATGTGTGAGTTTGCCCGCGGGGCGGCGATTGGTGTCCGGATCACAGTCATGCCGTCGGCCTTGAAGATGTGGTCCGAGCGACCGCCGTACTTCTGATCGTGATCGTGGATCAGGAACCGAGCCTGCCTACCCGGTTCGTTCAGCTCCCAACTGACATTCCGCGCTTGTTGGCTCACCCAGGCAGCGTTCGGGCTGTCGGTCACGGCGAACCAGACGACCCGCCTCGTCGCCAGCTCCATGTATAGAAGGACGTAGAGCCGCCTCAGAAACACAGTGTCACCGCTGAAGAAGTCGGTGAGCACGATCGCCGAAGCCTGGGCTCGCAGGAATGCCTTCCATGTCTGCCGCGATCTCAGCGGCGCCGGCCCGATCCGGTGCCGACGCAGCAATTTGCGAATTGCAGTCGCCGAGACTGCATGACCGAGCTTGAGCAATTCGCCGCTGAGCCGAACGCAGCCCCACCTCGGGTTATCCCTCGCTATCTGCAGAATCAGCTCTTGGATCTCGGGATCGAGACCTGGCCGACCCGGGCCGCGCCGCCGACCAAAGGCTGCCCACTTTCTTCTCACCAACTCGCGGTGCCAGCCCAGAACCGTCTCCGGTTGGACAAGCATCCCAGCCAGCGCTGCACGGTTCATGCGCTGGCCCAGCGCCGCCATGATCGTCCGATCCGCCATGGTCAACTGAGGCCGCTTGACCTGGCGGCGCACGACCCGAAGTTGGTGCCGCAGCAGAAGCAGTTCCGCTTCAGGGTCGTGGACTCGCAGCCTGACGTCAACCAGATCTAGGAGCAGCCGAGGCATGGAGTAGACGAGAGCGAAGAGCATCGGGGTCGAAATCCTAAGGGTCAGCCGACGCTACTCCGTGTAGCCTGCCCGCCGAAGAATATGTGACCCCCACACCCCGACGACGAGATCAAGAAACGAGTCAAGAGGGCCGTGAGGAAGGGCGAGAATTGGCCTGCTGAGCGCCCGCGATTCTCTCCCCAAACCTTGAGCCGGGGTCAGGCTTTTTTTTCGGCCCATTCAATCGTGCAGCTCCGGAGGTGGTCGGGGTCCTCGGCTTGGCTTACGCACAAGGCCCGGCCATCACACGCCGCGCGACAGAACCCGCCTGATCGTGTCGTGTCCAATTCCAACCCTCACAAGCGCCTAGCCCTTCTCCTGCGACATCGTGACGTTGCCGTTGAGCGCGGCACCGTCCTCTACGCTCAGCCGGCCGACCATGACGTCGCCGTTCAGGCGGCCGTTTCCGCCGAGGGTCAGGCGGCGGGCCGTGACGCTGCCGGTCACCTGGCCCCGCACGCTTACGTTCGAGCCCTCGATCGAGGCCTGGACGCTGGCGCTGGAGTCGATCGTGACATTACCTGTCGCCCTGAGCTCGCCCTCGACCTTGCCGGCGATCTTCAGGTCGCCTTGGACCTCGAGGCGGCCCTGCAGAACATCATCGGCACCGAGATTGACAACGTTGATACCAGCGTTCTGACTCAAATCCACGGGCTGGACCAGAGGCTTTTCGGTCTGGGGCATGAGTGGGTTCCCTCCGGTACGTTATCTTGGGGACTCCATTCTGCCCCCTTGCCGACATCGCAGCAAAGGGTTGGCCGCAGTCAGTCAGTTAACGGCGGCATGGGGCATGCTCGGCACGGGTTTTGGGAAAGGGCCGGAAGGGCTTTACTCGAGAACGCTTGACCATTGACCGACCGCCAATTTTCAGGCGAATACCGGCACGTGACTTGGAGATACCGCGGCCGCGCGATCGACGGAAGCGAATTGCAGGCCATTCCAGATCTCGATCCCGACACTATCGACAGTCGAGGTGCCGCCCCTTATGGCCCGAGTGCCAAACGGGTCTCCTGGAGCGCACAGGCTTGCTCAGAAGATTCATTGGCGTTGGGTGGTGTGTCATTGGCGTAAGGGCTCGAGTGCGCCCTTCAGTGCCGCGGCCGCGGAGGCAGACCTTTACTTTCAGGTGGATGGCGTCGGGACCTGAGTGCCCGTCGCGTCATAGAAAGCGAGCCCAGCAGGCAAATCCCACGTCTTCGGCTGACGGCTTGAAGACTTGGAATCTGGTGACCTCGGAATCCACCGTTTTCATCGGGATTGACATGGTGGTCGAGATCGTCCTTGTGCTCGAGACTACTGCAGAACTACCGCACCAGCATCGGGGTTGTCACATTTGATACGCGAACGGGGCAGAGTCCGAGTTGAGAAAGTGGTCGGGGGCCCGGGATTTGAACCCGGGGCCTCACGGTTCCGAACTCTGAGAACTCTCGTCCAGAAATGGGGTAAAACAGAGATCGCTCTTCATAACGGCGACGCCGGTCTCCGGATCGCCATGTGGTCGCACAACGACCCGATGATGGTGTTCGGGGCTGCCTTGAACGTGTACTGGTGGACCGAAATCGCCCCGATATTCGAGCGCCTCGGATCGTCCTTGTCGAACTGCACGTCGTACGAGAACGAGGTCGTCGCCGCCGGCGCGAGCGGTGACCTCGCATACATCGTGGCCTTCGAGCACACGACCGCATCCTTGAACGGCGAGCCACCGCAGCCTTACGTGCTGCGCCTTACCACCGTGTTCCGCCGGGAGGACGGCGAGTGGAAGGCGGTGCATCGACACGCGGACCCGGTCTCGGCAACCGCGCAAGAGCGCAAGGTGCAGCTACAAAAGCTGTTCGCCGATGTCCGAGTCGAGAGCACGGACAAGATCTCGCCGATCTTCAGGATCCCGAAGAGGGTTCGAGTTGTGTATGGGGTGGTGGACCCGAACCTATACAACTCGAACACTAGGGACATCCGTGGACGAGCTCTGCGAGGGCAGCAGATCAAAGTCCGGCCAGAAAAGAAGCCTCCGGCGCAGTTTGTCGAGGCACACGCCGGCGGTTAGGACGCGGAGGCCTCGACCACAGCCTTGATCGCCGCCAGCCTCTTACTCCAGACCCTCTCACCTATTCGATTCAAGAGTGGAGAGAGCAACCTGAGCAGGCCAATCGGGTTGGAATCACCGCGGAACGTGATCCTCGTTCCGCGATCCATCGGCTCGAACGTGAGGTCGCCCTTGGGCCGCATTGGGCCGACCTCTGCTTCGAATTCGATTCTGCGGTTGGTCTCGATCGCAAGGAAGCGCGTTGTCGTTTCGCGCATCTTTCCGAAGTTGTGTTGGCGAAGCCGGAAGGTCGTTCCGGGACCAGGGGGCCTTCAGGCGTCTTAAGGACGGATTCGAGGCTCGGGTCGATTTTCGGTGCGATCTCATCGAGAGCGAGTACCGAACCGAAGACCTCCGCCACCGGCCGTGCGATCGTGACGGTCGACTCCATCTTTGCCACCGGGAACTCCTTTCATTCACTAGCGAACGGCGGCCCGTACTCCGATGAGTTTTCAGTCCTGTCGAGGACGTTAAGTCCGGTCGGCGATGCGAGCAATCGGGAGTTCTCCCCATGCCGCCAACCCGTGCTGCATCGCGAACACGGCCGCCGCGGCCCGCGTCGACACTCCGATCTTCGCGTAAGCGTTCTGAATGTGGCGGTCAGCGGTCTTGGCCGAGATGCCAAGCACACGTGCGACCTGCTTGGTCTGTAAACCGCGCGCGAGCAGCCCGACGACCTGAGCCTCACGCTCGGTCAGCCCTGCTGGTCGCTCGATTCGCTTTACCGACTGCCCGGCCACGTCTATCACCGCGGAGGCGGCGTCAACATCCAGCCGTCCGGCTCGAGCATCCTGGCCCAGGATTTCCGCAGCCTGACTTGGTGCGAGCGGCTCGCGGTGTGGTCTCGGTTCAGTCATTGCGTGATATACGTCCGAGGCGGCTAACAGACGCGCCGCGGGAGTAAGTTCTGCCGCCCTCGATCCGCGGTGATAGCCCGAGCCGTCCAGTCGTTCGTGATGGGCGCCAGCGATCCGCGCTATTGCGGCGAGCATTGGGGAGCGCATCAGCGCGCGCTCCGTGTGATAGGCGTGTAGCCGTACCCTCTCCCACTCATCTGGTGTAAGGGGTGCAGCTTTTTGCCAGATACGGGTTGGGACCGCGACCCGCCCCAAATCGTGGACCATGGCTGCCCGTCGGATCTTGACGACGTCTCCGGCATCGATGCCGCATCGCTTGCCCGCCGCAGTCGCCAGCGCCGTCACGCCCACTGAGTGATCGACCAGGTATGGAGAGGCAAGATCGGCGAAATTGCCCATCGCCGCCAGCGCGCGATCGATCGCTTCGCCCTCCAGAATCCGTGCAGGGCTCGGCTCGCGATCCATCGTTTCAGGCCACGCCGATGCCTCCGCATCGAGCGCGAGAATTTTCGGGGCCTCATCTGCGAGCAGCGTGGCTATCGCCGGATCGAATGCGTGGCCTGCCCGCTCACGCACGATTCGTACGGCAAACTGTTCGCCTCCCAACATGCGCTGGAAGGCGGCGTCCCGAGCGACGTGAACGATTCGCACCGCCAGGGGGATCTGATCACGCCGCGCTAGGCCCGGTTCGCCCTTGCCATCCCAGCGCTCGGTGAGGTGAGTGAACAGGCCTTGCACCGATGCAGGCAGACCAAGCTGGACAGTCAGCATTTGCGCCACCTCGCAGATAGCGGCCAGGTGGCTCCGGCGCCCACGCGCGAGCTTCGGCAGTCTGCGCGCGACACTAACGGCGCGCATCAGCGGCGGGCCATCCCGATCGATCAACGCGCGCACGGTCCCGGCCATGGTCTCGACCGGCGACCCGAACATGACCGGGTTGAAATGCCTGATCAGGGCACCCTCATCCGGGAACATCTCCGCGCCGATCTCAGCATCGGCTGTACAGCCGACGTAGAACAAAAGACAGGCGTAGTACGTTTGCGATGCGGTTTCAGCATCGATCCCCAGCCGCTCGCCGAGCCGCATCGCGAACAAGGTGCTTTGTAAGCCGTGCTCTAACGGAAGCCCGATGGCGACACTGGAGATTAGCCACACGTGAGGCGCCGACGTCATCCGAGTTACGAGGAGTGCTGGACCAACCTGGCGAAGGTGCGATGGCACCGGCCAAGAGGCAACCCACGTCGCCGGCTGAAATCACCGGAAGAAAATCACCACTGAAGCTGAAGACATTACAAAGCAACCGCCACGCGATCATGAGAAGGAATACGCCCGAGGCCGAGGCCAGAATCCACTGGGGGCGCCAGCGGGCAACAGCCGCGGCGATCGACACCGCTACGGCGGTGAGACCATCCGCTGCCTCCTTCGCACGTGGGCCAGCGGTCTGGCTCTCTTGTCGATTGGTAAGCAAGGATATGCAGTGCGAGCCTTGATTACTTTTCGAGATGAGGTTCAGGCTTAAGGCGCTTGCCTTGTTCGCGGTCACACGAGCTGTCGCATTTGGTGCTTTAGCGAGCCCTTTTGCCGCGACAGGTCACAGTCCTCGTTGTCTGATGTCCGTTGATTCCGGTCATTTTGCAGGTGGTAAACTGCCCCCGGCCGGCGGCGCTGAACGGGGGTAGTCCTGATGGCAAACAACAAAGCCATACAGACGACGAAGAACGGACTCACGATCGCAATCGTCGCGCTCGGTGATCGACGAGGCGTCGCGGGAAGCGTCCGCCAAGAGGTCCACGACGGGGATACCATCGCCGTGCGGACCGCAGGTAACTTCGGCGTGCGGTTCCTTGGCGTCGACGCGCCCGAGATCAGCTTTCAGCTGCCAGGGTCTCCAACGTTTACCGGCATTGCGGATCCGAAATTCATCAAATTTCTAACCGATCCTTTTGCTGCCGCATACCCACCCTTCGATCCGCCACTCCATCCGAAGCTCAAAGCGCACCTTCGGAAGGGCATTGGCAAGGACAGCGCTCTCAACCACCATCGGCATGCGCTCGTGGCCGAGCAAGCGCTTGAGGCGGAAGTCCTCGCGGATCTCAAGACGCTCAAGAAGAGCGAGGTCGACTTTCGCTTCTTTCTCGCGTTCGCGACGGAGGTCGTTGATCGGTACGGACGGCTGCTCGGTTACATCCATCCCGATCAGCCGCAAGCAACCAAAGCGAACCGCCTGCCCAGTTACCAGGAGCGCCTACTTGTTGATGCGATCGTGCGTCCTTATTTCATCTGGCCAAACGTAAATCCATATCGCAAGCAGACGTCACTCAAGGCGGCCGTGCCAAAGCCGGGCCAAGCCAAACGCGAGGCGGACGCCGAGCAGACGTTTCGTGGCGCGCGCTTGAAGGTTGCTAGGGCGCGCAGAGATCAGAAGGGCACGTACATCAAAGGCGACAGTCTTAAGCTCGAGCCGTTCGAAGTCCGGTATTTGTCGCGGACCTCGACGAAGGGAACCAAGCTCTTCCGCCGTCCACCTGACCGCTGGGTAATCGACCTGAGCTCGGCGGGTACAACGCTAATTCACCCCCAGCACTACCACACGGTTCCCAATCCAGAAGACCGGCTTTTCGTTCCAGACGACTACACAGACCTCTTCGTCAAAGCCGGCTGGACTCTTGGGAAGCTCTGAGGGCCGGCGTGAAAGACCACCGGCTCGGGCTTATCCTGCATGCGGTCGAGTCGTTGACGGGGAGGAGTGAGCCAGATGTCGAGTACAGATGACTTTTTCGCGTTATCCCAGGTTGTGACCGGCGAGGAGTCGCTCGACAGAGACGTCAGCGATGCCTACTTCAAACGGATCCGAAGCGCCTACCCCGATGCCCTCCCAGCCCTCCTGACGACCTTTCGCGACCTCGCCGGATCGCCAGACCTTGGCGACGCGCTCCTGGCGCAATTGGCCCAGCACAAAGACCAGGCGGACGTCGCCCGACAGCTGGTGACGGTGTGGTACACGAGTCAGTTCACCAGGCCTGACAAGTCGACCGATCCACCTGGCGATCTGATCCAGTACCGGTCCGCCCTGCTGTGGAAAGTAATCCGAGCTCACGCACCCGCAGTATCAGATGGCCCGTATGGGTACTGGGAGTTCATCTAGACGATGGCGGGAAAAGTAGGACGACGAACGACCTCGGGTTTCGACTACGACATCGTGATTGTTGGTTCTGGGGTAGCCGGCGCACTGACCGCCTGGAGGCTTTCGACAGAGCGAGGTCTCAAGATCCTGATCATCGAGGCGGGGCAGAACGGCCTCGATGACAAGCAGCGAGCGGCTTTCGTTCACGCCTACCAGCTCGCGACGAACAAGAATGTTCCCGCAGCCTACTTGCAAGCCGAGGGCGGTGGCCACGGGTTCGTACCGTGGTCGGACGGCACCGGAGCTCGCGACATCATGAACCAGTATTACGACGTCCAGGTCAGCCCTGACCTGTTCAAGAGCGGCTTCATGGGTCTGACCGGCGGCAGCACATGGGCCTGGCGTGGAAATACGCCCCGCTTCATCCCCAATGACTTCAGGCTCAAGACGGCTTACGGGGTCGCCGACGACTGGCCCCTCGACTACGCGACGCTGGAACAGCACTATGTCGAGGCCGAAAAGCAGCTCGGCGTGTCGGGAAACACGAGCGAGTGGGACGGCGTTTTTGGCGCCTTCCGAAGTGAGCCGTTTCCCATGCCGGGCATCGTGTCCAGCTATGGCGACAAGCTCTGGAAGAAGGCGTTGAGCGGGCTCGTGATCGATGGGGTTCAAGTGAAAGTCGTGACGGTTCCCCAGGCCCGCAACTCGGAGCATTACGACGGGAGGAGTGCGTGCCAGGGCAACTCCACATGTGTCCCTCTTTGCCCCTCTGGGGCCAAATACGACGCCGGAGTACACGTGAAGAAGGCCCGCGCGAACGGGGTCACGGTCTGGGAGCACCGGATCGTGACGCGCCTTGAAGCCGACCATGGCGGAGAGGTTCACACGCTCCATTACAAGGACCTGACGACCGCGAACAAAGCCGACAACACGGTTACCGCAAAGATCGTGGTCTTGGCCGGCAATGCGATCGAGACACCGAAGCTGTGGCTCTATTCAGGCCTTGCCAACAAGAGCGATCAGGTTGGGCGCAACCTGATGGACCATCCGGGCTTTGAATTGACCGGCTTGTTCGCGGAGGCGCTTTATCCGTTTCGCGGTCCTCAGAGCACTTTGTGTATCGAATCGTTCCGCGACGGGGATTTCAGAAGAGCAGGCGGCGCATTTCGAATGACGATCGGCAACGACGGCTGGGGACGCACCGAGCCTCCTGGCGTCGCGCTCGACCACCTGATGTGGGACGCAAGCCGAGGTCGATTCATCCGTTTTGGAAAGCGTCTGCAGCAGGCGCTCGCAGAGCGGGTCACCCGGATGGGGCGGATTAGCTATTCGACGGAGCAGCTGCCAGATCACAACAACCGTGTGGAACTCTCCGACCAGAAGGACCCGCTAGGCATCCCACGACCCAAGATCACCTACAGGCTGGACGATTACTCCAAGCGTGCACTGGCCTACGGGTATGACGTGGCGCGACGCATCTGGGCTCAATTGGAGACCCAGGGAGCGGAAGAGGTCAGGCCGAGCCAGCCAACGTTTGAGTACAACGGCGCCGGGCACATCATGGGCACGATGCGTATGGGCTCGGCTGCCAGCAGTTCGGTCGTCGACGCCTACGGGCGTGCTCACGAGCACCCGAATGTCTACGTGGTCGGGTCCAGCGTCTTTGTCACCGGTTCTACCGTCAATCCCACGATCACGCTCGCCGCCCTGACAATTCGCACCGCCGAGGCGATTGCTCAAGTGGTGGCGGGCCGGTCGTCATCAGTCCGAGGTTGAAGACCGCGAATCCCTTCGGCCGGTGTGGGTGGACGGTTGGAAATTGGCTGTTGTGGTGGCGATTCAGGCCCGCCAATTAGTGCTCGTGCTCAACCAGTGCGCCGAAGGAGTGATGCCTCATGGCTCAAAACCCAACTACTAACACCAGCACCCTTATTACCTGGCTTGTCGCCACGTTCGGCGGTCTCTCCGTGCTCCTGTACCTCGCGGGAATCATTGCCGTGACAATGCGGCTCGTCTTCTACCAACTTCCGTTCGAAAATGCGATCGCTGATCTACCGCAGAGTTACTTCGCTACGGTCGCTCTCATCGAGATGCTGCTACCTTCGCTATTCGTAGCTGGCGTCTATCTACTTGCACGCAATCTCCTGCAGTTTGCAGGTGGGCCCTTCCACTATGACCCGCAAGCTCCAAAACCGAGGAGAGGGTGGGTATGGGTTGCGGGAGCCGCTGGCTGGCTGCTTCTACTTCTATATTTCGTGGTCATACGCGAGGGTGACCCCCTGATCTTTTGGCAGTTCTGGGTGTTCGGAGGATTCGTTGCTGTTGGAATCAGTGCAGTCTCCTACGAACTCGCGCTTATGGCTCCCGGCCCTGCCGGCACCACGGGCGGGTCGACCATTCCACCCCGAACTCACGGTGTTACCGTCGCTACCATCGCACTACTTGTGGCGCTGGCTGCGTTGCCCTATGTGGTTGCGTTCAACTCGATTGCGCCACTCGACGACGTCAAGATCTGTCCAGAGCAGGCGGGACAGGCTGCATGGCGCATGATCGGTCAGAACGCGGACAGAATCTGGGTCGGCGAACGGGCGGGCAACACGCGGCATCTGCTATGGCTGCCAATTAAGACGGCGCAGTCCGTCTGGATCGGACACGATGTCGCCGCGCGGACCTGCCCTTGACAGTCGCCATTGGGTGGGTTGCCATCGCGCGTGCTGCGCACCCGCGGCACACTGATCGCAACGATTGCCCCCTGCGTTTTGCTCGATCGCGATAGCAATCGCTTATCGCAAGCAAGCGATTTTTGCGTTGCCGCGCGGCTCGATCCAGCCTTGGCGGTCATGCCAGCAGTTCGAGGAGTCGAGGACACGCGACAAAGAGCCAGCCTCGGGTCAGGCCGATCGCGCGTCGAACATCCTCATCCGACGGTTGCTTATCCGCGTGAACCACTGCGCCCCGTGTCTTGGTGACAAACGTAATGTCCGCGATCGTCGCTGCCACATCCAGCTGGGCTAGGCATTGACGGATACGATCGGACAGTCCGACCGTGTGCGCATTGAGTGCTTGCAAAGCGGCTCGCTCGGCTTGATCTTCATTAAAGCCGTGCTCCTTTAGAAGCTCCAAAAGCTCAACGTAAACGTCTCGCGAGGCTTTCCGACCAAGAACACTTCTACCGACGGCAGTGATCTTCCCCTGAGTGGCGTGCGTGATTACTTCGAGTGCGGAGCAGAAGCTGATTAGCGCGGGCCTGTCCTCAATCGCCGTCTCTCCCATGTAGTTGAGTTCGAGAGCTACGCGCAGCCACGCAGGCCACTTCTCGCGAGCCGCCACCGCCGTTGATGTAGCTGAGTAATCACCACGGCGGACAACGACGCCGACGTGCTCCGTGAAACTTAGGATTGAGTCAACCGCAACGCTCGTCCCTGACTCGGTTTCAGTTATTCGAACTGGCGCCTGGACGTGAGGTGCGCAGAAATTCCGTCGTCGATGCTCGACGAGCATGGCGGCCCGGCATCACCAGCACGGTGTCGGTTGGCAACGATCTCAAGCTTGAAGTTTCGGCGTTAGCCCGGCTACTCTGCGGCCTCGTGCTCTACGCGTCTATCTATATGCTGCTGCGGCTGGCGATCAGCTTGGCCGTCTTGCGCAGTAGCTCGGACGCCGAGCGCGACCTTGAGATTCTCGCCCTCCGCCACCAAGTCGCCGTTCTCCGTCGTCAGGTCAAGCGGCCGGACCTGCTGCCGGCCGACCGGATGATCATGGCTGCACTGGGCATGAGATTGCCACCTGGGCGCTTGCTCTTCTCTCCCGCCACGTTGCTCCGCTGGCATAGGGAGCTGGTGCGCAGGCATTGGGCTGTCTTCGGCTTGCACCCGCGGCGAGGCCGGCCGCCAATCTCGGATGAGCTGCGCAACCTGATTCTGCGTTTGGGTCGCGAGAACCCACGTTGGGGCGATCGCCGCATCCAGGGTGAGCTCCTCAAGCTCGGCTACCAGGTCTCGGCGACCACCATCCGGGGCGTCCTGCGTCGTCATCGCGTTCCTCCGGCACCTCGCCGCGATGGTCCGACTTGGGCGCAGTTTCTCGCCGCTCACGCCGGAGCAATCCTGGCCTGCGACTTCTTCACCGTCGACACGGTGCTGCTTCGGACTCTCTACGTGCTCGTCTTCCTGGAAATCGGCAGCCGCCGCATTCTCTACGCCAACTGCACCGCCCATCCCAACGCCGCTTGGGTCACTCAACAGGCGAGGAACCTGAGCTGGGAGCTGAACCAA
>WNGD01016409.1_pt1 | contig 11990 bp, 9 predicted proteins | sample 5400671 | NCBI WGS metagenome assembly WNGD01 (sample SAMN13153369, study PRJNA577476) | soil metagenome | isolation source: 40 cm soil or saprolite under grassland replicate 2 | place: USA:California | collected 2016-06-15
CGTTCCTCGGCGGCACCTACTTTCCGCCCGAGCCGCGGCACGGAATGCCGGCGTTCCAGCAGGTGCTCGTCGCCGTCTCGGACCTCTACCGAGAGCGGCGCGGCGACGTCGACAACCGGGCGCGCGTGCTGATCGACGCGCTGGAGCAGGCGGCCACAGCGGCGCCGTCGGGCGAGCCGCTCGCCGAGTCGCTGCTCTTCCAGGCAGTGCGGCGGCTGGGCGAGGTCTTCGACCCGGAGTGGGGCGGGTTCGGGCGCGCGCCGAAGTTCCCGCCGGCGTCGATCTTGGAGCTGCTCTTGCGCCGCGGCGAAACGGATCTGGCCGTGAAGACGCTCGACTGCATGGCCGCCGGAGGCATGTACGACCTCGTCGGCGGCGGCTTCCATCGCTACTCGGGCGACGAGCGCTGGCTCGTGCCGCACTTCGAGAAGATGCTCTACGACAACACGCTGCTGGTTCCCGCCTACCTCCACGGCTGGCTCGTGACCGGAGACCAGCGCTACCGCGAGGTCGCGGAACAGACCATCGAGTACCTGCTCCGCGACCTGCGTCTCGAGGAAGGCGGCTTCGCGTCGTCGCAGGACGCGGACACCGACGGCATCGAGGGCCTCACGTACACGTGGGCTGCGGGTGAGGGCGCGCCGGAGGAGGTGTTCGAGCCCTTCGAAGAAGGCCGCTTCGTCCTGCGCGGCCGGCTCGACGACGAGACGCGGGCGAGGCTGCTCGAGATCCGCTCGCAGCGTCCGCAGCCGGGTCTCGACGACAAGGCGATCGCCTCGTGGAACGGGCTCGCGCTCGCGGCCCTGGCCGAGGCGGGGCGGAGGCTCTCGCACCCCGATCTCGTCGACGAGGCGCGGGCTCTTGCCGAGTTCCTGCTCGGCCCGCTCTCCGACGACGAGGGGCGTCTCCACCGCAGCCGCCGCGCCGGGCGCTCGAGCGGCACCGGCTTCCTCGACGACTACGCGAACGTCGCCCACGGCCTCTACGAGCTGCACGTCGCGACGGGCGAGCTCCGCTGGCTCGAGGAATCGCGCCGCCTGGCCCTCCTCGCGATCGAGCTGTTCGCGGATGACGAGCGCGGCGGCTTCTTCATCGCGCCGGCGCACGGAGAGCAACTCGTCGCCCGCAAGAAGGACCTCTTCGACCATCCGATTCCCTCCGGCAACTCGATGCTCGCGTTCGTCCTCCTGCGGCTGGCGCGGATCTACGGCGACAACGAGCTCGAGCGCCGGGCGGTCGAAGTCCTGCGGCTGCTTGGGCCGAGCCTCGGCACGTCTCCGAACGAGTTCGCGTGGGCGCTCTGCGCGCTCGACCTTTACCTCGCCACGCCGAAGGAGATCGCGGTCATCGGCCCGCCCGACGCCGAGGTGGCGCGCGCCGCGCTGGAGCCGTTCGACCCGAACGCCGTCATCGCGTTCGGCCCCGCGGAGGGTGTTCCGCTCCTGGAAGGCAAGGACTACGTGGACGGCAGGCCCGCGGTGTACGTCTGCGAGCGCTTCGCCTGCAAGGCGCCGGTCACCGATCCCGGAGAGCTGAGCGCGACCCGAGCCGCCCACCACATCAAGTAACAGACTGTTACTTGCTCGGTTGTGCGGGGTAGACCGGGAGCCCTCGACAACCGTAGAGTCCTCCGCCGTGGCGCTGCTCTCGCTCGAGCACCTGACGCGGAGGTTCGGGGGGATCGTCGCGGTCGACAGCGTCACCTTCGACGTGGCCGACGGTGAGATCGTCGGTCTGATCGGGCCGAACGGCGCCGGCAAGACCACAGTCTTCAACCTGATCACGCGGCTCTACAGCCCGAACGACGGCGAGATCGCCTTCGACGGCTCGAGCCTGCTGCGAACGCCGCCGCACGGAGTCGTCAAGCGCGGGATCGCGCGCACGTTCCAGAACGTCGAGCTCTTCGGCTCGATGACCGTGCTCGAGCACGTGCTCATGGGACGGCACGCGCGGCGAGGGCGGGGTGCCCGCGAACTGATCGAGTACACGGGGCTGAGCGGCCTTGCGCACCGCGACGCTCGCGAGCTTCCGTACGGCGTCCAGAAGCGCGTGGAGCTGGCTCGGGCGCTCGCGTCGGGCCCGCGGCTGCTCCTGCTCGACGAGCCGGCCGGCGGCCTGAACCACGAAGAGGTGCAGGAGCTCGGCTCCCGGATCCGGCACCTCCGCGACGATTTCGAGCTGACGATCCTGCTCGTCGAGCACCACATGGGCCTCGTGATGGGGATCGCCGATCGCGTCCACGTGCTCGACTTCGGAGTGCTGATCGCGACCGGAACGCCCGCGGAGGTGCAAAACGACCAGGCCGTGATCGAGGCCTACCTCGGGACGGCGTGATGCCGCTCGCCTTCGACTGGACGCAGCTCGCGCAGCAGACCGTCATCGGGCTGTCGTCCGGGGGCACCTGGGCGCTACTCGCGCTCGCGCTCGTCCTGATCTACCGCTCGACGGGCGTCGTCAACTTCGCCCAGGGCGAGATGGCGATGTTCTCGACCTTCATCGCCTGGTCGCTCGTCGACCACGGGCTTTCGTATTGGACGGCATTCGCGCTCACAATCGCGATCTCGTTCGGAGGCGGCTTCGCGGTCGAGCGCGTCGTGATCCGGCCGGTCGAGCGGGCGCCGGTGCTGACGGTCGTGATCGTGACGATCGGGCTCTTCTTCGTCTTCAACGGCGCCGCGCGCTGGCACTGGTCGACGGAGACGCGCACCCTCCCCAACGCGTTCTCCACGCGGCCGATCCACGTCGCCGGCGTCGCCTTCTCGATCCAGGACCTCGGGAACATCGCCGTGTCGCTCGGGATGGTCCTCCTGCTCTGGCTGCTCTTCAGGTTCACGAAGCTGGGGCTTGCGCTGCGTGCAGCGGCGGTGAATCCGGGCGAGAGCCGTCTGGTCGGCATTCGCGTGAGCTGGATGCTCGCGATCGGCTGGGGACTCGCCGCCGCGATGGGCGGGGTCGCAGGCATGCTGGCCGCGCCCGCGCTGGCGAGCTTCGACCAGACCTTCATGCAGCCGGTGCTCCTCTACGCGTTCGCGGGCGCGGTGCTCGGCGGCCTCGACAGCCCGCTCGGGGCCGTCGTCGGCTCGCTCCTGCTCGGGGTCTTCATCAACCTGATCGGCAACTACGTCGGGTGGGTCGGGAACGTGTTGAAGCTGCCGGTCGCGCTGGCGGTGATTCTCGGCGTCCTCCTCGTACGCCCCGAAGGCATCTTCGGGCGGCCCAGGGTGAGGAAGGTCTGATGCGGCGGGTGCTCGGCATCGGCGCAGGAGCCCTGGTCGCCGTCGGCGCGGTGGCCCTGGTGGCGTTCATCCCGCGCCTCGTCAGCGACTTCCACTCGTTCGACCTCGCCCTCGTCGGCGTCTACTTCATCGCGATCGTCGGGCTCAACCTGCTGACCGGCTACACCGGCCAGATCTCGCTCGGCCACGGCGCGCTGATGGCGATCGGCGGCTACACCACCGCGATCCTCGTCACGCACGAGCACTGGCGCGACGTCTGGACGATCCCGCTGGCCGGCCTGGTGGCAGGAGTCGTCGGGTTCGTCATCGGCCTTCCCGCACTCCGGCTCTCGGGCCTCTACCTCGCGCTCGCGACCTTCGGCTTCGCGGTGGCGTTGCCGTCGCTGCTGAAGAAGTTCTCGGGCCTGACCGGCGGCACCGACGGCCTGAGCTTCTTCGAGAAGGCGCCGGGGCAGGTGACCGGGATCAGCGGCACGGTGACGATCTTCGGCCACTCGATGACCCAGAACCATTTCTTCTACTACCTCACCTGGGCGATCGGCCTCGTTGGCTTCGCGCTTGTCTGGCTGATCCTGCGCGGCCGCTTCGGGCGGGCTTTCCGGGCGATCCGGGACAGCGAGATCGCCGCAGTCTCGACGGGCGTGAACCTCGCGAGGAACAAGACTCTCGCGTTCGCGATCAGCGGGGTCTACGCGGGCGTCGCGGGCTCCCTGTTCGTGATCCTGCGCGAGATCGTCACGCCGCTTAGCTTCAGCTTCCTGCTCTCGATCACGCTGCTGGTCGGCGCGGTCGTCGGGGGCCTCGGCTCGCTTCCGGGGATGGTGCTCGGCGCGCTCTTCATCAAGTACCTGCCGACGGTCTCGACGCACCTCTCAACGCGGCCGGGCGCCCCGGACTTCGTCTTCGGCGTCGCGATCATCCTGATCATGATCCTGCTGCCGACGGGGGCGGGCGGCCTCATCCGCCGGGCGCTGAAACCGCTAACAACCTGGTTGTACACTCGTCCATAGGCACCGGGTATGAAGAGGGTTTATCTGGGGATCGCGGCGCTTGGCGCCCTCGTGCTTGCCACCGTCGCCTCGGGCGCAGGGACGGCGACGCCCGGGGTCACGAGCACGCAGGTCGTGATCGGCGGGACGATCCCGCTCAGCGGCCCCGCTGCGGCCTACGCATCGGTCGGACGCGGCGCACAGGCGTACTTCAAGTACGTCAACGCCCACGGCGGGGTGAACAAGCGGAAGATCAAGTACATCTACAAGGACGACGCCTACGACCCCGCGCAGACGACTGACAAGACGCGCGAGCTCGTCCAGCAGGACCACGTCTTCGCGATCTTCAACAGCCTCGGCACCGAGACGAACCTCGCGACGCGCCCGTACCTGAACGCGGTCAAGGTGCCGCAGCTCTTCGTCGCGAGCGGCGCGACCACGTGGGGCAAGGACTACAAGAAGTACCGGTGGACGATCGGCTACCAGCCGAACTACCGCGCGGAGGGGACGATCTACGGCCGCTACGTCGCCAAGACGAATCCGAAGGCCAAGATCGGCGTGCTCTACCAGAACGACGACTACGGCAAGGACCTGCTCAAGGGCCTGACGAACGGGCTCGGCTCGAAGGCGAAGCTGATCGTCTCGAAGCAGAGCTACGAGGTGACCGACGACCAGGTCTCGTCGCAGATCGCCAAGCTCAAGGCGAAGAAGGCGAAGACGCTGATGGTCTTCGCGACGCCGAAGTTCGCGATTCAGTCCTATGTCTACGCCCACAAGCTCGGCTGGCGGCCGAAGGTGTTCGTGAACGCGGTCTCCAGCGCGGCGAACGTCATGGGCATCGCCACGCTCGGGACATCGAAGAAGCAGACCGAGGGCTCGATCTCGATCGTCTTCCTCAAGGACCCGACCGACGCGCACTGGAAGCGCGACCCCGGGATGAAGCTCTACCGCTCGATCATGAAGCGCTACAAAGGCGGGAACCCGAACGACGTCTACAACGTCTACGGGATGTCGGCCGCGCACACGTTCGTCGCGGCGCTGAAGAAGGCGGGCAAGAGCCCGACGCGCGACTCGATCATGCGCGCGGCAACGCACCTGACGGTCAAGAACGACCCGTTCCTGCTGCCGGGCATCACCGTCCAGACGACGTCGAGCGACCACTTCCCGATTGACCAGGCCCGCCTCGAGCGGTACCACAACGGCCACTGGGTCGTCTTCGGTGGTCTGTTCCGAGTTCGCTAGGTAGTCGCTAGACCAGGCTCGGTTCGGGGCACGACCAGATCGCGGCGCCTGACCGGCAGGAGGCTGATCACTCCGACCGTGATCACGACGCCGGCCCACTGCGTCCAGCGCAGCGAGCTGTCGAAGACGTAAATCCCGACGAGCGCGGCCGTGACGGGGAAGGCCAGCTCGCCGATCGCGGCGAGCAGTGCGGGCGTGCGGCGCAGGCCGAAGTAGTAGAGGTTGAGCGCGACGAAGCCGGTCACGAGGGCCAGCACCGCGATCCAGACGCTGTCGTGCCAGGTCGAGAACGCGGGCTCACCGAGGACCCACAAGGCGATCGCGCTTGCGATCAGCCCGAAGCCGAACCGCACCGTCGACACGTGCTCGAAGACAAGCCTGCGCGAGAGGTAGCGGCCGAAGACCGTGCCGAGCCCCCACAGCGTCGCCGCGGCGAGCGTCTCGGCGATCGGGACGAGCCCGTGCGCGTGCGGGTCCAGCGGGTGCGGGAGCGCGATCAGCCAGATGCCCGCGAGCGCCGGGAGCAGGAACCACGCGAACCCGCGCCGCGGCTGCTCGCCGAGGACGAGCCACGCGCCGACGACCGCGATCAGCGGCTGGACCTTCTGGAGGACGACGACGGTGATGAAGTCCCCGTGGAAGAGCGCCTTGGTGAAGAGGATCGTCGCGATCGCGGACGCGCCCGCTCCGACCATCACGCCGGCCGCGACGTAGCGCGGGCCTGCGGCCCAGAGCGCGCGGAATGCGGGCACGAGCAGCGTCGCCGTCAGTGCGACGAGGACCACGTGCTCCCCGAAGACGATTGTGTAGGCGCTGGTCGACTCGGCGAGCGGCTTGCGGATGAGGCCGTCGAGCCCCCACATCGCCGCCGCGAAGCTGATCAGGACGACTCCGGGAACGCGGTCGAGCCTGCGCACCATCTGGCCGAGCCTAGCGGCTCACTTCAAGCCCAAGGAAGTCGTCGACGGTCTCGCGCCTCCGGATCAGCCGCGCCCTGCCCCGGTGCCGGGCACCGCGAGGAGATCCCCGCGGCGGGGCTCGGGCAAACGAACCTCTTCGATCAGCACATCGCCGGACTCGCAGTGCTTGCCGCAGACGCTGAAGGTACGAGCCGCCTCCTCGTCCGCGCGGTTTGCGAGCAGCGCGCTGTAGCGGGCGCCGTAGAGCTGTGGCCGGGGGTTGTCGGACATCCCGCCGTCGATCGCGACGAATGTGGTTGACTCGCTCGCCTGCTTGACGACCCCGACCCGGTACAGCGTCACGCCTGCCCGGCCGACGAGGGAGCGGCCCGGCTCGAGGATCACCTGCGGCGGCTCGCCCGGCCAGGCTTCGGCGAGACACGACAGGAGCGCATGCACGAACTCGGCGATCTCCGGCGGATGGTCCTCCTCGACGTAGCGGATGCCGAGCCCGCCGCCGAGGTCGACGACCGCCGGTTCCCAGCCGAGCTCGTCACGCGCACGGGTGACGAAAGGGCCGAGCCAGACGACCGTCTCGAGAGCCGCCCGCATGTCGAGCAGCTGCGAGCCGATGTGGAGGTGGACGCCGTCGGGCTCGAGCCCTGCCTCGCGCGCGCGAGAGACTGCGTGAAGGGCCTGTTCCGGCGGCAGCCCGAACTTGGAGCCATGGTGTGCCGTCCGAATCGCTTCGTGCGTGTCCGCCTCGATTCCGGGCGTCACCCGCACGAGCACCCGCTTGACGCCCGCCGAGTCCGCACGCTCGACTTCCTCCACTGCATCGAGCACGACGAACCGCGCTCCGATGCTCGCCGCCTCGCGCAGTTCCTCGTCGCTCTTGTTGTTCCCGTGTACGACGATTCGCTCGGCAGGGACACCCGCTGCGCGCGCGAACCCGAGCTCGCCGAGCGTCGAGACATCGGCGCCGAGCCCTTCGGCAGCCAGGAGCTCGAGCAGCGCGATGTTGGGGAAGGCCTTCGCGCCGTAGAGGACGAGGGCTTTCGGCGCCGCCTCCCGGTACGCGCGTGCTGCCGCCAGCACCGTCTGCTCGTCGTAGACCACGAGCGGAGTCCCGAACTCCTCCGCCAGGGCCGTGGTGGAAATGCCCCCGACCGTCAACTCGCCGTGGTCGACGGCGGCGCTGTCGGGGAAGAGGTCGATCAGTCCATCCACCAGTCCTGGATCATGTCGGCGTCGCCCGGCCCGGTGTTCGGCGCTCCGATTGCGAGCATCTCCGCGCCCTCCGGCCCCGCTTCGAAGCATCGGACGGTGTCCTTCGGCACCCGCAGCGCGTCCCACGGCCTCATCTCGATGATGTCGTCCTCGAGCTTCGCGCGGGCGCTGCCGCTCACGAGCACGTAGACCTCCTCCTGGTTCTTGTGCTTGTGCGCGAACGGGAGCCGGTAGTTCGGCGCCAGGCGCTGGTAGCTGACGCCGCTGTGCTCCATCTCGAGCGGCACTCGCGCCATTCGCGCCTCGATCTTCCCCTCGAGCCCGAAATTGGGCGCCTGGTCCTCGACGTCTTCCTTCAGGTTCACCTTCGTGTAGCCGGCCACGCTGCACCTCCTTTTCGCTGCCGTGATGCTAAAGTCACGGCAATGGTGCAGCTTCTCGAGTAGCGCAGGAAGCCAACGTGGCGACGCCGCGGCAGCTTCCCGATGACCTCTCCAAGCGAGAGGTCTTTTTGTATCCGGAGGCAGAGATGGAGACATACGACCCCAAGGCAATCGAGGCGAAATGGCAGGAGGTCTGGGAGGCCGAGCGCGCTTTCTACACACCTGATCCTTCCCCGGCGGACCAGCGGCAGAAGTTCTACATGCTCGAGATGCTCCCGTATCCGTCGGGGCACCTGCACATGGGGCACGTGCTCAACTACACGCTGGGCGACGTCGTCACGCACTTTCGGCGGCGGCACGGGCTCCAGGTGCTGCGGCCGATGGGCTACGACTCTTTCGGGCTGCCTGCCGAGAACGCCGCGATCAAGGAGGGCGGGAACCCGCGCGAGATCACCGAGCGGAACATCGCCAACATCGAGCGGCAGATGCGCCGGCTCGGCTGGGCGATCGACTGGGACCGCGTCATCGCCGCCCATGACCCCGCGTACTACCGCTGGACGCAGTGGCTCTTCCTGAAGTTCTTCGAGAAGGGTCTCGCGTACCGGAAGGAAGCACCGGTCAACTGGTGCCCGCACGACCAGACGGTGCTCGCCAACGAGCAGGTGATCGACGGCCGCTGCGAGCGCTGCGGGACGGTGGTCGAGGCTCGCAAGATGGAGCAGTGGTTCTTCCGCATCACCGCGTACGCCGACGCGCTGCTCGACGACCACGCGCTGCTCGACTGGCCCGACAGGACGATCACGATCCAGCGCAACTGGATCGGGCGCTCGGAAGGCGCGGAGCTGCTGTTCCGGGTCGACGCTCTGGACCTGGACGTGCCCGTCTTCACCACGCGCCCGGACACGATCTTCGGCGCGACGTTCTTCGTGCTTGCGCCTGAGCATCCGCTGGTCGATCGCATCGTCGAGCGCTCGCCCGCCGCGGACGAGCTGCGCGAGTACGTGAAGCACAGCGCCGCCAAGCGCGGCGAGGAACGTGCCGCGGCCGAGGAGAAGACCGGCATCTTCACCGGCCTGTACGCGACGAACCCGGCCACCGACGAAGAGATTCCGATCTGGGTCGCCGACTACGTGCTGATGGAGTACGGCACCGGCGCGATCATGGCCGTGCCGGCGCACGACCAGCGCGACCTCGAGTTCGCGGAGAGGTTCGGGCTGCCGGTGCAGCCCGTCATCGACGAGGACGGCGTCCTGATCGACTCCGGCGAGTTCTCGGGGAGGGCGGCCGAGGAGGCGAAGAAGGCGATCGTCGATTGGCTCGGAGAGCGCGGGCGCGGCCGGCCGGCGATCAGCTTCCGCCTGCGCGACTGGGGATTCTCGCGGCAACGGTACTGGGGGGCCCCGATCCCGATTGTCTATTGCGACTCGTGTGGAATCGTGCCCGTGCCCGAGGACAAGCTTCCTGTGCTGCTGCCTGAGGTCGAAGACTACCGACCCAAGGGCCGGCCGCCGCTGGCCTCGAACGAGGAATGGATCCGGGTGCCCTGTCCGCGGTGCGGTGCGATGGGCAGGCGCGAGGCCGACACGATGGACACGTTCGTCGACTCGGCGTGGTACTTCCTGCGCTACTGCGATCCGGACAATGCGGAGGCGCCCTTCTCACGGGAACTGGTCGACTTCTGGATGCCTGTCGACCAGTACGTGGGCGGGATCGACCACGCGACCGGGCACCTGCTCTACTCGCGCTTCTTCGTCAAGGTGCTGAACGAGCTCGACCTGGTCGGGTTCCGCGAGCCGTTCGCAAGGCTGTTCCACCAGGGCTGGGTCCGCCAGGGCGGGACGAAGATGTCGAAGTCGCGCGGGAACGTGACCGCGCCCGATGAGCTGGCCGACATGTACGGGGCGGACGCCGTGCGCGTGTACATCCTGTTCGTCGGGCCTGCCGACCAGGACATGGACTGGACGGAGGAGGGGATCGAGGGTGTCGCGCGCTTCCTGCGCCGGCTGTGGCGAATCGTGCACGAGGCGGCGGGTGCTTCGGCGGAGGCGGATGGTGGCGGCGCCCTGGTTCGCAAGGCCCACCAGACGATTGCGAAGGTGACCGACGACATCGGCCGGCGGTTCGTCTTCAACACTCCGATTGCGGCCGTGATGGAGCTCGTGAACGAGCTTGGGCGCGACCCGTCGGATCCGGGTGCCCGGTTCGCGGCCGAGACAGCCGTGTCGCTGATCCAGCCGTATGCGCCGCATCTCGCGGAGGAGCTGTGGGGCGTGCTCGGCCACGAGCATCTTTGGGAGCAGCCGTGGCCGGTGGCAGACGAGTCGTTGCTGGTGCGGGAGACCTTCGAGCTCGTGCTGCAGGTCAACGGGAAGGTGCGCGATCGCGTCGAGGTGTCGGTCGACGAGTCGGAAGGGGAGTTGGTGCAGCGCGCTCTGGCCTCCCCACGCGTGCAGGCACACGTCGACGGCAAAGAGGTCCGCCAGACGATCGTCGTGCCCGGCCGGCTCGTGAACGTCGTCGTCTAAGGCGTACCTTCCCGGGCGACCATTAGTTATTCACGCGCGCGCCCGCGAGCGCCCCTTCGGGGTGGGAGGGGGTTAGGGACGGTACCGGGCAAATACGCACGAGAGTGCGCCCTCTCGGTGCCGATTGTGTGCCGATTTCGGTGCACTTTCGGCACAGAGGCATTACCCACGCGTGACGGTTTCTTCGGCACGCTCGCCACGTGCCCGAGCTCTTCCTCCAGCACCGGCGGTTCCTTCTGGCCGCCGCAGTCGCGCTCGTGCTGCTCTTGCTCGCAGCCCGCTACATCCTGCCGGCGGGCACGACGACGCCCGCGGCTCCGCTCCCCCCGCCGCCGGCGCCGGGCACGGGCGCGACTGGAACATCGAGCGCACGCGTGGTCGTCGACGTGGTCGGCGCCGTCCGTCGCCCGGGGCTCTACCGGCTCGAATCGGGTTCGCGCATCGCGGACGCCGTGGCGCGCGCCGGCGGAGCCACAGGCAAAGCCGACCTTGCGCAAGTCAACCTCGCCGCGCCGATCGCAGACGGGGAGCAAGTCGTTGTACCCAAGCGGGGGCTCGCCGCGGCTGCCCCGGCGCCCGGCAACACCTCCGCCGGCGCCACGGGCTCTCCCGCAGCGCCGGTCCAGCTGAGCACGGCGACACTCGAGCAACTCGACTCGCTGCCTGGGATCGGGCCCGTCACGGCGCAGAAGATCCTCGACTACCGGACCAAGCACGGCGCCTTCGGCTCTGTCGACGAGCTCGACGCAGTTCCCGGGATCGGTCCGGCACGCCTCGATCAGCTCAGGGACCTCGTCGTACCATGACCGCGCGCGCGTCACCCCATGCGCTCGTCGCGGCTCTCTGTCTCGGAATCGCCGTCGCCAACCTGGCCCGCGCGACGATCCCCGCACTCGCCATCGGCGCCGGCGGACTCTTCGGGCTCGTACTCGCGCGCGAGAACGGCGCTCGCCCCTGGCTGCTGGCGGGAGCGCTCGTCCTGGCGGGCTGGTGGTGGGGAAGTGCCCGGCTGAACGCGCTCGACAGAAGCGTCCTTCTCGCCCGCGTCGACACCGCCGAACGGTCGGTCGTCGAGGTGACCGGCCCGGCACGGCGAACGAGGTTCCAACTGCGAGTGCCGGCCAAGGTGCGTCGCTTCGGGCGCCTCCGGTTCCGCGAAGCGGTCCTCCTCGAGCTGCCGCTCGGCCGCGCACCGGCCCAGGGCGGCCTACTCGAGGCCGTCACCACGGTCCGGTTGCCGAAGCCGGCGAAGAACGGGTTCGACGAGCGCACCTGGCTGCGGCGCCACGGTGTCCACGTCGTCCTGCGCGCCGATAGGTGGAAGCTCGTCGGTCGTCGGGCCGGACTCGGTGGAATCGCCGACCACATTCGCGCAGCTCTGGCGGGCTCGATCGCGCCAGGCCTCCACGGCGAGCGTCGCGGGGTGGTCGAAGGAGTTGTCCTCGGCGACGAGCAAGGGCTTTCCGAGCAGCTGCGCCAACGGTTT
>WNGD01017256.1_pt1 | contig 11990 bp, 14 predicted proteins | sample 5400671 | NCBI WGS metagenome assembly WNGD01 (sample SAMN13153369, study PRJNA577476) | soil metagenome | isolation source: 40 cm soil or saprolite under grassland replicate 2 | place: USA:California | collected 2016-06-15
CGCAGCGCTTCTCCGGCATATCCGCCCAGCTCCTTGACAAGGGCGGCCTGCAGGACGCATAGTTAACCTGTTAGTTCTAGAACAAGGTGGTTATGAAATGGCGGCGGACCAGCTCAGCCTGGTGTTCGGGGCGCTCGCGGATCCGATCCGGCGGGCGATCCTGACCAGGCTGACGCAGGGAGGCGCGACGGTGGCCGAGATTGCGGCGCCGTTCAGCGTGTCCCAGCCGGCGATCTCCCGGCACCTCAAGGTGCTGGAGCAGGCGGGCCTCATCTCGCGCACCCGGCGCGCGACCGCCAGGCTCAGCCACCTCGATGCCGAGCCGCTGCGTGCGGTGACCACCTGGCTGGCGCGTTACCAGCGGTTCTGGGACGAGAGCCACGAGCGGCTGGACGAGCTGCTCGCGGCGCTGCAAGGCGAAGGCACGGACGAATCCGGCCGCGACAACGCGGTCCTGGCGAAAGGAACCGACGATGGGTAAGACGCAGATCACCGCCGAGCCCGGCATTCCGCAGATCATCATCACCCGGGAGTTCGACGCACCGCGCGACCTGGTGTTCCGCGCGTACACCGACCCGGAACTTGTGGTGCAGTGGCTGGGCCCGCGCGACCTGACCATGACCATCGACCAGTACGACGTCCGCGACGGCGGCAAGTGGCGGTACGTCTCGACGGACACCGGCGGCAACGAGTACGGATTTCACGGGGTCTTCCATGGCACCCCGTCACCGGACAGCATCGTGCAGACCTTCGAGTTCGAGGGCGTGCCAGGGCACGTCTCACTGGACACGCTCACTCTCGAAGAGCAGGACGGCAAGACCCTGGCGCGCTCCGTTTCGAGTTTCCAGTCGGTCGAGGACCGGGATGGGATGGTCTCATCCGGTATGGAGGGCGGCGTCCACGAATCCCACGAGCGCCTGACGGAACTGCTCGCCAGGCTGCAGGACGGCTGAGGCGGGACGCGACTCCCCGGGTGCGGTCAACGCCCCGCCCCGGCCGGGCTGAGCAGCCGGGCAGCCGCACCGCACCGGCTCATCGATCAACATCACCTGCGGCTCCGTCGTCACTTAGCGCCAGGCGCCGATCAGCTGATCCGGCCCCCACACCAGGTCGACCGCCCCGGTGTCGGCATCGAGTTCGATTCCGGACAGGGAAGCCACCACAAGGCCCGTCTGGCCGAGAGTGAAGCCGGGTACCTGGGGCGCCGAGCGGGCGAGGTCCGCCAGGTCATGGCGGTCGAAAGGGGAGGCCAGCCACTTGACGGAGCCGATGAAGGAGATCTGCCCGGCGACGGGGGCATGGTCGGCACCAACGAGGTCAACCTCCGGGTCGAACTGCCGGTTCCACCAGCCCCCGACTGTCTCGGCCTGACTCCACGGCAGGGCTCCGTCGACGGCCGCCAGTTCCAGCGAATGGCGCACCAGCGGCTCGACGGCCCGGCCGCGCCAGGTGGCCCAGCGACGCCCGATCAGATGGAAGGCTGCCTCGGGCCGCCCCCGGCGGACCTGCTCCTGGGCGCCGCGAAGCACCGCCAGGTACAAGCGCAGATTGCTGTCGGCTATGCGATAGAGAGCCGGCCTGCCCGGGCGGGTGGACAACGGCTCGTCCATAGCCAGGATTCGTTTCTCCTCGACCAGGCGGCGCAAGAGCGGGGACAGGGAGCCTGAGGGCAGCGCGCCCTGGCGGCTGCCGGCCGTCGCGGCGATGTTGGCGTGGGTACGGTCACCGCCGCCGACGGCCTCCAGGACGCGGCGGGCCTGATCCGGGGCGGGGAACTCGGCCAGCAAGGATGACTCAGGAACGGAGAAGACGGGGGAAGCGGGGTCCGCGCATTCCTGTTCCAGGAAGGGCAGGGCGGGAGTGGCGTGCGGCCAGGTGCGCAGAACGCCAGGCAGCCCGCCGGAGATCAGATGGGCGTCAAGAGCGTCGCCGGCGTTCAGCCCGAGGGCCTCGCCGGTCTCGGCGGGGTTCAGCGGCCCCAGGGTCAGGTTGTCGGCACGGCCGTAGAAGGGACGGTCATAAGCCGTCAGGCGTTCCATCATGTGCAGGTCGCTGCCGAGCAGGAGCAGCAGTACCGGGTGCTTCGAAAGGAGCCGATCCCAGGCAGTCTGCAGGGCCCCGTCGAATAGAGCATCTTGTTCCGCGAGCCAGGGAAGCTCGTCTAGCACCACGATCGAGGGCCGGTCCGGCAGCGCTGAAGCCAGCGCACGGAAGGCCTCAGGCCAGCTACCGGAGCCCCCCGAGGGCACCAGGTGCCCATCGCGGGGAAGAGAGGAGTCCCTGAGCTCGGACAGGAATTCGCTCACGGCTTCAACAGGCGAGGCGCCCTTCGTCGCCGCGAAGAACACGTATGGCACGTCAGCCTGATTGCAGAACTCCTGAACCAGACGAGACTTGCCGACCTGACGGCGGCCCCGTATCGCCAACGCCGTCCCGGCGCCGGAGACAGCCACGTGCTCAAGGCGCTTCTCGAGCAGGGCAAGCTCCGCCTTCCGCCCGATGAATGATGATGCCAACATAGACTCCATCTATGTAGATCCGATCTACGTAGATGAAATCTACCATGCCAGCAAGATTTATGGCACCCTGCTGGCCTGGGCGCTGGAGAGGCTGCGCCGGGCAGTCTCCGGATAAATGAACTTCGGGTCGCAGGCCTTAGCCGCCGGCCATGGCGCCGACGATAAGGAACGGCTCTGCCCCGTCGGCCACGGCGGCAGGCAGCGGGGCATCCGGCGGCTGGTGGGACAGATCCTGCTCACAGGCGAAGAACCGGACGAATGCCCGGCGCTGGCCGGTGGCACGATCGCGGATCGTCCCGCGCAGCATCGGATAGCGGTCCTCCAGCGCATCGAGGACCGAGCACTGGGTGACCTCGCCATCGACGGCTAGCTCCACCTCGCCGTCAAGCCGCGCAAGCGTCCGCAGGTGCGCCGGGAGCACGATACGTATCACGGCAGCGTCTGCACCTCGACGGACAGCACGGCCGGCAGGTCCCGGACGACCGGCGCCCAGCTGTCGCCGGCGTCGGCTGACGCGTACACTTGCCCGCCGGTCGTGCCGAAGTAGATCCCGGCCGAGTCGAGCGAGTCGACGGCCATCGCGTCGCGCAGCACGTTGACGTAGCAGTCGCGCTGTGGCAGCCCGTCGGTGAGGGCCTCCCACTCGTCACCGCCGGCGCGGCTGCGGTAGACACGCAGCTTCCCGTCCGGCGGATAGTGCTCCGAGTCGCTCTTGATCGGCACGACGTAGATGGTGTCCGGCTCGTGCGGGTGGACGTCGATCGGGAAGCCGAAGTCGCTCGGCAGGTTGCCGCTGACCTCGTGCCACGACTCGCCGGCGTCGTCGCTGCGCATGACGTCCCAGTGCTTCTGCATGTACAGCACTTCGGGGCGGGCCGGATGCATGGCGAGGTTGTGCACGCAGTGGCCGACCTCGGCGTCCGGATCGGGAATGCCCCCGGACTGCAGGCCGCGGTTCACCGGGCGCCACGTCTGGCCGCTGTCGTCGGTCCGGAACACCCCGGCGGCCGAGATCGCCGCGAACATCCGGGCGGGGGTCTTCGGGTCCAGCAGGATCGTGTGCAGGCACATCCCGCCGGCGCCCGGCTGCCAGGACGGACCCGACTTGTGACCGCGCAGGCCGGAGAGCTCCTGCCACTCCTGGCCGCCGTCGACCGAGCGGAACATGGCGGCGTCTTCGACTCCGGCGTAGACCGTGTCCGGATCGTCCAGGGACGGCTCCAGATGCCAGACCCTGGCGAACTCCCAGGGGTGCGGCGTGCCGTCGTACCACTGGTGCGTGCCGGGGACGCCGTCATAGCTGAACTGGCTGCCCACCGGCTGCCACGACATGCCGCCGTCGTCGGAGCGCTGGATCTGCTGCCCGAACCAGCCGTTGGACTGCGACGCATACAGCCGGTCCGGGTCGGCAGGCGACCCCTTGAGGTGATACATCTCCCAGCCGCCGAAGTGCGGCCCGGAAACGTCCCATTCGTTGCGCTTCCCGTCTGCTGTCAGCACGAACGCACCCTTGCGCGTGCCCACCAGGACCCGTACGCCGCTCATCAGGACTCCCTTCCGGTCTAGCTAGACGCGATGACCATACAGTCCTGCACCGACAGAATCCCGGGCACGACGAGGCCTCCGCTGATGTTCCAGAGTGCCGCTACCCGCAGCACCGACCGTTACGACTGCCGCCAGGCCGCGGACTCACCGGCCAGCCGCCCGCGGATCTGACGGGCAAGTCACGGGCGGTCCAGGCCGAACCAGGCCCAGACGACCTTGCCGCCCCGGACGGGAGCCTGCGTGCCCCACCGGTCGCTGAGTGCCTGGACGATATCCAGGCCGCGGCCGCCTGCTGAGTCGTCGCCATGCGGGCGGTGCGCCGGCAGCTCACTGCAGGCATCCCAGACCAGTAACGTCAGCCGGCCGGGGTCGGCCGCGAGATACAGGGCCACGGGAGCGGCGCGCTGCTTCCTGGCCGTCGCCCGGACGGCATTGGTCACTAACTCCGAGACGACCAGTTCGGCGTCGTCCGCGACCTGGCCGAGTTCCCACGCGGCCAGCGCCTGCCTGGTGCAGCGGCGGGCATACGGCACGGCGCCGGGTGCGGCGGTCACCTCTACGTAGCTCCGGTGCGCCCTTCGGGTGGCCCACGAGCCGCCCGTACCGCCGGGCCCGGCACCCGGGATACCGCTCATCGGGAGCAGGACCAACCGAGCCACGGGCGCATCGCCCCGGCCACCCGGTGCACCGGCCTTGTCCTGCACTGCCGTCTCTCCCTGCCGCCGTGGCGAAACCCGATCACTGGTGGTCATCCTGCCCAGGGCGGATCTAGGATCGCCACCGAGAGCATGCTGTCGTCAGGACGTGTCCGGACATCACCGATGGCGTCGGGACCGTCGGGAAGCGTGGCTGTGGTGCCGGTGATACGAGAGCTTGATCCGAGCGCGGGGCCGCTGAACTTCTTCGGCGCCGAGCTTCGGCGCGCGCGGTTAGCGGCCGACCTGAGCCAGGAGCAGTTAGGGCAGCCGGCCAGCTCGCGTATCAGCGCGCGCTGCTCGATGAGGAAACTGCGCCACAGCGGGCCCGTGATCGCGGCGCGTGTTTCCCCAGATATGCCAGTTGACATACTCGCTGGCGGCAATGGACCGCCGCCGCCGGGCGATGGCCGCAAGCCATCCTCTGGCCAGCCACGGAGTCAGCCACTATGCCGCGAGTGCGCAGGCCTCCCCGGCCACCGGGGCGGCCAGCAGCCGGTCCCAGCCGGTCAGGCAGCCCGGGCCGACGCTGGCCAGCAGCACAATTGCCTCGACGCGCTCGGGTGCCAGCCGGGCCGCCGAGAGCGCGACGCCACCGCCGTAGGAGTGACCGACCAGCACGGCCCGCTCGATGCCCCTGGCATCCAGTTCGGCCACGACGGCACGGGCGTTGTGCGTGAACCCGCCTGCCGCCTGGCGGCTAGCCCGGTTCCCTGGCCGGTCCAGCGCGAGCACGCGCAGTCCGGCCGGCAGCTGATCAGCAAGCTGCTGCCAATCCGCGCCCGAGCCCGGCTGGCCGTGCAGCATCACTACATCACGGCCGCCCACACTAGCTGAGCCTAGATCGTCACTGCCCGGCATTAGAGGACCGCCGCGATGGCGCTGGTCTTAACGATGTCCAGACATGCCCTGCCGACGTCCTGCGTCAATCGGCGGGGTCGGGCAGGTCGGCAGGGTAGGTGACGCGGATCTCTCTGATTGCCGGCGGGAAGTCCCGCTGGTTCGGCGCCGAGGCCCACAGCGGTGGCGAGGTGCGTGGCGTCGGCTGCCCGGAGCCGGTACCGGCTGGATAGGGCGGTCGCGAGCTCCGCGGTTGCCCTGTCGACGGGACGCAGGTCGAGCCGGGCCAGCAGCACGGCCAGAGCCCGGACCTCGTCGGCGGCACCGTCGCGGAGCGGCTTGCCGAGCACCTCGGGCAACAGTAAGACCGAACCGGCGCCTGCCAGCGCGCCGGCGCCCGCGGCCGCGAACAGAGCAGCCACCCGGCGCCCGAGCGGATGGCCGGGGACAGCGGCGTAGATAAGCACGTCGGCGTCGAAGGAGTCCATCACCGGGTGTCGCGGCCGACCCTGATCTCGCGGATCAGCTCGTCGGCGCGTTGCGCTGTCAGCCCGGCGCCCGCCGGGGTAGCGGTGGTCGCGGCCTCAGTGAGCAACTCGTGGATCCGCGCCGCGTCCTCCAGCGCTGCCTGTGCGCGCCGACTGCGCAACGTGCTGGGGCTGACGAGGACGGCGACGGGATGGCCGTGCCGGGTGATCGTGACCTCCTCGCCGCCTTCGACGCGAGTAAGCAGATCGGGCAGTGCAGCCCGCGCCTCAGACACGGTCATGGATGTCATGGAGAGAGTGTACGTTAATGTACATTGAAGTACAACCGCACTCGGGACGCTGCGGGCCGGCCGCACAGGTTCTGGCCACATCGCTCTGGACGAGCGCTATCCGGCGTCCCGGTGACCCCGATGGAAAGAGGAGCTGCCCGTGCGGGCAGGCCCTCCCTCCGTTGCTCCGCCGCGCGGCGGCGGCTGGCCGCGTCAGCCGGCCGACAGGTCCGCCGCGTTGCAGACGGACGTCCCGATCGTGACGGTCTGGGCGCCGCCGAGCAGCGAGATGGACAAGGCATCCACCTCCAGGGTCCCTCCGCTGCTGACCTGCTTGTTCAGCGTGATGGTGGCGAGGCCGGGCACCGAGACCGTCGTGTTCGGCTGCGGGCTGGTGGGCAGCGGGGTCGGGATCAGGCCCGCCAGGACCTGGCCGCCGACGATGCTGGCGGTGCCGGTCACCGTGTTAGTGCTCGCGTCATAGGCGCAGGACGAGGACACCACCGTGGTGTTCAGCGACCCCAGCCCGAGGACCCCGGCGATGCCGAGGTCAGCGACGTGCGAGGACGCGCTGGTCGGCCCCGCCGTGTCGGTGACGGCACCGGCGCTGACCAGGCCGAGGCCGTTGACCTGGGCCAGCGTCACCGGCGAGGTGCCCGGATAGCTGGCCTCGCCCAGCGGCTGGATGCCGCCAAGCAGGCCGGATGCCCCCGCCGCGTAGGCGACGTTGGCGGGCGTCGCGGCGGCGGCGGGCAGCGCCGTCGCGGCGAAGATGCCGCCGGTGAGCGCCAGCGCGCCGACAGCCGCGATAGCGCCGTTCAATGTCCTTTTCATTTGTCACACCACATCCTTCGATCGCTCGCAGGCACTAGCGGGGCCTGCCTGTAGCTTTTCGTAACGGAACGAGAGCATAGAGTTGCTAGACATCACAGGCATCCGCTATTGCCACTTGCGCCGTACGCGGCGTGTCCATCGGTTGGCGCCGATCTGGGGTGATGACGCCGACGCAGAGCGGGCCGACCGCCCGTGGCCAAGCCAGGCGGCCATGACCTGCGCAGGCCGCATCGTGGCTTATCATCCGAAGATGACCGCAGCACGCCGATAGGGACGCGATGGACCGCAGCAATGAGGACGGCGGCCGCCGGGACGGCCGGGGGCAGCTGAGGATCTACCTCGGCTCCGCCGCCGGGGTCGGCAAGACCTTCGCCATGCTCGGCGAGGGTCACCGCCGCCAGGAGCGCGGCACCGAGGTCGTCGTGGCTTTCGTGGAGACCCACGGCAGGGAGCACACCGCCGCCCTGCTCGACGGCATGGAGATTATGCCCAGGGCCAAGCTGGCCTACCGCGGCCGCGGGCCAGCGGCGGGCTCACCCGCCCGCGCAGGCTGGCCGGCCACGCCCTGGCGGTCGTCCTCGCGCCGCTGCTCACCCTCTTCCTGGCCAGCCTCAGGCACGAGCTCAACCTCACCACCGACGTGCTGGCCTTCCTGGCCGCCGTCATCGCGGTGGCGATGGTCGGCGGCTTCGTCCCGCGGTGCTCGAGGCCATCGCAGGCTCGCTGCTGCTGAACTTCTACTTCACCCCTCCGCTGCACAAATGGACCATCGCGGAGGCCAAACAACGTGCTGGCCCTGGGGGTATTCGTCGCAGTCGGGCTGGTGGTCAGCTCGGTGGTCGACTACGCCGCCCGGCGCAGCAAGCAGGCGGCCAGGGCAGCCGCCGAATCGGAACTGCTCGTCACCACGGCCGACAGCATCCTGCGCGGTCAGCAGGCGCTGGCCGCCGTACTCGACCGGGTACGGGAGGCATTCGGGATGGAGTCGGTGACCCTGCTGGAACGAGCGCAGGAGCCAGCCGATGGCGCTGGCCGAGGCAGCAAGGCACCCGCCGGACGTGGTCATACTCGACCTCGGGCTGCCGGACCTGGACGGCGTCGAGGTGATCCAGGGGCTGCGCGGCTGGACCAGCGCGCCGATCATCGTGCTGTCCGGCCGCGCGGACGGCACGGATAAGGTGGCGGCGCTGGACGCGGGCGCCGACGACTATGTCACCAAGCCGTTCGGGATGGAGGAACTGCTGGCCCGGATCCGCGCCGTCGGCCGCCGGGCGGCACCCGAGGGTGCGGAACCGCGGGTCCGCCTCGGCGATCTCGTCGTCGACCTTGCCGCCAAGCGGGTCACCCGGACGCCAGGACCCGGCCAGGAAGCCGGCCCGGACGTCCGGCTGACCCCGACCGAATGGCACCTGCTGACCGTCCTGCTGCGGCATCCCGGCAAGCTGCTCAGCCAGCGCCAGCTGCTGACCGAGGTCTGGGGCCCTGGCTACACCGGGGCGGCGGGCAACCTCCGGCTGTACATGGCGCAGCTGCGCCGCAAGCTGGGGCCGGATCCGGCCCGGCCGCGCTGGCTGATCACCGAGCCGGGCATGGGCTTCCGCTACCAGCCTGGACCCGACGAGGACGCCTTGTCCGATTATTAACGAGGAGTCACCCGCCAACTCCGAATTGTTAACTGAAAGTCACCACGTGTGACCGTTGCGCACGCAATGATTGTTGCATGGGATTTCGAAGAAGTGTCGTTGTCCTGGCAATTGTCGTAAGTTCCTTCGTAGTTGGCTGGCCCGCGCTCGCGCACGCGACGGGCCCCCATCGGTGGCGCACAGTAACCTTTCGCGGGGTAAGCCTGCAGGTTCCGCGGGCCTGGAAGGTGCTGAACCTGTCCCGTCATCCGGCCGCCTGCCCGCGGCTGGACATCCGCGCCGTCTACCTGGGCAGCCCCGGGCCGCACCCGTCCTGCCCGGCCGACGCCGTCGGGCGGGCCGAGGCGGTCTGGATCCGGCGCGTCAGGCCGGCCGGCCCCGAGGCCAGGGAAGCGACAGCGGCGACGACGATCGCCGGCCAGCCGGGGTGGGCCAGCCCCGGCAGCCTCGTTCACAATCCGGTGACCACTGACGTGCTGCCGCGGGCCGACGCCGAGATCAGCATCTACAATGGCGGCGACCTGGCACTGGCGCGCCGGATCCGGGCGACGATCCGGGTCCGGTCAGCGGCCGGATCCCGCCGCGGCGCCCGGGCCGGCCGGCCCGCCGTGCTGAGCGCACCGCTGCCGCGGCCCGCCAGGGCGCCGGCCCAGGCGCTGTACGTCGGCGGCGGGTTCGACACCTGCGCGGCGCCAGCGGCCACCGTGATGACAGACTGGCTCGCCTCGCCCTACCGGGCCGTCGGGATCTACATCGGCGGCATCAACCGGGCCTGCGCCCAGGCCAATCTCACGGCCGGGTGGATCACCGCGATCCAGCGCCAGGGCTGGCACTACTTCCCGTTCTACGTCGGGCTGCAGGCGACCTGCGTGCAGGCGGGCGGGGATGCCACGATCAACCCGAAGAAGGCCGCCGCGCAGGGAAAGGCCGCCGCGATGGACGCGGCCAGCCAGGCGGAGAACCTCGGCATCCCGCACGGGACCCCGATCATCTACGACATGGAGGCCTACGCGGGCTGCGGCACGCAGGTGGTGACGTTCCTCAGCGCCTGGGACAGCGAGCTGAAGGCGCTGCACTACCAGGCCGCCGTGTACGAGTCGTTCTCCAATATCGGCGACCTGGTCAAGGCCGCCGCCACGATGACCGAGCCGGACGTCATCCACTACGCGGACTGGGATGGCATGGCCACCACCACGAGCTCGTACATGCCGGCCACGATGTGGACCAGGCACCAGCGCATCCACCAGTACCAGGGCGGCCACAACGAGCGCTGGGGCGGCGCTACCGTCAATATCGACAATGACCAGCTGGACACCGTGCTCGGCGGCGGCCACGGCAGCATTGCCCCGGGGCGCGGCGGTTTCCGGATCGCGGTGGGCAGCAATGTCAGCAAGTCACCCGAATGGTTCGCCAGGGCGGCGAATGGCACGCTGGTGCACGATTACCAGCATCCGGCCGGCAGCCAGGCCTGGTCCGGGGTTCAGGCCGTGGGTGAGTCGCCGTCCGGCATCGCGGGCAACCCGGCGGTGACCGCGGACGCCGACGGCAGCCTCACCCTGTTCGCCCGGACCACCGCCGGCCAGGTCGTGCATGCCTGGCAGCAGCCTGGCGCGCCGAACGGCTGGCAGTGGGGCGGGCCGGTGGCGACCGGCAGCACGCCCGGCTCCTTGACGGGGGACCCGGCGGCGGTCCGGCGACCCGGCGGCGCGGTGCAGGTTTTCGTCACCGGCTCCGGCGGCGCGGTGAGCACCACGTGGCAAGTGGCGCCGAATGCGGACAGTGCGTGGACGCCGTGGCAGCGCATCGGCGGCAGCTGCGCGAGCTCGCCGGTGCCGCTGGTCGCCCACCGCAGGCTGGCCGTGTTCTGCGTGACGACGGCAGGAACCGCCGCGGTCGACCACCGGCGGGGCGGCTCGTGGCGGGGCTGGCATGCGGTCGGCGCGAGCCCTACCGGGCTTGCCGCGAACCCGGCGGTGGTAGCCGACGGTGCCGGGCAGACCGAGATGTTCGCCGCCACCACGGCGCACGGGCTTGATTTCGCCTGGCAGGACCGGGCCAGCGGTCAGTGGACGTGGGGAGCGCCGCTGGCCGAGGGCTCGTCCGGGCAGCGGATCCGGCGGAGCCCGGCGGCGATCCGCTGGCCCGATGGCGGGGTCCGGGTGTTCGCCCAGCTGACCAGCGGCAAGCTCGGGGTGATCAGTCAGCGGGGCACGGCCGGCAGCGCCGCCTGGTCGGCCTGGGCCGCGGTCGGCGGGGCCATCCCCGGCGGCACGATGCTCGGCAGCCCGGCCGCGTGGATCAGCGCCAGCGGCGGGCCGGCGGCGGGCGCTCTCGACGACAGCCTGCACATGGCATCGAGCAGTTTCACCGGCGGGGCGTGGCGCACCTGGAAGGAGTTCGGCGGCCACTTCTAGCCGGTGCCCGCGGGTCCGGGCTGCCCGGCCCCGCAGGTGCCCGATCCCAACGTGTTGAATGTGACGTTCAACAACACCTGACTAGCCCGATGCCACATCCACCATGTTGCCCGGCAGCAGCGGCGGGGGTGCTACAGGTTGATGATGATGATCGCCACGATGCCGAGGACGACCGCGATGGCGATGGTGGCGCCGGCCAGCATGGCGACGCGCTTGCCGGGCGCGCGCATCGACCAGGGTGGCGCGCTCTCGGCATTGGCTCCCGCGGCGAACCGGCGGAACTCGGCGGTGCTCGCGGAGGAATCGGTCGTGCTCGCGGAGGTTTCAGGCTCGCGCTCGGACATGGTGACGACTTTAACGGATCAGGCTGGGAAGATCTCCCGGTCAGCCAGATCCGCGCCAAACGCCCAGACAGGCAGAGAACGAGCGGGCTCCTGCACCCGCCGGCCGGCGGCTCGGCGGATCAGGCGTTGCCCGCGTGGGCGGCCCGGCTGGTCAGCCCGGTGCGCTGGGCGGGAGCACGTCAGGGCGGTCCACCAGCCGGGACAAGACGATCACGCTGCGGGTCCGCACGACGAACGGCTCGGCGCCGATGCGCTCCACCACCCGCTCGAAGTGGCGCACGTCGGCGGCCCTGATGTGCAGCAGCGCGTCGGCTTCCCCGGTGATCGTCGCGGCGGCGATCACCTCGGGGTACTTGCCCACCGCCGCGGCGATGCCGGCCGGCGAGGTGCGGCCCCGGC
>WNGD01005741.1_pt1 | contig 11987 bp, 9 predicted proteins | sample 5400671 | NCBI WGS metagenome assembly WNGD01 (sample SAMN13153369, study PRJNA577476) | soil metagenome | isolation source: 40 cm soil or saprolite under grassland replicate 2 | place: USA:California | collected 2016-06-15
GGAAACGGCGCTGATCTATGGGATCTATGTGACTCTTATCCAGGGCGTCCTCGACGGGCAGATTCTAGCACCGCGCATCCTTGGTAAATCGGTAGGTGTGCATCCGGTGATCTCGATCTTTTTCATGTTTGTTTTCGGTACGATTTGGGGCCTTTGGGGCGCTTTTCTGTCTGCTCCTATTGTGGGGATTGTACAGGTCTTTGTGATTGCTTCCTGGCAGGCATGGCAACAGAGAAATTCCGAGCAGTTTCCAGAAATGGAAGAGCAGAAGGCCTTGAAGGATGATTCTTAGGGCGAGTGTCGGAAATCTTTTGCCCTGTCCTCAATCCTGACACTTCTTTTTCCTCAAATCTGACGCTTCCCTTTTGAAAGGTATCGCCCAACTTTGTTTACACCCCGGTTTGGGCTTGTATGCGTCCTTTTTGCATGGCCGCAACGAGGGCCGCATGGTCGCGTTCGGTCTGGTCCGCATAGGACTCAGCAAACGAGGCAATGGCGCGATCGAATAGATCCTTGCTCCCCATGTAGCCGCTGATTTGTGCCGGGTCACTGGTGCGCGCGTGCGCCCGTGCCAGAGTTGCCGCGCACAACTCGACGTACGAGATAAATATGCTCGGGTTCATCATCTCGACCTCCGCCGACCACTTCATATCCCGCAACTGTCGGACATAGAAATCTCTGCCATCGTGCGTGGACCAACCGAGCAGGACATCGCTGACCGCTTGCATCAAGCGCTGGCCGTGCACCACCCGTTGCCCATGGTTTGGATAGGGACTCACTCCCACATACGGTTCGAGCACCGAAGCGCCAGCTTCCTTGATCTGCATAAACAGCGGATCGTCTCCCTCTCCTCCCCCCAGGAACAACGCGATCGTACAGCGTGTACCCACACTGCCTACCCCCACGACTTTCCGAGCGATGTCAACCTCGGTGTACCGGTTGATGATCATGCGGCGCTCCTCCGACAAGGAGGCGAGGTAATCTAACACAGACGCTGTCCATGCTTCGCTTTCCAGCAGATCCTGGTAGTGAACGATCAACGGCGGATCTTCCTTGATCCGGTACTCACCATTCACGACCTCAGCCAGCTTCGGAAATGTGTCGATGCGAGTTCGTTTGCTTGCCCGCGCCGACCATTTCTCGATGAGTTTGCGTTCTTTGCCACGCGCCAGTCTGAGCGTACTCTCTACCTTGATGTGGAAATACCAGACATCCAGGTGATGCATGGTGGCGAAGCGCTGCATAGACGTACGGTAGCTTGCCACACATTTCATCACAGCCTGCCTGCTCTCCCTGGCGCTGTAGCCGTTGTGGCGAGCAGCCACGACCACACTGGCAGCTAGTCGCTTCACATCCCATTCCCACGGTCCAGCCTGCGTCTCGTCAAAGTCGTTCACATCGAAGACCTGCCTGCGCTCCGGGGAGGCATAGACGCCGAAGTTGCTCAGATGGGCATCACCGCAGAGCTGCGCCTGGATACCTGAGACGGGTGTCTTCGCCAGGTCGCTCGCCATGACGGCCGCCGATCCGCGCAAGAAGGCAAAGGGCGAGAGCGACATCCGTCCATAGCGGATCGGCACCAGGTTCTCCAGCCGGCCGCGGTTAGACTCTTCTAAAATGCCCAGCGGGTCGGGGCGTTCAGGGTCGGGTGTCCACTCGCCATGACTGGAACGCGGTGCTTTCTTACGTAGCGCTTTTCCAGCAGCAAAGCGTTCAGCCTGTGTTGGCAAACTCCGATCCCGTTCACGTGTCTCGGTGGATGCACTATCAGTGGTAACCATAAGCTCCTCCCATTTCTGTCGATACGGACGAAAGCTAACGTAGATCCTCCCACAGCACACGCTCCGCAGCGCATGGATCTTCTACCAGCTTCGAGGTTGTATCGAATCGCATCGTCGCCCTTCGCTTCAGATCAAACTGCGGCCAGGCGGGATTGCCACTGGTGGCGAAGGCGACCCAGGCGGCGTGCATCGCATCTGCCACCTGCTGCGGAGGATTGGCTCCCACCAGACCTTCGAATCCCTTCTTGTCAAGGTTGTCGAAGATGAATGGCATCTCCATCGTATGACAGGCGCCGATGCGTCCATCGAACGTCGGCGCCTGCCATGCGAACTCGTACATGTAGGTCGTACCGGCGCTCTGTCGGGCATGGGCCTGGGCCATGCCCGACAGAGCGCCGGGATACGGTAAAACCAGTCAGTGGCGATGACCGCCAGCAGTTCGCCGGGCGTGGCATCCTTGCGTGTTGCACGGTAGATGGCAAGCGTCTCGGCAACCGGCAATCCATAGGCGGCAACGGCTCCGCTCAGGATCTCCTCGTTGACGGCGTTGATCGTTCCGAGGGGAACCAGATAGAGCCTGAACTCGTCGGCGTTGTTACCGACCAGGACATCGACGTTCGCACCCGCCCCGGCAGCAATGCTATCGATTGGGCGTGCCGGGAGCAGGTTCCCGTCGATCACCGGCTCGAATGGCATCAGGTTAGCCGCAACCTCTCCCCAGCGTGCAAGGGTGGGATTAGCGGAGATTTCAGCTCGCAATTCCCGCTGGGCCTCAACGAGACGGTTGATGGGGACCGTTGCGATGGCCTCACGCGTCGGTTCGACGCCCAGCTTCTCTGCAAGGTACCCACCTATACGCTGCCCGGTTGCCGGTGAAATGACATGATGGCCTGCCCCACTCTGGGCAATGGCCCGACCGAAGAGACCGGCAGCGCGGGGCATCGCCATGAGCGTGGCCACGCTCATACCGCCAGCCGATTCGCCAAAGATCGTGACGTTATTCGGGTCTCCTCCGAAAGCAGCGATGTTCTCCTGGACCCAGGTGAGAGCAGCGATCTGGTCGAGCATACCGAGGTTGACAACGTCATCACCCAGATAGAGGAAGCCATCGGCTCCCAGACGATAGTTGATGGTGACGCAGACAACTCCATCGCGGGCGAAACGCGTGCCATCATAGGCTGGCACTGACCCCGATCCGTTGGCGAAAGCGCCACCATGAATCCAGACCATGACCGGCAGGTTGGCCTGTCCCAGGTCTGGGGACCAGATATTGAGGTTCAGGCAGTCCTCACCAGGGATATCTACCTCTAGGATGAGCACGTCGAAAGGCGGATCATATGGCGCCTTTGGCGCTGTCGGACCATAGTTGAGCGCTTCGCGCACTCCATCCCATAACTCCGCTGGCCGTGGCGGCTGAAAGCGGTTGGGGCCGAACGGCGGCGCCGCATAGGGTATTCCTTTAAACGCTACCACTTCATCAGCCACGCTCCCACGCACAGCTCCCTGGTGAGTCCTGACAACTGTTTGCATCTTGCATCTCCTTCAATCGAGAGGAAAGGGAAACTATTGAGGCTCATCTTTTACGGCGACCTCCTGCCAAACTCCTCAAGCTGGGTGAGCGCATCGTGGTACCCAGAAGCAATCCTCCGCTCAATCGCGGCTTGTGAAAAGTCACTGGCTCCTGAGTGTAACTCCGGCGTGGTCATGGTGAACACGAGGAACGAATCAATTTTCCTGTGGCGTTTCAGTTCCAGATAGCCAGGGAGCTGACGAAGCGTGCTGTCTGGCGGCAGTGCCTGATCGATCTGCTGGATGAGGTCCACATAGTCATTCATCTTTTGAAACAACTTTTCATCCACGGTCAGTTTGCTTGAGAAGAGCAATTGCGTGATGCGGTCCTGCACCACGATCAGATTCTCAGGCACTGCGGACTGCATGGGAATGAGCTCGACGACAATTAGTTCCCGTTCCACGTCCGGGTTGTCGGGATCGGCCCGTTCAAGCAGGTTAATGGCCTTAGCCAGCGGCAAGTTGGAGGAGAAGCCGCCATCCCAATACCACCTTTTCTCTCCAGTCCCCTGGTCTTTGATGGTGGTCATGGGAAAGCCTGGGGCAAGGCCTCCACTGGCGACAATATGCTCGATGGAGAGAGGTACTCCGTTCTGGTTCTCGAAGTACGTAACCTCACCGGTCTCGATATCGACAGAACTCACCACCAGATGAATCTCACTGCGGTTCAGTCGGTTGAGATCGATCAGATCGGCCAGGGTCCGGCGAAGCGCTGTAATATCATAGATGCTGGTCTCCAGGAATGGAGCCAGGAGTGGGGCATAGATATAGGACGGGCGCATCCAGTACATGGCTGGGTTGGCGAGCAGGGAGCTGTAGCGATCAAGCATCTGTGGCATAAAAGGCCAATTCCGGATGGCCAGGCGTTCCCGCCACAGCTCATCAAGTGCCCTGATCGGGTCGTCTTTGGCACCCACGAGCACCGCCGCATTGATCGCGCCAATCGAGACGCCTGTGACGACATCCAGGCTGAAATCAGGCTGTTCGTACAGGGCTTTGATGACCCCGTATGCGTAGGCCCCAAGTGCGCCTCCCCCTTGCAGGACGAGGGCTCTGCGTCTGGTTTTCACGCCGTTTCTCCTTCTAGCTAGCAAACACTTGGAGAGAAGAGTTTCAACCCCACCCCTTCAGGGTCTCGCATCAACGCCACCACAAGGGCTAAGCCGCCGCGTCCACGCTTTCGCGATCGTCGTCGCCACTGACGCACAGCCCAAATTGAGCACTCGTCATGTGGCAAGTTACAGCGCAAGCAGCCAGACGTTTGGAGAGAAGGCCTGTCATCCTGAGCGCAGCGAAGGATCTGGCGAGACTGCCACACAGATCCTTCGCTGCGCTCAGAGCCTACCCTTGAGCGTAGCGAAGGGATGACAGGCCGGACCCCCCTCAAGCCCGCTCACGGGAAGCCTTCTCTCCAAGTGTCTAGCAAGCACCTATCAGCTGCCGAGCAGTTTGGCTTTAGCGACTTGAAACTCGTCTTCAGAAAGCGCTCCCGCCTGCTTGAGCTGCGTAAGCTGCTGTAGCTGCGTTATGAGGTCAGGCTGCGCTGATGGAGCAGCCGCAGTAGCGGCCTGTGCCTGGTCGGCCTGCAGTTGCTGTGCTTGCATCGCCGCCAATTGCGCTTTCATCTGCTCAAGTTCAGCTTGCGATTGATTCGCAGCAGTTTGAGTCGCTTGCTGCTGCTCCATCTGCTGCTGCTTGTCCATGGCAGCCTGATCCATGGAGCCACTGACCCCTTTGGATACTGCGGTCGCTGTCCCTACGACCGCAGCCGTCCTGAGTAAACTTGGGCCACGTCGTCTTCTCATCATCTGTAATACCTCCTGCTCGTTCAAGAGCGCTATGAACGCGACAACCTGCCTACGCCTGTAATTCAGCGGCCAGCGCCTGCTCAATCACCGCCTGCGGGATGCGATCGATCAACACCGCCTGCCCTGCGTGTCTACAATGGCGTCGCGCATGCGCGTTGCCCACGTGTTCTCGAACAGCATCACTCCCGCCGACGAGTTGTTATTCAGCGTGGCCGCCAGTTGCTGGATGTCGTCCCCGGATACTAAACCGTCGACTTCCGAGACGATGGGGTTGAATGCGGCGAAGCTGGCGTCGTCGAGGTCATTGATTTCTCTCATCGTGACATTGCCATCCTGATCCTTCGTGATAAAGAGGATGTCGATGACGCGGATGGTGCCGTTCTCCACCAATTCCTTGATAGCTGGCACTATATCCCCCTTTACCTCGTTTCCTGGGAATTGAACCACAAGTATTTCAACTGGCCCTAATGGCATGATTTCCCTCCTGATCTGGTTTTGACCACCTAAAGGCTACGTAACATACGTTCTTTGGCATCTTTTTCCCGTTCTTCCGCAGTGAGACTGTACCAGGATAACGGAGCAAACATTGTTTTTGCATAATGCCTCAATGAATCTCAAGAGAGAGCTGTTTAGCCTCCCTGGTTCGCTGCCTGGTTGAGCGCCTGGTCCACGCTGTAACAGGCTTCGATCAGCGAGAGATGGGTAAACGCCTGGGGGAAGTTTCCCAGCGCCTCCCCGCCCGGGCCGATCTCCTCGGCGTACAACCCAACGTGATTCGCGTAGGTCAGCATCTGTTCCAGGGCCAGTTCGGCCTCCTCGACTCGCCCGGCGCGGGCCAACGCTTCAACCAGCCAGAAACTGCAGATGCTAAAGGTTCCCTCCTCACCCGCCAGGCCATCGCTGGCTGCCAATTCGACGTTATAGCGATACACGTGCGGTGGTCGAGTCAGCTCTCTCTGAATCCGGTCGATCGTGGAGAGCATGCGGGGATCAGCCGCACCGGTGAACTTCGTCAGGGAAATCAACAAGGCACTGGCATCGATCGCGTCGCCGCCATAATATTGCACAAAGCTTTGCTTCTCCTCGCTCCAGCCTTTGTCCATAATCTCGTTGTAGATCTGTGCACGGATGGTTGTCCACGCATCTTCCGGTGCCGGGAAGCCTCGATCGCGAGCAATGCGCAGGGCCCGGTCGAAAGCCACCCAGCTCATCACGCGGGAGTGGACAAAATGCTGGTCTCCGCCGCGCACCTCCCAGATGCCCTCATCTGTGCTCTGCCAGTTTTTACTGAGCCAGTCGAGCTGTTGGCACACGTGAAGCCAGCCGGTGTGCGACATATCTTTATAGTGATTGTAGATGGAGAGCGCATCCATCACCTCTCCATAGACATCCAGTTGTTGTTGGGTATAGGCCCCGTTGCCGATACGCACGGGTCGCGACTGCTGGTAGCCTTCCAGGTGATCGAGGACGATTTCTGTCATATCGTGTCCACCATGGATGGTGTACATGGGCTGGAGTGACCCACCTGCCTCTAATTCCACAACGCGGCCCATAAGCCAATTCATGAAAGCCTCGGCTTCCTGGGAGAAGCCCAGCAAGAGCAAGCTGTTGAGCGTGAAGGCGGAATCCCGCAGCCAGGTAAAGCGGTAATCCCAGTTGCGAACCCCGCCAATGCCTTCCGGCAGGCTTGCGGTAGGAGCGGCCACAATGGCTCCCGTGGGCGCATAGGTCAACAACTTGAGGGCAAGCGCCGAACGCTGGACCATCTCGCGCCAGCGGCCCTGGTAGCGGCACTGCGAGAGCCAGTTGTGCCAGTAGCGCTCCGTGGCGAGAAAGCTGTCCTCATACTCTGCCTGCGTGGGTTGATGTGGCACAATCCCACGATCGCTCGAACTTTCTAAGAAGAAGTACGCCCACTGTCCCTCGTGCAGGGTAAACTGTGCATGGACGCCTCCCCGGCCATCTTCCTCCAGGGGGACCGAGGAGGAGAGCGCGAGCGTCAGATTGCCGCTCTCAAAGACAACGCCATCGTGCGAGAGGTGAACCGTATGCGCATCTCGTGCATAGTTAAAGGCAGGCTGGCAGGTCATTTCAAAGGAGAACGAGCCGCGTGCAACATGCACTGCGCGTACCAGGTGGTGCTGGTTGAGAGCGGTTCCTGTATGCTTGATCGGCATGAAATCGGTGATCTCACTGACTCCGGCATGACTCAGAAAGCGCGTGATGAGGATATTGGTGGACGGAAGATACATCTGCTTCAGATCTATGCCCGCGTTCTCGAGGGGGGCGATGCGGAAGAAGCCGCCCTTTGCACTATCGAGAATGGCTCCAAAGACGCTGGGAGAGTCAAAATTCGGGATGCAGCACCAATCGATGGAACCATTCTTCCCAACCAATGCAACGGTATACAGGTCACCAATGAGCCCGTAGTCCTCGATGGGCAAGTATGCCTTCGAATTCGAAATGGGGGACACACTCTGGGTGTGTTCATACGACATTGCTCATCTCCTTCCGCTCGTTTAGAAGCATTTAAGCCAAAAGTGGGCGTTTAACTCGCAGCGCCTACGGCGCTCCTCGAAGTGCTAAAGGCGTTCCTCACACCGGGCAGCATGACATAAAGCAGGATGATGCCATTGAGCAGGAAGGACACGCTGACATCCTGCCAGGTGGCTGCACCAAGCATGGCGATGAAGTCGAGCGTGAGTTCGAAGAGGGTGACGATAACCAGGAAGAGCTAGGCTGCTGGGTCAACCCGCCAGAGCATCTGCACCAGCCAGATGTACACCCAGACCATCAACCCCCACATCAGGGCATAAAAGAAGTTGAACGTTCTGAAAGTAACGGGGCCAACAAAGAAGGGAAGGATCCCCAAGAACTGGAGCGCATTGATGGCCGCCAGGACAGCAGCGACACCAGCCAGGATAGCAAGAATAGTGACACCAAGAGGACGTTCTTTCATGAGATGACTCCTTTCGATGATGAGGGGAAAGATACGTATTTCTTTCCCATGTCCTGCTTTAAGTCTACAAACACGAGGCTGGGAATACATCGCGTAAACGCACTATTTTTGTACGCTTTCAGAACGGGTTTGATTTCGAGAAGCTGGCCTATCCAGTGTAAACACACTAGTGTGAACACATTATGTGAGCCACTTTTATCATATTACGATTGATTATTGCGGGAGATAAAAATAGTATATTCTAAAGAGGTAATCTTGGCTCAAAGGAAGTGTACTAACACAACAAGCCCCGATTGCTGATCAAGTGCAGAAGCCGACAGCCAGCAGGATCATTTTTGTTGCAGAGCCGAACAGAATGCCCTGCGAAGGCATTCTGTTCCATATTATTTCTAGTGCCCGTAAGGAGGATACTGTTGCTGCTGGTAAGAGGGCTGCTGTTGATAATAAGGCTGGCCGAATGTAACGCGGCGGCGGCGCTGCCCGAAGAGCAGGTACAGCAGGGGGCCGAGCACAACCCAGGGCGGCATGAGCCAGATGATGGCCAGCCAGAGGACCTTGCCCGTCATAGAGTGATCATCTTCCAGGACCATGAGCGTGGCAAGGATATGCCCGAGGACAGGTACGAAAACAATCACTAAAAACAGAACTGTATTGAAAAAACAACCTCGATTGCCTGACATGTTATAGCTCCTACTCTATTTTTAACCAGATGCCGACAGTGCATAGTTACAGACAAAATCTTTACTCATTTCGTATTCAGTACCTTAATGGTGCTCTAGTGATGTTACGGACGGACCCGCTTCTGGTTGCAAAAGAGGGCGATCTTTTCATGCAGGTCCGCCGCGCTCGATTACTTGACAAAGCAGAAGTATTCGTTATACTTATTTATGAGGTAAACAAAAAACGATAGTGATTTTTCGCAAACATGCAGTTTGCTTGCGTCTGTCCCTTGTAGTATCTTCAGCTTTCATTGTCTTATGCTCAGTGCGCAACCAAAGATGGGGCGCGACTCCCTGATTGCGGCAGTTCTGACGTACTTTTGTCGCGGATTGCCGAAAAAAGACTCCACCATCGGCTGGTACCAGAGACAAACGACGCACTGCCGCGCCATGCTACAAATGAGTCTCTAACAAGCAGGCGGTAGGTTGGCTTCCCAGCCAGAGGCGCTGTCACGACAGGCTTCACGAAGCAATACTAGGAAGAAAGTTACCTTGAGCGATCTGACCGCAGTTACCTACGCCCTGTGAGCACACCTCCAACGGCCTCCCAAGGGGGTGCCTGATGATTCATTGCTCACACAAAAAAGGAGATGGAAGGAATGTTCAAGCGAATTCTCGTTCCTCTGGACGGCTCGGAGCGCGCTGAACAAGCACTACCTGTTGCTGCACGCATGGCACGCGGTTCAGGTGGATCAGTAATACTTTTGCAAGTGGTAGACATCACGGCATCTTCATATGGCTATGTAGCACCCCCCCTGATTGGGAGCCATATTGAGACAAGCTTGAACGAGGCCAGGAAATACTTGACTGATGTGACGACATCTGAGATGTTCAATGGCGTCCCAACGGAAATATACCTTCCCTTTGGCTCTGTAACCTCTCAGATTCTCTTGGTGGCTGACTCCTCCCAGGCTGATAGCATTGTGCTTACCAGTCAGGGTCTCACCGGTGTGACTCGCTGGGTTCTGGGAAGTGTGGCAGAGTATATCGTCCGGCATGCCTCTCTGCCCGTTTTACTGCTGCAAGAGGGTAACGCATCAGAAATAGACCTTCCTCCAGGGCCCGAACGTTCTGTTCGTGCTCTTGTTCCGCTTGATGGCTCTTTCCTTGCAAAGGCAGCCCTTGAACCTGCTGCTTTGCTGATTTCCGCATTGGCTGCACCTGCTCGCGGCACTTTGCACCTGACGAGGGTGGTAAAGCCAGGAAAGACTGCTCCAGAGGAAGAGCGAAAGAACCCGAGACGCAAGGCGGAGCGATACCTCCGTGTGATAGCCGATCAGGTGCGTGAAGAACTGCGTGCGCGTTCAGAAGCTCTCGACCCGATAATCACCTGGTCTGTCAAAGTCCATCAGGATGCGGCAGAGGGGATCATCGACGTAGCAGAAAACGGAGAGCATGCTGGGGGAGATGACGTCCTGGGGAGCTGTGATGTGATAGCTATGGCCACGAATGGACGAAGTGGGCTCCAACGATGGGTCATGGGAAGCGTTACAGAAGGTGTCCTCACCAAAACCAGGTTACCCCTGTTGGTCGTGAGACCGCCTGACGAGACAGACAAGAGCCATGCAACCTCGGAAATACAAGAGAGGGAGTTCCCGCTCACCCGACCAGGTGCTGCGTACCCGAAGTACTACCTTATGGCGGTCATCGATGATGTGAAAGAGGCCCAGGACGCGGTCCAGGCATTGCGTCATGCAGACATTCCCGCAGAGGATATTCGGCTCTTTGAGAGGCATGAGATTATCGAGTATGCTGAGCACACGGAGAGAACGCGTAGCCTGCGCTCACGTATTGTCGACGTGTTTCAGGCCATCACATCGGACGAAAATGCTCATGTGCTGATCTACGTCCAGGAGGCCCTGCGTGGACACGCCATTCTCAACGTCTATGCATCCACATCTGAGCAGGCAGAACGGGTCAAAGACATCTTAGTCGATCATCACGCTCGCACCATTAAGTATTTTGGACGCTGGGCGATCACCATCTTGCATCACTAAGTATCTCCGGTGACTGAAGTATGAACGAGAACACAGAGGGAAAGCAAGCACGCTACACCGGAAAGGCTACTTGAGAGAAGGAGGGACAGCATGATCTGGAGATTGAGCTGGGACATCGATGTTCTCATTACCATTGTGATTTTCTGGATCGTCGGTATGGTGCTACTCTTCATGGTTCCTCGCAACCGCAAACCATCATCTGCGACTGCCTGGCTTTTGCTCATGTTCGTCATACCTCTTGTGGGGCTCATCATCTTCTTCCTCATCGGCAGTCCCAAGCTGTCGAAGCGCCGTCGAGCCATGCAGCACACCATGAATGACACCATTGTCAAAGCTGTGGCTGAGGCCCAAAGCCGCGACGAGTTTGACTCTCTGCTGGAACCGCCGATTCCGCCGCGCTACAAACCATTTGTCAAGCTCAATACCAATCTCGGTGGTCTCCCTGCCTTCGATGGGAATGCCGTCGAACTCCTTCCCGACTACCTTGCTAATCTCGAGTGTATCGCCCAGGAGATCGACCGCGCACAACGTTTTGTCCACCTCGAGTATTTCACACTGAGCCGCGACGAAGATACGAAAAGCGTTTTTGCGGCGCTGGAACGCGCCCACCAGCGCGGCGTTAAGGTGCGCGTCCTGTTCGACCACCTGGGCTCGCGCTCCTACCCCGAATTCAAAAAGACGAGAACGTGGTTCACGGAAGTCGGCATCGAGTATCACTTAGTTTTACCGCTGCGCTTCTTCGGCTCCAGGTACACGCGCTTCGACCTGCGCAACCACCGCAAGATCGTGGTGATCGATGGGCAGGTTGGCTTTACCGGCTCGCAGAATATGATCAAACGCAATTACTTCCGCAAGGATTCCATCTACTATGATGAGCTAGTCGCAAAGGTCACAGGACCGATTGCTGCCCAGCTCGAGGCAGCTTTTCGCACCGATTGGTACTCTGAGACCGGTGTTTTACTCAACACCGACACTGCGCCAGAAGCCGCCCTGGTACCGGTGGCGGCTGGCGATATCCTCTGCCAGGTGCTGCCGAGCGGCTCTGGTTTCGAGAACGAGAACAATCTGAAGCTGTTTACTTCTTTGATCCATGCGGCGCAGAAAACGTTGGTCATTTGTAATCCTTATTTTGTACCTGACGACTCGTTGATGAC